>Ga0315279_10007737_pt1 | contig 13190 bp, 7 predicted proteins | sample YL17G06_20_MG_FD_203694 | JGI IMG/M metagenome (GOLD analysis project Ga0315279, IMG submission 203694) | Sediment microbial communities from Yellowstone Lake, YNP, Wyoming, USA - YL17G06_20 | ecosystem: Environmental > Aquatic > Freshwater > Lake > Sediment | place: USA: Wyoming | collected... | reverse complement strand
GATGTCGAAAGCGAAACCAAGTTGGTTCCAGAAGGGATTGAAGGAAGGGTTCCTTACCGTGGAGCCCTCTCTTATGATATCCAACAACTCATCGGAGGAATGAAAGCAGGGATGGGGTATCTGGGGGTAAGAAATATCCAGGAATTACAACAGAAGGCAAGATTTATCCGAATCACATCGTCTGGATTAAAAGAGAGCCATGTCCATGATGTGATCATCACGAAAGAAGCCCCCAACTACCGTTTGGAATAAATTGGCTCGCGTGAGAATCGTTTTTTATGAAAAAAACAATTTTTATCTTAATTATTTTAATTCTTTCTCTTCTCTACTACACGGGTGTGCTCACCAAGAAGGAAACCCTCCCTTTTTCTAAAGAATTCTTTTCTGTTGAAAGCCCTGTTTCGACCGATCAGGTATGGGATCTTAAAAAAAGTACTTCTCTTAGCCAGAAAGAGTTGGATCAACTCTACCAATTCAAATTGGATAAAGGGATTCAAAACGTTCCAATCCTAACTTTCTTACTGATAAGAGAATCGGAGAAGGCGAGAGGAAAAGGGGATGCTGATCATGCCGTTCGGATGGCGATGTATTCCATAAAATTCTCACCCGAACTACCCCAGCCCTATTTTGAATTGGCACGAGCCCTCTGGCATCAAAACCCCTTTCAACTCCATAAAATCCTTCCTGAGGTGTTGAAAGGTGAGGTCGTACAATTTCAATATTACCCCAGTTCTCTTAAACTTTTTTATAACATGTTCTATATCCTTTCCAATGCGATCCTCATGACATTTATTATTTTCGGCATCATCGTCATGATCAAATATCTCCCTCTCTATTTCTACGATATTCGAAAAAGTATGACTCAAGAGATTTCGAGACTTCTCCTCAATAGCCTCAAGATTTTCATTCTTTTCATCCCCTTCTTCTTCCGTTTGGATATGCTATGGGGACTTTTGTTTTGGTCCGTTTTATTGTGGGGTTTTGTATCGAAAAGGGAAAAACACCTCATTCTGATCTTTCTCATTGTTTTAGTGTATCTCCCCTTTTTCCTTCGTTCCTCTTCATCTTTTTTAGATGGGCCGTCTTCGGATATCATTTTGGAGATGAATCAGGTGAATCATGAAGACTGGGTGAGGTCAACAGAAGAAAAATTGCAGGCCTGGTTGACGAACCACCCCGATGACTCCGAGGTTCTTTTTTCCCTGGGATTGGCAGAAAAGAGGCAAGGCCGTTATCCTGTAGCGGAAGAATTTTATCGAAGGGCAACACAACAGGACTCCAAATTCAGCGAGGCCTTTTCCAATTTGGGGAATGTCTATCTGGCCCAAAAGCAGACCTCCTTAGCCATCTCTTCCTATCAAAAAGCCACGGATTTAGATCCCCATCGAGGAGCCTATTACTACAACCTCTACCGGGCCTACTCTCAAGAAACTTTTCTTTCCAGTAAAATAGATAGGGCCTTCCAGAGAGCGAGACAGTTGGACCCCAGCTTAGTAGACTACTATACGAATATTGATATACCCAACAGACCTCCTAATTTCAATCGATTGGTGATCGATGAGGTCTTAACTCCAGAAAGGCTCTGGAATAGGTTTCTGGATCAATTCATTGGGAAGGAGGGTTTTTTGTTCCGTCTGTTTAAGGCTTGGTTCGAAAAAATTCCAACGAGAATTCCCTTTTTGGCACCCATCCTATTCTTAGGGTTTTTAATTGGGATGTCCAGATATACGAGAACGAAAAGGTATTTGACCCGCTGCCCGATGTGTGGAAGTCCGACTTATCGATTTTATTTAGGGACCTCCGATCAAGAATTCATTTGTTTCAATTGTTATCGTATTTTCATTCAAAAGGAAAAGCTTCATCCCAAGATTGTTGAAAAGAAATCGCTTCAGGTTCGCCAATTTCAAAGACAGAATCATTTGATCAGCAGATTTCTCTCCTTCTTTTTTGTCGGGTTTGGTTACTTGTGGAGGGAGCAGACTTTTAAAGGACTCCTTTTTCTCTTTATCTTTTTTACCTTCATTTTAAGATTCATCTATTGGAATGGAGTGATGCCTTCTCCCTTTCCCCAACTGTATTCGACCCTTTGGAGATGGATTTCCTGGGGAGGGCTCTTCGTTATTTTCTACATCCTTTCCATTCGACAACTCTATCGGCTTAAACCAAAATTCGATACGGAAAGTGAACGATCGGGAGGCCGTTAAAATATTTTTTTCTGATAAGGGAATCTCTGAACTGTGAAAGGATCCTGTTTTATAACCGGGAATGAAAACTAAAAGGGGAAGACCATGGCCCTTCAGGGAACATTAAAAGATTTCAGCATTACCGAAATCATCCAGCTCATCGGGCAACAGCTCAAAACGGGCGTTTTAAAAATTCGTCGAGGCAAAGATCTCGTGGAGATTCATTTTGTCGATGGGATGATCGTCCATGTCTATTCAAATTATCGGGGGAGAAAGGATCTCATCGGTGAGATATTAGTGAAGGCACAATTGATCACCGAAGAACAATTGGAGCGTGTTTTAAAAATTCAAAAGGATACACTCAAATACTTAGGAGAGATTTTAGTAGAACTCCAACTTCTGACCAAAGATGATGTGCTCAAGGTGATTTCAACACAGATCTATGAAACCATCTATGATCTTTTTTGGTGGGAAGATGGGAACTTTAACTTTGATCTGAAGCTGGTGGAAAGTTATAAAAAGATCCCCTTCGCCCTGAGCACGGAGCAGGTCTTATTGAATATCCTCCGAATGGTGGATGAATGGTCCGAGATTGAAAAAAAGGTTTCTTCGCCACACCTCGTCTTTAAAAGAGTTCTTACACTGGAAGGAAAATCTGTCGATGCCCTTTCGCCTCAAAGTTATTTGAAAGAGAAGCTGACCTCTGAGCAGGAGTTGATTTACAATTTGGTGGACGGAACCCGAACGGTTCAGGAGATTATTGATCGAAGCCTTTTGGGGAAATTCAATGCCAGTGAAATTTTAGTAGACCTCTCCGATATGGGGCTGATCGAAATGGGTGGGGTCCGAACTCCCAGCCTCATCAAGAAAGTGAGCATGGTTAATTTCAGAGAGGCCTTAGCCTTTGTTTACTATGGTGCCTTTTTAATTTTTATCTTTCTGCTTCTTATCTATTTCAAACCCAATTTTTTATATCATTTTTGGGATTCAAAGATAGAACGAGTGGATATTGAGATCCCCACTCATTTGGTTCATAAAACCCAATTGGATCGAATTAAAAATGCTTTAGAAATCTATTATCTTGAAAAAGGACAATATCCTTCTCAGCTTGAAGAATTGATTTCAACGAAACTTCTGCAAAAGAGTGACCTCTTTTATCGTAAAGGGGTTTCCTATCAATATGAATTAAAAGATGGAAAATATTTTTTAAAACATTGAGAAATAGACCAATTCCCATTATCCCCTTTCCCAATCATTCACTGATCCGGACATAGAAAAAATGGAGAGACAAACTCTTTTTGATAAGATTCTTATTCTCGATTTCGGGTCTCAATATACCCAACTCATTGCCAGAAGGGTGAGGGAATGCCATGTCTATAGTGAAATTCATCCCTATAGTATTTCTGCGGAAAGGGTGAAATTATTGTCCCCCCAAGGGATCATCTTTTCTGGAGGGCCGGCAAGTGTCTATGAGAAGAAGGCTCCCCTCTGTGATCCCACACTCCTCAAAATGGGCATCCCCATTTTAGGCATCTGTTATGGGATGCAATTAATCGCTCAATTATTGGGGGGGGAGGTCACCCATTCAGAAAAGAGAGAGTATGGAAAAGCCAAATTAACTTTGGACAAGAGAGGAAAACTTTTTAAAGGTTTAGGGAAAGGAGGAAATCAACTGGTGGTCTGGATGAGCCACGGGGATAATGTCAAGACGTTGCCGACAGGATTTTACGCCATCGCCCATTCGAAGAATACCCCTTTTGCAGCCATTGAAGGAGTTCAAAAAAGAATTTATGGACTCCAGTTCCATCCAGAGGTGGTTCATACACAGAGGGGACTTGATCTCATCAAAAATTTTCTCTTTAATGTTTGCGAATGTTCTCATCTTTGGACGATGGACTCTTTTTTAACGCAAACCAGCCATGCTTTGAGGGGGAGGATCGGAAAGGGAAAAGTCATCTGTGCTTTAAGTGGCGGTGTCGATTCTACAGTGGTGGCCCTTCTTCTCCACAGGGCGATCGGTGATCGTCTGCAATGTGTTTTTGTCAATAATGGTCTCTTAAGGAAGAATGAAGCTTCCCAGGTGGTGAATTTATTTCGTTATCATTTTAAAATACCATTAATCTATGTGAATGCGGAAAATTCCTTTCTTAAGATATTGGAAGGGGTCATCGATCCAGAAGATAAAAGAAAGAAGATTGGAAAAGAATTTATTTCCATCTTCGAAAGAGAAGCCAAAAAGTTTGGAGGGGTAAAATACTTAGCTCAGGGGACCCTGTATCCCGATGTGATTGAAAGCGTCTCCTCAAAAGGACCTTCGGCAACGATCAAAAGCCACCATAATGTAGGGGGGTTACCTGAGAAGATGAAATTAAAGTTAGTGGAACCCCTTCGAGAATTATTTAAAGACGAAGTGAGACAACTGGGTAAGGTCTTGGGGCTGCCTGATGAAATTATAAAACGGCAACCCTTTCCAGGACCAGGACTTGCCATCCGGATTGTTGGGGAGGTAAACAAAGAGAGGTTAGGAATCTTAAGGGGCGCCGATGAGATTGTCATGAGAGAAATGGCGAACACCCATTTTTTAGATCGAGTTTGGCAATCCTTTGCAGTTTTACTTCCTGTGAAGACCGTGGGAGTGATGGGGGACGAGAGGACTTACGAAAATGTAATTGCGTTAAGGGTGGTGGGGAGCCTGGATGGCATGACGGCGGATTGGGTCAGGCTGCCCTATAAAATTTTAGAACACCTCTCCAACCGGATTATCAACGAAGTGAAGGGTGTCAACCGGGTCGTCTATGATATCAGTTCCAAACCTCCCAGTACGATCGAATGGGAATAATCAGATCAAGAAATGTCAAATGTCATCCTTCGACATGCTCAGGATGAAATCATGGTGAGCTTGTCGAACCATGAACTTTGAGCTTTGACATTTGAAATTGAGTTCAGGATATGGAACATTCCGATTTCATCCATCTTCATCTCCATAGCCAATACAGCTTATTAGACGGTGCTATTCGATTTGAAGAGGCTTGTGATTTAGCCAAAAAATATAAAATGGAAGCTCTGGCTCTGACGGATCATGGGAACATGTTCGGCGTGATCGAATTTTATCAAATCGCCATCAAACATGGCATTAAACCCATTGTGGGATGTGAAATTTATGTTTCTCCAGGAAGCCGTCTTGAGAAAAAGACAGTCGTAGGAACAGAGGGAGCTTACCATTTAACGCTGTTGGTCAAGAACCGTACCGGCTATTTCAATCTCATCAAGTTAGTCAGCCTCGGCCATCTTGAAGGATTTTATTATAAGCCAAGGGTGGATAAAGAACTTCTCAGTAAATATAACGAGGGTTTGATTGCCCTGAGCGGTTGTCTGAAGGGAGAGATCGCTGCCCATGCCAACCGAGGGGAGATGAAGAAAGCCATCCAATCCGCCGAGGAGTATCAAAAGATTTTTGACGACCGTCGATTTTTTATTGAGATGCAAAACAATGGAGTGGAAAACCAATTGTTGGTGAATGATCGACTTTTGGAAATTGGGCATCAACTTTCCCTCCCCGTTGTCGCAACCAATGATTGCCACTACCTCCATCGGAAGGATGCCAAGGCTCATGAAATACTCCTCTGCATTCAGACAGGGAAGACGCTCCAAGATAGCGATCGAATGAAGTTTTCATCCGATGAGTTTTATTTTAAGTCGCCCCAAGAAATGGGTGATCTTTTTCAAAATACCCCGGAGGCGATCAGCCATACGTTGGAAATCGCGGAACAATGTAATCTTGAATTAAGATTCGAGGAGAAGCACATTCCTAGGATTGTCGTACCCTCTGGTGAATCCTTGGATAGCTATTTGGAAAATCTTTCAAGAATGGGGTTAGAAAAAAAGCTGATTTCTCATCAGGAGGAAATAGGCTTTAAAGAGCGGTCTGTAAAATATTTTGCCCGCCTTGAAGAAGAACTTAGCATTATTGAATCTATGGGATATTCAGGATACTTTTTGATCGTTGCGGATTTCATTCATTTTGCAAAAAATAGAGGCATTCCGGTGGGTCCGGGGAGGGGTTCAGTCGCTGGCAGTCTGGTGGCTTATGCCTTGAACATTACTGACTTGGATCCGATCGAATATGACCTGATCTTTGAACGGTTTCTAAACCCAGGAAGAAAAAGTAGCATGCCCGATGTGGATGTTGATTTTTGTATTGAAGGAAGGGATGAAGTCATACAATATGTAACGGATAAATATGGAAAAGAAAATGTAGCCCAAATCATCACCTTCGGAAAGATGCAGGCGAGAGCCGTGATCAGGGATGTGGGGCGTGTGATGGATCTTCCTTACGCAGAAGTGGACCGCATCGCTAAACTCATTCCAAGTATTCCATTAAACATCTCCCTCGACCAGGCCTTGAATCAAGAACCCCAATTGAAGGAACTGATCAAGAAAGACCCTCGGGTGGAATCCCTGTTTACCATCGCAAAATCACTGGAGGGACTGACCCGACATGCCTCAACGCATGCGGCAGGTGTTGTCATTTCAAATAAATCACTGATGGAATACCTGCCCCTCTACCGGGGGCAAAATGGAGAATTGATGACCCAGTACCCTATGAAGGAAGTCGAAACGATCGGGTTGGTCAAATTCGATTTCCTGGGGCTTAAGACTCTGACGGTGGTCAATCATGCCATTCAACTCATTGAGAAGAATCACGGTGTGAAGATTGAACTCTCTCAAATTCCTCTGGATGATCCAAAGGTTTTTGAACTGTTGGGTTTAGGTTCAACCCTTGGTACCTTTCAGCTCGAGAGTTCGGGGATGAGGGATTTATTGATTAAATTAAAACCTGAGAATTTTAAAGAAATCATCGCCCTGGTGGCTTTATACCGACCGGGGCCCCTAAAGAGCGGGATGGTCGATGAGTATATCAAACGGAAGCACGGGAAAGAGACCATTCGTTATGATCTCCCTGAACTCAAAGAGATATTGATAGATACTTACGGCGTGATTGTTTATCAAGAACAGGTGATGAGAATTGCGAGTTCGCTATCCCATTTCAGTTTGGAAGATGCTGATATTCTCCGCAGGGCCATGTCCAAAAAAGACCCCAAAGAGATGGAGATGCAGAAAGAGAAATTTCTAGTAGGAGCCAAAAAAAATCGAATCAATCAAGCCAAGGCAGAGAAGATCTTCGATCTGATGGCTAAATTTGCTGAATATGGCTTCAATAAATCCCATAGTGCTGCTTATGCGCTGATTGCTTATCAAACCGCTTATTTGAAGGCCCATTATCCGCTCGAATTTATGGCAGCCTTACTCACCAGTGAAGTTCAAAATGCGGATAAAATTTTAAAATATATAGCAGAATGCCGTGAGATGGAAATTAAGATTTTGCCCCCGGATATCAATGAAAGTGATAAAAATTTTACGGTCGTTGGAAATCAAATTCGATTTGGGTTGGCAGCTGTGAAAAACGTGGGGGATGCTGCCATCGATGCCATCATGATGGAAAGGGGAGAAAAGGGGAAATTCAAATCCTTGTTCGATTTTTGCTATCGCGTGGATTTGCGAAAAGTGAATCGAAGGGTCATCGAAAGTTTGATCAAATGCGGGGCCTTTGACTTCTCGAAAGCTCACCGATCTCAAATGTTGACTGTTTCAGGGGAACTCCTTGAGCAATCCCAATCAGCCCAAAAACGGAAAGGGGAACCTCAACTCAGTATGCTCATCAATCGATCGAGGGAGATCGAGGAGGAATATCCGGACATCGACGAATTTCCAGAAAATCAGCTGATCACTTTTGAAAAGGAAACGATCGGATTTTATATTTCTCGACACCCGTTGTCACGCTACCAGGAAGAGATTAAAAAACAAACTAATTTAAATACCTCTAGTCTCTCGAAACTTCAAAATGGGGTCGAGGTCAAAATCTGTGGTCTCGTCAGTGGATTGAAGGAGATCGTAACCAAAAAGGGAGATCGGATGGCTTTTTTAACCTTGGAGGATATGAATGGATTTGTGGAGGTCATTCTGTTTCCCGAAGTGTTTAAAGCAGCCTTGACTTGTTTGAGAGGAGGGGACCCACTTCTCGTCAAAGGGACACTCGATCTATCCGAAGAACATGTTAAAATAAAGGGTATGGAAGTTCATTCTCTTCCAGAGTCGCTTTCCTCCCCGGCGAAACCCCTCCATTTAAAAATTCCACTCTCTGGATTGACTCCTTCTCGGCTTGTCGATTTAAAAGAAATTATTGAAGCAAATCGGGGATCCATTAAAGTCCTCCTCCACTTTATCGATATGGACAACCGAGAGACCATTGTGGCTCTGTCCGATCGATTCACGGTGGACCCCTCTCATAATTTTAAATACCTTGTTCAAAATCTTTTTAAACCTTCTATTATCTCTTTAGAATAAACCCCGTTAGAAAGGACGGGGCTTTGGCCCAACTTTTTCTATGAGTAATTGAAGAAATTGAAGTTTTATTTATATCATCCACGCCATGAATGACGGGGCTTTCTAACGGGGTAAACAAGGATCGAGATGGTAAAACATTATTTAGAATTTGAAAAACCCCTCATCGAGTTGGAAAGAGAGATCGATAATCTGAAAAGATTCTCCAAAGGGAGACCTATCCAGTTCAATGAACAGTTAAAAGATTTAGAGGAGAAACTTCACCGTTTGCAGAAAGAGATATTTTCCAGCTTATCGGGCTGGCAAATTACACAAATGGCAAGACATATCGATCGTCCCAAAGCCTCTCATTATATCCAATGGATGTTTGAAAATTTTGTTGAACTTCATGGCGATCGAACCTATGGAGACGATCCCGCAATACTCGGAGGAATGGCGAAGTTTAACGGGAGGTCGGTGACCGTCATCGGCCATCAAAAGGGAACGGATGCGAAAGAGATGACCTACCGGAATTTCGGAATGCCTCATCCAGAGGGATATCGCAAGGCCCTGAGGTTAATGAAAATGGCGGAAATATTTAAAAAACCTATTATAACAATGATAGATACACAGGGTGCTTTTCCTGGGATAGGTGCCGAAGAGAGAGGACAAGCTGAAGCCATCGCCAGGAATTTAAAAACAATGGCGACTCTCCAAACACCTATTATTGTCATTGTCATTGGAGAAGGAGGGAGTGGAGGCGCTCTGGCCATAGGAGTGGGAGACAGAATTTTGATGTTAGAGCATTCGATTTACTCGGTCATCTCACCCGAGGGATGTGCAGCGATCCTTTGGAGAGATGGGGAAAAAGGAAAGGTATTAGCGGCAGAGTCATTGAAATTGACAGCCGCTGATTTATTTCGGATGGCGGTGATCGATGAGATTGTCAAAGAACCTTTGGGGGGAGCTCATCGGAACCCAAAAGGAATGGCGGAAACTTTAAAAGAGGTTATTGAACGGCATTTGAGAGAATTGGAAAAAATGAATATGGAGGAGTTATTAAACCTCCGATACGAAAAGTTTAGAAAGATGGGGACCTTCATTGATGAGGGTAGAGGGTAGAAGGTCGAATGTGGTTTTAACAGAGAGATCCTAAGCACACAGATTCACTCTTGAGTTTTTATTTTCAACTTTTCACCTACAACGTTCTCCTATCGGTCATAAGATGCCTAAAAAAATTGAGGTTCTGCCAGAATCCATTTCGCAAATCATCGCTGCAGGGGAGGTGATTGAAAGGCCAGCCTCTGTGGTGAAAGAGTTGATGGAGAACGCCATTGATGCTGGAAGCACGGAGGTCATCGTTGAATTAAAGGCCGGAGGGCTCCAACTGGTTCATGTGGCGGATAATGGAGAGGGGATGGATCGGGAGGATGTCCCCTTGGCCTTTCAAAGATTCGCTACCAGTAAAATTAAAAAAGTAGAGGACCTTTATGCTATTCATACATTAGGGTTTAGGGGAGAGGCCCTTCCCAGCATTGCTCAAGTTTCCAAAATGACCCTCAAGACGAGAACTTCCCATTCCCTCAGTGGGACGAAAGTGATTTGCGAAGGAGGCGAAATAAAAAGTATTTCGGAGATAGGTTGTCCAATCGGAACAGAGGTGGATGTTAAAAATATCTTCTACAACATTCCAGTGAAAAGAAAATTTTTAAAATCGATCCGTTCGGAACTTCGCTATGCAGTCAATCACTTTCTTCGATTGAGCCTTTCTCAACCCTCCATTTCGTTTAAATTCATTCATGATGACAGGACCATTCATGAATACCTTAAATCGGAGTCTCCCTTGGTTCGAATCGAAGCTATTTTTGGAAAAGAGATTTATCCTCATCTCCAACCGATTGGGTTCGAAGACGGGGAGATCTGTATCTCGGGATTTGCAAGTCTCCCCTCTTTTTCAAAGAAAAATTCGGATGGCATTTATTTCTATGTCAATCAACGGTTTGTGAAGGACCGAATGATTTATAAAGCCATTTTGGATGCCTATCGCCATATCCTCCCTAGGAATCAATTTCCTATCATCATCCTCTTCATCAACATTCCTCCTTCTACGGTTGATGTGAATGTCCATCCCACTAAGGCCGAGGTAAAATTTAAGAATCCCGAAAGAATCTATCAGGCTGTTTTGGCAGCCATACGAATGGCGGTGGAGGGAGAGGCCTTCCGGTCGGAGGAAAGAATGTCTGGAAATGGGAGAAAAGATGGGGTTTTCCAAAGAGGGGTTCAACCTTCTTTCCCCATTCAAGACACTTTATCCATCCCTTCCTCCTTGACGAGGGGAAAAGAAGAGGAAATTTTCATGGTTCGGGAAGGGGAAAGAATTAAATGGGACGTTGAAAAAAAATCCCCTTATCTCGTTCTTGGTCAAATTCAGGGAATGTTTATTCTCTGCGAAGGAGAGGGGAATTTAATCTTTATCGATCAACATGCCGCCCATGAGAGAATTCTTTTTGAAAAATTTAAAAAAGAATATGAAAGCAGGTCGATGATCTCAGAAAAATTACTCCTTCCCATCTTAATCGAATTATCTGTGGAGGAATCGTACATTCTCGAATCTGCTGGGGAGGCATTGAAGGCGATTGGATTTGAAATCGAACCGATTGGCGAAAAGCTATTTGCCATTCGATCCATCCCTTCTTTTATCGATCAAAAGGATTCCAAAGGAATCATCAGAGGGATATTAGATGAACTCTCTTTTTTAGAAAACCAAGGGAAGGGGGAGGAGACCATTCATACCATTTTGGTCACTTTGGCTTGTCATTCTGCCATCAGAGGGAACTTCCTGTTGAGGAAGGAAGAAATGGATAAGTTGGTGGAGAATCTCTCTCCTTTCCATCCAACGACCACCTGTCCCCATGGCCGCCCCATCTTTTTTATCCTTCCGTTGGATCAATTGAAAAAACAGTTTAAAAGGAAATAATGATTGGAACCCATGGAATCAATCACTTTTCAACGAGCACCCTTTATCTTAAGAATTGTCTTGACTTTTGAGAAACAGTAAAGCTAAAGTAATTTCCTAGTTAAAGTAGACATATACTATTTGCCATAGGTGCACTTTCAAGATAAGTTTGTTGCCTTAATTTTATGTGTTCTAATTTGAGTCACAGAGAGGGAAGTTATAGTTCCTTTTCTCCTTTATCTTTAAATCCTACTATCTTTTTACCTTTTTCTTCGTTTTCTTGGCAAAGGAGGCCCATCGTTGTTCAAGTTATCTCTGATACCTAGAGAGAGGAAATTTTTTGCCCTTTTTGAACAGGGTACCCAGAACGCTGTTAAGATAGCTCAACAGCTAAAAGATTTGGTGTATATCTGGGAGAATGTAAAGGAAAGGGTAGGGGTAATAAACGACCTAGAACATCAGGGAGATGCCATTACTCATCAAATTTTTGAGCAATTACACCGCACCATTATTACCCCATTCGATCGGGAGGATATTGCTTTGTTGGCTCATTCTCTCGACGATGTAATTGACTTTATTCACGCGGCGGCGGATGCAATGTTACTCTACAAAGTAGAGCGCCCCACTCATAGGGCCAAGGAGATGGTTGATATTGTCGTGGAAGCAGTGGGTGAAGTCGAAAGAGCGGTCTCTGAAATCCATGACCGTATCGGACGAAAACAACTTCTTAACCGATGTGTGGAGATTAATCGGTTAGAGAATATGGGAGATAGCGTATTTCGCTCGGCGATGGCTGAGCTATTTGATGACTCAGCAGATTTTGCCGGCCTTATCAAGTGGCGCGAAATTTACAAGCATATGGAGAGTGTTATCGACAGGTGTGAGGATATAGCCAACATACTGGAAGGCGTGGCGATAAAGTATGCCTGAACTCCTGAGTCGAACCTGGATCCCATCCCAAATGTTATAGCCACAGTAGTCTCTACCCGTATCCCTTTCCCTTGAGGGTATATGAGTTTATCATTCATCATTTTTATCGTACTCTTAGCCTTGGTTTTTGATTATACCAATGGGATGCATGATGCCGCAAATTCTATTTCAACCATTGTCTCCACAAGGGTTTTATCGCCCAGACAGGCTGTCGTGTGGGCGGCGGTTTTTAATTTTGTGGCTTTTCTTATATTTAGTACGACAGTGGCTGAAACAATCGGCAATGGAATGATTGATATCAAGACAGTTACTCCAACTGTAGTTCTTGCGGGGCTTGGCGGCGCTATTTTTTGGAATTTGATCACTTGGTATTTTGGACTGCCCAGTAGTTCTTCTCATGCTCTCATGGGCGGATATGCTGGAGCAGCTGTTGTCAAGAGTGGCTTTGGAGTAATTATTGCGAGTGGTTGGTACAAAACATTGATTTTCATTGTTTTGGCACCTACGATTGGTTTATGTTTAGGCTTTTTATTAAGGATCATTACAACATGGATTGTATATAAACGAAGGCCGGCTGTTGTAAATAAGTGGTCGAGGGTTTTACAACTTTTTTCTGCAGCTCTCTATAGTCTTGGCCACGGTGGCAATGACGCACAAAAAACGATGGGTATCATCACCAGTCTTCTTTTTGCCGGGGGCTTAATCCACGAGTTTAAAGTACCTCTCTGGGTTGTCCTAAG
>Ga0315279_10007736_pt1 | contig 13192 bp, 12 predicted proteins | sample YL17G06_20_MG_FD_203694 | JGI IMG/M metagenome (GOLD analysis project Ga0315279, IMG submission 203694) | Sediment microbial communities from Yellowstone Lake, YNP, Wyoming, USA - YL17G06_20 | ecosystem: Environmental > Aquatic > Freshwater > Lake > Sediment | place: USA: Wyoming | collected... | reverse complement strand
CAGGGCACAAGAAGCCGTTCTGCGAAAACTTCGTCCGGGCGTATCGATACGAGAGATGAAAGCTACAGCGGAAGAGGTGACAGATACTGCTGGATGTAAGCTGATAGGTCAATTGGGCCACGGCATTGGTCTCAAGCGCGGGGAGCAACCTCAGCTAAGCGAAGTCGGAACCCCGTATCCTCTAGACTTAAGGATCGAGAGGAACATGGTATTGGCCCTATTCCAGTCCGCAATATGCTCAAAACACTGCCTGGGCGTTAGACTTGAGGATACAGTGGTCGTAACAGAGACCGGAGCAAAGACGCTGACAGCCTATCCGAAAGAGCTCTTCTCTTAATACCGTCTGATTACTCACAAGCAAAGCACAGAGGCCATACGCCAGATACCGTGCGATGTTTCCGTTATGCAGTCTTTTCGCAAGTTTCTTCCTCATTTTCCGTCTCAGACCTTGCGATAAGACTAGGTATGCGGGCGGTATCCAAATGAACCTCCTGTACTCTTCGATTATCCCAGCAACTTATTCTTGAACGGATAATTCGTTCAAGCTAGCCTCAAGTTCGTATCTACAGCTGGCGCGCCGTCCGGCCGCGCGCGAAAATGTGACGAAAGACTAGATTCCTAGCCGGTTTGTTCCATGAGGCTGAGAACCTCATCGACCGATTTCACGGAGAATGATAAGTCTTCAAGTCCCCGCTGTTGAGTATGTTCTGAACACGACTCTACGGCCTCGCGTGGCACTATGATTTTCCAGCCCTTGTTTGACGCATCGAAGCATGTTGCTCTAACGCAACCTTCAGTGCTTATTCCAGTGACTATGAGAGTGTCTGATTCAAGTGCCTGTAGCAGTGTCTCAAGGTCTCCGCCATAGAAGCCGCTGCCTTTGTTCTTCCTCACGACATAGTCGGAGTCCTGAGGTTCAAGCTCATCAACTGTCCGGGTCCATTTTGTACCTTGCAGGAACATATCCTTCATTTCTTTCGTAAGCGGAAGCTTAGGGTACCCCCTTTTTCTTGCTAAGTGTTCAAAACTCTCGAAGACATTTCCACCATCATAACCCTCTCCCACTCTTCTTAGCCCGTGGTTTACATATATCACTGGCACGTTCTTCTCTCGTGCGGCTTTTGCCAGCTGCAGAATTCTCGGTATTGCACTTCTTCCCCTCACTTTCGCTTCCTCGTTCCAGTACGGTGACTCTGGCGCCAGGAAGATGTTGATCATGTCAATTATCAAGAGTGCATATTTCGTCATATTACCAAGCCCTCTGAGGCCCCTCTAGCGTCATAGCCGAAGCATTTTCGCGAGAGCTACTATGGCGGACACGGGATATATGCATTTTGAGCTACCCAACCTAAGTAGTAGCCCAGTTGCTATTCTAAATCCTTTTTCCATGAAGGTCGTCCCTGACGATTTGACCGTCTTTCATAACAAACCTGATTTGTCGCATAGACCTGATATCCGATAATGGGTTACTTGGGACTGCGATCAGATCGGCAACATAACCTGGCTCAGCCAATCCAACCCTATCGGAGATTCCACAAAGTTCAGCGGCACATATTGTTGAGGCTCGGATTGCTTCGATGAAACTCAATCCGGCATGCGTCAAAAACTCGATCTCTCTGACTGTGGCATTGATACCGTCGTTCAGATCTCCAGGCGGGATATCGGTACCGTTTAGCAGTTTCACTCCTTCTTCTATTGCGGTCTTGATGCTCTGCAGATGAGTATCGGCGGCAGACAGAACCCTTTCAAGTCCTTGTTCTGTAGTGCCATGCTCTCTCATCCAAACAGGTGACCTCGTTACGCCGAGCGTCGGGACAAGATATCCATCTGCTTCCTTGATGGCTTTCGCGGCTTTGCGGTTCAGCACATAACCATGCTCAAAACAAGTCACGCCAGCCCCTACAGCTTTCAGGATGGGTTCAGAACCTCCCGCGTGTGCCGTCACATAGGTCCCCTTGGATCCAGCTACTCGAACCACGGCCTCCATTTCCTCCTCAGTCATTTCAGACTCTTCGCGCAGGCGCGCACTTGCGCTTATCCCACCAGTAATAAAGATCTTCACGTGATCAGCACCAAAGGCAAGCTCGGTTCTGGCGGCCTTGAGAAATTCGTCTGGTCCGTTGGCTCCTATCCGTCCAAATTCAGAACCGTGCCCTCCGCTGACGCCAACACCCTTTCCTCCTGCCAAGATTCTGGGGCCCTGCACCCAACCTTCGTTGATCATCTTTCTTAGTGAAATGTCAACTCTGTGCAGTTCTCCTTGAGTTCGCACTGTCGTCACACCCGCATTGAGGGCATCATAACCCCGCCTATAAGCTCGCAATGAAGAGATTGCGGCTAGTTCAGCTGAATTCATTGATGGAAATGCCATCGAGAGATGGCTGTGCATATTGAAAAGACCAGGAAGGACGAAGCCATTATCCATATCGATTTCTTTCCCCTGACTCGGCCCCTTTGCTCGAGTCACTTCCTTGATGATATTTCCCTGAATTACAACGCGAGCATTATCAATTATCAATCCTTTCTGCAAATCTACTATATTGCAATTGTCGAGAGTAAGAGTCGAATTTTTTCACCACATAGTAAACAAGATAGATCACTAATATGTTTTTCCAAGAATACTTTGTTGAACGACTTCCGAGTTGGCGCACGCATTCCTTTCTCTGCTAGGTGTCTGAAGTTAGCGCGCGCCTCGTGTTTCAGACACGTCTTGACGGAGTCTGGGAAACCCTTCGCCACCTGCCCTAGCACCGTTTACCCTTCAGCTTTTCTTCATTGATCTTCTCTATTCTTTTCACAAGCTGGTCGACATTCTCTCTCTTTCCGAAGAAAGTAGTCCACTCATATCCTGATACGCCAAATAACTCCAGGACTAGCGGGATACCACTTGCCAAGGCAAGGTCACTGGCTATTGTGCTGACCGGCTTATAGGTTTCGAGAAAGAACATCGCTGGAACTTCCAATCTAAGATCAACAATCTTTCTAACTAACGAGTCCAGCATCTCGTGCTGCCTCTCATGAGATAGGCGTTCGGATTTAACTGGAAGCTCGTGCCCTTTCCTTTTCTCCGCCTTCTGGGCGAGAAACCTAAGTGGATTCTTTATTCTTCTCACCTATCCTAGCAAAGGACTGAAGCATTTCGCAAGTCTTTCTGCCCCCTAGAACCATATGACACCGGAGCAAGCATGGCTAACCGCAGTGTTGCGTGACCGGTCCGTCCAATACCAACCGCCTTTGTCTCTAACCATCAATGGAAGTCATGAGATGGCTTTGCCACAGAGAAAATCAGTCATTCAGTCACACTCATACCAACGAATCATAGCGCGCGAATTATGTCTCCAAAATAAGACAAGCATTTTTTGCGCGCCAAGGTCAAGAATCTGCGCGTAACTTGGACTCCTTGCTTCCGGAAAGCAAGAAACGGGAAAAGAAAAGCACGCGTTAGTAGACCGGCCTCTGATATCGGACACGCACGCTAACCTGTAGTAACACGCACGATCCCGAAGTCCCCCATGCACCATGATCCTGCGCAATTCCAATACTCTAGGGAATTATACCAAGGGTTCTCAATATGAACTGGACTCTCTCTGTGAGGGTAGCCAACCTTACCAAGAAAACACCTGCCGCGATCGCGCCAAGGTTCACCATTATGAAGCCACGTCCGATCTTCGATATCTGTTCGGCGATCCCTCCAGGTTTTCGCATGAAGTAAAAGTAGAAAATGGAGGTGACCACTGCCGTTAGGATTATTGCGTTGTCGAGCACCGTCAGCTTTGCCATGACTGCCACGATGTGCTGCTCAACGATCCAAGGCAATACCCTGACAGCCAGTCCAACAGAGCTTGCTACTAGAAGGGCAACCGCGTATCTACTTATCCACCTATATTTTTGTGATAGCCGTAACAAGTAGGTTGCGCCGATCACCGTCGGAAGAATGAGCAACCATTCTCCTCGTGTTACTAGCGCGATGTCTTGGGACCAAAGAGCCTGTAGTTGAAGACACAGGAGTTGGCCGACAGTAATGCCTATGAATGTCTTTTCTGCCAACCGGTAGAAAAAGTTCTCTCTGTAAAGATAGCTCCAAGTCATCAAGGTCAAGGCGAGCATGAAAAGTTGTCGAGGATCCATTTGTCATGCCTCCTTGGGTTTCCCTTTTCTAGTGCGCGCGATCCAGAACGACGCATTTCCAGCAAAAAGCAGAACCACAGCAAAAATGTGCGATAGGTTAACCGCGTCCATCCCTTTAGTGGCCTCACCATAGTTCTTTGTCAGTGCCTCATATTCGGCAGCTCCCCGAATACCACTCAAGAGCCCATTTACTATCCCCGCATTCCAGTTCGCAATGTAGGTTGTCAAACCCATTCCCATCGTTGCTACGATAATCTTGATGGTTTTCGCATATGGTATTCGCCATTGCTCCAGAAGTGGGAACGCCCTCCCAGTGGTGATCAAGAGAATGAGAGCGAAATCTGCGACGCCTCTGATATTCTTCGTGAGAGGCAATTCCTTCAGTGAGGTCCCATATGTGTCATACTTGACGGTAGCATGAAAATCTTGAGCTAGCTGTGCAGCGGCAGCAACCCCTCCTGCTACGATACCGAGATTCACCCAGTCCACCCCGTATTTCTTGCCGCGAGGGTCCACAACCGTCGGTCCCAATTCCTTCATAATCCTCTCGGCCATCATGACACCGGGAGGTTCCTGGGCATCCACTAAGAATACCAGTTTACAGTTGCGTCTGAGAGTGTGTGAAATCAGTGCCATTCCTTGAGCACCTTGTTCGGCCCAAGACCCAGGCGAAAAACCAGTATCGACTATCACGTTGCTGCCCTCCGGAATGGATTCCACCGTATCATACGCAGCTTTAGTCCAGGGATATGCCACTACCGGCAAGCCAATCGGCCTGATGTATGGTATGGCCACAAGAACAACTAGCCAAGGATAGAGGAATCTCTTGTCAGACAGAAGTTTTCTTAGCGAATACTCTTTCATGTCTATCAGCCTCACATGATCCTCTTCTCTAGCCCCAGTATGATTCGCATCATCAGAATAATGCCTCCCAACGCTATGCAAATCTCAGAGGCACGGCTGGCTCCCATAGCTGGCACCGTCGTGATCCATTGACCGATGGCTGGGAAACCTGACCACATAGCTTCTCCAACTGGTGCATTCATTAGCATTACGAAGACAAGTGAAGCTACCAGAAGAAAGGATTCCCATGATCGCACCCTGAATACTCTAAAGAAGGCTGCAATAACCATAAACGTCAACAACGAATACATACCGGTGTCGAGGGGCGTGAAGAGAGTGTCAAAATACGTATAGAAGGGGTCCTTACCTGAACTGCCTGCATAGAAGAATACAACGACGGTTATGATCAGCACAACAAGGAACCATGCGCTTGACTCCCAACCGGCAAGCCTCTTCCTAATAATACCATATTCTTTGATCGTTAGGCTTACTACTCCCAGTAGGTTCAGGAAGATGCCCATGATTATGACCCACCCTCTGAGTTCTTTTTCCACTGACGCTAGCAGCGGTAATGGAAAGTAGTATGCCAGGATAAAGAAGAGCCCAACTATCGTCAGTATGACAAATGGCAGTTCTTTCTTCTTAAGAACAGACATAAGAACAGACATGGCACTTTTCCTCCTAATTCTTCAAAAGCTCAGTTAACCATGGCATTCCAGCAGTCACAAGAATGCTGCCAACCATCATGATAGCCATTATGATGATCTTGACAACATCCTCTCCGGCTACAGACCCCACAACCGTTGGGTCTCCTCCGAGGTAAGCTGCCGTGGCGATTATCTCCTCACCAATCAGGAAGTAGTCGGCAGCGCATACGAACCAAGGTGCGTTGGAATCTGAAGCACTACCACCAATCTGCATGGCCCCGACATCCAATCCAGCGTCAAGCAAGTATAGTGATTCCATTCCGATCATACCGATAACAACGTTGCCAGCAACTTTTTCCCTTGAAATGATACCCATACATCCAGAGATGTAGCTTCGTAGTTGGTTCGAGAGAAAGCGGACATCCGGCTTCATTTCTGGATGACCTGCCGCCGTTACTGCGGAAATCACTATTTCTTCGGCTACAGGTAGAACTTCAGCTTCCCCTGTGGTAGCTATTATGCTTACACCAGGTTCCGCTCCAATCTTAGAGAGCTCCCCGAGAACAAGCAACGCAGCTATGGTCGGAGCCGCCGAAGTCCCAGCCGAGAAGCTGGTCATCCCAACGCGTCCGGACGTAAAATGGATTGGACGCCCCATTTCGGCAGCTCGACCAACTAGTTCAGGTAAAGCGCTAATTGCTCCCATAGGTCGAATGTAAGGTTTCTTTCCTTTCTTCACTCTTTGCACATACAATACCGTCAAAGCACTACAAAGTACTAACAAAAGGAAATCGAAGATCAAGCCTTTGGCTATCAGTTTTCTCACCACAGCCCGTATCCAAGATACTCCCGTCCATTCTATAAAAGACTTTCGAAGCGCGCCAGCTTGGTCGGAAATCTAAGGTTCTGTATCATGAATCGATTTCCTGGATGTTGACCGCAGGAAGAGTTCAAACAAAACCATGTGAATCGCGGCAATTTCCGACCATCCTAGCGCGCCATACCATCGCGCTGGGAGATTGTCAAGATAAGGTTAGATTCTTTTGCCTCGTTCTATTCTCATGCTTCTTAGAAATGGGTTTGAGGTCTTGGCGGATATGGTTCAGGCATTGAAGGTCTTCCAGCGGAACAGGAAGCCCCTCGGGCTCAAGGTTCTATCCACCTTGCTTTACTATGCTGGCTTATCATATAGGACTGCGGCAGAATTCGCAAGCGTGGAAACGCCGGTCTCATATGAAGCGGTTAGGCTCTGGCGTAAACGCCTGCAGGAGGCAATCCCGAAGCCTGAGCCGAAGCGCAGGCGCATAGTTGCCGTCGACGAGACGAAGCTCAAGCTGAAAGGCCAGCAAATCTATCTCTAGGCGGCTGTGGATGCAGATACGCGTGAGGTTCTGGGTTTCAAAGCCTCATGGCAACGGAACAGTCTTGACGCTTTGCTTTTTCTGAAAGATGTCTTGAGGTTGTGTAGAAACAAGCCTCTCTTCCTCGTCGATAAAGGACCTTGGTACCCATGGGCTCTCATGCGACTAGAACTAAGATTCAGGCAGATGACCTTCGGACTGCGAAACAGCATCGAGCAATGGTTCAGCCATCTCAAGGCCGGAACCAAACGCTTCTACAACAACTTTCCACACGGCTCAAGCCTCGAAAGCGTTCAAACATACCTCGCAATCCACACCGCAACCTACAACCTATTGATGAGCTTTGGTTAACTTGACAATCTCGCGCTAGTTATGGAAAAGAATATAGGGGGGAGAAATCCATCGATCGGAAAGCGCGTGAATAATGACCAGTGCCAACGAAATCCATGCAATACTTGCTACTGACTGTGGAAGCACCACTAGCAAGGCGCGATTTTTCAAGAAACTTGGAAACGAATATCGTTTCGTTGCGAGTGGAGAAGCTCCTACAACTGTTGAAGCACCGTATGAGGACGTGACGGTAGGGGTTCGCAATGCGATAAGAGAAATCGAAGACTCGACGAACTACAAACTGCTAGACGAAAACGGCATCATAATCCCCTCAAAAGGACAGAAAGAGGGCGTTGACATCTACGTGACCACCAGCAGTGCCGGAGGAGGACTGCAGATGATGGTCGCTGGGGTAATAAGAACAATGACTGCGGAGAGCGCTGAAAGAGCTGCTCTGGGAGCAGGAGCTATCGTTATGGACGTAATGGCCGTAGACGACGGGAGGCGCGCCTACCTGAAAATTGAGAGAATGCGAGTGCTCAGGCCAGATATGATCCTCTTGGCTGGAGGAACCGATGGTGGTGCCCTCGCCCGCGTGGGAGAAATGGTCGATTTGATAGAGAGTGCCGAGCCCAAAGCCAGATTTGGTTTCAGATTCAAACTTCCCATCGTATACGCTGGCAACAAAGACGCGCGAGAATACGTCAGCAAGATGTTGGCAGACAAATTCGCCTTGAAAATCGTCGAAAACATACGACCAGTTCTGGAAGTAGAGAACCCCGAGCCAGCCCGGGATGCAGTTCACGAGTTCTTTATGGAACACGTCATGTCGCACGCCCCAGGTTATGACAAGCTGATGAAATGGACTAAGGCCCCGATAATGCCCACTCCGATGGCCGAAGGGATAATGTTTCAGACGATCGCCAGGACCTATGATGCGAACGTCATTGGCGTCGGATTGGGTGGGGCAACTACCAATGTCTATTCGATTTATGAAGGTAGATTTGTTCGAACGGTCAGTGCAAACTTGGGCATGAGCTACAGCATATGCAACGTTCTCAAGGAGGCCGGGATAGAGAACATCATGCGTTGGCTGCCGTTTGAGCTTGACGTGGTCGACGTTCGCAACTCGCTGAGGAACAAGATGATCCGCCCAACGATCATACCGGAAAACCTTGAGGAGCTTATGCTTGAACACGCTGTGGCACGAGAAGCACTGAGGCTGGGCTTTTCGCACCATAAGTTCTTGGCAAGACCTCTGCGTGGAATTCATAGGGAAAGAGAAGTATCCGACATGTTTGGCCAGAAAACCTTCGAGGAGACTTACATAGACATGATAAAGGTCGACTGGCTCGCTGGAACGGGCGGATTGCTTTCTCACGCACCTAGGCGAGCTCAATCAGCTCTTATACTTATCGATGGTTTCCAGCCTGAGGGAGTGACAAAGCTCGCTCAGGATAGCGTCTTCATGATGCCCCATCTGGGTGTATTCTCCACGGTTCATCCGATGGCCGCGATGGAAATATTCGAAAAGGACTGCCTAATTCGCTTAGGGACCTGCATCGCCCCAAGAGGCAAAATCGATGAAGGAACGAGACAAGAGGAAGCAATATCATTGAAAATGAAGATGCCCGACGGAACCACCTGTGAAGAGAAAGTGGCGTCTGGCACTATCAAGACAATACCACTGAAGGAGTCTGAGAAGGTCACAATGGAAATCAAGCCTGCTCGAGGATTTGATGTGGGAACGGGCCCTGGTCGTTCTCTGAGTACATTCGTCGAAGGAGGAGCTGTGGGTGTAATAATTGACACAAGAGGGAGGCCCTTGATTCTACCAGAAAACAAGGATGAATGCAGAAAAAAGGTGCTTGAATGGCTAAGGGCCTTGGAGGCGTATCCCGGAGAGGTCTTTCAGGAAGCAGTGTGAGAGAATATGTCTTCGCAAGCCTATACTCCTGGTCTTAAGCGAAAAGAAATATTCGTTGTGAAGAAGACCAGAAAGCTGCCCATCCCAGGTGAGGTTCTGGTGACCAAAGGAGATGTGGTATCTCAGGACACCATTGTGGCGAGGACTAGCGTCCAGGGGGAACCACATGTCGTCAAGGTGGCTAACGATCTTGATCTCAATCCAGATACTGAGAAGACCACACCATACATGCTCAGGAAATTGGGGGATACTGTTCGAAAGGGTGAACCCATAGCTATCTACAAAGCTCTTCTTGGTTTGGTGAAGAAGGTCTCCTTGTCACCAACTGATGGAACCGTGGAGCATATTTCTGATTTGACAGGTCAGGTGATCGTGAGAGGACCACCAATCCCTGTTGAGGTGAAGGCTTACATGCCGGGCAGAGTGGTCGAGGTAGTCCCCAATGAGGGGGTAGTTATTCAGACTACGGCTGCGCTTATCCAGGGGATATTCGGAATCGGTGGTGAAACTCACGGCGAACTAAGAGTTCTAAGTAATACTCCGGATGACATTCTTGAGCCAAAGCAGATTGCATCGGAACACCGGGGAAAAATCTTGGTAGCAGGGTCCCTAGTAACCAAGGATGCGTTGGCGATGGCAGTAAAGGTCGGAGCCAGTGGCATAGTTGTCGGAGGAATAATGGACAAGGACCTAATTGATTTTCTGGGATATGAGATAGGAGTTGCGATAACTGGACAGGAAGAAAAGGGGCTAACTCTGATACTGACCGAGGGTTTCGGCAAAATAAGAATGCTCGAAAGGACTTTTCAGCTGCTGAAGCGATTTGAAGGGAAACTCGTATGTATGAATGGGGCTACCCAGATTAGGGCAGGTGTTGTGAGACCAGAGATAGTAATCCCGCGTGAGGATCTCTCTTCTACTGAACTGGTGGAAGTTAGCGGCAAAGCCAGTTCCTCCGAGATGAGCGCACATGACTTGAAGCTAGGGACCCCGATAAGGCTGATTCAAAAGCCGCACTTTGGAGCTTTGGGCAAAGTCACAGGATTACCCGTGGAGCTTCGGCGTATGAAGACGGAATCATCTGTTAAGGTTTTGGAAGTAGAACTGATAGATGATGGAAAAATAATTGTTCCTAGAGCTAACGTGGAGATAATTGAGGAATAAAGAGGCTAGCGCGCGTCGTCGACAACCCAGTCGAAATACAGGTACAATAGAATTATTTCTGCACGCTATGAGCAGTTCGAAAAGCTGCCCCTGCACTTGCAGCGGATCCTGAAACCATTCGCATGTGGGGCGATCACTACTGGCAGCCAATTCGAAAACCAATGATTAACGCGCCAGAAAAGACCGCTAACGAGACTCTTTCATCTTTTATGGCGCGCTGTCAAATGGGCGCGTTAACCGCTAACCTATGACGCCAAGACAAAAAAAGGTACCAAGAAGCTCGCCAAAGGTTTATAAGCGTTCTGTCGAACAGAGACATCGGCGCGCGCTAGAATGAACGAAGATTTGGTTGAATACGTTATTGAGAGTACCCTCAAGAGGGGAGCTGACTACGCTGATGTCAGAAATGAGACACATTTTGTTGAGACAGTGACCATAGCAAAAGGCAATGTAACACGTGCGTTAGTCTGTAGAAAGGCGGGTATTGGTGTTAGAGTCCTCAAGGACAACGGATGGGGATTCCAATCGACAACGGATCTCACAAAAAATGGCGTTTCAGACGCAATTGATATTTCACTTTCGGCAGCCAAAGCGTCTTCAAAACACATAACTACCCCAGTCAAGTTGGCTGAATCCTTAGTTCATGAAGATTCATATGGTGTCAAAGTCAAAGTCGACCTAGAAAACGTACACCTTGAAGATAAGATTAACTACGCAAAGGAATTGGAGAAAAGTTTCTACGTATCGGACCACATAACGACGGGATCTCTCGAATACACCGGATTCAAGATTGACAAGTTCTTCGCAAACACTGATGGTTCGCGTATCAGATTTAGGAATTCAATGTTGTGGGTTAACCTAAGGGCTCAAGCTGCCGAAGGAGAAACTAAGCGGTCTTTTTCTCTCAGAGGAGGCATAGGGGGTACGGGGGGCTATGAATTGTTTAGAAATGAGAATGCTGTGAAAACAGTGAAAGAAGTTGGTGTAAAGGCTGACAATCTGTTAAAGGCTAAACCAGCAAAGGAGGAAGAGAATGCTACAGTGATCTTGGCTCCGTCATACGTCAAAATCGTTGCACATGAGATCTGTGGCCATGCAAGTGAGGCTGATCGGGTTCTCGGTAGTGAGGCAGCATATACTGGTACTTCTTGGTGGGCGGGGCAGCTTAACAAGAAAATAGGCTCAGAATCAATGACGGTCTATGATGATCCTACAGTGCAGGGTAGTCTTGGCTACTATCTATATGACGATGAAGGTGTAAGAGCTGGGAAAAAGATCCTAGTTGAGAAGGGGATAGTAAAAGCATACTTGCAGAGTAGGGAGACGGCCCCTATCTTTGGGGTTGAATCAAACGCCAGTATGAGAGCAATTAGTTATGAGCACATTCCGTTGATTAGAATGTCAAATACCTATTTTGCTCCAGGCGACTGGACACTAGATGAGATGATGGAGGGCATCAAACACGGCTATTATGTCTCAACTATGAATCGTCCTTCAATCGACTCAAGACGATATAATTGGGCAATAGGGGCGTGGGAGGCCTATGAAATCAAGGATGGAGAATTATCAACGCCTCTTTTTGGTGTTGTCTTAGTCTCTAACGCATCGAATTTCTTCTTGTCCATTGATGCGGCCTCAAAAGACTATGAGATTCTACCTTATCCTGGATGTGGCAAAGGCGATCCTTTGCAACCAGGTTACCTCGGAAATGGTGGGCCTTACATCCGCGGAATTGCCGATGTCAGAGGAGGAGGGTAACAAAAGTGGGATTAGAAGCCATAGCAGACTACACCATGAAGTCTGCAAAGGGACTTAAGGCAGATGAGGCTGAAACCTATGTTTCATCCAATCGAATTTTCACTGTGAGGCTTGCAAATAATCAGATTTTTGAGGCAAAAGGTGTAAAGGACGTTGGTATCGGCGTTAGAGTGACAAAGAACAACGGTTTTGGTTTTAGTGCAACCTCAAATCTGACAAAGAAGGGCATTGAACAAAACGTGATATCTGCTATTAAAGCTAGCGAAGCAAGGAAGATTCCATTCAAGATGTCTTTTCCTGAACCTGCAAAACCAACAAACGTTCTAGGTCTATACGACAAGAAACTGTCTGAGTTAAGTCCAGAAGAGGCAGTTGAAATAGCCTATTCTATGGTTGACTCTTCATCAAACTATAGCAAGAAAGTATTCAACAACACCGGTGTCTTAAACATCGTGGATTACGAGATTTTCATCGAGAATACCAGGGGTCTCAACGTTACAGATCGAGGAACATTCTTTGAGTCAAGTCTGACGGCTACTTCTAAGAGCAATGGTGCAACTGCTGAAGGAGCCGATGCAACTGGAGGCAGAAGTCTCAGCGAGATCAAAGCTGAAGAAATTGGAAGGAATGCTGCAAAGATGGCCGTGGATGGCCTGGAAGCTCAAACACTAGATGAAGGCATATATTCAATGATATTCGGATTCGAGCCAGTTTCAACCATCGTAAGATCTTTAGGCGAAAAGATCAGTTCTACTACAAGTTCTGCACTATTAAGGAATAGAATAGGGCAAAGGGTGGCAAGCGAAAAGATAACCCTTTGTGATGATCCAACCATGCCTGAGGGTTACGGATCATGTAGAGTAGATGATGAGGGTCTTCCTACAAACAATATTCACCTAATCGAAAATGGGATACTCAAAACCTTCGTATACGATACGTATAACGCCAAACTGCATGGAAAACAACGTACTGGTGGTGCATGTAGAGATGCTAAGAGAGTGGGGGTAATCTCAGAACAAAGATACATCCCTGGG
>Ga0315279_10007735_pt1 | contig 13192 bp, 13 predicted proteins | sample YL17G06_20_MG_FD_203694 | JGI IMG/M metagenome (GOLD analysis project Ga0315279, IMG submission 203694) | Sediment microbial communities from Yellowstone Lake, YNP, Wyoming, USA - YL17G06_20 | ecosystem: Environmental > Aquatic > Freshwater > Lake > Sediment | place: USA: Wyoming | collected... | reverse complement strand
GTGCCACAGCAGCAAGATGCAGCGGGCGGAAACGGTTGAGATAACGAGGATGACTCGTTATAGAATAAGCGGTTACATTCAGGGTGCCGGAGTGGCGGAATTGGCAGACGCGCGGGATTCAAAATCCAGCGTTAGGGCACGGCACCATGCAGCACGGGCCAACAAAGGGCGATTCCGTACAACGCGGTGCATTACCATGTGCTCGAATTTTGTGACCAGGGCGTGACCACACATATTGACATGCCTGCCACCCACACTTGAAGCCCTGTGGCCCCATTTCTTCGTGCCCGGCCGGGATTTTCTTGTTGACACACGCTGGCCTGCATGGCATAATGACCGCTGCAATGGCATCGCTAAACTACATGGAAGCCCTGAACCTTGGGCCGCGCGCAGGCGCCCGCCTTTGGCGGTGCCATTGCAACCTGCGTTGCGGCCCTCTTTTGGGGAGAAACCCATGTCCATACTTGCCATTCCGGTTCAGGAACAAAAACGCCCGGCTCTTGATGATCACCACCTCCTGCAAATGTGGCTTCAGGGCCGCGCGGCAAACACTGAGGCGGCGTATGGTCACGAGGCGGCGGTCTTTTCGAGATTCCTGCATGGTCGGCCTCTCCTGTCGGCACAGCCGACAGACTTACAGGCGTATGCGTATTCGCTGCAACATAGCCAACTAGCTCTAGGCTCGCAACGCCGGGCCCTGGTGGCCCTGCGATCCCTTTTTAAATTTGCGCTCGACATAGGGGAGATCGACCGCGAACCGACGAGAACCCTGCGAACCCCGAAGGTCCGCGATACTTTGGCAACCCGAATCTTAAGCGTCGGACAGGTTCGTGCCATCGTTGCGGCGGCGAGGGGGAGATTGCCGGTATTCTCTCAAAAATCTTACGGCGTGCTTAACGCTGCTCACCTGCTGGGTCTTAAAGTGCCAGATCTGTTCCACTTTGCAAAAAACGGCGGCTGGCGATTCCCGCAGTTGGGCAGGCGCCAACAGTATAATATATGTTATCGACCGGGCCTCGACCGCCGGCATTTTCTCACCCGGGATTTAAGAACGGTTGTCGGCCGTTGCCCGCCCCTGCGCGATTATGTACTTATCAGAACCCTTTATGAAACTGGGGCCCGAATCAGTGAAGTGCTCGGCCTGCGATGGCCTGACGCGGCCGTGCAAATCAACGGCGAGGTCATAGTGACAATTTTTGGCAAGGGAGGTCGGACGCGAAGTGTGCGAATCTCGGCTGACGTCTGGCGCCTCATGCAGAAACTGCGGGAAGGGAGCACGTCGGATGGCTTCATCTTCCGAACGCAGTGGGGCGGAACTCGGGCCCTTGGTCGAGTGCATTTCACTCGGATTTGCCACCTGCTGGCGAAACTTGCAGGTATAGATATACCTATTTCGCCACACTGGTTTAGACATGCACATGCGAGTCATTCGCTGGACAACGGCTGCCCGATTCACGTATTGAAGGAGCAGTTGGGCCACGCCTCATTGGACAGCACGGAAAGATACCTGCATGTCCGGCCAGGCGAATCGTCGGGGCGATACCTGCCGGCGGTCGAGGCGCCAAAGGCCAAGAAGCCGGCGGCGCGGCGGGCGAAGGCGGGCAGCCGCGGCCGATGACGTGGCGGGGCGGGTGAGGCTGGCGGGGTCACAATGGCTTGTGGCCCCGAATTTTTTTTTGGAATTACGCAGAGATACCTTGACAACGGCAAATTTTCTTGTCATAATAGTTGTCGACACGATGCATGACAAAAAAGAATCTGCCCGGAATTCCGTGGCGATGGCTTGACAAACCTTAATATGAGGAGGTCGAAGTGATGTATTACTTGTCGAGAGCGGTGTATGAAGCGTTGTTCCTGGCGGCGGCTGGCGAGTCCGCGAAGGATTCGGCAGCCTATGTCAAAAGCCAATACCCCACGACGACCGCCGGAGCCGCGACCGAACTTCGCACACGGGGCCTAGACGCGAATCCTGGCGTCCTGGGCTACCTCGTGGAGACCGAGAAGGTGCCGCAGCCGGCTAGCGGCCTGCGTGGGTTCGCTTGGACCCCTGGCGACATCGACCGCGCCGCCGCGGTTCTTGACGGCGAAGCCCGTCGGACTCCGTGGGGCTTCTTCCTTGAACTATTCGACCTCGACGCCGACCAAGTCGCCACGGCCCGGCACGAGGCGCTGCACTCGCGGCCGGGCGCCGCGGAGGGCGACTTCGGCATCGTGATTTTGCCGGGCATCCCGGGCCAGGGCGTGCCGGCGGTGATCCGCTATCTGCCGCGTGAGCGCGCGATGATTTTGTCGAAGGGGGCCTGACATCATGCCCACTACAATGAGATTGCCTTGCAGCGTCGAGATCATCGAGGCCGCCGCGGATTCATCGGCCCTACATCGGCTCAAGATTCTCGCCTACTCTGGTGGCATAACGGATGGCGTCCTAGGCTGGGGGCCGCTGGCCTTTGACTTGAGCACAATCAAGTTAGGCGCGGCGGAGATTCCGATCCTGGCCGGCCACGACGATACCCTTGACGGGATTGCTGGACGGGGGCGGGCGCACGTAGCGGGCGGACAACTTTTCGTCGAGGGAACGCTCAGTTCGGCAACGTTGGCGGCGCAAAAGATTCTGGCCCTCTCTAAAGAGGGCCACAAGTTTCAAGCGTCCGTCGGCTTAGCCTCGCCCGTGTCATGGGAATTCATTCGCCCAGGTGATTCGCTGGCTCTAAACGGTCGGGTACTGAAGGCAGGCCCTGGGGGCTTCAAACTTATCAGAAACGCGAAACTTCGAGAGGTCTCCATCCTTCCGATGGGGGCTGATGATTCCACGGCCGTGCAAATAGCGGCCCGAGCCTATTTTGTGAAAGGACAAGATATGTCGCAATTGCAAGTTGAACCCGTCGATCAGGACAAGGCGGCCGCCGAGATTCAGGCCGCCGAGAGCGAGCGCGTGGCCGTGATCGGCAAGTTGTGCGGCAGCGAGCATCCAGAGATCATGGCGCGCGCCGTCAAGGAGGGGTGGGATGCCAGGAAGACAGAATTAGAATGCCTGCGCGCCTCGCGTCCGAAACTTCCCGCATCGGTGTTCTTTCATAACGCCCCAGACCCGCTGGTGCCCAACGTTTTGGCCGCCGCCGTTCTGTTGCACGCTGGGCGCAGCAGCCTGGCCGAAAAGTCTTGGGGCGGCAGGGTTGTCCAGCAGGCCGCCGATCTTCGGGCGCGGAGCCTCGTAGATATTCTGGGGGCATGTCTTCTGGCCGAGGGCCGACAGATTCCGACTGGACGTATGGACATGATTCGCGCTGGCTTCTCGACCGACGCCGCCGCGGTGGCGTTTGGTAGCGGGATTGAGAAGGTTGCCATCGCTGCATATCTAGAAACGCCGGCGACATGGGCAAGTTTCGCGGCCATCAAGAGCGTGCGTAACTTCCGCGAGGCGACGGGCATCAGGCCGAGTTTCACGGGCAATCTTGAGCAACTGAGTCCCGCCGGGGAAATCAAGCATGGTGCGCTCGATGAGGCGACATACCCATTTCATGTCGATACAAGAGCGAAGATGTTGCGGCTAACTCGCCAGGCCGTCATCAACGACGACCTCGGAATCGTAAACGACGCCGCCGCCGCGTATGGTGCGATGGCCCGTCGCGCGGTCAACGACTTGGTTTGGACTGTGATCCTCGGCAACGCGGGAAGTCACTTCCACGCCGATCACGGGAATCTGTTGACCGGCGCCACCACGAACCTGGGGCTTGTGGGGCTTACGGCAGCCGTTGCGGCTATGCGGATGCAGCGCGATGCTGAACACAACGATTTGGACATAAGTCCCGCCGTGCTCTGTGTGCCGCCGGAACTTGAAATCGTAGCGAGGACGATTCTGGATTCGGTGCAGATTCAGGCCGCCGAAGGCGATGCGATGGGTAATGCTCTGGAGGGCATCGCGAAACTTGAGGTCGAAAGCCGTATCTCAAATACTGCAAAGTTCACGACCGGCGCCAGCGGAACTCAGTGGTTTTTGTTTGCGAATCCGGTTGCAACTCCGGTGGTGTGTGCATTTCTTGAAGGCAAACAGACGCCGACCGTCGAATTTTTCGGCCTCGACAGTGAACCCAATACGCTGGGAATTTCCTGGCGCGTCTACCACGATTTCGGTGCGGCGCTAGGTGACTGGCGCGCCGGAGTTCGCAGCGATGGCATATAAATGTGTCCTTGGCCGACGCGCTCGGGGCGCGTCGCTTGTTGTACGGCAGGGGTCGCGTTGCACGCGCGCGACCCCAGCCTTGACCATCCCGGCCGCGACCTGCTCCTGTTGCGGCCTTCGGCGAAACCGTGGGCGCCACCTCCCGCGCCCACGGAATGATATGAGGAAATGTTGATGCCTTCGGCAAGTCAACTTCGTGCTGGGCTGGTCTTTGTCGAGATGGGGATAGACCGGGCGTTCCTTAAGGCAGAACTCGACAAGGCCCAGGCTCAGGTTGCGCAGATGGCGGCCAGCATGAACAAGACTGTGACGGCGGGTGCCGCAGGAGTTGGCGGCGCTGCCGGCGGGCCGGGCCTCTGGGGCATGACGCCGCCCCTGATGATTCAAGGCATGCGCGCCTATACGGCGATATCGTTGCTCCGATCCGGTGTTACCGGGCTGACGACGGCCCTGCGCGATGATTATAACTGGGCGGATGCCGTGGATTCTATGTTTGAGAGCCTGCCTGTCGGCGTCGGCGAGTTTTACAAGGGCATCAAGGATTTGCGCGGAGAACTCAGCGGCACCGCCGGCGCATTCCGCGAGTTCACGGCTGCCGCGGCGGTGCGGGCCACTATGGCAGAAGCCCAGAAAGCGGTCGAGGAGATGCGCCATGCTCTTCAGATGCAGGCCGCATTGATTGGCGCTTCTCCGTATGAGGCCCTTGGGATTCAAGCCACAGAGGAACGCCGAAAGATTTTGGCTATGGCGAGGACGAAGGGTTTAGAGGAGCCGCAGGTCCAGGGGTTACTTGAAGACCTTGATGAAAGGCAAAGACGCGCACAGCAGAAACTATCGGACGATGAAAGAAACAGAAATGCCGATACGTACCTGGGCCTCTTGGGGAAGGAACACGACGAATGGGCAAAACTAACCACGTCGGCAGAGGAGTACCTTGCATATCAGGTAGCGCAGATCGCCCATTCAGGCGAGGAATATAAAGAGATTTTCGGCTGGCGTCTCAAGAATCTGCATATCACCGAGCAACAAAAGGCCGCAGAGGCCGCCATTCGAGACACCATTCGCCAAGAAGCCGAGATCGAGGCGGATGTGAAACGCGAGAAGCAAGAATTGCTCGATGTCGTTGTGAACTACGTCAAACAGACTAAGAGCGAGGCTGAATCCATCCGGCAGTCAGTCGAGACGCCTACAGAGCGATTCAGGCGTGAGAAGCAGCACCTGGAGGAACTTCGCATCCAGCAGCCGGGAGTCGTTACCCCGGAGGTCTACAGTAAGGCTATCCAGAAGGCCCTCGAAGACGCCGCGGCGGCGCTGCCGGACGAAACATTGACCCATCGCGGCACGTTCTGGGGCATGGAGGCCGCGATGGGCATGAGCGGCGGTGGGGATGCGCTAACGCACGCATGTCAAAAGACGGCCGAGTATGGAGAGAAGAGCGCGCGGCTTCTCCAGAAACTTGCCGACGAGGGCACGCCGCTGGTCTGGAATAACTGACATGAGGTTATCTGCATGAGCACCCTTCCTAAATTTTTTTGGCAACATACGGCTAAAAGAATAATGAAAAGGAGTAAGAAATGGCAACGCTTGAACTGAGAACGAGTCAGGAAGTCGCGGCGCTTCTCGGCATGAAGCCGGGGCGTATCGCAATGGCCCTCTATGATGGACGGCTCAAGCCGCCACAGAAATATGGCCGAGCCTACCTATGGAGCAAGGAGGACATTCTCCGGGCTTGCCGATGCTTTAACGTCCGGTGGCTGCGCCCGGAAGGGCCCGCCGGTATGCGAGGTCTGCAATCCTTGAGTGACTTCATGGCGTCAACGGACGCCGCCGCCGCGGCGCCGTCAGAGACCGCGCCTGCCACGGCCAAGGAATAGGTGCCGCCATGATTGCAGACACTTTAACGACGCCGGCGCCGCCGTCTCGGCCGGGGCGAATCGTAAAACCGACGTGGCAAGAGCGCGAGTTGACCGACGTAGGCAACGGCCTGACCTTTGCGGAATTCAATGATGACTTCCGCTATTGTCACCCGCGGCATGAGTGGCTTTGCTGGGGCGATCAGCGGTGGGAGCCTGACGCTGAAAAACTCGCCGTCCAGGCCGCGAAGCGTTTGGCTCAGGTATGGGCATCTTACGCTATCAACAAGATTGACGATCCTGACCGCCAGAAACGCCTGGTCAAACACTGGTTGAAAAGTCAATCGGCCGCCGGTATCGAGGCGATGTTAAAAATGGCGAGTACCGAACCGGGAATTCTCGTCAGGTTGGAGGCCCTCAACACTGACCCTTGGCTGCTAAATGTCACCAACGGCACTCTTAATTTGCAGACAGGTCAACTTCGGCCGGCGACCATGGTTGATTATATCACGAAACTTTGCCCGGTCGAATACAATCCCAACGCCGATCTTTCGGAATTGAGGCGGTACTTGGACCGCGTTGTACCGGATCCGGCGGTGCAGACTTTCCTGCAACGCGCCGTGGGCTATTCACTGAGCGGCAACACGCGAGAGGAGAAGTTGTTTTTCGTGTGCGGGCCCACGGCCAGCGGCAAGAGCACCTTTGCCGAGGCTGTCAAGGCGGCCCTGGGTGACTACGCCCTGACGGCCGACTTCGAGAGTTTCATCCGCCGGCAGGCAACGGGCGGGCCGCGAAACGACATCGCCCGGCTGGACGGGGCGCGCATTGTTATGAGCATTGAAGTTGCGGACGGCCAGCGACTCGCCGAAGGTCTTATCAAGATGATTACAGGCGGCGATACGGTGACGGCGCGGCTCCTGTACCAAGAATCCAGGGAGTTTAGGCCCAGATTCAAGCTGTGGCTTTTCAGCAACACCAGGCCGCGAGCATCCGATGATGACTCGGCTCTTTGGCGGCGCGTGCTTCTCGTGCCTTTTGAGCAGACTATTCCCGAGGGCGAGCGTGATCCGTCCGTCAAGGCCCGCCTGCAAGACCCGACCATCGGCGGGCCAGCCGTGCTGAGTTGGGCGGTGCGAGGCTGTCTCGACTGGCAGCGCGACGGGCTCCAAGTGCCGGATGCCGTGAGGGCGGCGACGACGGCCTACCGCATGGAGAATGATCCGCTTGCCGACTGGCTCGAAGATCGGTGTGACCTAAAGCCTTCGGCGGCGACGCTCTTCAGTGACCTCTACAAGGATTACAAGCAATACGCCGAGGCGGCAGGGGCCCGGCCAATCACCGGCAAGGCGCTTGCGTTGCGCCTTGAGAAGATGGGCTTGAAGGATTTCAGGGCCAGTGGCGAGAAGAGGCCGAAGGCTTATCTCGGCATCGCCCTCAAGTCGGCGCTGGACCTCTAAGGTGGACATGATGGACACGATTAAGCCTGTTTCGGTAAACTCTCGCGTGGAGATTCTCTAGGGGGAGTTTTACGAAAGTGCCTTGATCATGTCCATCGTGTCCAGAATCGCCTCTGGTGCTAGCGCCAGGGCATCTTTCAGCGGTGACGATGGTGACGATCCATGCCGCGGCGGCGGCGAAAAGGCGGCCGAACCTCTCAGGCGGCGGCAGGGTGGGGCAAACCTCTCAGGCGGTGGCGGATTTTCAAGGTACTACCAACCGGAAGGGCCGGCGGTCTACTTCGCAACGAAAAGCCGGGCAGTTGACTAAAATTTCACTTTCGACAAAAAGGGTTGCGAGTGTAACTGTTTCAGCTGTAAGTAGCGAGGCCCTGCCGCGGCGGCCCTGGAGCATCCTGGTGCGTTCTGGTGAACAAAGGAGATACGCATGATGTCGACTCGACCAATTCGCGGCTTGCGGCCCATGACGTTCAATCGCCTGGCGGGCCACGTGGGCCCTCGAATGACGTTGCGCACCATGCTGTACAGCCTGGGGCCGCCGCCGGCGACGACGTTACGGCTTGATGATCTACATACCATGACCGTCGAGGAAGTTGCTGAGATTCTCGGAGTCCATGTCGAGTCTGTGCGCCGATGGGTTCGTGAAGGTGAATTGACGGCCGCCCGCTGGGGTGGCCGGCTGCGGATCACCACGGAGGCCGTGCGTCGGTTTCAGAGTGGCCGGGCGGTTCACATTGCCGATCCAGGTACAATGAGACGGGCTACAAAGAGGCCGCGTGGATCAACCCGTGTTACTTACTCTTGACACGTTCGCCAGTCCGGGTTATACTACGCCCGGTCAAGACCAGGGCGAGTCAGATATGCTCTATCGCGTCCGTAAGACGAAGCGCCGCGACCGACGCCGGGGCGGCCGGACGCCCTGGGTACTTCGCTGGCAGGACCCCGCGGGAGGCCCGGAGCACCAGCAGGGCATCGGCCCCGCGTCCGAGCGGATGGCTGAGCGACACCGCGAAGCCCTCCAGGCCCAACTGAACGGGATCACAGACATAGACGATGGTGGGGCCGGCAAGACATGGCAGGCATTCGAGGCCGTGTACCTGGAGGCAACCCGGGCGGATCTTGCCACGGCAACGGCAAACCTGGCCCGGTGGACCTTAACCCGTTTCCGAACCTACGCCGGGGCCCGCTGGTTGAACGCCGTGCGGCGTGAGACGGTGGAATCGTATCGGATCCGACGCCTTCAGGAGGTCGGACATGAGACGGTACGCAAGGAACTGCGGGTGCTTCACGCCGCTTTCGGATGGGCGGTTGCTCAAGAGTGGATACATAAGAATCCATGCGAGGGTGTCCATTGCGGTCGCCGCGAAAGGCCGGAACCTGTGGCGTTGTCGGAACCGGAGACGGCGCGGCTTCTGGCGCTCCTGGAAAATGAGCCGGCCTGGGTCTGGGCGAGCCTTCGGCTGGCCTGCCTCTGGGGACCGCGGGCTGGGGAACTGGCAAGGATCACTCGCGAGGACGTAGACCTGGGGCGGCGGTTACTCTCGATTCGGTCGGCGAAAGGCGGGCGGGGGCGTATGGTGCCCTTGGACCCAGAGACGGCGGGCCTCTTGCACGAACTATCCCATACCGACCGGCCGATCCTGTGGGGGCCATGCGAGGCATGGCGCGGCCGCAGCCAGCGGGCATACCTGGGGCGTCTGAGGAAGGAATCAGCGCGGCTCCTGGCGGCGGCGGGCGTGGCGGACCGGCGGCAACCTCTTCAGATTTTAAGGCGGACGGCTGAGACGGGGATGCGCCGTCGCGGGGTGCCGACCTACATGATTGCCCGCGTCATCGGCCACGGGACGGCCGTCGGCGACCAGTGGTATGACGGGCTCGGGCCGGAGGGTGTAGCCGATCAGGTAGCCCGATTGATGTGCGCAGGTGGCCCGATTTTGTGACCAGGGCGTGACCAAAGCGCCCCAGGAACCCCTTGACCACATGGCCGGATTTCGCATAAGTCCTTACCTGAGTGCGGTTTAGGCATCGGTGCCGGAGTGGCGGAATTGGCAGACGCGCGGGATTCAAAATCCCGTGAGGCTTAAACCTCGTGGGGGTTCGACTCCCCCCTTCGGCACCAACGCAAGTCGCGCCGGGAGCACTAGTTAGCCGCATCCCCCGGCTCGGCGACATCCAGGCAGCGCTCCCGGGGCTCGTCATCCAGCCGGGCTTCGACTTCGCCAGGCTCGACGGGTTCGCCGGGTTCCCGGCTTTCCTCGACACGATGCTCGCGCGTCAGCCGCGACGGCGGAAAAAGAAGAAGGCTGTGCAAGGAGGTGCAGGCCCCTGCACAGCCATTCGTTTCTCTCGCCAGGCCCGCCTGCGGGCCGAAGCCCATTATCGGGCGAAGGCCTGACCGGCGGACCTGTCCTCTCGTCGCACTGTCAATCAGCCTGCCCGGCGTAGCGGCACTATGCCGCGAAGTCGGGTCCGCCCGCCGCCCTTGCCCGCCGTACCAGCCTTTGCTGCGGTGGCGGGCCCGTCTCGTGTTCATTTGTCCGTCACCGGGTCTATGAGTCTCGGCGGGCGTGGACGCAAGTGTGGAACCGGAATGTATTGGCAAAGGCGGATTTCGTCGTGTACACTTCTGGGTGGCAAATAGGTCAAGTTCCAGGCGGATGAATTGGCGCCGTCGGAGGGACACTTCAGTGAGGCAACATCACACCTCAACCGTCTTATACAGACTGCATAAGACGGGGTCATGGAACCGGAGGCCGGACGCAAGGTCGGAATACCAATAAGGGATTTGCTTTGCCTTCGACGCTTGGAGCCACCGTGGCCTGGAGGACGCGATTAGGATGACCGCCGAACAGGGAATCCTTGACACGCAAGGCGTTGAGGCGCTGGCGGCGTTGGAACGTTTCGTCGTGGACAACGATGACCTCCTCGCGCTTGAGTCGCTAATCGGCAAGTTCAATATCTTTGACGCACTCGACATAGCGCGCGTTGAGATCCGTCATTCCAACTTCCTCGCCTTCATCCTCGATCCGGCGGAGTCGCATGGGCAGGGGCAGTTATTCTTGAAGGCAGTGCTCATGGATCTCCTCAAAGCGGCCCCGGCGGATTTGCGTCCCCTCTCCCCGATCGACTTGGATGGAACGGATCTGCGAGGCGTGGAGGTCAGACGCGAGTGGGGGCACATCGACCTGCTCATTACATGCCAGCAGCCGCCGTTTGTCATCGTCATCGAGAACAAGGTTGAATCGCATGAGCACTCCGAGCAGTTGAGGCGCTACCGAGCGACGATAAGAGGCCAGTACCCCGATGCTCGCCCTCTATACGTCTACCTGACGCCAAAGGCCGAGGAGCCCTCGGAAGACGGCTGGGTGCCCTATAGTTACGCTGACATTCACCGTGTACTCACGCGCGTTCGAACGACGTACCACAACGCGATTGGCGAAGACGTACTGGTTTTTCTCGACCACTATCTCAGCCTCATTGGAGCTCGATTCATGAATGACGCGAAAATCGACGAACTCTGCCAGAGGATCTACAAGAACCACCGGCACGCACTGGAATTGATCTTTGAGCGGGTCGGCAGCCCCACATCGGTTGTGTTGGCCGAAGCGGAGACTGCTCTACGAGAGGATCCTCGCTGGCACGTGTTCTACAGAGCGGCCAACACGGTCGACTTCGTGCCCAAGGTATGGCTGGAATGGTTACCGCCCATTGGACTTGATCGTAAGGATGAGCCGCGTTCGTGGTTCGTTCTTCGGCTTGAGTTGTATGTCGGAAAGCTCGACTACTACGTGGAGGTGCGCCGCATGGCGGATTTGACCAAGCGCAGAGAAATCGTGGAGAGGCTAATAGCCGAGGGTCCAACATTCGGATTGAGACACAGCGGTCATAAAGTAAAGGACAACTACACTCGGGTCTCAGTCCGCGAGACCCTTACGAAATGGAATGAGGACGACGAACCAGAACCAGATACGATTCGGGCGGCTGTGAAGAAAAAACTTGACGAGATATTTCCCAAACTTGAAGGCTTGCCCCTAATTCTGAAACCGCTATTCAATCTCGGGGACTCCGTCACGTAGTTGTTCTCGGCTGTCATTCAACAGGGAGTAGAGCGTCGCGTACTCTGGAGCGTTGCCCAAGCAAGCGTTCCAGCAGACGGCAGCGCTGCTGCTGAACGTGGCCTTTGGGCCGATAGGGGGAACGGTGTCAGGGATTCTAAAGTTCACGAACGGACCACATGACTGGCGGGCCATGCTGGCTGACCCTGTGAAGCACTGGCGCGTCGGTTCCCGAGAGTACCTTTCTGCTGATCGATTGCTCGCACAGGTGGATCGGCCATCTTATCCCCGACGGGCAGGGAGGGTACGCACATTTCGACAAGTCCAATGAGTGGATCGGCTACGGCGTTTAGCGTACTCCATCGCGCAACGCAGCGGTGCGGCGCTCCGCTGTGTCGCGTTGCCCCCCGTCCGCTGCCGGCCACCAGTTTGAAAGGAGTCCCCAATGACAGTCCAAGAACTCAAGAATGCAGTTGCGGCCTATCGGCAAGACCTGAAGAAGAAGTATGGGAAGATGGTCACGTCCAGTGAGTCAGGGCCAGTGGGGGTGAACCTCTTTGATTCTGTCGTTGCTGTTTTGGAGACTCTGCAGAAGCGTATCGAGGAACTAGAGAGGAGGATTGAGAAGTAGATTCACTGACCTTTCCCAGGAGACAATCGGCACAGGCTGGGCCGGTCGCGCGGACTGTGGTGAGACGATGGGCCCTGGGAAAAAGGAGGCGCTCCGTGGGCAAGAACATACTGGAAATAATCGACGACATCAAGGCGTACATCGCGAAGAGCAGATGAGATGCGTGCCGGCATCTGGTGCACGTCGTGTCGGTCGCCCCCGCCGACGTGCAGGATCGCCATCTGGAATTCGCAGCCAATCCGTCTCGTCGAGTTCAGGTCTGCAGTAAGGATCAGCCCCCTTGCGCGTCACAGTCTCATCAGGTAATGGATCTGCCGGGCGACCTCCTTGAAGCCGACGCTCGGGTAGAATTTCCTGCCCTTCTTGTTCTGCTCGAGCGTCTCGATCTTGGCGTACAGCATGCCCGACGCCCTCAGGTAGTCAAGGGCGGCCTGCATCAGGGCCTTCCCGACCCCCCGGCCCTGACTAGCCGGATCGATGGCGATATTTGGAATCCATCCTATTCTCGACCGCCCGTCGAGCCGCGTGGTGATGTAGCCGACCACTCTGCCGCCGGCTTCGTACACGAAGACGCCTTCAGGATTCGCCTCCACGTCCCATTGGATGCTCTGGGCCTTGCGCCACTTCCAGTCTTTGCCGGCGATCACCCCGAACCGCTGCTCGACGGCGTAGTCGATGGAGACGCCCTCAAAGCCACGGATGGTGATCTCCTGGAGTCGCTCGAGGTCCGATGGGCGGAACTTGCGTATCACGGATAGAAACTCCTCATGCACCTGCCGAAAAGGGCGGGCGGCCAGACACGATTGTATTCAGGCCGCCGCCCTTCCGCCAACATCTTTGGTTCCGATTCTCTGCGTCGCCGGACTTGTGCGCCGGGGAGTTTCTGCCTATGCTATGTTCCGGCCTTGAGCCGGTCGGCAAGACCGTCCGCACGGGTCCCGCCGGCGGCGCGCCGAGAGGCAGGCCCGGTCCCGCGCGGGCCTGAAAGGAGTTGCAGCGATGGGCGCACTGGTCTT
>Ga0315279_10007734_pt1 | contig 13192 bp, 6 predicted proteins | sample YL17G06_20_MG_FD_203694 | JGI IMG/M metagenome (GOLD analysis project Ga0315279, IMG submission 203694) | Sediment microbial communities from Yellowstone Lake, YNP, Wyoming, USA - YL17G06_20 | ecosystem: Environmental > Aquatic > Freshwater > Lake > Sediment | place: USA: Wyoming | collected... | reverse complement strand
CCGGGCACGATTTGGCCAGACCACGCGAGGGGCCAGAACGATGTTGACTTGCGGCGGGACTCCATTCACAGGCAATGCCTGTCACGTCTCCGTCCTCACCTTGGGTTTTGTCCTGATCGGCTTGCTGACCGTTATCGGACGCGCTATCGCTTCGAGCGATCCGGCGAGGACCGAAGTCATGAGCCCCAGCCTCGGGCACGCCGGTGAAACCGGAGGTGCAGCGGTGCAGACAGGTGAGACCAGCAACTGCCGCTTGGTGGGCGCCTGGGATAACTTCAGTGACACGTGGGCGGCCACGGACGCATTGGGCCGCAGCCTGCCCACCCACGAGCAAGTCGGTCCGCCCCGGCCCGACCGCTGGGTGGGGATTTTCTACTTCCTTTGGCATGGCGCGCACATCAATGGCGGCCCCTACGATATTTCCAGGATCCTACGCCAGGACCCCGACGCGATGCAAAAGGGCGACAGCCCGCTGTGGGGACCGGTTGGCGCTCCACACCATTGGGGCGAGTCGCTGTTCGGCTACTACCTAGGAGACGACAAGTGGGTCTTGCGCAAGCATGCCCAGATGCTGGCTGATGCCGGCGTCGACACGCTGATCTTCGACACCAGTAATAAGCTCACGTACCGGCAGAACTACACTGCCCTCTTTGACGTCCTGACCGAAGCGCGGCGCGAGGGCAACAGGACCCCTGACGTTGCGTTCCTGACGCCCTTCTGGGATCCCGCAAGCACGGTGCAGCAGCTTTACGACGAGCTGTACTCCACAGGCCTGTATTCCGACCTGTGGTTTCGCTGGGAAGGGAAGCCGCTGATTCTGGCCAACCCGGCACAGGTGAATCCGGAGCTGTTGGACTTCTTCACCTTCCGGCGTCCTCAGCCCGACTATTTCGCTGGGCCCACCGAGCCGAATATGTGGAGTTGGCTCGAGGTTTTCCCGCAGCACGTGTTCCATAACGACCGCAGCGAACGGGAGCAGATGTCGGTCGGGGTCGCCCAGAATGCGGTCAAAGACGCGAAGGGACTCCGGTTGGGCACACTGAGCGAGCCAGGCGCGTTGGGCCGCAGCTTCCACGGCGGCGCGCATTCCAGCGAACCCGACGCCGTACTCTGGGGTTACAACTTCGCGGAGCAGTGGGAGCGCGCGCTGCAGGAGGACCCCAAGCTCGTCTTTGTCACGGGCTGGAATGAGTGGTTCGGCGGACGACATACCGAGTTCCTGGGAGTTAAGATGCCTTCGATGTTCGTGGATACCTTCAACCAGGAGAACAGCCGGGACATCGAACCGATGAAAGGCGGCCACGGTGACAATTACTACTATCAGCTGGTCGCCTACATCCGCCGATTCAAGGGAGTCCGGCCTCAGCCCGCTGCGACGCCACCGAAGACGATCCATATCGATGGGGACTTCTCCCAATGGGTCGATGTAGGCCCAGAGTTCAGGGATGACGTCGGCGATACCGTGCATCGTGACCATCCCGGCTATAACACCGTGACGCGGTACGTGAACACGACAGGCCGCAATGATTTGGTGGTGATGAAGGTCGCCCGCGATGCGGACTTTGTCTATTTCTATGCGCGAACGAGAGAGGCCATCACGCCGCCTACGGATCCGAACTGGATGATGCTGTTCATCAACACTGACTGCGATCACACGAGCGGTTGGCACGGATATGACTTCGTGGTGAACCGCACGGTCGCGGACGCAGCGACAACCGTCGTCGAGCGCACGAGAAACGGCTGGAACTGGCAGCCTGGCGCCCAAGTGCGATTCCGCGTGCAAGGCAATGAGCTCATGCTCGCGGTTCCCCGCCAGGTGCTCGGGCTCGCTGACGGCGACGCCCCGGTGCGATTTGAGTTCAAATGGGCGGACAGTATTCAGAACGACGACAGCATCGACGAATTCACTCTCAATGGCGACAGCGCCCCGAACGGGCGGTTCAACTATCTCTACGTGGCCGACTCCGGCCCGCGCGGCTGAGCCGGTGGCGATCGAGTGGACGTGAGACTGCCGGGGCTGCCAATCGGCTGTGGGGCCGCTTGCACACGCCGTTGGAAGTTGTCGTTACGTGGTGTGCGCGAAAGGCCTCATGGTCTTACGGCCCCACGGGCGAGGCGTGAGGCGCCGGGTCAGGCTGTCTGGGCCGTGGGCGGCAAGCCGTACTCCTCTGCCGCTTCCGTGAGCGCCGCCAGGTTCGCGAGGGGCGTGCCGGGGCAGACGTTAGCGCCGTCTCCCAGCACGAATCCGCCGCACGGCGCCAGCGCTTCCAGGCATTCGCGCGCCGCCGCCTTGATCTCATCCTTCGATCCATTGAGCATGAGCATGGGGTTCACGTTTCCCCACAACAGCATCTTCCCTCCGAGGTTCTCCGCCGCGACCTTGGGCGGGACCTGGTAGCCGAAGATGTTGAAGCTGGTGATCCGCTCCTCCTCCACGAGGGCCTGATGCAGGTGCGCGCTCTTGCCGCACATATGCATTCCCCGGCCGTCGGCCAGGCCGCTGCCGAACGCCTCGTACAGCAGGTTGTCGTAGGGAACGCAGAACTCTGTGAACATCTCCGCAGACATGATCTGCGCCGAATCCTCCGCCAGGCCATAGGCGCCGCGACCCCCCGGCGCGACTCGGCGGAAGTGCTGCTCGGCTTGGATCATGCTGCGGGTGATCTTCTCCAGGAACACGTGGCAGCGCTGCGGGTATTCCAGCATCCACCAGTAGAAGTCGGCACCGGCCAGATCCACGGCAACCATGTGCGGACCCTCCCCGCCGATTGCGGGGTAGCCAACGACCACGCGGCCCGCTTGCCCGCTGAAAGTGACCTCGGTTTCCCGGGCCAGTTCCTTCATCCGGTCGTGCCACTCCAGCACTTTGCCCCACAGACCGGCGTCGGGCGGTGGCATCTCGAGCCTGTCCATCTCCTCCGGCGTCGCGACGGTCGGGCAGGCCTGCAGCGTTTCGTTCTCTGGCCAGACGATCTCCGCCCCGAAGGCGCTGGCATTCACGACGTTGTCGAAGTAGGGAGCGACGTAGATGGCGGGCCCGTGGCAGGCAATATCCTCCGGGATGTTCTCGATGCGGTACTTGGCGAATTGCAGCTGCCAGTAGTACTGGCTCTCGACGTCCTCGAATAACTCCTGGTAGCTGATCCCGAATAGCGGGGCGAAATACCGCGGCACGAGGCAGAAACCCACCGGCACTCGATCCACGTATGCGAAGCGGTTCCTGGCTTCGATGCGCTTGCGGTTCAGTTCCATCTTCTCCAGGGGATAGTCGATGTTCAAGCGGAAGCGCAATTGGTCTCCCTCGCTGCAGTGTGAGGTGCCGCTCTTCCCCGTGGGCTGCCGTTGGCGCGAGCGCGGCGGATTGCCCAGACCCGGAGCATCTTCCTCGCGGCGTGGCGAATGCGCGCCACACTCGGGCACTGTTAAGCGCTCCATAGCCGGACTGGCGGCGACGGGGGCGTCGTCCGTCGCCGCAGAGCCCGAAGGGACTCGAAACCCAGCCGCAGGCTGTCTTCGGCGACCGACGGGTGGTATCCTCGTACAGCCGGGGTCAACCTGATCGGACGTGCGCAGGACAGAAGTTGCTTCGCCAACCGCTAATACGGCCAGGGCGATGGACACGTGAGGGTGCTTTCGCACCTCAAACACTCGTATGCACGGACCACCCAGCGCAGAGGGCATCCACAGGAACGGTATTGGACCCTGCGAGGTGACGCGGACGCCAGCAGTAAGCGCGAAGGCCCGCAGACAGGATGACGGCTCCGGCAGGAGAAGCCAAGGGCACCTTGCTCAAGCTGAGGTTAGCCGGGAGGCGGATGGCTTCTGAGGCCCCACGGTGCTAGGAGACTTCGATCCGGCGCAGAAAAGACTACTCGGACAGCTCCCGGGACCTGACCGGTGTCGCCGTCCTTTTCCCTTGATGATATCTGAAGACGAAGGGGCGTGGGACCATGCTGACTCCTATCGCTGCGATCATGGGTTGTGCTCTCGTCCTCGTGCTCGGTACCGCCGCCGTGGGGACGCCCGGCAATGCTGAAGATCCACAGGCGGTTAAAGAGGTCCTCGCGGGGAAGCGCACGGTCGCGAACGCGGCGTGGTGGGGATTCGATGAGGAAGACGCCACCGCAGCGCTCCAAGCGGCGATCAACTCCGGCGCGAAGACCGTGATGGTGCCTAACATGACGAAGGACTGGATCGTCCGTCCCATCACGCTCGTTGGCAACCAGGAACTGGTGCTTGAGGAAGGCGTGGTCATCACTGCGAAGCGGGGGGAATACCGCGGGGGAGGCGATTGCGTGTTCACCGCGCGCGACGTATCCAATCTCACCATCCGAGGCTACGGCGCCACGGTGCGGATGCAGAAAGAGGACTACATCGTCGGCAAGGTGCTGTTGGACATGGGCTGGAACCGCTGGTTTGGTCAGTATCAGAAGGCCGAATGGCGCATGCCCCTGTCGCTGCAGGGATGCTGCAGCGTCAAGGTCTATGGGGTCACCCTGCGCGACAGCGGTGGCGACGGCATCATCGTCGGGAGGGGCAGCCAACGCACCTATTCCAAGGACATCCACATCAAAGACGTCGTCTGCGACAACAACTACCGTCAGGGCATCAGTGTTATCAGCGTTGACGGCCTGCTGGTCGAGAACAGCGTCTTCCGGAACACCTGGGGTACGCCGCCCTCCTCGGGCGTCGACCTCGAACCGGATTCCCCGGATGAGAGGCTCCGGGACGTCGTCTTCCGTAACTGCCTGTTCGCGGATAACTACGGCGACGGCATCGAGGTGTTCCTCGCCAACCAGACCCCCGAGTCGGGCGACGTCTCGATACGGTTCGAGAACTGCCGGGTTACCAGCCGAAGGGGATCCGGGATCCGCGTCGCCAAAGTTCACGACACGGGCCCGGGCGGTCTCATCGAGTTCCGGGACTGTGCGGTCGAGAACACCGAGGGCTACGGTATCAAGGTGCAGGAGAAGTCCGCCGACCGTGCCCGCCTGAGGTTCGTCAACTGCACGGTCAGGAACGCGGCGAACAACCGCAGCTACGCTGACGCTTGGGCGCCGATCTCGCTCAATCTCAAACAGATGACGAGATTCGGCGGCATAGATTTCGTGGACTGTCTAGTCGAGGATGACCGCGACCGGCCAGCCATCGCGGTGGAGAAACAGGACCCCAACGGCGGCATCTTTTACATTACGGGAAGCATCGCAGTGAGGAACCCTTTCGGAGCCAAGGCAGCGACGGGAGACAAGCAACAGGGCGTGACGCTGGTCGTGACGGAGTCGGACGGGTAGACACCAACTGTGGTTGTCAACCATGGCTGAGATTGCCACAGCAGGCGCGTAAGAGTGTTTTCGTGCCTCGAACCGATGTTGGATCAGAAGGCCGAGCCAATGGTGTCTGGGGGGTGAGCTGTTGCCGCGACGAGTCGGCAGGCGACGCTGGGGCTGACTCAAACCACGGGACGGGGATAGCGGAAAACGCAGAGAAGGCGCCTCGGCAAGCTGAGCCATGGTGTTACAGCGATCTCATCCAGGCTTGACCGCCGGACTCGCCGCGGTCAGTCCTGGTCTCAAGCGCTTGCCTCAAGCAAGTGAACCGCCCGGCCGCACCGGTTTCACGGCCGCCTGACCGGCACATGGGGTCTCAATCACGGTTGACAAAGAAAAGCGTCGCTAACGAGGGCGGTTGGCAACTCTCGGCACCCCGTTCCGCGCCATGTGAAGCAGCCTGGCCGGCAGACAGGCTGAATACGCTCGATGTGCGCGCCGGCTCAACAGCGCTCGCGCCAGCGCACACGCTCTCGCCCGGTCCCCACAAGAGCCATGCAGCATCGCCTCGTGATAGGCCAGGCCTCCGATCACATCCTCATCGAAACGTGCCGCGCCGACATCGAGCGCACGCAGCGAAGCCGGTAGCTTGCGGTAGAGCGCCCTCAATCGTTTGCGATGAGCCGGGCCGCTCTCGCAGTACGCTCGAAGGCCTGCGACCACATCGATCTTTTGCCGCCCGGTCCTGTTCCTGCGCGTGAGCAATGCCAGGGGGCTTCCGGACTGCTCGCGTCCGGCGGGGGCATCCAGGTCCTGGTCGCGGAATCGTCGCATCAGCAGTTCCAGCTTGCGCGGCGTCAACTGCTCGGGCGCCAGTGGCGTCTTGCGGCGAAACCAGTACCTGAGGAAAGGAACCACCGAGTAGCGGAAGCAATACTTAAAGTGGCCGAGGCGCGGGTCCGGGGCGCCTTCGTCAAGGATGACTATCGAGAGCGCCCGACGCTTAGAGAACACGCAGGGCACCTCATGCGCCGCGGGGGCCGGCCCGATCTTACCCGTTTCCCAGAACTTGGTCAGGGTATCCGGCACTCTGAGGCGGAACACCCGTGAGCGCCGCGCGGCAGCCTGCATGAGCGTCCTTCGTGCAGGTGGCGCTGTCACCAGCGCGCGTCGTGCGAACTCGAACCCGTCCGGGAATGTTCCCCTGGCGGGCCGGATAGCGAACCGGTCGCTCACCTGATTCACGGGCACCAGCGTATCTGCGGTGCTGAAGGTGGCAAGCACGGGACATGTCACCAGGTTCATCACACCCACCGGAGAGTTTCGCAGCCAGATCCGCCAGCCGTCCGCAAGCGGCCCGAGGAATGCGGCGAATCCCTTCACGGTCTCGGCAATGGAGCAGAAGACGGGGACACACGAAGCATCGTTGCCTTGGTCGTCTTTCGCACCGCACCGCGCCGGTTCGATATTCCTGCCGAAATACTCGATGTTGTAGGGAATGCTCACCAGTGGCGCGAGCGGCGCGGCTGCCGCGATCGGAAACGACTCGCTCGCCACCATCAGTGTCACGTAGCCGCCTGCGCTGCCTCCCACTAGGGCGATGCGCTGCACATCGGCGAACGGCATTTGCCGGCATGCCTGCAGCAGCGCCAGGTTGAAGTTCACGCCATCGCCGACGGGGTTCAGCGCTTCGCGCGGAGTCATCACGGCCCAGCCCTCGGCCAAGTACTCCGCTGCGCCGTCCAGCCCCAACTCGTAGTGCATTACCACGATGACGGCCATGGGCTCTCTTGCGTCTTGTGGCACAAACAAGCGCGCCATGCCCGTCCTGGCTTGACCGCCAATGCTCAGGTAGGGCACTCTCAGGTCGTACTGGCGCACGCCGATCTTGCTGTTGGATCCCGCGGCTTGATAGTTCACTGCCGCCATGGTCTGGCCCACAACGCGGAAGGGTTGATCTATACGGGCGGGCGATACCGTGGTTGCCAAGCCCTTCATCCAGCGCCGCCATGCAGTGGGCGAAATGGTCTTCATCAAGATACCCCTGGGGCTCCGCGACTCATGCGCAGCGGGCTGTTCGACGGGAGGGCTGGATCACCCTTGCGCGAACGAGGCCGGAATCGCTCCCGACCCGGATAGCGCAGCGAGAAAGGGGTAACGTGTCGGTCCTCAGAGAACATGGGGGTGGGCCGCTAAGCGCCTCGCTTCAGTTCGAGTTTCGCCACCTTGCCGGTGGGCAGCTTCGGCAACTGTTCCCGGAACTCGACCTCCTTTGGACACTTGAAAGCGGCGAGGTTCTCGCGGCAATAGGCTATGATCTCATCCGCCGAGCAGGCCTCTCCCGGGCGCAACGCGATAATCGCCTTTACTCGCTCGCCGCTATAGTCGTCCGGGACGCCAATGATCGCGGCATCTGCCACCTTGGGGTGGCGGTAAAGCAGTTCCTCGACTTCCCGTGGGTAGACGTTGAATCCGCTGACCAGCACCATTTCCTTCTTGCGGTCAACGATGTAGTAATATCCGTCCGCATCAACCTTCCCCAGATCCCCGGTATGAAACCACCCTGAACTCATAGCCGCCGCCGTCTCCTCGGGCATGTTGAGGTAGCCTGTGAAGACGTTCGGTCCGCGCACCACCACCTCCCCAACCTCGCCCATGGGCATCTCAACGTCGTGATCGCCGAAGATCTTGACCTCCACCCCTTCGAGGGGCGGCCCGATGGAGCCGGGCTTGGTGTAGTATCCGGCGGCGTTGGTGCAGACGACCGGTGAGGTCTCAGTGAGCCCATATCCCTCCATTATCATCACACCGTAACGCTCATTAAACCGCTCCAGGACCTTCACCGGCAGTGCCGCCGCCCCGGAGAAGGCACCGCGTAGACTCGAGAGGTCGAATCCGCGATGCGTTTCCAGATTGTTCATCGCTATGTACATCGGCGGTGCGCCGTAGAAAACGGTCACTCGCATCTGCTCGATGGTGGATAGCACCAGCTCCGCATCGAAGCGCTCGATAATGACCGCGGTGCCTCCAGCCAACATCGCCCCGCCAAGGGTTACGTTCATGCCATAGATATGGAACAGCGGGAGCACCAGCATGCTGGTGTCATCGGGCCCGAGCGCGCACCGGGGCAGGGTGAGGAACGGTTCGCAGTTGGAGACGAGGTTGTTGTGCGTCAGCATAGCGCCCTTGGGCCGCCCCGTGGTGCCCGAGGTGTAGGAGATCACCGCCACCTCCTCGGGATCGATTTCCACGCGCGGCCGCGTGTCTTGCTGACTCTCCAGAATCACGGCCAGCGGCACGACCGAATCGTCCGGCGCTTCCCGCGCCACGATCACGTGTTGCAGGGTAGGCACCTTCGACCTGATCGCTGCGGCAACCGGGTACAGCGGTGCATCGGTGACGATCGCCTTGATGCCGGCGTCGTTGGCGATGTATTCCACCTCTGCGGCTTTGTACATGACGTTGAGCGGCACCAAGACGGCGCCCGTGCGTGCGATTCCGTAGTAGGCGTAAACGAAATCCAGCCGGTTGCCGATCTGCACGGCGACGCGATCACCCTTGCCCACGCCCAGACCGACTAGCGCATTGGCGACGCGGTTGATGCGTCGGTCGAGCTCCGCGTAGGTTACCTGGTCGCCCTGAAAATGCAGGGCAGTCTTGTCAGGGTTGCTGCCGGCCTGACGTTCGACGAGATCGCCGAGGTTCATCGTTTCCTCTTCGTGGCTCGTGTGCCAAAGCTCTCGCTGCGCCGCTGGGGAGAACTGAATATGAAGTCGTGCTTCGTCGCCGGAGCTGTCTGTCCTGCACCCGCGGGAGCCCACTGGCCTTTCACACCCCCCGCCGCACCAATCCACCGCGCAGGTGGTTACGGTGCGTGGGGCCGACTGGCACCGGCACACAGGAGTGCTTTCGTACCTCAAACACTCGTATGCACGGGCGCCCCAGCGCAAAGTGGATCGGTAGGAATGCTACCAGACCCTACGGGGTAGCACCAACGCCAGCCACGAGTGCCACAACATGCAGACAGGATGACGGCCGGATGCGAGAAAGTCAAGATCGGGTCGGACCTATCGGTCTGGTTGCTCCGCGGATGAGTCTTGAGACCCTACGGGGTGTAGCGCTGAGTGGTCGTGATACAGGCGTGTCCCAGCAGCTCTTGGAGGGCGCGAAGATTGGGACGCGCCCTGATCTTTCATCGGCAGGGCAATCCCAGGTGAACCGCTCGGCTATCTCCTACGCAGACGACACAAGCCATTTTCTTGGCGACGGCCGCAGCCACCGAATTGGCTGCCTGGGAAATAGTGCCGACAGTTCTCCATGCTGACAGTCTTCGTAGTATCCCGGCTTGCTATACACTTCCCCGTCTTGTCCACGAAAAACGGCTTGTAGAGTCGGCCGAGGACAATAATGGACTCAATAATGGTCGCACCAAGTGCGACCGGTACCCAGACCTTGTAGGAAATGTGCATCGCGACCGAAAGAACGTAGTAAACCACACAGAATACCAGAAACGGTGAGACTCTCCTCAGGATCTCTATGATCGGGTTGATGCCACCTTCGCTCTTTTTCACATGCAGCCTCCGCAAAGGATCTCCGTAGCCAAACAGTATACGTGAAACGTTCGCCATCGAGGTCCGATGGCCTTCCGGGATTTGAGGGGAACTCCTGGCCCCTGGCGCAGTTCGGCGGGCTCCGCCCGAGGCCCGGCGCTCCGATACTCGCTGCTGACCTGACGCCTCCCGCACACGCGCCACTGCCGCCCGGCGTTCGGCCGGGCTCAGCAGTTTCCCGAGGCCGCTTCCTTCAGGATGGCGATGTCCAGCCCCTGCTCTGCGACCAGCTGTCGTTGTCACGCGTGAATGACCCCGCCGCGGTTCTCCCCTCCCTTCGTGTGGCCGCGTGTCTGTCCCGTTTTGCCTGGCCGCCGATCATCTCCAAACGCGTACTTTCACGCAAAGCCACCCTGTGTCGCACCGATTGGAGCAAGGCGGCGGTACCGCTTCCGGCGGCATGTGGGTGTACGCGGTGGCGAAACAGGGGACAAGGATTCTCTCGGCTACAGGTCCAACTGGATGACAGACCTTCCGCCCGCACGAGGTGCACCGTGATGATGAAGACTGCTGGGTTGCTCTTTCTGCTGTTCCTCGCGAATAGCGCCCGGGCAGGCGAAAGCGGGGTCCTATTCTACGCGGGGTTTGATGGAACTGCGGATGCGGCAGCCGCTGGCAACGGCGCGGCGCACGCTGAGGAGGGCGCTCCGCAGTTCAGGCCGGGCAAACGCGGCCAAGCGTTGCTCTCCGGCGAAAACGTCGGTTACGTGAGCTATGCCGTGGCGAATAACATCCACCCGGAGCGTGGCAGCATCGAACTGTGGGTCTGCCCGCAAGACTGGGCGGGCACTGATGACAAGTTCCACGTTTTCTTCGAGGCCGCGTATCCCGGCTGGCTGCTGGTGTACAAGTACCAAGCGCCGGGCGCCGGGACATTCCTCATTAGTGAGAATCACGAAAGCTGGGGCAGTGTTGCTCAGGACTTTGGGCGGTTCAGGCCGGGCGAGTGGCATCACCTGGTGGCGACTTGGAGCCCGCGGAAGATCTGCTTCTATCTGGACGGCAAGCCATCGGCGCAACTGCCTCGACCGCCCATCCCGGCCGGCCTGGTGGGGCGATTCCTCGTCGGCGACCGCCCCTGGCAGATCGCACGCAGCGCGCGTTCGCTGGTGGACGAACTGTACATCTACGACCGCCCTCTGAACGACGCGGAGGTGACGTGGGCGTACGAGCACGCCGCCGATCGCGCGCCGGGGGCAGATCTTCCGGCGGAGCTTGGGACGCCAGTGGAGATCATGGTTCGTCCTTTCCCATCGCGGCGAGAAATCCGCGTGGACGTGGAGCTGAACCTGCGCGGTGGGGCGAAGCGCGTGCGCGGCGAGGCGCGCCTCGAGCCATCTGCAGGTACGGCACCGGCGCCGGTGCGGATGACCGCGAAGCAGACGGGCTTTGCGGTCATCCCGTTCAGGGAGTTGCCAGCGGGTGACTATCAAGTCGTGGCGGCGATGCGCGATGAGCGGGAGCGTATCGTAGGCGCCGCGTCGGCGAAGCTGACGTCGCCCGGGCCTCCCGTCTGGAGGGGCAACAAGATCGGCCGCTCGGATACGCCGCCGCCGCCGTGGACGCCCCTGACGGTGGCGACGACTTGCGCGGGCTCAGGGCGATCGGAGGCTACGGTCTCCTGCTGGGGGCGCGACTACCGCGTTGGCCCCAGGGGCCTGCTCGCGCAGGTGACGTCAGGTGGGCGCCGGTTGCTCGCCTCACCCCTAGAGATGCGGATAACCGCCCGGGGGAAGGCGGTGGTTTGGCGCTCCCGGCCATTGTCAGTGGTGGAGCAAACCGCCACGCGCGCGCGGATTGCGGGCTCGGCGGAGAGCGAGTTGGGTACGCTCGAATGGACGTGCACCGCCGAGTTTGACGGCATGCTGCGCTATGACTTGACGCTGCGCCCGGCGCGGGGAGCGGTCGCCGATGCCATGGAACTGCGCGTTCCGCTGAGCCCGGCGCGTGCGACGCTGCAGCACATCGTGGCCACCTCCACCAACACCTCGCGCGGCGCGGTGCCGGCGGGAACGGGGGCGGTGTTCAAGGCCAACTGGGCGATGTACTGGTGGCTGGGCGACGAGGACTGCGGGTTGGCGGGATTCTGTGAGTCAGATGAGGCGTGGGATCGCGTTGACCGGGGCGACGGCTTTCGCATCGAGCGCCGACCGCAGTCGGTTGACGCGGTGTGGTCCTTTCGTGACAGCTCGCGCGAGTTGCGCCAACCGTGGAGGTTCACCTTTGGCTTGCAGGCGACACCGGTGAAGGACATCACCGGCTGGCGCAAGTGGCGGCTGGAGCCGGCAGAGAATGCCAATATCTCGGTCTTATGGGCACTGCCCGACGTCATTCGGTACTTCGGGTATCCGCAAGCCACCGACCCGGAAAAGTACAAGACGCTGGTGAAAGAGCATCACGCGGATGGGCTGGGAGTCACGCCCTACTCGCTGCTCAACGCCGTTTCGAGCCAGGCGCCCGAGTGGTCGCTTTATGGCGAGGAGTGGGCGAACGGCACGGCCAACTCCTCCTCGTCGGACGTGGCGGCGTACAAGGCGCCGATCTACGGGTGCTCGCCTGCGCCGGACTGGGCGGACTTCATCGTTTGGGCCAACGAGCGCTACGTGCGCGAATTGGACCTGGACGGACTCTATCACGACTTCACGCAGGTGATGCCGTCTGCCAACCGGGAGAGCGGATGCGGCTACCTCCGCGATGGCAAGGTGCGGCCGACCTACCCCATTTTCGCCACGCGGGAGATCTACAAGCGCGTCTACATCATGCTCAAGGACTACGGGCGCGCGACCGACAAAGACACCTTCATGATGGGGCACATGTCGTCGCAGATGGTGATCCCGCTGCTGAGTTTCTGCGACGCGTACCTCGACGGCGAGCATTTCGCGGGGCTGGTCAAGGACAACTATCTCGAGGTCATGCCGCTGGACCAGATCCGGGCCGAGTTCATGGGGCGCAACTGGGGCGTGATGCCATTCTTTCTGCCCGAGTTCAGCGGCGAGTTCCTAAAGAAGGCGGAGGCGACCCAGCACTTGGTGGGGCTTTCGCTGCTAAACGATTTCGCGCTGTGGCCGGTCTGGTTCCGGACTGACGAGGCCAACCGCGTGTATCGCGCGCTTGACGAGTTCGACATGGTTGACGCCGAACTGCTGCCCTACTGGAACAACGGCGATGTCATCGGCGGCCAGAGCGACGCCGTCAAGTGCACGGCTTATCGCGAGCCGGGTGGCGGCGTGCTCCTGTGCCTCGTCAACCTGACGCGCCAACCTCAGCGAGCCACGCTCACGATCGACTGGCGGCGGCTCGTGCCGAACGGGCGGG
>Ga0315279_10007733_pt1 | contig 13192 bp, 11 predicted proteins | sample YL17G06_20_MG_FD_203694 | JGI IMG/M metagenome (GOLD analysis project Ga0315279, IMG submission 203694) | Sediment microbial communities from Yellowstone Lake, YNP, Wyoming, USA - YL17G06_20 | ecosystem: Environmental > Aquatic > Freshwater > Lake > Sediment | place: USA: Wyoming | collected... | reverse complement strand
TGACTGTTCAGCTCTTGAAGGCTGCGGTGAATCATGTGAAGCAACGAGGAGGAAGAATCGTCGAAGGGTACCCGACCGAACCAGGAGCTCCCTTACCTGATGCCTTCGTCTATACGGGACTAGCCTCTGCATTCCGCAAAGCGGGATTCGAAGAAGCTCTACGTCGTTCCAAGAACCGGCCAATCATGCGATATCTGATTTGCCAAACATGAAACCTAACGTTCAGAAAGGGGTTCCGATTCTCTCTACTAACATCTTGACCTCTTGGATCTGTGCTGAGTTGGAGGTGCTTATTCAGCATCAGTTGCAAAGATCCTCTGTTTCCTCCGCCAGCGATCTGGCTTCGTTGGATCATGGAGCGGACTCTGTTGACTTCTGAGATTTTGAATGATTAGGGCCTTGCTCAAGTTGGCTAGAGCCGCGTTTTGGCTTGCGTCATAGGTGAAGTTCGCTACACCAAACCAATATTAGGAGCTTTCCTCCAATTGATTTCCTACGTGATACGAGCATAGATATAATGAATTCAACCTCGAAGCTTCTCAAAATACTCTCGCATTCTGTAAGAAGGTGTATCATCGAATGCTTGGAGGAGCAGGGACCTTTATCATTCAATGACCTGTTGAAACTCGTCAACACCAAAAATCATGGCGAGCTTGGATTCCATTTAAGAGCATTGAAAGGTCTAATTGAACAGAAACCCTCAAAAGAATACCACCTCACGCACAAGGGACTTCTAGCCGCAAATCTTTTGGATGACGTTTCCATCATACTTTCAAGGACCACACAAGACCTTCTACATTCTCCAATCAGATACGTTCAAAGTCTTGCTTTTGGAGACCACGCCTTTCTCTCAAGCGATTCAGAAACCAGTACGAAAGACATATGTTTCTCCTACCTGAGAGCAGGTTTGACAAAAGGCGAAGCCGCTGTCTTTTTTGCAAGAGAACAGAGACTCGATTCGTATGTTCATGAAATAAAGCAGCACGGGATAAATGCTGAGTACATTGACGAAGGAGCACTAGTCATCATGCCAGCTGAAGAATGGTACATAAACAAAGGCAAAGCACATGCCCAAACCATTATATCAAATTGGACAAAGCTTCTCAAAGCAAAACAAAAAGCCAAATTCCCAGGACTGCGCGGCGCAGGAGAAATGGACGTTTTCTTTGACCATGCAAAAACCAGAGAACTGTTGACATATGAAAGAATGCTCGGTAAAAGCTTCACTGATAACTGGTGCGGGCTATGTATTTACGATGATAGTAGACTGGACGAAAGACGGTTCAGGCAGATGGTGGCCTTTCACGGACATGTAATAAGCAAAGACATAGCCTACAAACTAACGTAACACACTCATTACTAGAGAAGCCCCCATAGTCAACGGACCTTCCGAAAACCCTCTCAAGCTGCAAGGAGTAGACCGAGCCATTGGTAGAAAAGCTTTTAAAGGGTTCCACGGAAATCGGTCACTTTGAGCATTTTAGCATCAAAACTGGAGGCTTGACCGGATGCGTATTGAAAGGGAACTGATTGTGTCCGTCCTGAAGCTCACCAGCGGTGGATGTGTTTCAGATGAACTAATCAATAAAGACGCAAATCTGCCCTCTGCCAATGCTCGGAAATTGCTTGGAAGATTGCATAATGAAGGATTGCTTTATCTAAACTCAGGCATTGTTGAAGCAAGCGGCGTTCAGCGCTTGAAACTTGCCATGCAGGCTATGCAATTGGGCGCTGACCCTGAACGCGTGAGCGGCCTCCTTCAATGGCGGGAGTTTGAGGCTGTAGCTTCAGCCGCGCTGGAACAGAACGGCTACAGCATCGCAAGAAACCTTCGATTCAAACATGCCGAGAGACGTTGGGAGATAGACATCGTCGGGTCAAGAAAACCAATGGCTGTCTGTATAGACTGTAAACATTGGCGCCACGGGCCGCACCCATCTGCACTGAAGAAGATAGCTGAGGCACAGATAGAACGGACCTACGCATTGGCTCAAGCCTTGCCCTGTTTGGCTGGCAAGACAGAGTGCGCCTCATGAAAACAGGCACGATTGATCCCAGTAGTTTTGTCGCTTACAATGGGCAGAACCAAGTTTATCAACGACGTGCCAGTCGTCTCAATCCTTCAGTTACAGGATTTCCTAAACCAACTGCCAGCTTACACCGATTCACTGTTCTCCGTGAAGACCTAGCCGACCAGTTCAACAATAGCTCCTAGGGCTTGTCCTGGCAACCCCTTTCTGAATCTCGCTCTGACCAGACCTTTCTTGCCGTGCAGAGCTACGACTCGGCCGATGATCTTGTTCTCTCCGGTTTTCCAAGCTACTTTTCTTCCAAAAAGTCTGCTTGCTTCGGAAACAGAAGATATGTGAGCAAACTGAAGAATGCATTCCTTGGACATTTGCGCTTTCGGACCTACTCGGTAATTGACTATTACTCCTCGGATCGACTCTGTCATCAGTTTTCACCTTAGACCGCTCCTCCAAGAATGCTGCGAGCAGTTTAAATCTGTTTTCTTTTTTTGGTATAAACCTAGATCATCATCTCTAGGATAGGTTTCCTCGCGAACCTCAAGGCTGGGTACAGGCTGAAAATGAACATTGAGGCCAAAGCTGTTAGCAACCACCCAGAAATCTCCAAGATCGTGAAACTTGTGACAAGCGGTTCCGAAACTAAAACCATCAAGGTGACCACTATCCCTATCGCCACTCCGGCACCATAGCTTGAAAGCAAGGCAACAAGGCTCTGCAATGAAACAATCCTCACAACCATAACCGGTTTCGCTCCTAAAGCCCTGAGAACACCGAACTCTTGTTGTTGCTCATTTATCGTGAGAACTACATAACCGACCAAACATAAAGATGCTGCGACCAAGGAAAAGATTGGCAGAAACATTACTGCAGACCAAATGTACCCGAGAAAGCCCAAACTCAAATCCAAGACATCATTGAGTTCCGAAACTTCGATTTCTGAATTTACGCTATTGACGATAGCTTTCAGTCGGTTTAGAACCTCCGTTCGATTCACCAAAGGGTCGATCTGAACCATGACGATGTTGGTTGCTGGCACGTGCATGATGCCCTGCAAAGTCGTTAAGGGCACATACGTTACGTTCCCGTTGTTGATTGGGTCCAAGCAGACTCCTACGATGCTGAGACTGAAAGTGTCATTGAACAGCTTCATGCCTTGAACCAATGGCACATCAAACATTTTCATGCCGAGACTGTCGCCTACTACTGCTTCTTGAGATGCGTTCTCTTGAAGAAACCTGCCGTCCACAAACCATTCATTCAGCACTTTCTTAGGTTCGACACCAACTATCAGAGGCTCCCCGCTACGAAAGCGGCCGACAAGCTTCGTGTCGTCGGTGGTCTCTCCGAGCGTGACGCCTTGAATTTCTTTGACTACTCCTTTGACAATCAGACGTGCGTCAATTGTAATGCTCTCACTTAACGAACCGAGTTGATTGACAAGACTGTCAGGTATTAGATACTTTTCATCTGTGTAGTTAAACTGTGAATCGCTCGTCGTTTCGTAGAACTTCGACAAGAGCATCCTGTACTGTGTAGTCATGTTTCGGTGAGCAACCAGAACCGTGTCTCTCCCAATGGCTCTTTCAACCCAGCTTTTCGTGGTCTGGTCAGCGATTATTCCGCCTGCAACCGTTACCGTTACCAACGTAAAAACCGTGCTCAAACACAGAACGATCCGGATCGTCGCGGACTTGCGACGAAAGAGGCTTCTGAGAGCCATCCTGACCGTGAGACCTGACCTCGACATAGCCGTGAATCCCGGTTCTTTGCTCAGCCCAGCATAGTGTGCTGGCGAAAGCGCTTTGATTGGCTCAATCTTTGTGGTGTCAATGATTGGTTTAGCTCCAAAGATCAATGCAAGTCCGAAGAAAACAGCGAAGACTAGAATCGCAAGCCAAGGATTTGCTGCTTTCTGCGGGATCTGAAAGCCAAAACCGGCAAAAACGCTCGCTAGCGCAAAATCTGCAATCATTCCTAGGACTACGCCGAGGAGGCAGCCTACAAGCGTGACTATTAACAGCTCGTTCATGAAGTAACCAAAGACCATGTCGTTAGGGCATCCAGCAGCCTTCATCAAACCGATGTCCCTCACCCTCTGAGACATCATCAAGAAAACCATGAAAGAAACCATCACAACGCCAACCACAAAGACCAGGATTCCAAGAAACACTATGAACGGAGTGAAAACTGAAGAGAAGCCAGTCGTCAGCCTACCTTCAGCCATCAAAGAGACCCCGAAACCAACCTTATCACTGAAGAGCAGAAGAAAAAGAGTTGAGGCAACGCACACCGTCAAGCTGGTAATGACAAGACTTGTCTGGAACTTCCTTCGCAAAAGATCGTTCAGCGGGAAGAACGTTTCACTCATACATCGCTACCAGCTTGCCATCTTCAAGGTTCAGTTTCTGATCTGCTAACGGAAACATTCGCTCATCATGCGTCGTCAAAACCACGGTTTTCCCGTCTTCCTTCAGTCTCTGAAGCAGTTGAACAATCTTCAGACTTGTCTGCGCATCCAAGTTTCCGGTCGGCTCATCGATCAGTAGCAAAGGTGGATCATTAGCCAATGCACGCGCAAAAGCGACACGTTGCTGCTCTCCACCGCTGAGTTGAGAAGGAAAATGGTCCGCTCTATTCTGCAAACCCACAACATCCAGCAGATCTGTCACCCGCTTCTCTATGTAGTTTGCAGGCTTGTGTAGCCACTCCATCGGAAACGCTAGGTTCTCAGCAACGGTTAAAGTGGAAACAAGATTGTACGCCTGAAAAACGAAACCAACGTTTCTACATCTGAAATCTGAAAGAAAATCTTCGTCTTTTGAGCCTAAATCGTTGTCAAAAACAACAATTCTGCCACTTGTAGGTTTGTCAATGCCGCCGATAATGTTCAAGAGAGTCGTTTTCCCCGAACCCGAAGCACCACTAACGACCACAAAATCGCCGTCTTTGACTTCAAGGTTTACGCTCTTCAAGACCTCGACTCTGGCGTCTCCTATCTCATAGTTTTTGCCAAGATGTGTTGCGAGGATCACTGTTTCGCTTTTTTCCATTGTGCCCTAGCTCCCTTCCTGCATATTGAAGTTTCCTCTATCTCGCTTCAGGATTCTAGCCTTTTCTGGAAGCCTATCTTTCTCCCAATCATGCCAATCTACTTCCTTGAAAATCCATCTCTTGCCCAAGTGCGCCGCAAGAAGGGCGTGTCTGTGCGCATTGTCTGCTGGAATGAACTTATCGAGGAATCTGAAGAGCTTGTCGATTTGCTGTTTCGGGAAATAGGCATAGTAACTTGCGTTTTTCACTTCGAATGCGTAGGTGTGCAGGCCTTTTCTGGCAATAATATCCGGCAAAGGGTTAAGGCTTGGGTTGCTAACGGGTATGCGCACAGCATTGTACCCGTTCTTGATGAGAAGTTTCACGAGGACGTTTTCGCTGTAGAACCCTCTTTTGCGCCATCTGCGAATTGCGTCTTTGTCTATTTCCCTTGCCATCGGCGAATCCTCTGCTCTGAAAGGACTGTAGAAGTGTGGTTTACTATGTTTTTCCTTCAGAGCCGAGAGTCTTATGGTTTTTTCCGCTTATAAACTTCGATCGGAACCTTTAATGTAGGTTTCTCAACGAGACATTCCTTCAAGTAATCGTCCAGAGTTTCGGCTGCCACTATCTGTATCCTGTAGTCCTTGATGTCAATAGAATGCTGGTAGTTCTTCTTCGGTATGACTACTTTCTTGAACCCCCAAGCCTCAGCAGCCTTGATCTTCTCATATGCACCGCCAATGGCCGTGATCTGAATCTGGTTTCCGACGCCAAGATTTATTTCGCCAGTAACCGCCACATCCTGTCGTATCGGTTTGCCTTCGATGAGCGAGCAAAGCAGTATTACCATCGTGACACCTGCTGAAGGCCCGTCCACGCCGTGAGATTGGGCGAAGTCGAGGTGCGTTAGATAGTCTTGGGCTATGTCTATGCCGTATTTCTGGAGGATCACGCTTCTGACTTTGGCTACGCTGTCGGAGCTGAACGTCTGTCCCTTAGCTACGCCAGTTACCTTGTAGTAGCCGTTTAGCGAATATGGTCTTTGAAGATCGCTTCTCTTAACCATGCTTGCCTTCAGACACAGGACATTTCCAGTCATCTCGCCACTGTACGGGTCTCTAACAACTGCCAAGCCGTAAATCTGGCCTAACTCGGCTCCGGAGGGCTCAATTTCAAGCAGCTTGCCCCTCTCGTTCATCTCATGCTCCAGTATCTGCCTCTGGATCGTCTTACAATGATTCTCAATGGCGTCTCGCACATGCCTTCTCTCTACAGTTCCGCATCCCTCATTAGTAGCCAAAGTCGCAGATGTCTTGATTATTGAGATCAACGGTCTGAAGCGCGTGGTAAGAGCATCCCTTTTGTTGCTTCTACGTCTCCCTTCCTCCACGATTTCCGCGCACGCGTCTCGACTGAAAGGTATGAGGTTGAAACGCTTGACTTCCTGAGCCAGAAACTGGATATACTTGCGTCTGTTCTCAACCGTGTTAGGCATGTCATTGTTCATTCTCACGACTTTGCCATAACCATAGATTCTGTCCATCAAAGCTGGGTGAATCTGGTTTATGCTGTCAAAGTTTCCAGCACTCACAAGGAACGTTATTGCAGGAACTGGTTCAGTGGAAACAGCCATTGCAGCCGTATCTCCACCGTGCAGCTTTCCTCTCAGAGTTATTGGCAACTGTCCATCTTCGAGTACAGTCAGTAACGTTATTGCCTCCTCGGGATCAAGATTCTTTATCTCGTCGATGTACAAGATGCCTAAAGACGCCCTGTGTACATCACCTGCTGAGACCCTTTGGTGTTCTGGGGTGCCGAGACCGCCTGTTTGGTATGGGTCCCACGCTATTGATCCGAAGATTTGGGCGCTTCTGTGTCCTGTGGCATCTATGAACGGCGCATGCCCAGAAGTATTGTCTACTACTAGTTTGGGCACGTCTGTCTGTTGGGCGCCTGAAACGCCTTTCATGTTTCCCATTCCACCGAGCTTGCCGAACCACCAGATGAAAACTCCGAAGAAGATCAAGCTGCCGCCTGGAATGAAAGTCATAGGAACAAGCCCGACGAATCTTCCCACAAGGTAATCTATGAAATTACCGCGATAGTAATCTCTTAGTGTCTCACCCATGTACGGTGGGTTGGCTTCCCATGTCTGCCAGGCTTGAATCATGAAGTAGAAGCCCAGCGTTATCAACAGGATGCCCATGGCTATCATGAATAGTTGTAGTGCTTTGAACCCGACCTTCGTGACGAACTTTCTCTTGAGCTCCTTAAGCTGCTCCTTTTGCAGGATTTTTTTGGACTCGCCAGCTTTGTTAATCGAGATCTTGGGCTGGCTCGGCAGCAAAGTGTTCTTCCAACACATGACATCGAAAATCTTTATGCCATTTTCCCTGTAAACCTGCGTAAGCTTCTCTGCCAAGGCTCTGCCGATCAGCGACTTGCCCGTGCCTGGATCTCCCAGAAGCAGCAGATACGGTCCTGGGCTTATCATGGTCTTGGCTGATGGTTTGTTCTTGTCTGGGCTGCTCCAGCTTTCGTACCAGCTTGTCTTTTCGAGATACTTCAGCTTGTGTACCCACTCGTCTAGGCACAGGAAGCATTCTTTTAGTGCTTGCTCTTGGCCAACTGCCCAATTGATCAGGTTGTCGTCCACCGGAAAGCCTTCAGTACTTTCGAAGCCTCCCCAATCCCACTTCACCTTGACCTTTCTGCCGTTCACGTTCCTCTCAAGAGTCTCTACATCGTTTCCGAAGTGGTCGAACTGCAAGTCTTCACACCTTCCCAGTGGTTTCTAAAGTATTGTCTATCAAGACACTTGACTGGGAACAATTAAAGCGGTTATTTCGAAACCAGTAATATGAAGGAAACCATAACACAGCCAACAAAAAAGGCGCCATAGTGAAAGAGCCTCGAATTGCCCTTTTGCAGGTTTAAGCTTCTCCCCAATCATGATTTCAGCACAATCGCCGCGATTCCAGTCTGTTTCAGTTCGAACAAACCTGCAACTGAAAACCAGCCGAGTTTGTCGGCAAAGCTCATAATCAAAAGCCTCTGCTTAAGGCTGGATTCACCAAAGGACCCCGTTCCTGCCTTTTCGGTTCCGCTTTCCGGGTTTGGGTATGGACTTGCCCGTGGCCCCATATAAAAACCGGTGAAAATCTCCATGCGAAGCACACCACCTCACCCTTCGAGGATACTTCGAACCTTTGGGAAGAAATTCAGGGCTGGGCAGGGGACAGTGCTGCGGCACAGTGCATACTTGCAAGTGAAAAAGTCTAGCCATCGTTTCCTTCAGTGGTCACGGTCAGATAGCCGAAGCTCAGCGCATAAACCGAGTTCTGGCTTCCTGATTTCCTTCCCTATGCTTTCCGTAACCGCTCTCAGAGGCACCAACCCCTACCACGTAGATTCTACATAGAGTCCTGCATTTTGCGGAGAATCGCAAATATTATGCGAGTTTTTCTTCAATACGGCTGGGTCCGCCTCATAGTTCTGGCTGCTGCATCGAGACTGCTGTCTGTGTGGCCAAAGGCTTGTTGGAACTGTTTGGTTTGGGATTCTGTTGATGCTTGTGTATACAAGTCCGGGCCTTTCTTGCGGCACTGATACCTCACTGAAGCCTTTTTCTCAGATTGTGATCTCCGAAAATGCGGTCTTTTCTGACTTGTTTTCTCCGAGTGTGCCTGTTTGTCGTGTCTAGTGTAGGCTAAACGGCTTACGTTTTTGACTTGTTCAGATCATTTTCTTACGGGTCGGTGGCTCTGGTGGTGGGCGTATTACCAGCATCCTTTACATATCACCAAAGATCACCACGTCCTTGAGTCAGGGTTTCTGTATACGGAAGCATCAACCTAGTTCACTCGTTCAGACCTGTGTCAATCGGTTTTTTCAGAAACGTTAATGAATTTAGCATCAGTTGGTATTAACTCATGAAAACCGGAAGAGTCGTCCAAAACTTGTCTCTCAAGGACGGACGGAAGGCTGTTCTGAGGACGCCTAAGTGGGAAGACCTGGACGATTTGCTCGATTTGATCAACTCTCTCGTCGAGGAAAAGGCAGACATAATCAGGGGTGAGAAGGTTACACGAAAAGAGGAAATTGACTTCCTAGCTTCAGTACTCAAGCGTGTGGAAACCAAGGAAGAGTTTTTCTTGATTGCCGAGGTTGGGGCAAAAGTGGTGACGAGCTCTGAGATTGGTCAAGGAACGGGTTCTTATGATTCGCACGTGGACATGATTAGCATCGTTGTTAAGGATGGCTTTAGGGACGTGGGCCTCGGAACCATGATGATGAAGACATTGGTTGAGCGGGGCAGGAGTATGGGTTTGAAGGTGTTGACGCTTTGTGCTTTTTCGACTAACAAGAGGGCGATTCACGTTTATGAAAAGGTAGGCTTTGCGAGAACCGGCTATATTCCGAAGGTTCTTCAAGAGTGGCAAATATGTGGACGAAGTAGTAATGACGATGCTCCTGGAGTAGACGGTCTATGTCAAGCTTCAAGGTGACCAATGAGAGTTTTACTTTTTCAACCAAGGGTGAGATAGACTTCATAGATCTGACAGACAAGGTTCAGGAAGCAGTGTCGAAATCGGGCGTAAGAAACGGCATAGTTCATGTGTTCGCTCCACACGCCACAGGCGTCCTGATCTTGACCGAGAACGACCATGCATTGCTGGAGGACATCAGAGAGCTTCTCGAAAGAACGGTTCCCAAGCATGGTGGTTATCGGCATCCTTCTAACGCATATTCTCATTTGAGGTCTGTCCTATTGCCACCTGATAAAACGCTACCAGTCTTTGAAGGTCGAGTGGAATTTGGAACATGGCAATCACTGCTATTCGTCGAAACAGACGTTCATCCGAGAAAGAGAACGGTGATCATACAGGTCTTGGGTGAACACTTAAATGACAAACGGAGAAATGAACACCCAGACGTTTAAGTGGCCTAATAACGACGTGTTTGGTCCGGACCTTCAGATATGCTGCCTAGCATAATGATAGCATCTTTCAAAGTTGAAGAGTACTCCGAGGATTCTAGCGTCACACTAGTCACGAATGCTATCAAGTGCAGGAAAGCTGGCTAAAGTTTCCTGAACAAGGACGGCGCACGAGCAATGTTTGTCAAGGAGCAAGGGAGCATCAACCTTTGCAGATTCAGGCTGCATTTTCTACACCTGCACAAAGGTGAAGATTGTCTTCGTCGGAACGGGAGGAGGCATCAGCGGACAAGTTGAGAGCAGCCACATCAACGTGCCGCCCTCATGCGTACGGCTTGACAAAGTCTTGAAATCCCCCTTAAGGCAAAGGCCCCAGCTGCTGCTGACGCTGTTCTTTCGGGCGATTTGAAAGGAGCCGTCAGCGAGCAGTTCTAGGTCCTAGTGTTAGGATTCACAGTGAGGTCCACGCTACCGTGTCATTCTTCCTCTCAGAAATAAAGCAGCTCTTAACAGACCTTCAGAGGAAAGGAGTCGTATCCGTTGGTATTGAGCTGTCCGTGCTTTGCGCAGTAGCGAACCGTTGTCAGAAAAAACCGCAGGCGTCGTCAGGATTGACGATCTACCTCTGAGAGGGCTCTCCGCGTGGAAATCGCGTGCCCGCAACAGAAAACGCAGAAGGGAAATACAAAACCGAATCCTCGAAGCATCATTGATCGTCTCTTTAGTTGACGTGACCTAATCACGGTTGCCGGTATGCGTCCTGACAACCAAGAAATCAAATCCTTTCCTTCCGTTGAAGCCTCACCGAGATTCTGACTTGATATCAACCATCCATTCGAGCTTCGTCTCGCGCCTAAACATCACCGGATGATTAACTTGAAGCCATGGCGGCATTCTGGAATTGACGCATTCTGGAAATTGACACATTTACCGCAAACGTGCACACTCCGCGACTTTTCGCGAGATCAGAACTTGAGTTCTTGGGAATGACGATGCCCTCGTTGAGCGAAGCGGTCGGCCTCTTGGATATCTAGGCGCAATTTCATGAATTTGATGCGTGCTGATCGTTGCTTCAGACCAGAAAACCACTCGAAGAAGTCACGTTATTGCCCTCTTATAAGGTTCGAGGATGTTCGCTTACCGGATCAGTGGAACCCGTCTGTGTATGGAAGAGTCTCGCGGATTTGAACGCTCGTCAGGTTCTTTTCGCGCTGTCTTGCGGTTGACTGTTTCATCGTCAATAGCAGGTCTCAACAAGTGAGAACCTTTGCATTGTCGTCACTTGTAGTGTGCATCTTCTCTAAGGACATTCCGAGCTGAAACAAGGAACAGATACTTATGATGCTGATTCGCTATCTTTGTGTGAGGAGTCATCTTCGTCCGAATCACGCGGCTGTATGCGCATAGTCAATGGTCATTTTTATCTTTTCGTGTTCTTTGTGCGTACACATCATCTAGTTTTTTAGCTTTTTGTTGCAAAAGAAAACCATTCGTGAGTGTTTCGCACTCTTTGGAAAACCTAAACACTCACTAGTTCCGCAGACTTGATGCGAAGCATCATGGTTTCAACAATGTCGCCACGTTGACCGAGTGTCTAATGGAATCGCTCATGATTTTTCTGGTCAAAATCAACGAGCGCATCCCTTGAAAACGTTCTCCGAGTCGGATCGTCTTGCACGTATTTATAAACTTCGCAAGGATTCGTTTCTTCAGCTAAGATTCCGGCTTTCCAAGTTGTTGTATAGGCTCCTAGGGTGCAGTAATATGGGTCTCGTTGATGCTCTTGTATACGGAAAGCCATCTTCTTGCCACTGAAGCCACACACGCCGTGGGCCGTTTATCTGTCTTCTCTCCTGTCCGGAAGTTTCAAGGATAACATGAGGGCAATAAGGGCGAAAACTGTCAACAGGTAGAATGACATGTCTAGGCCGTAGGTGTCGGCTACGTATCCTGCCATGACCTGTGAGAGCGAGCCTATCCCGAATGAAGTGAAGAAGAATAAGCCGTAGACTGCTCCGCGCTGATTCTGCGGTGACAGAAAGCCGGCCAGGGAGTTCAAAGCTGGCTGATGGGCATAGAAGGACACACCGTAGAACGCTATGAACAGGGCAATTCCGACAGCATAAACGGGTATTAACAATAGCGAAATGAGGCTTATGCAGACCCCTCCCATCGTAGCTATCAACACTTTCTTTGAGCCAATCATGTCTGCGGCTTTTCCTCCAATCCATTGTCCCGGAACCCCCGCGGCCAGAACGAGCGTAGAGGCGACCGACGCCCACCAGGGATCGATCAATCGGTTGTCCTTGAGGTACGTGGGGATGAACAGTTCGATGCCTTTCATGAAAAGCCCGATGGCAACGTTGAAAATCAGAAGCACCCACAGTTCACGAATCCTGAAGGCACCGAGTATCGACCCTTGACTGTCTTCGGGACTGCCTACTTGACTGAATTTTCTGATGAAAATCGGGGCAAGCAATATACATAGAAGGCCGAAGGCCACGAAGGCGTATGGCCATCCAAGAGTCACGCCGATGAGATAGGCAATCGTCGGGGTCAGAACAACGCCTGCAGTCCCGCCTACACCGTGCAAGCCCATTGATTCTGCAACTTTCCCTTTGAAAGCCTTTGAGATAAGCGAGTTCGCTGTAGGATGGTAGAAGCTCGCCCAGACAGCCATCAAAACCAAGGCCACACCATAGACGTAGACACTTCCCATAGTTCCTGCGACCACCATGATGAATGTCGAAAGCCCAGAAAGAGCCAGGCACAGCGTGATCGTTCTGGCTTCTCCGATCTTGTCTCCGAGAGGCCCACCTACTAGTGCTCCTAAACCGTAGATGAATGATGCGATTGTTGCCACCGCACTTATGGTGAGCTTTGAAACACCCAAGTCACTCATTATCAAGGCTAGCAACGGCGGTGCAATAACAAAGAGTGAATGATTGAATGAGTGCGCGGCGCCTAAGAGCGCAAGGTGACTGTTTCTTTTCGGTTGCTGATTCAACTAGTTGCATCCTGTAACTACGAGAATTGTTATTCTCCATTAAAAGCTTCACCGTATCGATGCATGAAAAAAGGAGACCCCAGCCATCGATCCCAGCTTCCGCCGCTTTGGATTGAAAGAAAAGCTTTCATATCTGAATCTGCTTTCAAAAAACATGAGTGGAGACACGCTGCCATCTTTCGA
>Ga0315279_10007732_pt1 | contig 13193 bp, 8 predicted proteins | sample YL17G06_20_MG_FD_203694 | JGI IMG/M metagenome (GOLD analysis project Ga0315279, IMG submission 203694) | Sediment microbial communities from Yellowstone Lake, YNP, Wyoming, USA - YL17G06_20 | ecosystem: Environmental > Aquatic > Freshwater > Lake > Sediment | place: USA: Wyoming | collected... | reverse complement strand
GATGTTGCTCTAAAGTGGGGTGAATCTCCCAATCAAAATCATGCAGAATGCCGGTGATCCCCCATGTATCTTGATCCTCACCAAATTTCACAGCATAAAAACGCAGCACAGCTTCCACCGCCAGCATATGCCGGACAAGGTTTTCATTCTTCACATATTCGTGAACGATATCCAAAGCTAGTTGCCGGTCCATATCAACTCCTTATACCCACCGATGAAAAATATATGAGTCTTAAAAAAAAGATCATCAGTGAACAAAAATGAATGAAAAACCTAATTCTGTAATATCAATGACAAACGAATTACCATAAATATTTTCGTTGAACATCTTCAAACCAATGTCAAGAAGAACATCGAAAATTTACGGCTTCACTATTTTTAATGTCATCTTTTTGCTATATAAATTGGTATTTCCTTTCTCACTTACAGGTTCGCTAACGATATATAAACGCTTGATTTTATTCTACTTGAAAATCATATGATTTGCCACCCGGTTCCTGATTGATAGTTCTGCAAAAATAATTACATATTCGAATTTTCAATAATTATATGATATGATATAATTAATATGTTCTTAATCTTTATTTGATTTTTATTGTATTGCCATATTACTTTGTTGATAATTGCATATTCAGGGAGGTTTGGGATTAGGACATGCACAAAGTAGCCTTATCGACGGTTATAAATTGTTATCCAGAAGAAGCCCGGAGTAGACATGCCACAGAAATTTTGTGGCATGCTTGTTTTATGCATGCACTGTTTCCTTCGAATTAATTAAATAACTGCAATTAATATTGCTTGGGAGGAGATGCGAATGCGAGGAATTATAGGAGCAAGTATAAAATTTCAATTCATGGTGATCGCTATTTCGTTGGTGATCATGGTCTTTGGGGTTACCCAACTGGCTAGGATGCCGGTGGATGTACTGCCAGAGTTTTTACCTCCGTATGTAGAGATTCAGACTGAAGCCCTTGGACTTTCTGCGAAGGAAATGGAGCAAATGATCACCGTGCCGATGGAGCAGGATCTGCTCGCGGGAGTAGCATGGCTCGATGTCATACATTCTGAAACTGTCCCAGGGTTATCATCAATTCTCATTTATTTTGAGCCTGGAACTGATCTATATAAGGCGAGGCAAATGGTGGCTGAGCGTCTTGCACAATCAGCAGTTGGTCTGCCAAATGTTTCGAAACCACCAACGATGATTCAGCCTCTTTCGTCGACAAGTCGGTTTATGATTGTAGGCCTATCATCCAAGAAGTTGTCCTTGATTGATATGTCAGTGCTCGCCCGGTGGACGATTGCACCCCGTTTAATGGGAGTACCGGGCGTAGCAAACGTGGCAATCTGGGGCCAACGGGATAGGCAATTGCAGGTGCTTGTCGACCCTGAACGGTTGTTAGCCAAGGATGTTTTATTGGAGCAGGTCATTCGAACAACGGGGAATGCATTGTGGGTTTCACCATTGAGTTATTTGGAAGCATCTTCTCCCGGTACGGGAGGTTTCATTGATACGCCTAATCAAAGGCTTGTGCTTTGGCATGTATTACCTATTTCCTCCCCTGAAGATTTAGCTCGAGTGCCTATTGAAGGTGAAACAGGATTAAGTTTGGGCGATGTTGTGGAGGTTGTTGAAGATCATCAGCCTTTAATTGGAGATGCAGTTATCAATGATAATCCCAATCTACTGTTGGTGATTGAAAAACTGCCTGAGATTAACTCTCTCGAAGTGACAAGAAGAGTGGAATCAGCACTCGAAGCATTAAAGCCCGGCTTTCCCGGCATGGAATTTGACGCAACACTTTTTCGACCGGCAACTTTCATCGAGATGGCAATTGCAAATCTCACTCGGACGCTAGTTATCGCCGCAGTGGTTATGATATCAATCTTAGGTGCGTTTTTTTATAATTGGCGGAAAGTGTTGATTAGTTTAGTAGCGATATTTTTGTCTCTTATAGCCACACTGGTTGTGCTCTACCTAAGGGGATCAACACTTAATGCAATGGTCCTGGCGGGATTAGTGATTGCAATTGGGGTCATTGTCGATGACGGAATCGTTGACATCGAACATATATTCCAACGTTTACGGCAAAATCGTCAACAAGACATCCCTGACTCCACAGAAAGTGTAATTTTAAAAGCCTCGGTTGAGATGCGGCATTCCTTCTTTTTCGCCACGTTGATTATCCTATTAGCAGTCGTGCCAATCTTCTTCATGCAGGGTTTATCCGGTTCATTATTCCAACCAATAGCCATAACTTATACACTAGCAGTGCTTGCAGGAATGGCTGTGGCTCTCACTATAACACCGGCATTGAGTTTGTTTCTCCTGTCCAACACGCAATCCGAACAGCGCGAATTCCGCTTAATCCCAGTATTACAACGTGGCTATCAAAGGATTCTTGATCTGGTTATCAGAATCCCTGTGCTATCAGGGGCTTTCATCATTCTGGCTGCCGCTGGTCTCATTGTGGTACCATTAATCGAGCAGAACCAACTATTTCCTTCTTTCCAAGAAACATACCTGACAATCCAATTGGAGAGTACACCCGCTACCTCCCTGCCAGAAATGGGTCGGATTATTACTCGTATCAGCAGTGAGTTACGATCAATTCCTGGGGTTCAAAACGTAGGCAGCCATATCGGTCGTGCTGTATTCGGGGATCAGGTGGTTGGAATTAATTCGGCAGAGTTATGGGTCACCCTTGATCCAAAAGCCGACCATAATGCAACGGTAACCACAATTCAGGAGGTTGTGGATGGTTACCCAGGGCTGAATGGCGATGTCGGAACCTATCTAGAGCAGGTCCTTAGCCAATCACATTTGAGTGCAAGCGATGACATCATCCTTCGCGTGTATGGCGAAGACCTGAATATCCTGAGTATAGAGGCAGAGAAGCTTAAACAATCCATCGCGGGTATCAAAGGTATAGTTGGCACATCTATCGAGGATCCTATTGAAGAGCCTACCCTGGAGATTGAGGTAGATCTCAACGTAGCGCAAAATTTTGGCATCAAACCTGGAGATGTCCGCCGGACAGCCGCAGCCATGATTTCTGGCCTTCAGGTAGGCAGCCTCTTCGAGGAACAGAAGGTTTTTGACGTCGTCGTGTGGGGTATCCCCGAAATACGAAATAGCCTGACTAACGTACAAGATTTGTTAATCCCAAAACCAGCCGGAGGTACGGTCAGGTTGGAAGATGTTGCTGATGTACGCATCGTAGCTTCTCCTACAGTAATCCGCCGCGAATCCGTTTCACCATATCTTGACATCAATATCAATGTGAAAGAACGGAATACGGATGCTGTTATCAACGACATCAAGGAAGTAGTAAAAGATTATAGTTTCCCCCTTGAGTACCATGCGGAGGTGATGAGCGATTACCTTGCTGAGCGCGAGTCACAACAACGTATCTTAATCGCCGGGATTGTTGTATTGATCGGAATATTCCTTCTTCTCCAGGCTTCAACAAGAAGTTGGCGTATCGCATTTGTAACGTTCATGATTCAGCTTGCTGCTGTTGGTGGTGGCATATTGGTCGTATTCCTATGTGACCGAGATTTCTCTTTGGTTTCGCTTTTCGGATTATTTGCAGTTCTGGGAATTGGGGTACGTAACAGCATTGTTTTAATTAATCATTTACAGTATCTTGAACTGGATGAAGGCAAACCATTTGGAAAAGAGCTTGTTTTGCAAGGGTCACGTGAAAGGGTTGTACCCATCATGATAACTACGCTGATTACAGGTTTGATTATGCTGATCTTTACCGTGTTGGGGAATATTCCAGGTCATGAAATAGTGTATCAAATGGCGATTGTCATTCTAGGGGGCTTGATCATCTCAACCTTGTTAACCTTGTTTGCTTTGCCGACCTTGTACCTGCGATTTGGGTTTAGCAGGGAACCAGATCTGGGCCTTATTCAGAAATAGTATGCTAATAAGCATAAACATCGCTAAGTTTATATCGAATAGATAAGGAAATTTCTTGTGATTCAACGAAAATTAACCGAGTTATCCAGTTCACAATCCGAAATATTGGTCGCTGAAAACCTGTGGAAGTCATACGGTTCACGACAGGCTCTTCAAGGACTATCTTTCTCGCTAAAGGCAGGGAGGGTTTTGGGTTTCCTGGGACCCAATGGAGCTGGCAAAACGACATCGATCCGCATCCTGACCACAATTATGGAGCCAGAAACCGGTCGATATGTAATTGATGGAATCGGTTCTGAATATCCGGAAGAGATCCGTCGCAGGATCGGAGTCCTTCCCGAGAATCTTGGATTCCCAAAGCAGATGACTGGGATCGAGTATTTGACTTATTATGGCCAGCTTTATGGGAGGTCAGCTGCAGATGCCAGAACTAATGGACTTAAACTTCTTGAGGAAGTAGGTTTACAGCAAAGAGGGAAATCTCTGATTGGAAGCTACAGTCATGGGATGAGACAAAGAATCGGAATTGCACGAGCCCTTGTTAATCAGCCGGTGGTCGTTTTCCTGGATGAACCCACCCTAGGATTAGATCCGAGAGGACAACAGGAGTTGCTTGTTTTGATACAGCGGATCGCACGGGAGCAAAATGCTGGGGTGGTTTTGTGCAGCCATCTCTTATCAGAGGTTGAAGGTGTTTGTGATGATGTGGTTATCCTAAATCTTGGACAGGTCGTTGCAAAAGGTGCAGTGGCTGAGGTCATCGGACAGGTTCAGAGAAATACCCTGTTCAATTCCTCTATAAAAGTTCAAGTGCAGCCCCACCATGTCATAAAAGCCCAACATGTATTGACTGCAGTCCCTCGGATTTTGAGTGCTGAAGCCATCAGTGATATGGAAGGGTGGCTGCGAATCAAAATTTCCGAGCCTGCAGTTGACGAATTATCCGAACCTTATCAGATTAACAACAAAGTCCTTAGCGCGCTTATCCGTGTAAAAATTCCCATCCTTAAATTTGAAGTTGAAGGAGGCAAGTTACAGGATGTCTTCCTACAGCTAACTGAGGATACAGTCAAATGATCGTGCAGATATGCACTACAGCAATTAGTACAATTCAGACAATGATTTACCTTGGCTGCTAAGGAGAAGCTTAATTTTATCCTGCTTTACCATTATTAGCGAAATTATTAAGCAGAAATCACATGCGGTATGTAATTCCTCATCCTGCTTGAAGAGGTCATTATATGAATAATTCAACGACTAATCTGGAAGATAAACAAAAGGTAAAGGGCAGTCAAGGGAAAAAGGATCGATCCCCAGTGCCAACTTGGTGGTTAGTATTTGCACGGGAGATCACTGATTTATGGGTTGGAGGAAAGGCGCTTGTTCTTATCTTTATTTACACCGTCTTTCTTGGCGTTGTAACATACGTCGTAGCAAGCAATAATGAATTAAGCTTGATCCCACCTAAGGAAATGGTTTATGAGATGATTAAGAACAGCATGGCTGTCAGTCTGTTTATTGGTCTGATCATCGGAGCAGACAGCTTTAGCGGTGAGCGGGAACGAGCAACACTTGAATCTCTTCTCTTGACACCCTCGAGTCGACGACAGATTGTTGCTGGAAAATTTTTAGCTGCTGTAACATTCTGGCCCGCAGCATTTGCAATTGCAATCCCGACATTTAGAATACTTTCCCAGGGTGATGAGATTTTTGGGCAAGGGCTTTTTTGGGGTGGGTTATTGGGGACAATTCTGGTGATTGCTTACGTTGGTTTAGGAATGCTGGTAAGTTTTTGGTCGAATAGTAATAAAACCAGTTATTTCGTGAGCCTGGGCATTTATATCTTGATTCTCGTTCCTGCCCAATTACCCGGGAAAGCCCAAACTGGCGTTATGGGGCAATTTCTCCAGTGGGTGAATCCCTTCGCCGCGGTCAATCATTTTCTCTCGAAGCATCTTGTGAATAATATAGCTCTATCCGAATTTTGGACATGGCTGGAGTCACCGTTTATCTTTGCGATTATCGTTCTTGGGCTACTATTTTTATTCGCTGCTCCTGGTCTGCGACTTGAGAATGGAAGAGCAAACTCATTATGGAGACGTATTAGCCGGATTATAGGTCTGGGAGTGATCATTGCTATCCTGGTTATACTAAATGTATCACCTGTAGTGGCACAAAGTAAGCAAGCAGTTTCTGAACCTAACCTGCAAATATCCATTGACTTGGAATACATATCCGTAAAGGCAAGCGACTCAATTTTCTTCAATACAACAGTAACAAACATTGGGAATAGTCAGTCGATGCCCCTGATCGTGGCGATGAATCTCATCAATCTTGATGCACAGGGAGAAATCGTTGATCCAGAGGATTGGTCGCCACAAAGGACTCAATACATTGAGCTCCTGTCACCGGGTGCTTCCAACACATTAAAGTGGAGGGTTAATGCCATTCTGGAAGGTGATTACATGATCTATATAGTTGTCATTCCCCAGCCAGATGGGCAAAATACTACTAGTCAACCGATTGCCAGCTCAGGCATTCATCTCACGGTAACCCCATTTACCAAATTGAATCCCGGTGGTGTGCTTCCCATTGCTATCGGAGCCCCAATCCTTATTCTGGTCATCATTTATTTTGTTTACCGAAACAGACGTCGTCAAATAGACACTGGTGGGACTTAGTGAAATAGATCTGGGAAGATAATCTAGACATGCAGGAGGATATTTATGAGAGCAAGTCATGGATGGTTCGTCGCATTATTGATTATTGCCTTTCTACAACTTAACGCGTGTGACCAAAAACCAGTTACTACAGAGAAGGTTAACCCCGTAAAACTTGAATCCATTGAAGGATCAGAGCTTAAACAGGTGGTGTTAACTGAGAAGGCAGTTGAAAGGATTGACGTTCAGACGGTTCCAGTTAAAGAGGAACTTGTAAATGGCGTCACTCGAATTGTCGTGCCATACAAAGCAGTGATATATGACTTGCACGGCGAGACGTGGTTATACACCAGCCCTACACCTCTTACGTTTGTCCGCGAATCCATCATCGTTGATTCTATCGATGGAGATAGGGCAATACTTGTGTCCGGTCCTGCTCTGGGTACTGAGGTTGTTATAGTTGGTGTAGCTGAATTATTCGGGGCTGAAACTGGGGTTTCAAAATAACGACAACGGAGGCGCCCAATGCGCTGGATCGTTCAAACTAGTTTACGATATCGCTACCTTGTAGTATTCATTGCTGCCGCGATATTTATTTTTGGCATTCTCAGGCTACGAAATTCGTCGGTGGACGTCTTTCCGGAATTTGCCCCTCCAAAAGTAGAGGTCCAGACCTTTTCGCTTGGACTTTCCCCGGCTGCAGTCGAAGAATTGGTCACTGTTCCGCTGGAACAAGCCCTCAATGGCATACCAGGGTTGGATGTGATGCGCTCCAGGTCGGTTCCTGACCTATCCGATATTGTCCTTATCTTCGAGTCGGGAACGGACCTTATCTATGCGCGACAATTGGTTGCAGAACGTGTCGCAGCAGTATATCCTACATTGCCAACTTGGGCAGCTCCACCTGTTATGATTCAACCATTATCATCCACCAGCCGGGCAATGAAAATCGGGATTTCCTCAGATAAGTATGACTTGATGGATCTCTCGATGATTGCCTACTGGAAGATTCGCGCCCGTTTATTGGATGTCCCTGGTGTAGCGAATGTTCCCATATGGGGTGAGCGAATAAAAATGCCCCAGGTGCAGGTGGATCTGGAACGCATGCATGCATACAATATTTCCCTCAATGAAGTTATGGATGTAACAGCCGATGCCCTGGATGTTGGATTGCTAATGTTCTCAGAAGGATCAGTTATTGGTACTGGAGGATTCATTGATACACCCAATCAGCGTTTCGGCATTCGCTCCGTTTTACCGATCATAACTCCAGAGAAGCTAGCCCAAGTCCCTATAAATGATCGTAAGAAAACTGACGGTACGCCTATCCTTTTAGAGGATATTGGCAATGTAGTCTGGGATACCTGGCCGATCTTCGGGGATGCGGTCATTAATGGTGGACCCGGTTTGATGATGATCGTTGAAAAGCTTCCCTGGGCGAATACCCTTGATGTCACACGGGGCGTTGAAGAAGCCATCAATGCTATGCGCTCAGGTCTTCCTGATATTAACATTGATACCACCATCTTTCGACCTGCGACTTTCATCGAACAATCTATTGATAATTTGACTGAATCGCTTTTCATCGGTGCCGTTCTTGTTGTGATCGTTCTTTTCTTTTTCCTATATGAGTGGCGAGTAGCGTTAATCAGTGCAACAATCATCCCCTTATCACTCATGGCTTCCCTGCTAGTGCTCAATCTGCGTGGTGTTACCATCAATGTGATGACATTGGCAGGATTGGCGATAGCCATCGGCGCGGTGGTCGATGATGCCATCGTAGATGTGGAAAATATCGTGCGTCGTCTCCGCCGGCTACGCCAAGAAGGCAGTACCCAGTCAACAGCCGGTATCGTTCTGGAAGCATCGATCGAGGTACGTGGTGCAATAGTTTACGCCTCGCTGATCGAAATATCCGCACTTTTACCAGTCTTTTTCCTACAAGGATTATCGGGTTCTTTCTTCCAACCACTCGCTACTGCCTATGTGGTGGCTGGACTGGTTTCCCCGTTGATCGCATTAACAGTAACACCAGCCATGGTGTTGATTCTTCTGTCCAATTCTCCGATTAAACACCGTCCATCGCCAATCATTCCGTGGTTACATCGTATCAGTGACCGGATTTTAAAACTTACACTCAAAACGCCTCGATTTGCGTATGGAATCGTTTCTGGCATTGTAATCGCTGGGATTTTAGTATTCCCGTTTCTTGGACAGGAATTGCTTCCTTCGTTCAAAGAACGCGACTTCCTGATGCACTGGATCACCAAGCCTGGTACATCCCACCCAGAAATGTGGAGAATCACGGCTCGGGCATGTCAAGAGCTGATGACCATTTCCGGGGTGCGCAACTGTGGCTCTCATATCGGGCAAGCCTTGATGGCGGACGAACCATATGGTATCTATTTTACAGAGAACTGGGTTAGCATCGACCGCGGAGTAAATTACGACGATACCCTGGCAAAGATCCAGGAAGTAGTGGACGGTTATCCGGGATTGATTCGAGACGTCCAAACCTATCTAAAAGAAAGGATAAGGGAGGTGTTAACAGGATCTAGTGATACCGTGGTTGTGCGTATTTATGGATCAGAGTTGAAAGGTTTGTGGAATCTCGCAGATGAAGTGCGAGATAAATTAGGAGGAATAGACGGGATTATTGACTTAAAAAAGGAAGCCCACGCCGACACACCTCAGATTGAAGTCGAGGTTGATCTAGCGAAAGCTCAGAATTATGGACTTAAGCCGGGTGATGTCCGTCGAGCCGCAGCCTTTTTGTTACAAGGTGAAGAAGTGGGTGATATTTTCATTGGAGGAAAGACATACGATGTAAACGTATGGAGCACGCCTGAAACCCGCAACAGCCTGACTGACATTCGCGAATTGTTGCTCGATACACCTGATGGTAATCAGGTGCGTCTTGTTGATGTTGCCGACGTGCGTATTGTGCCATCACCAAATGTTATCGAACGTGAGGGTCAGTCACGGAAAATCGACGTATCTGCCAATGTGAGTGGACGTGACCTTGGTTCTGTAGCAGAGGACGTCGAAGAAGTCCTTGATAAAATCACCTTCCCTCTTGGATACCATGCGGAGGTCATTGGAGAGTATACAGAGCGGGAGGCTGCTCAGGCTAATTTACTGCTTGCTGGCTCTATTGCTGTAATCGCAATCTTCTTCCTCCTGTATACATCCTTCGGAAATTGGCGGATGACGATTTTGACATTCGTAACCTTACCTTGGGCACTGGTAGGTGGAGTTTTAGCGGCATATCTTAGCAGCGGAATCCTTTCACTTGGCTCACTTGTAGGATTACTCACCATCCTTGGCATTGCCACACGCAATGGCATCATGATGATCAGCCACTTTCAACATCTGGAGCACGAAGAAGGTGAACCTTTTGGACCGGAGCTGGTACTGCGCGGAGCGAGAGAAAGAATTGCTCCAATCATGATGACAGCACTCACCACTGGTTTAGCCCTCTTACCTCTAGCCATAGCAGGCAATATACCTGGTCAAGAGATCGAGTATCCAATGGCGATCGTGATTCTAGGTGGTTTGGTCACCTCTACAGTGCTCAACTTGCTGGTGTTACCCACACTTTACCTACAGTTCGGGAAGGCTCGCTCCAAGACCTCTCCATCGTATTGAGTTGGCGCGGATTTTGGAGGTGATTGCTTCATTAGCGTATCATCTCAAGATCAAAACAGATACACCATTGAATCTAACATTGTTATCATCGAATATATAGCCCTATCCACATAATTATTCACGAATGGTTATGTCGGTTCTTCTTATCAGAAACGGAGGTTCAGATGCGAAGATTTCATAATATACATGTAGCGGTTGCATTAATATTTATAATATTAGTTTCAGCTTGCACTTCAGCTCCCTCCGATCAAGTATTCAAAGACTATAACCCAAGAAATTTCACAGATTCTGCCAACATCGATAACCAATGGTTCCCATTGAAACCAGGAACACAATGGGTCTTTAAAGGGTATACCATCGAGAATAATGAACAGGTTCCTCATCGACTCATAATTACTGTCACTGATCTCATTAAGGTAGTCGATGGTGTCAGATCGGTAGTCACTTGGGATCTTGATTACAGTAATGCTCAATTAGTTGAAGCTGAGCTCGCCTTTTTTGCACAGGATGAAGATGGCAATGTTTGGCGCATGGGTGAATATCCTGAAGAGTATGAGAATGGCAAATTTATCGATGCACCAACATGGATTCATGGGATTGATGATGCTTTGGCAGGGATTGCCATGTACGCGAATCCACAGCTAAACACACCTAGTTACCCACAAGGATGGGGTCCTGATGTAGATTGGACGGACCGCGGGCAAGTAGCTCAGATGGGTGCGCAAAAATGTGTCGTTTTCGCCTGTTATGAGGATGTGCTGGTAATTGCTGAATCCAGCAAGTCGGAGCCAGGTGCCTTCCAGCTCAAATACTACACACCCGGCATAGGGAATATTTACGTTGACTGGAAAGGTGAAGACCAGACTCAAGAGATTATGGAATTGGTCAGCTTGGTGCAATTGGATTCAGATACATTGGCTAAAGTTCGAGCAAATGCATTGGAGTTGGAAGCGCACGCGTACGAAGTCAGTAAAGATGTATTTACTGAAACAGCGCCTATGACCGACCAATAAAATACATTGATAATTGCTAAAAATGCTTGATGAATAAATCCTGTTAATTATAGCGATTCATAATTAATAAGATCTCGAATATGAGGCTTGTACAATTTCCCAAAAATCTTTTTTCCTTTATCATGGGTTGAAGTATCTACATAATAAGAATAGAGGGTGTATAGTATTTACTATGAATCCAAAATAACGGCATCTATTATTAAATGCCGAACGTGTATCACTTGACAGGTATATTTATATATTTAAATACTTAGCGCGATAAATATTGCTGCAGCAATTGCGAGAATTGCTCCAACGATTGATACTTTACCTCGATCGAGTGCAGGTATGAATTTCTTCAATCCATACCATAATAAAAAGACAACTGTTAACCAATCAGCGATTATTGAATAGTCCATTTTCTCCTCCTTTAGATAATCATATGTGAGTCTTCAAATCAAGATCAGTTAATAATTGTTGGAAAGATTGGCTCCGGCTGGCCCAGGATTGGTACAGGATGCAGCAAGTGCACATCCAATAGTGCAGTCAGGGTGGCAGGGAGCTCGCGCAAATTCCAATACAATAATGAACCCAGACGATACGCCCGTTGGTCTGAAGCTACACCGATAGCCTTCAAACCTAACGCATTACATGTATACAACGCCCGGGGTAGATGAAAATTTTGGGTAACTAATATCGCTTCTTGGATTTCAAAGATGGCGCGTGCACGGTAACAGGTATCATAAGTCCGCCTGCCAGCATAATCCAGGACGATTGCTGCTTCGGGAACACCCAGGCTGAGGGCATATTCGCGCATAGCACCCGGCTCATTGTAATCAAGATAGCTATTGTCACCGCTCATCAATATTTTCTGGACTTTTCTGGAAAAGAAGAGCTCTGATGCAGTGGCGATTCGATCTCTTAGGATGGTAGTGGGCGAACCATCGCGCCAGAGACCGGCTCCAAAAACGATTGCTACTGGTGTAGATGGTACAGTCTCTAAGGAATAGGTCCTTGGGATCGCATACAAGGCGGTGATCAAACGCGGCAATATGATTGTCGCCAATCCCAACAGAACGGCGATTTTTATGAATCTGACGATTACTTTGATGGCTTTATTCAGCACGCGGCTATTCTACCATGAACATATTTTGGGTAATTTGTTGGATTATCCACCTGGGATCCTAAACTATCTCCTCTTCCCTATAGCCCACCTAAGAGTTACAATCCTTAAATCATGAAAAATGTCGAAGACGCCTATAAAGATGCATTGGATTACCTATACAGCTTCGTAGATTTCAGTATGCAAAAGGCGGTTACTTACTCACCTGCCCGATTCAAGCTGGAACGTATGCAGGCATTAGTCGCTTCTCTGGGCAATCCCCAGCAGGCGTATCCAATAATTCACGTCGCAGGTACCAAGGGCAAGGGATCGGTTTGTATCCTATGTGCAAGTGCCCTGCATGAAGCCGGATATAAAGTTGGGTTGTATACATCTCCCCATTTGGATGATTACGCTGAACGGATCCAGATTAATGGTGAGTTCATCCCACACGGTGAGTTGGCCGAATTGATGGCAGAGATCAAGCCTTACGTGGCTGCTATACCAGAGCTGACCACCTTTGAAATCACCACTGCATTAGCGTTCTTATATTTCGCCAAGCAAAGAGTAAACGCGGCAGTTATCGAAGTGGGTTTGGGGGGTCGCCTGGATGCCACGAATGTGGTGGACCCCAAAGTGTGTGTAATCACATCGATATCCTACGACCATACTTTATTATTGGGGAACACCCTCACCCAAATCGCAGGGGAGAAAGCGGGCATAATTAAACCCGAAGTACCCGTGGTTGCCTCCCCTCAGGAGGAGGAATCTCGTCTGGTCATCGAGAAAGTCACCCACGAACGGTCTTCACCCCTGATCCAAGTGGGGCGGGATATTTTATACCAGGAAATTTCTCATAC
>Ga0315279_10007731_pt1 | contig 13194 bp, 18 predicted proteins | sample YL17G06_20_MG_FD_203694 | JGI IMG/M metagenome (GOLD analysis project Ga0315279, IMG submission 203694) | Sediment microbial communities from Yellowstone Lake, YNP, Wyoming, USA - YL17G06_20 | ecosystem: Environmental > Aquatic > Freshwater > Lake > Sediment | place: USA: Wyoming | collected... | reverse complement strand
CCCGTGGGTCGCGACCTTGTCTATGACCTTGAAATCAGCTTAGAAGAGGCTGCAAGAGGAGTAGAGAAGGAAATCGAGATTCCCAGAACTGAGAAATGCGATGTGTGCAATGGCAGTGGCGCAGCCCTTGGCTCCACCGCAAGAACCTGTCCGAAATGTGGAGGAACGGGCAAGATTCAAAACGTCAACAGAAGCAGCTTTGGCATGTTCGTGCGAGTCCTACCGTGCTCAACTTGCAGAGGCAAAGGTAAGATCATAGATTCACCATGCAGGAAGTGCAGAGGTAGCGGTTTGGTCGAAAGAGAACGGCAGATCTCAGTTAGGGTTCCTGCTGGTATAGATGAAGGGTATCAGCTTAGGCTTCATGGCGAAGGAGAAACACCGCCGAACGGCGGCCAACCGGGAGATCTGTATGTTCGGATTCATGTCACACCTCACCAGTATTTCAAGCGAGGCGGAGACGATCTTCTGTACAATCTGACTATAGGTTTTCCGCAGGCAGCTTTAGGCTCAGAGGTTCAAGTACCCACGCTTGAAGGGAATACCGCAGTGATGATCCGCCCAGGAACGCAACCAGGTGAAATAATCAAACTAAGAGGCAAGGGCATGCCAAGATTCAGAGCGTACGGCAACGGCGACCTGCTCATGCGCGTGGACATAGCGGTTCCTGAGAGACTGACTCAGCAACAGAGAACCCTGCTTGAAGCATTAGCAAAGGAGTTTGACCAAGCTGTACAACCAAAAGGCCGCAGATTGAGGCTTTAGAGAATATTTCATGATGCCCGCTACTGAAGGCTCATCCTTCTTTATCATGATCCTAAGCTCTTCTTCTTTCCTAGGTCTTTCTCTTCGACGTTTCTGAGCAATACTTCGGAATCTGGAAACTGCTGACGTGGATTGCTGTTTTGAGGAATAGGCAAACACGGGGGCCTAGATGCGTTGACTGATTGTTGTGGGCTACACGCTGTATCCAAGGCGTTTTGCCGCTTGGTCAATCTCTCTCAGCTGTTCGAGGCTCATCTGCGTGACTATCGGCGGAACAGAGATCTCTTCTTTCCGACCGTGCTCTGCTAGTTCCTGGGCCAGTTCCAACAGAATCTCTCTCTTCTCTTCATCAGTATGCGAAGCTTGCGCTATATTGCTGTACTTCTCCATGATGGATCGGTGCTGAAGCAAAAGCTCATCGACCAAGGTTTCAGCATTCTTCCCTTTCTTTCTCAACGCTGGAAAGAGAGCCTCTTCTTCAACGGTGAAGTGCAGCGTTATTCCATGCTCAAAGGCTTCAAGGAAGTCTCTTTGTATATCTGGAGGTCTCTCCGTACCTCCAGCCGTACGCTTCTGAAGAAGATCTATCAACGCTTTCTCAAGAAGATTCACTCTTGTGAAGATCTCCGAGTGTTCCTTGTGCAACGATTCCCAGGTGCCCAACCTGATGCCCTCGATTGGTGCTTCCGTCTTACTAGTATAAAGTTATTAGGAAATCAAAATGCAGACCGTTGCTCAGCTAGATTTAGAATACTTATCCATCTTCTAATAACACACCTTGGAGGCTCACTTGCGTTTCGCTAACAGCATGCAGCCAAGTGTTGCCACGATGCATCATACACGCTATCATGAACCTTGCCTATGATTGAGACATGTGAGAACAGAGAGGTGGATAGCTGTGCGCTCGAAGAGCGCGAAAAATGTTATACAAAAGAACATGGGGATAATGTTTTCAGTGAGAGCATGTCTATTAGAGAGAATGTGCTAGAACAAGAGACCTTGATGGGTAGAAGGGTTTGTCTGAGACCTTTTCGTAGAGATGACGTGAAATATCTTCAAAAGTGGTCCAATGACGCTGAACTCAGAAAACTGACCGGCGAAGTTGAGCCAATGAGTCAAGCTGAGACTGAGAAGTTCTACAAGGAGCTGCGAGCTCACAAAGATCGAATTTGGTTTATAATTGTCCTCAAGAGAAATGATAGAGTGATAAGAGAAGCTGGATTGCTGAGGATGTTCAGACCTTGGAGAACCACGGACATAACAATAATCATCGGGGAGAAGGATCTATGGGGAAAAGGATACGGGACTGAGGCAGGTCGTCTACTCCTCGATTATGCCATCAACCAGCTAGGTTTTCACAGAGTCTCAATAGGAGTTGTAGGCTTCAACGAGAGAGCGCTAAGGTTTTGGGAAAGTCTTGGGTTCAAGAAAGAAGGAGTCGAGAGAGATGGATACTACTGTGACAACAAGCACAGCGACTTCATCAGGATGAGCATCTTGGAAGACGAATTCAAACTGCACAGACGCGTTGTCGGCAGGAAACAAGTCCGAACAGCACAATTCCTATGAGCAAGAGAAGTACAATGAGTTGTTAGCTGGAGAACCCACGAAACTGAGTAGACTTGGTGCAACGGAGGACTGTGCAAGCCCTATTTAAGTTGGCTGTTTTCCTTTTTCAAACAATTCAAATCCGGAAATTTCGTTTCAACAAAATGTTGAGTTGCTGTATCAATTGACAACATCAGTTATATAGTAGTATCTGACATGGGTTTCCATCTTAAATAACGTGTTGAATCGAGGTGGTTATGAAAATGGTTAATGAAGCAAGAGGACGCTTGTTCCGACGCAAAGACGGCAAATATCTCATCTACGTACCGCTAGACCTAGCAGAAGATAGCATGTTCCCGTTCAAGAACTACCAAAGAACGAAGCGAGGCGCCGATTCCGTTCGAGTCAAAGTAACCTTCAAGCACGGCGAAAAGAAGCTCCTCATCGAAGAATGGAAAGAGCCAGCCAAAGCATAAAGCTCCAAAGAAAACCAAGAGCGTGACTTCAAGTTCCTTTTTTTCTATTTTTTCTTTAGAACTCTTGTTTTATGCGTCATTTCGGTGTAATGATGATTGTTCAAGTTTGGCAAGACAGACGAGCCCTCCTAGCTGGCTGAGTCGCTTGCCTGCCGTTGTTTCTGTATTAACTATTCTTGTCTTGACGTTCTTGTTCTTTGAAATCTGCAATAGCCTGTGAATTCTGTTCTTGTCCTTGCTGTTAGCGAGATATCTATCCGTAAGCATCAGATAGTCTGGTCTTAGACTTCCGCGTTTCCATTGACTGTAAATCAAATTTTCTGCTTCTTCGAGCGAAAACACGGCCACTGCGCTACCGTCAACTACGTTGAGATGTTTCTCCAATGTTTCCACAAGGCTATCGGCTTCTTCAGAAGTACTTTCACACATCAACTTGTGAAACGTCTCAGTCTTCACCAAACTGGCCACTTCATGAATTTGGCATGCATATCCAGTGAGTTCTCTGAAAGATGTGACATGTGAACCATTACCTTGCACTAAGTAAGCATGGTGTCGCCGAACGTGCACGAAAAAAAGACTGGCAAAACTGGTTTTAGCTGGAGCTGCTACAACGATGCTTCTGACACCTTCGTTGAGGATAGGCCTTAAAGCGTTAACGATGGATTCATGAAAACTGTACAGAGCGCCCTCATCCTTCCTTCTTCCTTCAAGCTTCACGCTGGCGTAGGGCTTCACAACATTGCTGAACACTTGCCACAGGGCCGCGCTGCTCTCCTCCAAACCCACCAGAACCGCTACTGGATATCCGCGCTTGTAACCCTGTCTTTTCGTCGTTCTCGTCACTTTGTCTCTCGCTCAATTCACACTTTACCGCAGGAAAACTATGTAAGTATTGTGAACAGGACCAGATACACCGACTTCCTTTAGGTGGACATTGGAATGGTTGTTTATCAGCACGTTGTGTGTCAATTGATACCTTGAATGTCGAAAATTAATGATGAGGTATAAAAGTCAATGTATCATATGAAAATCTATTGATGTTCTGTAGAAACTTGCTTCCTCAGTTCAAGAGCAACCGAAGAGATCAGTTCGTCATAATCTCAGACATGCTATCATTTGCAATCACCGGCGTAAAGAAGACGGAACTAATGTACAAGGCTGGACTGAGCTCTGCCCAACTCCAGAAGTACGTACGGTTGCTTTTCAGGTCAGAGTTGCTGGAATTGTCCAACCGTAAGAAGAGGATAATTTACGTGACAACTGCAAAAGGTAAATGCTTCTTGGAGACGTTTGTCGAACTGGCCAGGCTGCTAGGCTAGAGTCTATTTGGCAACGTGAGCTTCTGGAAACGATGGTTGAAGAGGAAAAAACCGAGGAAACAGAAATCGAAGACGCGAAACAAGAACACTCTTGGATAACAGTTGACTTGAGCTGCAACAGTCTTCCTCAGCGCTTCTTCATGTACGAAAGGGTTCTTACGTAGAGTTTTTGGAAATGCTCCGCGAAAGTTTCGTCGTACCTCTCTTTTCTCATAGCCATAATCCAAGGCTCTAGCTTCTTCCAACTGGAGACTATGTGAGGTCCCAATCGGTCGTCTATAACGTCGAGGTCTACAAACCTTTTCTCCACGAGAAAGCCAACCTCCTCAAAGAAGGCTATGACATCATAGGGATAGTCGCTTACTTCAGAATCGCTTTCTTCCTGAGCTTTGTACTTCTCATAATCTTCAAACTGGAATTCCTTCTCAATCCACTTGAAGGCTTTCCGCAGTCTCTCGTTCTCGCCCCACTCGAAAACCTTCATCGAAATCTCCACATTCCGATGCTTCTCCATGTGTCTAAGCTGGTCCAGAGCAAAAATGGTCAAGAACAGGCCCGCTATGGCTGAGATGATTGCAGAATACTCGACTATCGTGACCAATCCGGCTTTGACCTCGTTCGAATCCAGAATGAATTGATGTGCGCCCTTTTAGATTTTCCCCAAGAAGACTTGGGTCTTCACGAACAAAGAGTGCTTATGGAAGATGCGGCGATATATATTCTGAATTCAGTTTCAAAGTAGTTATTCTGTTTTCAGAAAACAAATATCGGAAAATCGCATAGAGCGTCAAGAGTGGTGAAAAAAATGAAAACCAAGAGCAGCACCATTCTTGAAACTTCTGAAACAGTTATGATCAACTCGAAACCAGGCAACGTCGACCTTCTAGCGCACCTTTCTAGGGAAGAAAGGAAGAAGGAAGCCAGCAAACCCCTGTACTTGATTCGGTACGAGTAATCCATGCGTTTGCCTAAGACACGAATGAACGATGCACTTTGACGGTGCTATTGGGCTTCTGAGCAAATATAGCTCTCTTTCTGCAGTTCCAGCGGACATCCACCGCCGCATATCTGCAGTTGCGGGCAGTCTCTGCATTTCGGTTCAGCATATTCTCTTTTTCTTATACTTGTTGCGAGCGGGTTGTGCCAGATGTGCTGCCAATCATCCTTCAGAATGTTGCCTAGGCTCTTGAAGTAGCTTTGACAAGGGTACACGTCGCCGTTCGGGCCGATGCATGTGCTGATGTTGGCTGCAGAGCAGGATTTGACGCCTAGACCAAGCTTGACTGGATCCAAGCGGCAATACTGGGTGGGTGTGTACCACAGAAATTTCAGTCCAAGCTGGTTGGCTTTGTCGCGAATTCCAGGCAGAAGGTCACCGAGTGTCTCAACTGACAGGGCGAAGTCTTCGCTTATTCCTTTTGCTTTTCCAGAATAGATTAGACTGTTGCATCCGAACGCGGCGACGCCGAGTTTCTTCAGGAAATCGATAGTGTCCAAGAACGTTGATGCATTGTGCTTGCTTAGGGTTGTGTTCGTGGTCACGTAAATTTCAGAGATGACCGCGTTTTTGATTCCGGCAACAGTTTCTTTCCAGCTTCCTTCAGTTCCCGTCATCAAATCATGGATTGCTGGCTTGTGTGATTCTAAAGTCACTTGAACAAAATCCAAGCCTGCCTTCTCAAGCTTCCTAACGTATGTTTTGTCCTTCAGCCTTCTTCCGTTCGTGATGAGTCCCGTGACTATTCCTTTGTTTTGTGCGTAGAGCAGAAGTTCCGTCAGGTCTTCTCGAAGCGTGGGTTCCCCTCCAGTGAAGGTCAAGATAAAAACACCGATCTGGTGCAAGCGATCGATCACCTGTTTCCACTGTTCAGTGTCGAGCTCCGGGGTTTCATGTGGTCCTCCGGCATAACAGTGAACACAGTTGTTCTGACATCTGAACGTAAGCGCCAGATCTACGCGCAAAGGCGCCGAAAACGAATGAGTGAACGGTTCCACGTGTTTGACATCGAGAAAGGATGTGGGGCAGATTTTTTCAGTCTGAGCCAGCGTGTTTACGGTGTAAGTGAGTTTTTCATAATCTTTTTTAGCGATTTTTGAATCCACTCGGTACATGCGGCGAATTTCCTTCAAGACCTCTTCTGTAGGTTTTCCCTGCATGAAAAAGTAGGCATACGCCGTCGCAGTCTGGTTCAGGAAAAGTACCGTGTTCGCGTTGATGACCATGACTCCGCGGTTGCCAGGCTCGATTCGAAGCTGAAGTGCTAGACGTGCAAACTTGTCTTTTCCTCTATAAGTGTAGAGACCTTCAGGAATCGTTCGCGAACGGAAGATATTACGCAGCAAACTCGTTCTTCACAAGCCTCCTTTTCTCAGCCTACCCCTCCACCGGCACAAGCACAGGCGCATGACACGCAAGCGCATGCACAGGCGCAAGCTGCACAGGCGCACACACAATCGGCGTTGTGATGAGCTGGGTCGTGTGACGCCTTTGCAGACGGCCCTGGAAGGATGGAGTTGGCAAACTTTTCAAGGTTGACTACAATTTTGTTTGAGGTGTTTTCAACTGCGGTTGCGATGTTGTTCGCAAACTCTGCGCCTGGAATTGTTGGAGGCTTTGTTCCTTGAGTAGGTGTTCCAATGTTCGGCTGGTACGTGGGATGTGAGCCGTAGTGCTGATAACCATACCAGTACCACAGCCACAGTGGGTTTGGCTCGAAGGCTCGGTCCTGGAAGGCTGTTTGCGTGCGCATTTGATAGTTCGGGTCGAGGAAGAGCCAGAGAAGCTGTTCATCGTAAGCGTTAGATGCGAGTTCAGGTGTGCCTGCTTGTTCTACCTGAGTCCAGGCTTTTTCCACTGTTTTCTTGTAATAGTCAATCGTTTCTAGGCGTCGATATCCATGCAGTTTCTGCTCTACGGTATCTCTTAGGAACATTATAGTCTGTGCCAATCTTTCTTCGTCCAAGATACCATCTTCTTTGAGCGCTTTGAGAAAATCAATCTCATAATATCTGAGAGGCGTTTCGGCCGTTCCTTTCTTTTCTTTGAACGGTTCCATGATCCTTAGCTTGAGTGATGGATTCGTGGACTCGGCCCACACTGCTCTTTTTTGCAACAGACTGTAAAGAATTTCCGTGACTATTCTGGTTGGCTTCATGTCAAGGAGATAAGAGGCTTCAACAGCCGTTAAACCGCGTCTGATTCCAAGACTTTCCATGCTAATGGTCGGAGGCGAATAGGGATGTTTACGAGCGAGAATGGCAATGAAGACTACAACCACTATTGCAATGACGAAGACGCCGAGAACCAACAGTGCAGATCCATACTGTCCGAAAAACGCGCCTATACCAGCGGACCCCTTTCCGTATTCTGGCAAGAACTCTTTGGGGAAAGAAACGCCAACCGGAAACCGCTGATCAGGCAAAAGATCGTGTTTTTCCCAATAAACCACTTTTCTACCATCATCCTCCGTTGATGTGCTGTTCCAGAGCACCGAGGTTGTCTTCACTTTGTCGATTGTCACGTTTGTTGGAAGCACGATTGCTACACCCAGGTCGCGTATGGTTGCCGCTGACCACCAAGTTGGGATGAATAGCATTCCAAGGTTGCCAGTGTTCAGTGTGTCGTCGTGGATCATATTGGCAACATTTGTCATGAGAGTGAACCAAACAGTGTGCCCTGCGCTCAAGGGCGAGTGGAGAGTGACTTCGACTTTGTAGTCTTGTCCAGAGCTTGCGTCAGCTGTTGTAAGGTTGTTGCCGTTCTGGTCTTTGGCAGTTCCTATCTTGAAGTCACGTACAGGCTGTCCAACATTCACGTGGTTTATGTTGTCGCCAGAATCCAAGGTCAATGTTATGTTGTAGAAGAGATCGATCGTTCCGTCTGGGTTTATCCATATTTTCACCCCTTGGCGGTCAAGGTGATAAGTTCCACTCCACGCTGCGGAAGCAACACCAAAAAACATCATCAAAACAAGAACGACACTCAATGAAGACAATAGAAGATTGTTTTTCACCATTTTGGTTCCTCAGCTACCTCGAACGTGTGCCCGCAGTACGGGCATGTTGCATATGGTACGCCGGAGACGATCTTTATTGAGTTGGCGTCGATGGATGCTGAGCAGTTCGGGCATTTCAAAGCTACCGCTTTCATTTCTCCTGACACCTCGAGTCGCTGCACAATCGTTTTTGGCTGTTTAGATATGTAATAGGCTATCAGAGATCCGGCAATGAACAGGAATGCAGCCACGATTAGTCTTGTCCATCTGGATTCGCTCGAGGCCAGAGCGAATATGATGCCTAAGAAGAAAAGAATAGAGATGACTATTGCGCCCAATGCTGTTTTGAGTTTCACGATACGTGTGGTAAGGGTTCAAGTAATTTAATGTTATCCTGAAAAGCTGAAATCATATGTTTGAATAATTTTATATTTCGAAGGATACACTGTCAGGTTCAAAGAATTTTCGGAGGTGAAACAAGCAATGGCGAAGAAGAAGGGTGATAAATACAAGTGCGAGGAATGCGGACTTGTGGTGATTGTTGACGACACGTGTGGATGCTCCGAGTGCGAGTTGATCTGCTGTGACGTACCGATGAAACCAATGAAGGAATCCAAGCCGAAAGCCGAGAAATAGAAGCTGCCTGATTCCGGACCAATGAAGGCTAAGAATGACTTAAAAAAAAGAAAAAAGAGAGCTAGGCTTTGAGCTTGTCTATCTTCTGCTCAAAGACTTTGCGTAACATTGAAATTGGCAGGTATCCGTTGGCTGTGATGGTGTCGTGGAAGAGCTTCTCGTCGAATTTGCCGCCCATCTTCTGTTCTACGTCTTTCTTTAGTTGTAGAATCAAGTGTTTTCCCAGCAAGTAAGAGAGTGCGTAGCTTGGGGTCTGCGTGTACCTTCTCACTTCTGCGGTGGCTCCTTCTTTAGACATGCCTGTTTCTTTGACAAGCATTTCCACAGCTTCGCCGAAGGTCATTTCTCCTCTTGAAAGTTTCACGTCTACGATTATCCTTACGGCTCGCCAGATCATGTCGTTGACTTGCACTATCTTGGTTTCAGAGTCGGTTATGAAGCCTTTTTCAGCCATCATTTCCTCGCAGTAGTGTGCCCAACCTTCAACAGTTTCGGTTCCGTCAGCTAGTATTCGTATTATGCTGCCTCGGTCTGAACATGCGCCTTGAAGAAAGTGTCCTGGGTATGCTTCATGGACTGCTGTGTTTCTTAAGCTCTTATAGTTCAGGTGTTTGCCTAGGTTGGCCGTGTCTTTGGGTCTGGTCACTATATAGACACCTATTTGCGGTTTGTCGTATTTTGAAGGCATCATCATGGCGGCGAATGGAATGAGGGGAGCAATGAACGCTGGTGTTTCTTTGACGTACAGCTTGTCTTCCGAGTAAACGGTAGCCAGATTTTTCTTCTGTATGAAGCGTTTTGCTTCTTCCATGACGTCTTCAGTGGCCTTCAGCGCTTCCTCAAAGGATCTCGGCGCATCACTTTCAATCTTTTTCATTATGTCTTGCTCGGTTTTTCCTGGCGCTATTTTCTCTGCAAGTCGTTTTCTTTCTGCTTTCAGGTCTTTGAGGTATTTTTCGCCTATCTTGAGGATTTCATCCGAACTCATACCTAGGTCTCGGAGTTTTATCAGTTTCTCGAACTTTTCTTTGCCAAGCGCCCATTTTTCCGTGGTCTTTGGAAGCAGACTGTTGAGCCATTTCATATGCTCTTCTAGCACTGGTTTGAGTTTCTCGACTGCTTTGTCTAGTCTTTGGTAGACCTTTTCGGTAACTTGGCCTTTTGCGGCGTGTAGCAGGAACTGGAATAATCCGCCTATGCTTTGGGCTGATTCGATGGCGATTTCAGTCCACAGTTTCACTGGCTTTGACTTTTCGAACCTGGAGTGGAATTCCTCTAGGTATGTCGGAGCTTTTTCTAAGCGTGCTGCAATGGCGTCCATTCTCTTTTCCAACGGTGCGTAGTCTCGCGTGAGCATCATGAAGATGAGTCCACCTATAATGTCGAAGGCATCTGGGTTCAATTCATGCATTCGCAGTTCGTAGAAGTAGAATTTCGAGCTTTCATGGAATCTCTCTAGCACCGTACAATCAAGCTTATGATCTTCGTTCAGTTCTTCGAATTTCACGTTTTCTTTCAGTCGGTTGAGCCATTCTTTCTCAAGTTCAAGGTTCTTCAATAGCCGTTTCGTGGAGCCATCTGGCCAAACGTAGTCGTACGGGTCGTGCAGTCCAAGTTGCGTGGCGTAGTCAGGGTTAGTTTCCAGAAACTTGTCGATCATTTCCTTGGTTAGTTGGTCGAATTTCTGGTCTGCGTTCAAGGTTTTCACCTTTCATTTTTTAAGAAGAGTATTAGCTAGACAGTAATTAAGGCTTGACAAAGAATAAGCAAGCTGTTTATGCGTGGTTCTTCCAAGCGGTTTTCAGCTGGAAAACGAAGTCTTCCTTGTCGTCTGCAATTCGCTTTTGACTTCCTTCCAAGTGGCTGGGCAGTTCTTGTAATCTACGCCAACAAGTTCATGGATAACTCTGTCAACTTCGTGCTTATTTTGACTTGTGATTTCTATTCCTGCTTTTTTGAAGATTTCTTGAAGATGCCTGAAGTAGCACGTCATGGTCGTTCACTCTGATTCATAGATGGGCTTTAAGAGCTTATGATCCTTATACCAAAAGGCAATACCCAACATCGTGCTGGGTCTGGTTCTGAATTCTGTGCTTGTGAGCATTATTCTGAAGTATGTTTCTGGATCGTTATTCACGTTTCATAAAAGCTATTGATGGTCAACGCTGAAGTTAACTCGATGATCAGTTCTGACAAGCTTGCAAGCTGTCTCTTCTTCGCTGCATTGGTATTCGTGATTCTGACGCAGACTGCCGACGCATCTTCGACGAATTTTACTGTCGACGTGGAACAAGAAGTGACGAGGACACTGAGTCTTGCGGTCGAGGATCGAGTGTTCATTCATTTTTCCGTTGTGGGCGGTCAGTCTGAAAATACGTTGAACTTCTACATCACGTATCCGAATGGAACCGTGAAGAGCTACGGAGCAATAGGTAGCTTAACCTGTCGCTTCGTCTGCGACAAAGACGGTGAATGCGTTCTGCATTTTTCAAACGCAGATTTCTCTGAAAGCAAGCTTGTGAGCATGGATTGCGAGGTGCAGCATTACGTTTTTGGAATTCCGCAAATGCTCTTTCTTACCATGGTAATCGTGGTATTCTGTGTAGGCGCTGTGGCCGTGTTCATTCTGAGGGGCAAACCGCGCTGAGCCAGACTAAGCGCGCGCAATCGTCTTCAAGCATGCATTCATGTCCTGAAAAACCTTCTTTTCGAACGGTGACCGTTGAAACGGACTGTAGAAGAGAAGACGCGGCTTCGTCTGCGATAAGAAGGAATCTGGTTAGGTTGGGCGAAAAGTTTGCAGTGTTCACGAAGTCTTCACCCAGGAATGCGAACACTCCGTACACTTGAAATGCTCTACTGTTCTTTCTCTCCTCACGCCTGCGTGCTCACCGGAGACGCCTGAAAACCAGTGAAGGGCTTCTCCATTCCCGCAGTTGGGGCATACTCGAGAAACCTTCTCAGAGCTTTCTTCTGGTTTGTCAATCACGTAGACAGCAGTTGAATCTGCCTTCTTAACGCTCTTGCTTCTCACTTTCGATTTTGAACGGACAGTTTTGCCGCATTTTGGGCACCACAGTCCTTCTGCTGTCTGTTTCAAAAAAGAACCGCAATAATCGCAAAAATTCATCTTCACTCACGCATTCGCGCACTTAGATAATACGCACAATCAGAGATTAACACTTTGTGCTTAGTCGATCATCGAGAAAGCTGGTAGAGAAGCGTTTCCGGCTCATTGAAAGTTGAGTTCGAAGCTTATCGGTACGTTTTCTCCCCACGACTGTCTCAGTGGGCATATTTTCTGGGCGATTTGGTGGACCGCGTTGGCTTTCTTGCGTTCGCGTTCATTGTCGGTTTCCAGCTTGACCTTCATGTTGAAGTGTATGTTCGTGAAGATCAGTTTCTCTAAGCCTTCTGCGTTCATCTTCAAGGTGGCTATGGTTTCCAGTTTCTTCAGCCCCAGCTTGGAGTTTCTCGCAACTAACAAGAACAGAGTGTTCATGCACGATGCTAATGAAGCCGTGAAAATCTCTTCTGGAACACAGTACCCCTCTTTCCCGCCGAACTCCGGAGGAGGACTAACTGTGGCGATGTGTTTGCCCTTTATTGTTAGGTCGCATTCTGTTCCGCTTTTCCATTTGGCAGAACCTTCAAAAGTAAATTCCGGCATAAGCCAGTATTGGTTTTCACTTTTCTTAAGGCTTTCCTTTTGAATAGCCTACAGAAAGGTCAGCATGCGTAAAGCCAGTGATTCAATGCTGATTCGTTCACTTCTTGAAATATTCTTTTAATGGTTTCCAGTAGAAGTCAATCCATCCTTGTCTAATGTCGGCTGCCTGTTCCGAAGGAACTCCTGAATGCACCATCCGTATCTCCGTACGCTTCTCTGTTTTCTTGAAAGTCAATTCCAACCTCGAAAGAGGATGTCCTTCGGGCCATTCAGTTGTCATCCACTCCTGAACTATTCTCTTTCCCTTCTCCAGCTCCAGATTCTTTCCAGAGATATACCCGTCCCACGCTGTGAACTTCCCACCAACTCTTGGGTCATCTGTTGCCTTGCTTCCAGTGAACGCCGAATGCTTCTTTGCATCAATGAAGGCTTCGTAAACCTCGTCGGGAGTAGCTGAAATTAATGTTTTCTGCCGTATTGTCGATACCTTCATTCCCATAAACGCCTCTACATCCAATAGACAGAGTTGCTTGGCCAACTGATGGACGTGATTATCGATAAATCTTCTTGCTATTTCCGCTCAATTAGTTCGATCAGAGTGCCGTCTGGGTCTTCGATGAAAGCTATCATCGAACTGGTTGAACCTAGTTTGAACGGGTCATCTGTGATTGTGACCTTCTCTTTTCGCATAATGCCAATGATCTGTTCCATGCTCCTGACTTCAAACGCGATGTGGTCGAACAGTCGATCCTCGTAGTCAGCCTGAATGAACTTTCTTTGCTTTC
>Ga0315279_10007730_pt1 | contig 13196 bp, 13 predicted proteins | sample YL17G06_20_MG_FD_203694 | JGI IMG/M metagenome (GOLD analysis project Ga0315279, IMG submission 203694) | Sediment microbial communities from Yellowstone Lake, YNP, Wyoming, USA - YL17G06_20 | ecosystem: Environmental > Aquatic > Freshwater > Lake > Sediment | place: USA: Wyoming | collected... | reverse complement strand
CATAATATAATATGTAAGCATGCAAAATCAAAGCGAATTTGCTCAAAAATGCAAAAAAAATGATCTCCCTATAGGTTTAATGGAATTTTAAAACAAGTTGCGGAACTGCTGGCCGGCAGCTCCGCCGTTGCCCCAAAGGTTTGCCTTCGCCATCTTTCCATCCTGCAGAAGGTCCGGGTCGGACCAAACCTGGAATTCGGGAACCGGCTCCTTTGCATCCTTCAGCTATGTGATCAAGATGGCTGGGAACTATGGTTGCCATTGCAGCATTCATCATGCCGCCCATTTTCGGAGAAATCCCGCAAGTGAAGCCTTGTCCGCGGCGCCCCCGGCGACATCAAGAACCGCCTTTGCCAGGTCATCTTCCGGCGCATGAACTTCGTATCCATTAAGGTCCAGAAATACAAGTGCGGCCACCGTTCCGGTGCGCTTGTTGCCGTCAATAAACGGGTGGTTCTTTACAATGTGAAACAAATACGCGGATGCCATTTCAAATATATCGGTATGAAGAAACTCACCCCCATACGTGGCGCCGGGCATGCCGAGGGCGGATTTCAGCAGATCAAGGTCTCGAATGCCCGAAGAACCTCCGTAGCGTTCAATCTGGTCCTGATGGATTGCAAGGACTTCCGAAAGACTGAGGAACGAGGGTCCCATTGCCTATTTTGCCAGTTTTTTTAAAACTTTGGGATATCGTGCATTGACTTTTTTCAAAGCAGACGCAAAGCGGCTCTGCCTTTTCGGATCTTTTAAAGGCGTCAGAACAAGAGCCTGCCCGTCGGTTGTTATGTCAAACGGGGTATCGGAATCAGCCCCCAGCAGCTCCAGAATAGGCTTTTCAATCAACACCGCAAGGCTGTTCCCGTGTTTCGTAAGCGATTTAATCATAGTACGCCCCCAATTTCAGGTGTTATAACATTGTACTTATAATGTACCACCTGCCGCGCCGGAAGTCAATGCCGGCTTGCGCGTGCGCAAGCCGCGCTTTTTTTTGCCATAAACAAATGCCGCGATCCCGAACGCCAGCAAGCCGATACTCCCCCTCCATAATTTATCTTCAATCATGGCCTCAAAAAACCGTTGGGGCGCGTTGCTCTTTGCCGGGGCCGTGCTCGTCGGCGTCGGCGCCGCATGGGTCCTTTCCACCTATCGAAACCCCGCTTTTTACGGGTCCTTTGTGCCGTGGGCCGGCGTGGCGCTTTCGGCGCTTGCGTTTGCCGCCGGGCACTTTTCGTATCCCCGCGCGCACAGCTTTAAGGTGTATTTGATTGGCATTCTGTCGGGCGTGACCGGCATGGGGTACTTTGTGCTGGGCATGCTCATGTCGGGCGGCCCTTTTTCCCCCGTGCCCGCGGGGTTCGCCGCCTGCGCGGTGCTGATCGCATTCGTAAATCAATTGCTGGTGCTGTTCGTACCGTCGAATGTCAAGTACCGCAGCACGGTGCGGATCTCGTTTGCCGTCGCCGGCGTCGAGGCGATCGCGCTGCTTTTCCTGCGATGTCTTCCGGCCGTCACCGACTGGACGCGCGCGCTAGTGTACGACGGCGCCGGCGACTGGCCCTTCTGGATCGGCCTGGCCGCGGCCGCGGGCATCGCCGCGCTTTCGGCGCGGCTGTTGCGCGATGAATTTCATCTGGGCGGAAAACTCGCCGGAACCGCCCTGCTTCTATGCTGCGCCTGGATGGCCAAGCTGTTCCCGCAATCGGAATCTCATGCGCAGCCGCTGCTCTTTGCCGGCGCGCTCGTTTTTCTGGAAATCGGCATGGTGGTGCACTGGTTTTCGCGCATGGAGCATCGCATCTCCTACGATCCCCTGCTGCACATTTACAATCGCAACTTCTGCAGCCGCATCATCACCGAGCAGAGCAAGCTCGATACCCGGCCGCCCTTTGGCGTGGCCATGGTGGACATCGACCATTTCAAAAATGTCAATGATACCTATGGGCACCAGGCCGGCGATGTCGTGCTGTTCAACGTGGCCCAGGCGGTGCAGAACGGCACGGCGCCGGACGGCATCTGCTGCCGCTACGGCGGCGAGGAGCTGATCGTGTTTTTTCCCCAGAAGGAAACGAAGGAGCTGGAGCCGATTATCGAGGGCGTGCGCACGGACGTGGAAAAGATGAAAATCAAGGCGGGACGGAAATCGATCACCGTAACGATCTCCTGCGGCATTTCCCATCGCAGCACAGCGGACCAATCGGTCATTGACGTGATCCAGGCGGCGGACAAAGCCCTCTACAAGGCCAAGGAGGGTGGCCGCAACCAGGTGCAGACCGGGAAAACGTCGGCCTCGGATGCGCATAAGAAGACGCGGAAGCCCAGGGAAGAAAGCCGGGAAATCGAAAGCAGTGGAGATAAAGTGCCGGCAAAGGAAAAGAAGAGCACCCGTAAAATCGCAGCGGCGACCGAGGACGGCGCGCGCAAAACACCGGCCGTCGATGACGACGGCGGCGCCCCGGACGATACGCCCTCGGCCCGCCCGAAAACGCAATCGATCCCCGCGAAAAGCAAAAAAGAAAAGCGGGAGAAAGACGAATAGCCCCCCCTGCCCACGGATTATTTTTCTACATTCACCAAGTCCGTCATCCATCTCCCCGATTTTCAGGAGGATTTCTGCTGTTTCATACCATTTGCGGCGCCAATCAATGGACGCTTTTTCTGACCTATGCGTGCTGCGGCGGACTCGGCTGCCTGACGCTGGCGACGCTTTTTACCATCATTTATAACCGGTTCTGGTATGACGCCTTCTACCGGCCGTCATTTGACGCCTCGTATCGACCCCGGTGCTCTATTATTCTTCCGTGCAAGGGCGTTCCCAAGGACCTTGATAAAAACCTCGAATCGTTCCTGCACCAGGAATGGGGCGAAGAGGAGGTCATCTTCTGCGTGGAGAGCGAAGAGGACCCCGCCTATCCCGTGATCCGGCGGCTGATTGAAAACAAGCCGCATGCGTCGGTGGTGGTTGCCGGCCATGCGACGCGGTGCGCGCAGAAGGTGCACAACATGCTGGCGGCCATCAAAAAAGCCGACGGTCCCGACGTGTATATATTCGCCGACGCGGACATATCGCCCGGCCGCACGTGGTTGCGCGAGATGGTGCTGCCGCTGTCGCGTCCGTCAATCGCCGCCACCACGGGCTTTCGCTGGCTGCATCTTTCGGACAACCGCCTCAGCAAGTTGGCGCACTTGTCCGCCAATGTCTTCCTGTACGAGCTTTTCGCCTTTGTCTGCTTTGTGAGCAACGTGGGACTGTGGGGCGGGTCCATGGCCATCCGGCGCAAAGATTTCGAAGATATGCGCATCGGCGAATTATGGGCCAACGCCTCGGTGGACGACATGAGCCTGTCACGCGTGATTGTCAAGGAGAAGAAAAAAGCGGTCCTGGTGCCCCGGTGCGTCACCCATTCCGACGATGTGCTTCCCCGGTCCCGCGACGCCGTACGCTGGTTCGCGCGCCAATGCATGTATCTCAAGACCTATCACCGCAGCCTGTGGACGCTTGCCGTGCCTCTCGGGTGCTTTTTTCTTCTATGTCAACTGTGGCTGTTCGTAGCGTTGGCGGCGGCAATCTTCCGGCCCCATCTGTTCCTTGCCGCGGGCGGCGGACCCGCGCTGCTTTTTCTGATCGGCGAAATGGCGCTGGTCTGTCTGCAGCCGCTTTTAGGCCCGGTCCCCCGGTTTTTCCGCATTCTATTGCTGCATCCAATCTATCGACTGACGCCGCTTTTCGGCCTGCTGGCGACCGTGGGCATGAAAAAGATTTTATGGGGCGGCATACTCTATACGCTTGGTCCGAAAGGGACGGTGGCGAATATCGAACGCTTGCCGCCGGGTATATAAGGAACGGCCATGATGAAGGTTGCGGTATTTGCATCAGGCGGCGGCAGCAACTTCGGCGCATTGCTCGCGAGGAAAGCCACGGGTGATCTGCATGTGGAATTTTCGGTCCTGATTTCCAATAATTCCACGGCCGGGGCCTGCGACCGGGCGCGCGCCGCGGGCATTCCCGTGGTGCATCTGCCGCCCGGCAGGTTTGGCGATCCGGCGCTGTATCTGAAAGAGCTGTCGGAGGTGCTGGCGCGCTTTCGCGTTGAATTGATCGTGCTGGCGGGCTATATGAAAAAACTGCCTCCCGAAATCGTGCGCGCCTTTCATAACCGGATTGTCAATATTCATCCGGGGCTGCTGCCGGCGTTCGGCGGCGCGGGAATGTACGGCCATCACGTGCACGACGCCGTGATCGCCTATGGCGCCAAGGTCAGCGGCATCACGGTGCATTTCGTGGACGAGGAATACGACCACGGGCCCGTGGTCCTGCAGGAGACGCTCAAAGTGCTCGATGCCGATACGCCCCAAACATTGGCCGCGCGCGTGCTTGAGCTCGAACACGCCCATTACTGGCGTGTCGTGGAGGCCATTGCACAGCAGCGTCTCTCCATACAAGGCCGCAGGGTGACCGGCAATGTCTGAAAAACTTGACTTATTCGAATTCGACCGGCGCCTGGCCGCGGGACTTGCCGGCCCTGTCATCGGCATCGATGAGGCCGGCCGCGGATGTCTTGCCGGTCCGGTGATCGCGGCGGCGGTGCTGCTCGATGAAGACACGCGGATCGACGGCGTCAACGACTCCAAGAAGCTCAGCCCCAAAAAGCGCGAGGAGTTGTTCGACGCCATTATGGCCAAGGCCCGCGGCGTGGGCATCGGAGCGGGATCGATCGAGGAAATTGAATCCAGGAACATCCTGCGCGCCACGCTTATGGCCATGCGCCGCGCCATCGAACAGATCGATGCCGCATGGGACGTGGCGCTCGTGGACGGCAACCGGAGCATCGAGCCTTTTTTTCCGGGCAAGCGCCAGCTCACGGTGATCGACGGCGACGCGCAGAGCGCATCGATTGCCGCAGCGTCAATCATTGCCAAGGTCACGCGCGACCGGCTCATGCGCACGCTGTCAAACGAGTTTCCGGCGTACGGCTTTGAAACCCATAAGGGCTACGGCACGGCGCTGCACATGGAACGGATCCGGCGGCACGGGTTAAGCCCGGTGCACCGGAAAAGCTTCTGCGCGAACCTGGTGGCCCAGACCGAACTCATGCTGTCTCCGGCCGATACGGCAATCCATTAAGAACAGGAAGAACACCGCATGGCAGAAATCCGACCATTTACCGGCTACCGCTATGCGCTGAATGCGCCGGCGGACCTTGGCCGCATCATAGCCCCGCCGTACGACATGCTGGGCGGGGACGCGATCGACCGCTACTATGCGCGCGACCCGCGCAACGTTGTGCGCATCATCCAGAACAAAAAAGAGCCGGCCGATGCCGGCAACGCGGACCGCCATCGCCGCGCCGCCGCGCTCTTCGAGCAGTGGATACGCGACGGCGCGATCGTCCGCGATGCGCAACCGGCGCTCTACGTCTACCGGCAGGAATTCATTGTCGACGGCTCGCGGCGTGCGCGCACCGGCATTATCGCACGAGTCAAGCTTGTCGACTTTTCCGAAGGCGTGGTGCTGCCGCACGAAAACACCCTGTCGGCGCCCAAGGTAGACCGCATGCAGCATATGCAGGCCATCAACGCCAACACCGAACAGATCTTCGGCATCGTGCAGGACGGCGGCGACCTGTATCCGGCCATCGCCGACGCCGCGCCGCGCGCCGAGGCCCTCGGCGAATGCGTCGATGAGTTTGGCGTCACGCACCGGCTTATGCGCTTGTCCGATGCGAATATCATCACCAAACTGCAGCAGATCATCGCCCCGCGCGCCATCCTGATCGCCGACGGCCACCATCGCTACGAGACCGCGCTTGCCTATGCGCGCGAGAATGGCGCGCCGGCCGCTGCGTTCGTCATGATGACCATGGTCTCCATGACCGACCCAGGGCTGGTGATACGTCCGTTCCACCGCATGGTGCGCGCGCAGCCGGGCATGGCGACGCCCGCGCGCGAGCTTGTTGCGCGCCTGTTCACGATTCTGCGCGAAGAACCGGCATCGGCCGATGCGGCGCGCGGTTTCGTGCAGTCGCCGGAAGACGGATCGCTCCTGTTTCTGGATGCGGCCGCATCGCGGCTCTACCGCATTTCGCCCAATGCCCAGGGCGAGGCCGCGCTCAAGCGCGAAAGCACGCTTTCGGACGCATGGAACCACCTGAACGTTTCGACGGTAAACCTGCTGTTCGTCAAGACACTGCTGGGCCTGCCGCTCAACGGCGAAACGCTCCACGATCAAATCGCGTATGAACAAGACGCCGCGACCGTCATCAACACGGTGGCCGGGTCCGGGGATTTCACCGGCGCGTTTTTCCTGCGACCCGTCACCATCCAGACCATCCGCGCCATCGTGGCCGCCGGCGAACGCATGCCCCAGAAGTCAACCAACTTTTTCCCGAAGATCTGGTCGGGCCTCGTCTTCAACAGGCTGGAGCCCTAGTGAAAATTCCCCGCTATGTCCAGTATCTTGGCGGCGCCGTCATCGCCGGCGTGTGCCTCTATATCTTTTTCCGCGGCGTGGACTTCGGCAAACTGATGATTGAATTCCGAAAAAGCAATCCCTTTGCCATGGCTGCCGTGGCCGCCCTGTCGATCATTTCGCTCTGGTTCCGCGCCATCCGCTGGCGCATCCTGCTGCCCAACCAGCCGCCGGCCCACAAGCGCAAGCTCTTCGGCATCGTGGTGATCTCCTTCATGGCCAACAACGTTTTACCCGCGCGCATGGGTGAAGCGGCGCGCGTGCTGCTGCTGTGGCGCAAGAACGGCTATCCCGTTTTTGTCAGCGTCGGTTCGATTGTCGCGGAGCGAATGTGGGACACGCTTACGCTGATGGCCTTCTTCTGCCTGCCCGTGTTTCTGCTTCCGCAATTCGCGCGGTTCCTGCCGTGGGCATTCCTGCTTTCGGCCATTGTCGCCGGATGCGCGCTCTGCATGGTCCTCTATCGTCTCTTTCCCGGACCCACAAAGTCGGTCGCGGGATTTGCGGTCAAAGCGGCGCCGCTCAAGATACGGCCGCGGATCATGAAAATCGGCGGCGAACTTGCCTCCAACCTCAAATGGCTCTGGGACCCCGGCCGCGTGCTGGCCATCGTGACGCTCTCGATCATCATCGAGTTGTCGTACGGGGTCATTTTCCAGCTTCTTGCCGACAAGCCGATGGAATTCGGCCTGCTGCGCTCGCTTTTTGTTCAGGCCTTTGCGGCGGTGGGCGCCGCCATTCCGCTGGCGCCCGGCTATGTGGGCACCATTCATGCAACGATCCTGCAGGGATGTATCTCCGCCGGGCTGGACGAAAACCAGGGCCGGGCGATCGCCATTCTGTCGCATGCGCTCAGCTATCTGCCGGTGACCGCGCTCGGCCTGTGGTATCTGCTCCGCACCGATGTGACGTTCAAGGAGATCTCGCAGGCACAGGAGAACATTAAAGACAAGGAATGATCAGCATGACCGCACCCCGGGACGATCTCGCACTGGTAAACGACCTTCGCGACGCCGCCGCGCGCATCAGGACAGAGCTTGCCAAAAAAATCGTGGGCCAGACCGCCGTGATCGACGATCTGCTCTCGTGCTTCTGCTCCGGCGGCCATGCGCTGCTCATCGGCGTGCCCGGGCTTGCCAAAACCATGCTGGTCCAGAGCCTTGCCCGCTGCCTGGACCTGTCGTTCAACCGCATCCAGTTCACTCCGGACCTCATGCCGTCCGACATCACCGGTTCCGAGATCCTCTATGAAGACCGCGCGAGCGGGGCGCGTGAATTCCGGTTTATCAAGGGTCCGCTTTTTTCCAACATCGTGCTGGCCGACGAAATCAACCGCACGCCGCCCAAGACCCAGTCGGCCCTGTTGCAGGCCATGCAGGAACGCGAAGTCACCTCCTCGGGCCGCACTTTTCCACTGCCGTCGCCCTTCTGGGTGCTGGCCACACAGAATCCCATCGAACAGGAGGGCACCTACCCTCTTCCCGAAGCGCAACTGGACCGCTTCATGTTTTCCATAGAAATCGATTACCCATCCTTTGACGCGGAGGTGGAAATCGTCAAGACCACCACCACGCCGCGGACCGCGGAGCTCAGCGCGGTGGTGTCCGCGGAGCAGCTGGCTGCCTATGCCGCGCTCATCCGGCGCGTACCCGTGGCCGACGGCGTTGTTTCTTATGCAGTCAAGCTTGCGCGCGCCACCCGCCCCGGCGCGGCCGAATGCCCCGCGGACGTGCGGGAATTCGTCACCTGGGGCGCGGGCCCGCGCGCCTCGCAGTTCCTGGTGCTGGCGGCCAAGGCCTATGCCGTGCTTGACGGCCGGTATTCGCCCGACATTGACGACGTCGAGCGCGCGGCCGGACCCGTGCTGCGCCACCGCCTGGTGCGCTCCTTTAACGCGGAAACGGAAAACGTGGGGGCGAATGAACTGGTGCGGAGAGTGGTGGAGAAGGCCGCTTGAAGCGCCGAAGGGGCCGAAGACGGAAATCCGAAATCGCGGTCATCAGAAAGCCGGGTCACGTGACCCGGCCTTCTGATGATCCCCAAAGCGCCTTTTAATCCGCATATCACCAATAGCCGCACACTGGCATTATGCTCTTCTCCAACCTGATCGCCCGCCAGTTCCGCAGACCTTCAGGCCTTCTCGGCCTTTATGCCGCAAATTTCATGAAGAAAAACAATCAGAATTATTATACGCGTGCAATAGGGCTGCTGGCGATCCGGGACGCCGATGCCGTCCTCGAAATAGGCTGCGGCGCCGGTGACGCCATCCGGCGGATCACCGAGCAAAATTCCCGCTGCCGCATCGACGCCATTGATTTTTCTCCGCTCATGCTGAAAAAGGCGGCGCGCAACAATCGCGAATGGCTTCGCAAAGGCCGCATACGCCTCATGTGCGGCGATTTTACCACCTATGACTTCCGGGCCTCCCGCTATACGAAAATCCTGGCCATCAACGTCATCTATTTCTGCGATGCTCTGAACGCGCTGTTCGGCCGGTGCCGTCAGCTCCTGGATCCGGGCGGCCGCATCGTGCTTTTCATGTCAAGCCCGGAACGGCTTCGAAGCATACCGTTTGCGAATGACGATGTGTTCCACAAGTACACGCTGGAATTCGTGAAGGAAAAGCTTGGCGAAGCGGGATTTTCGTCAGTCGGGCATACCGTAGTGACAAAGCGGGAGATGGAGACGTATTATATTTCCGCGGACGTCGCATGAAGCAACTCACAATCCCGCCCCGTTCCCGCCCTGTCTGGCACCGGCAACCCGCGGTCCAATGCGCGGCCCTCTTTTGCTTTTCCTTCCTCCTCTACGCCAATACCCTCACCCACGGGTTCGTCCTCGACGATATCCACGTCATCGTCACCAATAAATACGTACAGATGGGAATCAAGGGCCTGCCGGGTATATGGACAAGGCCGACATGGTATGCGGGAATACAGTATCGGCCGGTTCCGGCAACCGTTTTTGCCATGGAAAAAGAACTGTTCGGAAGCAATCCGGCAGCATTTCATGTCACGAATGTCCTGCTCTATGCCACGATCTGCGCTGCCTTGTTTCTGCTGTTGCGGATGATGCTCGGTGCTGCCCATTCCCGGCTGCCGTTTATTGCGTCCCTTTTCTTCGCGGCGCACCCATTGCATACCGAAGTCGTCGCTAACGTCAAGAGTCTTGACGAATTATTGTGCTTTGCATCGCTCATCGGAACACTGTTTTTCACGATTCGCTTCCTGCGCGATGACCGGGATCCGCGGCGTTTGGGAACTATAATCGGACTGACGGTGTGTTTTGCCGTCGGCTTGCTCTCAAAAGAAACCGCGCTTTCCTTCGTGGCTGTCGTGCCCATGGCGGGCTGGTTCTTTTGTAATGTTCCGCGCGCCCGCATCATGAAAGCAACCGCCGTCCTTTTCCTGGTCGCCGGCATTTTTTGCGCGCTGTATATCTTCGGCGTGCACGCGCTGCAAGGATACCAGGCTGATTCGCCGCTGAATAATTCACTTGTCGCTGCGCACTCGATTGCGCAGCGCATGGCAACGGCGATCATGATCATTGGCAGGTATGTAGCGCTCCTGATTTTTCCTCATCCGCTTGTCCATGATTATGGCTATAATCAGATTCCGATAATCGGATTTTTCGATATAGCGGCGATGATCGCGACGCTCGTTTGCTTCGGACTGCTGCTCTTCGCCGCCGTAACATTGCGGAAATGGAACATCGTCGGTTTCTGCATCCTTTTCTTTTTCATAACACTCGCACCCGCTTCCAATCTTATCAAGCTCATCGGCGCCACCATGGGCGAGCGCCTTGTATTCATGCCTTCGCTGGCGTTCTGCCTGATCGCCGCACTGGCCGTCGACAAGACGGTCCGCCGGCTTGGCTGGAATGCCAGAATCCTCGCAACAATCATCATTGCCATTCTCGTTCTTTATTCCTGGATGACGGTTGCCAGGAACGCCGATTGGCGCGACAATCTCACGCTGTTCTCCCGCGACATCGTGCATTCTCCCAACAGCGCGTCATTAAACGCATCGCTGGGCAACATGCTCATCATCACCGCGCAGAATTCCTCCGATGCAAATGAGCGCGCGCAGATGCTGCTCCAGGCCAAACAGGTCCTTGAGCGCGCCATTGCAATCTATCCCGCCTACTTTTACGCACTCGGTAATCTGGCTTTGGCTTATGAATTCCTGGGTGATGAGGACAGCGCGCTCATCGCCTTCAAGCGCTCAATCGCCCTTAATGCAAACGATGGAGTCGCACTCGTCAATGTCGGGGACGTCTATTTCCAGAAAAAGGAATACGATTCCGCGCTTGTCTATTACGAAAAACTGGTCGCGCTCGACGCGGACAATGCCGATGCGCGGTTCCGGCTCGCGAATGCGCTGACGATGACAGGCAGGTATGATGCGGCGATCGGAAATTTCCAGGAAGTGATGAAGGGAAATCCACAGTACCCGCGCATCAAAGAGTTTTTAGGATATGCGGAGGAGATGAAGAAGCGGAAGGAAGGGCCGGCGGCGGATACAGCCGTACCTCGGAAGAAATAGCAAGCTTGTGACGTAAATCACAGATTCTTATGCTGGAAAATCCTATTTTCATTCAAATGGAGTTTCTGCGGTTCGTCGTACTGCATTCCAGGAGCTGACAATGCCGGGACCAGCCACAAAGCTCGGATCAATAACCGGACACGGCGGCACGGTAGTGGGTCCCGGCTGTCCCACCGTGCTCATCAACAAAGTCCCCGCGATACGTGTTGGCGCGGACATGCACCTCTGCCCCATGGTCACGCCGGGAACGCCGCCCATCCCGCATGTTGGGATGAATTGCGTTGGTCCGGGCGTTCCAACAGTGCTGATTGGAAAACTGCCGGCGTCCACGATGGGGGACAATTTCCTCTGCGTCGGGCCGCCCGCTCCGGTTGTCATGGGGGCGATGAACGTTCTGATCGGGACCGGCGGCGGAGGCGGTGGCGGCGGAGGTGGCGGCAGCACGACCCAGGCCTCAGCAGCGCAGGGGCTGAAAGCAGGCACATTGCAGCCGATCCGGGGGACCGAAACATTTCCCATTGATGTGCAGGCCACGCTTCTCACCGCGGCAAACTATATGACCCCGCAGGAGATGCACCTCCAGATCAAGGTCATTGCCGACACCCTTGCCGAATCGAAAGCCGCAAATCAGCAGGAAACCCCGGAACTCACCATTGCCGATATCGTGGAAATCCTTGAAGCGGTCGAACGCGAAGAGGGGTTCGAAGCCGCGCGCTTCTTCTCCTCCTGTCTTGACTATGGCAGATTGACGGAAATGGCAAAGGGCTTCATCTCCGGCGAAGATACGAACTCCGAAAATGACCCCAATCAGATGCCTACGCGGTTCATGCTGCTTTACGGCGCGGACGACAATAAGCTGCAGCAGATCGACGATCATCCGGACCGCGCCGACGGCGAGGAGCATAAAATCAACGTGGCGAACCTGCGCAAAGCGTTGCGGGCGCTGGGATACGACGTCGCGGAAACCGGGCCGTATGATGATGAGGTACATATTGCTCATGTGCAGTATATGGCGGCGCAGACAGAGGGATATGTTCAGCACGTCAACGAACTTGATGATCAAGAAAAACAGGATGATGTGCCGATGGGTTATATCATTATTCGCTTAGCAAAACGTCAAGGTAATCCAATAGCCAAAGCCGAATGCACATTAAAGAATGCTTCCGGCATTGTCGCCAGCGGAACGACTGATCAGGCAGGGGTCTGTAAATGGCATGATATGCCGCTGGACAACTATACTGTCGAAGTTAATGGCCCTTCCGGCAAGGTATCGGTACCTGTTCCCTGGTCATCGACGGACAAACAATCACATACCATTATTATCAGGAAATAGCGGAGCTATGGTCTGCAGCTTCCGATTAATTCCAAATTCGTTCAAGGGTGGAGAATCGTGCTCGCTGACGTATCAGGGAAGCACGGAGCCTGAAAATGTCATTGGAAAGAAGTGTGTGGTTAAGGTTTTTGAAATAGATGAGAATGGCAAGAATGATTTGCTTGCCGAATTCAATACAGTAATTGTTCACGCATCATTCCCGGATCTTGGGAAATTTGACCCGGACCAAACCACCAGAACAGATCAATTTGATAATGCTCTCCCTGGCCCCGAGTACCATAATGACCCTAAGGGTAACCTGCTTCCTGTTCCACTGAATTATAAACCCGTCCATTTCAAGCTCAATTTGCATGGAGCGAGTGGACATATTGTTCTTATGCAAGGTGACAAAGGGGAAATCGAAGGATGCGTCTTTGAAATAGGATTCAGTATCTCTATTGAAGGGACTGAGGTTTACAATTCCTTTAAAATGCCTGCGTTTGTTGATTGCGGCAATTTACTTGCGGTGAATTGTGCAAATGCCGCGGCATTTTTTAAAGAAAACCACGATTCCTTGATAGCATCAAGAGGGGTTGGAACTCATTTTGGAAATAAATTTACTTATAACTATCCAACTGAACGCAAATTTCTGGAAGACCGTTGCTTGTCTAACTTTGGATACATAGATAATGCATGGATTAACTCAAACATGGGAGTTGCCTGGAATCAGAATGAAAAACGACTATTTGATGATAACAAAAATGACTATAATATAGAAGAGTCAACCTCTTGAGAGTACCGAATTCTCTGTTTAAGATAGGTTGATTTTACCCTCTTTCGCAAGCCAAATTTTTATCTGTGACTGCCGGAT
>Ga0315279_10007729_pt1 | contig 13197 bp, 10 predicted proteins | sample YL17G06_20_MG_FD_203694 | JGI IMG/M metagenome (GOLD analysis project Ga0315279, IMG submission 203694) | Sediment microbial communities from Yellowstone Lake, YNP, Wyoming, USA - YL17G06_20 | ecosystem: Environmental > Aquatic > Freshwater > Lake > Sediment | place: USA: Wyoming | collected... | reverse complement strand
ATTTTCTGTCGGGAGAACTTCAACCGCTTCGCCAATACATCAAGGCTTTCGTTCGAGTTTCTCTCAAGCCCGGCCATAATCTTCTTTTCGTCTTGATCTATTTGTTTCCTGCTGGTTTTCGACATGGTATTCCCCTGATTTTTTATTTCGTAACAGCTCTTTCCTTAAAATCGTTACCATCGTGTAATGTCAACCGACATCGCTAACGTTCATAATAGAATGATGCTGGTATTCCCTCAACACCAAGGGAATATCGCACATTGTTGAACCATTCTATGTATTCAGACGGAAGAAGTGAAACGTTTTCGAAAACCTTGTCAAGGACAAGATACTCTTCTTTGAGATTGCGAATAGCCCGTTCAACCTTTCCCTTGGTTTCTGGATAATATGGAGGTGCGGGTTCATATTTCACCTTGTTTGTCTTGCACCAGCGTTTGAGATCATTGCTTTTGAACTGGGATCCGTTGTCGCAGAGGAGGCGCTTGGGACATCCATATCTTTTCACTGCCCCTTCCAAGGCAGTGACCACCTCTTCTTTCTTGATGGAGGTATAGAGTCCGCAGTAGATAATGAACCGTATGGTCATCAATAATCACCAGTGCATACAACCGTTTTCCATCAAGGAGAAACGGTCCTTTGATGTCGATCTGCCAAAGGCCATTTGGTTTTCGTGCCCTGAAATATTTCCAATCCTTTTTGTTCCTCTGGTATAGAGAACCATTCCGTCTGTGTTTTTTCAGAATGATATTCACGGTTTGGCGACTAAGGTTCACTGGTTGCCAGTCACTGCCGGTAATCGTAGTAAGCAAATGGTGAATGTATCCCGGTGGACATCGAAGATTAAGAGATATCCTGTATGTACCCCAGTTGAAAGAATCACGGAGGACGATGATAACATTTTCAATCTCTTGTGTTACCTTTGAGTATGTTTTCAATGGTCGTTGTGAACGGCTTCTGTAACTGTCTTTTCCAGGATGGTATGCTCGTTTCCTCCATTTCCATATCACCCATCGACTGACACCGAAGATAGCAGCGATGTCTTTGGTTTTGTATCCTTTTTTGTAAGCTTTAACAATACGTCTTCGTATTTCAGGTGTAAGTGATCTCATCCCTCTTCATCTCAAGATTAGGGATGTGATCACTTCATTGTTAATGTTTTTTACAAAAATGTTGGCTATGTTACTTTACTTTACAACGATATCCATAGGAATTTTAGCAGATTATCAGCCATCTTCATCCTACAAATTTTCTTTTTACAATGGAAAAAATTTTGGTGGTAAAAAATTTGATAAAATAAATAATTAAATTTTAAATTGTTTCCTTTAATTCTTCCAATAAAATTTCTAAAGGTTCGTTATAAATACATAACCGTTTCCAAAGTGAATAATTTAAGATATTCCAAAAAATCATAGCTTTATCGGGATCTGATGATTGCATACGACGAATTTCATTTTCTTCAAATACCTTTGAGGCTAAGGGAACTAAAGTTTCAAACACTCCATCTTTTCCAGACCAAATATCAGGTTTTATTCCAAAACTACTTTTTGGTCGAGTAATAATAAAATCTGGAATATTCAATTGATGTGCAACATTACGTAAAATATTCTTATGTTTCTTTAGTTTGATTTCCCATGGTATCGAAAAAATATAATTTAATAAATTAAAATTAGTATAAGGATAAAATAAAATTTTACCCTGGCTTTCTCCTAACTTTGACCAAATCGATTGAGTAATAGCCCCTTCGCCAAAAAATGATAAAATCGATATGATATCATATATTGAACGATTTTCAAATATTTTTATGCCTTTATACCGTCCTTGTATAATAGCGTTTTTACCCACATTGAAATAGCGAGACGACCAATCGCCACTTCCATAAGCCCCTAAAGACCAAACGATGTTATCTGCGTTGTGTATTGGAATGTTTTTTCTATCAATAATAGTCGCTAGGCTCTGTCCTTTATTAGTTACAATAGATGCATATTTTAATGCTTGATGGAAAAAAGGGACTTTTGACAGTATTCCAAATTTTTCACTAAGGAAAAGAGAATTATGAAGGGAATTGCCGAAGATGCCATCTGCACCTTCTCCTAAAATGACAATATCTTTATCATTAGGAAGACCATTTTTAAAGAGCAAATAGATCATGACCGATTGAAGATGATGTAGTGGCTCTTCGGCTCTCGATATGGATTCAATTAAACCGTACAAATATTCTTTCGTAGAACTCATGAAGTAGTTGTGTTTTATTTTAAATGCTTCTGCTGCGGTTTGAGCGTATTTTCTTTCAGTATTTTTCTTCAGATCTTCAAAAGGATATCCTGTTGAATAAGACGTATTTATCTCATAATTTCTTTGACATAATTTAAATAATATCGAAGAATCTAATCCGCCGCTGAGTAAGACTGCAAGTCGATCTTTGCAAGGACGCAACATCCTAATAGATTCGTCAAGTAAATTGAGCGCATTCTCTGCGATAATGTCAAGATTATTAGATTCTTTTTTATATGGAAAAAATGGGTTGTATGTTTCTTCACGAACTATTTTACATTTACCATTTATAAGTTTAATAAATATTCGGCTTCCAACCATAAGTTGATAAATATTCTTAAATAATGTTTGTGGAGGCATAACATATCGAAAAACAAAAAACTCAGGTAAAACATTGGTGTTTTCTTCAATTGGAACACCCGCTAATCTAAGCATATGTATATGCGAAGAACAGAAAAAATTGCCCGAAGAGTCGATATAATAGTATATCGGTCGACCTGACAAAGTTGATTTGAACATAGTTAATATATTGTTAGTTTCATTGTATTGAATCTGCGAATAGAGAATATTATCAGCATGATCTGAAGAAATCAGTGGAGATTCAACAATCGAAAAACTATCTGGCTCTGTGTATATTTTAGATAAAAAATTATCAATAACGATTGATATTATGAATGAATTTTTTTTAATTTCTTCAACATCATAGGTTTGTAGACGTTGTGCAATTTCATCCTTTGTTATAGCAACTAAAAACATAATATTTCTTAATAGAGAGATTTAATCTTTTCTATAAAAACCTATCTGGCTATTATTTCAATCCAGAAAAATAGGTTTAACTAATCGATCATATATATGATTCGTTCAAAAGCTGAGAAGCTTAGTGATGGGAATTATCTAATTGATAGTGACAGATATGGTACGTTGGATTATGATTACAATCCTGCCAGTGATGAAACAAGTATCTACCACGAACAACCAATAGCTGATTACATGAGGATTGCTATTGTATTTATTGCAGGTCTGATTCTTTTCTTTGTCGTGGACAGGAAAAGAAAACGGTCAAGAACTTAGAGAAATCTAGGAAAAAAAAGAATAACTTGAGATTAAATGGAAATTTTCATCTGCCGATCCTATCTAACTAATCGATTTCAGACCGCACAGTATTCCTCGTTGTAATCTGAATCTATTTGTAAATAATCGGTTATAAAAACCTATAATCCTGGTTTTTCTCCGATATACATCGTATTTATACCATTATTAAGAACGTTAGCGGACATATAGTGTGCACTTATAACAGTATCAAATCCCTTATTAGTGATACTCCATTCATAATGGGGATTCGTAGCACCCCACCAATCCCAAACTACACAACCATAAAAATGGTTTCCCTGACCCTTGATGTCCTTGACACCGTCTATGCTAAACGCTGCAGATTCACCTTTCACATCCTGGAAAACATTAAAGGCACAACCCAAAGGCGGGTCTGGATTCACATCGAAATTAATCATTGTTACAAATTGATCTATCCAAATGTTTTCAAAATAATTTCCATTACACCATCCATTTGTTTGTGTGAGTTTAAAATGAATTCCATTTTTTACTCCATCCATTTTAATGTTTGTAAACGTGTTATAAAGCATGTTTCCTGCATTAACCTCAAGGCATATTCCTGTATAATTATGCTCACGCCAGCCAACACCCTCAATCCAATGACTATTATGGTGGAATATATTGATATTATCAAATGTATTGTATCGAACCCGGTCTGCCCATTGACCATTAGGAGGAATAAACAAATGAATTATCGAAGCAGTATGATACTCTGTGAGTTTAACATTAGCATTTCTTACTGCTGCATATTGACAAGCAGTTACATTCACAAAGCTAATATCACTTCCTAAAGTAACAAAGTTTCCTTGAAAATCAATTTGGACATAGTTTTTTGGTTTAATTGGATCATTGAGTGTTACCGCGCTTCCCACGATAACTGATCCACCATCGGATCCCAAATCGTCTATTGCGGTTTGTATATTTGCTCCTATACAATCCCAATAGTGTCCTTTGCTGTTTCTAATGAATGTGTCAAAATTATCTCCAGAATCTGTTATTGTTCTGTTTAATGCTGCAGCAGACACTACCACTATTAACATTATAAATATTAAAGCACCGATTATTTCAATTTTAGTTCTATATTTAATTATTTTCATTTTCCTACCACCTACGTTCCTGTCCTTCCATCAGGTAACAAGTAATCCTTCTGTTAATGATCGTATATTAAGCTACTCTGTCAAAATATCAAAATGGTAACCTATCGCTGCATTTTCACTGAAAACTCGATACATCGGACCATCATTCATCCTTACTACCTAGTGCGCATTATGAATCTAAACACTAGAATATAAATCTTTTGTTTTAAGAATTAAAATAAAATAACATCTATTAAATTATTCTTCTGAGGTTTATTATTTTTTTTAAAAAAATATTTAATTAAATCAATGAAGATTTTGCATTCAGAAGTAAATGGATAAACCATTATTACATATGATCAATGAATTCTCGCATCTTTTGAACAATCAGGTTATCAACCGATCGTTCAATGGAGTCATCATCGACAAAAGTTACGTACTCTCGCCTGAGAGGTTTCTTCTGGCAATAGGTTGATCGCAGTACGGTATCAACCATAACCTCGATATCTTTAGATGACAGTCGAGTGCCCTTTTCAACATACATTTTTTTTCGTTCCATTTTCGTAAGTATGCCAAGTGACTCTTTCGTCTGCACTTCATTAAATCCACTGGACAATGTCATCCTATCAGATGTCGTCGCATCCTCAGAAACAACAGACTCACCATTTCTTGGAGAATCATTATGCATCTTATGATAAAACATAGCTGCGGATTTCATGCGATCTTGCTCAAGAACAGTACCCTTTTCTACCGTCGTATGACGTATATTTCTTACTACCCGAAGCTTTGCTTTCCTTGCACAAATTCTTTTCGATTTATATCTAGTATAAGTTATCTGGAACTGCATAACAAGATTAACAATATAGAGTGACACAAACGATTTAATTGATTTTCTAAAAAACAATGTTACACAAATAACAAGAATAAAAACAACCAAGAAAATAATGGACGTAAAAGAAAGAACAGGAACGGTTTCTCTTCTCTGATTTTGCTGTGTATTGACGACAGCTGTGTCAGTGACAGTCACATTTACACTTGTAGTGAACGTATTATTTTTATTATCTATCACAAGAAGGGATATCATATATTGACCTGGCTGGGAATATACGTGAACTGGATTCATTCCACTCTCGGTCGTTCCATCACCAAAATCCCAGAGATACGATACGACAATCCCATCTGGATCAAAACTCCCAGATGCATCAAACTCAACCGATTGATTCGTCATAAGATCCGCAGATACATTAATAGTTGCAACAGGAGGTTCACCACTAACACTTACACCAGAAACAGTCACATTAAAAACCGAAGACCAGCTGCTATTCAACCCATGTTCATCCTGTGCAACAGCCCGCACCAGATAAATATTCACGTTCATCCAAGAATGCATTAAAGAGACAGACGCACCTGAAGCGACAAACTCACTCCAGTCACTGATCATGCCGTCACCCCAGTCAACCATGTAGGAAATGTTATCTCCATCAGGATCAATCGTAGAAACCGAATAACTGTAAGCTATACCCATTTCAACAAACATCGGACCAGACGATTCGAACGAAGACAGAGGCGGATGATTCTCCTCATTGCCGCCTTCGGGAGGACCAGAAGGGGGTGGCGGATTGGGTGGTGGGGGGGAATTTGGAACAGAACCATTCTGATAGACTCCAAACAGCTGCGTACTCCATGCAGTATTACTGAATGAGATAAATCCCAGGTCATTAGCGGTTACTGTAGTAATAGGAACCCCACCGCGCTTCACATCATACTTGGTTCCAGCTGGAAAACCAGACAGACCAAACACAACAGAGCCGCTGGTCGTCGTGCCATAAAACTCCAGGACCTTGACACCATTACCGGCACCAGCGATATTGGAATTTATATAGGAAAGCGAAATCGTAATCGCATTCCCGGAGGTCACGTAGAACCCTGTCGTATTGAAAACAATATACGTATCAGCGACCGTGATCGTATGAAAATTCATCGGGTGGGAAACCGTATAGGTCTCATTTTCAACAAAAAACCGTGCATCAGTATCTATCATGACTGCTGAAATCGGAAAAGAAAACAGAATCACTATAAAAACTAGAATCGACACTTTATTCAGTATTTTTTTACGTATTTTCACATTCATCTTATATCCTTTTTATCTGAAACTCAAATCTTATTTCAGGTAACACTTCACTAGAGAACAGAGGCATCACATATAATTCACAGTATGGATGAATTCAATCCCTCTCTGGTGCATCTAATATTCCTCAGAAAAGGTATCCTGTTTATTATATAACTACATTTCTTTTAAATGGTAAAAATAAATCTTATAATAAAATCCTTATACTCAATTGCACTGAATAACGTAAAGTTCTTTCGCAAAGACGTAATTCGGATGAACTAATCTTTCATTAATCTCAACATCAGCATTCCATTATCAAAGAGAGAAAGTATAGTGTTATTCTCAGAAAATTCATATCCATAACATGCGGGTACTCCCCCATAGTTACTGAAAGCTACTTGACAGAGCATGCTATTATTAACCGTATAATCAAACCATAACTCAGCAACATATGGTTCTCCAGGAGGATTGTCAGTTACCACAAGGGTATATTTTTGTGTCCCATTTTCATAGAAAATCCAATGTTCGTCTTCGTTTTCTACATTATGCCATGAGCCAATAAACTTTTCTTGTGCGGGATGGGAACCACCTGACTCATTACCATTATCGGGATTACCACCGCTCTCCGAATACAATATTATGGTTGCGATGGTTGTATTGGTATCTGCCAAGCTATCATTATCTATGACTGTAAGAGATATGTTGTATACTCCTGCTTTGTTGTAGCTGTGCGTCACTATTTTTCCGTATAAAATCGTTCCATCACCAAGATTCCAGGTGTAATTGACAATATTTCCATCTAGGTCATAGCTCTTTGATCCATCAAATGTGATGCTATGGTTTGTGAACCAAGAATATGGTCCATTTGCATCTGCCACTGGTGGTTTTTCTATAGTATTCGTATTAACGATAAAAGAACATGACCCATAAGTACCGTTATTTCCATTTGTGCTTGCATCCTTGGCCTTTACATAAAATATATGCGTACCATCTGCAATTACCCTTGTTGATTTCCATGCAAGTACATTTCCAACCCATATATCTTCACTCGTATCTATTTTTACGTAATAACCAGCGACGCTACTTGTATCAGTGGATGCATTCCAGCTAAATGTTGGTGTGTTATCTGTCTTTGGTGACGTACATCTCACATTGGTAGGTGTTGTAGGATCCACCGTATCTTCTGGGTTTGTATTGTTATTCTGTTTATTTTGTTCAAAACATCCACTAAGCCCGCCAACACATAAAATCGCTGCTATACTAATAATCAAGAATTGTTTTTTCATGCGAATCACTGCTACGAAAAATCTATAATGCTCAGTCTTTTATAAAACTATACCATCAATAAGAAAATCGAACATCTATCATTTATCTGACGGGAAAATAAAGAGGAATGTCTTCCTACATATAGTATGAAAAGAAGGGCGAACGAGAAATGGATTTCAGAACAATAATGGGTCTTCCCCGAAATGATAAATAAATATTTATAGACAATTGTCGGTAAACAGATGGATGTTTTTAGTTGCAATAACGAAACAGGAGATATCCCAAAATTTCAAAAATGTTCAGCTAGAACAACTAAAAATACATCCATTCATCATAACAATAGCAACAGATAATTTTTTATCAAAATACCTACCCCTTGAAAAAGGATTTTCGGTCATTGAATCACCGTTTTTTTCATCACCCAAAACCGGGCAAATCATCTTCTCCCAAGGAACTTATCATCAACAAAACCGTTCCTTCGAAATCGGTCGATCCACGATATCAGGAAGACCAATTTTCTACACAATTAACCCGAAAGGGGAGTTTTACTGCTCCACTCACATCTCATTGTTGAGAACAGCTGGTCTCCCCATAGAAGAAGATACCACCGTTCTACCGGAATTTTTCATCTATCGACATATCATGCCACCAAAGACCCTCTACAAAAATATTAAAAGAATTCCCATGGGTGGACAATTACTCATACGATTGGAAAACGACAAATGCGTCATACATAAAAAAACTCATTATACTCCACCAACAGAAAATCAACAAATCCAGTCTCTTCAAAAAGGCGCAGAGGAACTGTACAGACATCTGACAGAAACCCTTAAAAAATTAGAACCCGTAAAGGAACAAACCACGTTATTGTTTAGTGGTGGCATAGATTCATCTGTTATTTCTACCATCTATAAAAAAATTTTCGCTCTCAACACCTCATATTCAAGTGGCTATCCATCCGAATCATTAGACTTGAACACTGAAAAAAAATACGCATTATCTGCAGCACCAGCGCTAACGATGAACCACCATTATTACGAACCTTCATCAGAGGAATTTCTTAGCGGTGTCTTAGAATCCATGTCACGTGCAGAAGAACCTCTTCACCACCTCCAAACGGTTTTATTGCATCTCCTGTGGAAGAACGAAATTCCAAGCGAACAAAGAATCGTCCTCTGCGCTCAAGGCGCTGGATCAACATTTGGAAATAACGAAATATTTTATTTAAACGAAAAAAGAAAAAAATTACTCTATCGGCTATTAATAAATAATTCATCATTATCTTTTCTAAAGATGATATCAAAGAGGATGGGCTGGAGAACAGGAATTATTGACATTATAGAAAAACTTCATCATAACTATCCTTTGAATCACTCTGAAAATCCTATTTGGTCCTGGATGGACTATGGAAGTTGGGATTGGGTTCGTACGTATTTTAATGTAACACAAGATCAAATTATTAGAGATCGATACGAAATCATAAAAGAATTTTCCAATATGTCCTTATATGATACCTGGTCACGTTATTCCCTCTATGGAGACGAAGACGTGACTTTGTCAATATGGTCAAAAATAGGGGAAGAAGACAAGAAAATACTCTATTTCCCCTATTATGATTGTAATGTGCTTGATTATGCCTTCTCTATCCCCTGGCAATTAAAATTACAAGTGCCCAGAATATTAACAAAAGAGCTTGGGCGTCAATGCGATCTACCCAAGTTCATTCTCAATCGACCAAAAATTGGCTTCGGGATAGAATCTAAACATTGGGCTGAAAGGGGAGGAATTTTTGGCCCTATGATTCCTCTTGCTTCAAAAATTGTTGATGAAAAAGAGATTCGAAAGATGCAGTCATCGGATCCAAAAAAGGCGATGACATTTTGGAATATGATCAATTATTCAATATGGAAACGACTCCAGATTAATAAAGAACCGTTAGAAGTGTTACTCGAAGAATTAAATTCCAACATATAGTTTGAATTAATTCGACCAATTAATCGTAAACATCACAATGGATTTTACTGAAATTTTAACCACTACGCTCTCAAATAAATCCTGAAAAATCCATTAGAGACACAACACCAATTTATTATTGCGATTTATGCTTAAATTTACCATGGTGTCTCTTCGTAGTTATACCATTGGATGATAACGAATTGATTTGACGGTCTAACAAGAACAGTTGGATACGATGTCTGAAAACAACAGCAAGACCCACCAAGACCGCGAAGACCGAACCAAGAAGCATAAGCAAGAGATTCATCGGCAGAGCAGATTGTTGGGGCTCAGATCCGCTTGTAGCGGTGTTTGCCGCAACCGTCACCGTGATCTGCTTGGTGTACGTGTTTCCCGCATTATCGGTTATCACTAAGACAACCTGATATTCACCAGGCTGCGTGTAGACATGAACAGGTTTCATACCAGATCCTGTCGTCCCATCACCAAAATCCCAGAGATACGACACAATAACTCCACCTTCATCAAAACTCCCGGATGCATCAAACACAATCGTTTGATTCACCGTAACATTCGTCGGAACCGTAATATTTGCAACCGGCAGCTCACCACCTTCACCAACACCAGCAACCGTCACATTAAACACGGGTTCCCAACTGCTATTCAATCCATGTTCATCCTGCGCGATCGCCTGCACCTGATACGTGCTCACGTTCATCCAGGAATGAGTAAAGAAGACGGACGTGCCTGACGCAACAAGCTCACTCCAGTCACTCGTCGTACCGTCACCCCAGTCAACCATGTAGGAAATGTTATCTCCATCAGGATCAGTGGTAGAAATCGCATAGCTGTATTCGATACCCATTTCAACAAACGTAGGACCAGACGATTCGAACGAAGACTCAGGGGGATGGTTCTCCTCACCACCGTTTTCAGGAGGAGACCCAGGCGGACCAGAGGGAGGAGTCGTTGTACCATCAACAGTAACCGCTCCATCCGTGACGTTCGTCGTTAAATACCCGTTTTCATCACACACGCCAACTGAGTAAAAATGCAACGGCGAAACACCAGCTTTGGATTTTGCGGTAAACGAAATCGTGACAAAAGTCCCTGGATTCGAAACATTACCTGTTCCAACTATCAATCCGTAGATATTCACAATAGAACCAGCTACGTTATTAATCGTCCCTGCGTTAAAATAGGTCATAAAACCAGTGAAGATGTTTCCCTCGGTCACCGAGTTTGCGACGAGCAACGAGGCATCAAATGACACCTTGAACTCGTACGCTTTCATCGGCTGACCAGGAACACACGTGACGTTCACGGTAAACGTCTCACCTGCATCAACGGTTTGACTTGCGGGTTCTATACGCACCGCGGTATCAAGCTCATCAGCGACAGCTGTAGGCAATGTTATCATCATCACGGTTGCTAGAAGAACCGCGGCTGCTACACCATTTATTTTTTTCAAGGCTTTCATCTCTTAATCCTCCATTACACCCACCACGTGGTACCATATTGATTTGCAACAAGCACCAAATCAAGAACTTCTATCGTTCCGTTGTTGTCAACATCCTCCCGTATCCATCCTGCGGAACCCATCTGAGTATAATGATTTGAAATAAGGACAAGATCAAAGACAGTACAGGTGCCGTCATTGTTGATATCCCAGTTCGGCGGCATGGAAAACACGTAACTGCTTGAGGAATTCGTATTCCCTCTTGCATCAGCAGCCCATACAATATAACTGTAATTCCCGGGTGATGAAAATGCTGTACTGGATTTATAATAAAACGTATCTGCATCAAGTATGTTCAGAGACACATTGTTCCACACGCCGCTTGGGTTTTTAATCCGCAGCTGGGCAGAACTTACCGCAACATTATCGGTCACATCACTGGTGACGTTCACCCATCCGAACAATGGGTCGGTATCCATCTGAGGAGATGTCAATAAGGAGACCGTGTTTATTGTTGGAGGAGCGTTATCCACAAAAGTTGCGGTCACCACTTTATTCCCGGTCATGGTAATGGTCTTCGGGTTCTGGCTCCCACTGAGATCACCGCTCCAGTGATCAAATATCCAACCTGTACTCGCAACCGCAGTAAGGGTCACGACAGCATTATAGACATAGGTCGGTTGATTCGGGTTCTTGGTCACCGACCCACTTCCAACAATGTTCACCGTAAGAGTATAGGTATTCTGCGTGAAGGTAGCGGTCACCACCTTGTTCCCATTCATCGTAATCGTCTTTGGATTCTGACTTCCACTGAGATTTCCGCTCCAGTGATCAAACGTCCATCCTGTACTCGCGACAGCGGTGAGGGTCACCACATCATTGTATCCATAGGTCGGTTGATTCGGGCTTTTGGTCACGGATCCACTGCCTACGATGGTCACCGTGAGAGTATACACTTCACTGGATACGGTTCCATTGGAGACGACAATCGGAACATACCCGGTCTCATTGGTCACCCCGACAGAAGAAAGAAGCAGAGGCGAACTACCAGTCGTTGAGAGAACAGTAAACGAGACAGAAACCAAGGTCCCTGCATCAGAAACACTCCCTGCACCGACAATCAAATCATAGATATTTGTAACCGTCCCAGCGGTATTGTTTATCGTACCATCGTTAAAGAACGTGGTATAGCCATCGAAGATGTCCCCCTCGCTCACCGAATTTGCCTGCAACAAGGAGGCATTGAACGACAGTTGAAATTCAAAAGATTTAATGGGTTGACCAGGGGTACAAGAAACATTCACCGTAAACGTTTGCCCGGGGGACACGGTAGAATTCACCGGACTTATTCCAACCAAGGTATCGTCCCCATCCCCCACGACCGTGATTGCTCCGAAAACAACGGCACCTATCATCATCCCCGCAAAAAGAACAGCGGTCTTTGATTTTCTCTCACTTCTCATCCTATACACCTCCATTACCCCGACCAGTTGATCCCATAATAACCGGACAGAACGACCATGTCAAATACTTGGATCTGCCCGTTGTTATCCACATCTTCTCTGATCCAACCTTGTGTACCCGTTGACCCATAGTAATTAGAGATCAGCACATAATCAAATACGGTACAGCTCCCGTCATTGTTGATATCCCAATTCGGGGACTTTGAAAACGCAACAGTACTGGAAAGATCAGTGTTCCCGCTCGTGTCATCAGCCCAAATAGAATACGTATAATTTCCAAAATCGAACAACGTCGTGTTCATATAATAGGTGGTGCTCCCGACTTTGTGAGGCAAGGAAGTATTTGTCGAGGTGCTATCAGGATAGATCATCCGTAAAAAGACCTCGTGGACCGCGACATTGTCCGTTACAGTACAAGAAATATTCTCCCAGCCGAAACCAACCTCAGTATCGACTACGAGTGAATGCACAAGACTAAGTGAAGAA
>Ga0315279_10007728_pt1 | contig 13197 bp, 9 predicted proteins | sample YL17G06_20_MG_FD_203694 | JGI IMG/M metagenome (GOLD analysis project Ga0315279, IMG submission 203694) | Sediment microbial communities from Yellowstone Lake, YNP, Wyoming, USA - YL17G06_20 | ecosystem: Environmental > Aquatic > Freshwater > Lake > Sediment | place: USA: Wyoming | collected... | reverse complement strand
AATTTCCCAATCCTCAATTTCAAAGAAACCGATTTTCATCTCTTTGTCTTAATTATTTCGTCAATTAAACCGTATTCTTTTGCTTCTTGGGCAACCAGCCAGAAATCGCGGTCAGTGTCTTTTTCAATTTTTGAAAGCGGCTGACCAGTATGTTTGACCAAGATTTGGTTGAGCCGGTCTTTGATTTTGACAATATGGCGGGCGGCGATTTCCAGTTCTATCGCCTGGCCTTCACCCGCACCCATTACCTGATGGAGCAAAACTTCTGAATTCGGCAAAATAAATCTTTTGCCTTTTGTGCCAGCCGCCAGTAAAACCGCGCCCATTGAAGCGGCGATACCGACGCAGATTGTGGAAACGTCCGGCTTAATATGTTGCATTGTGTCATAAATTGCCAAACCAGCCGTGACCGAACCGCCGGGAGTATTAATATAAACAACGATATCTTTTTTGGGGTCTTCGTGCGCCAAAAAAAGCAATTGCGCGATAACGGCGTTAGCCAGCGAGTCAGTAATCGGTCCGGCGATAAAAATAATGCGTTCCTTTAATAAGCGCGAATAAATGTCATAGGCGCGTTCGCCGTGCGCTTCTTTCTCAATCACTGTAGGAATTAAATATTGGTATTTTTCTTCTTCCATATTTTTAATTATAACTTATCTCAAAAATTTTACAATCAGTAAAGCCACAATATTCATGACTTTGATCAAGGGATTAATCGCTGGGCCAGCTGTGTCTTTGTAAGGGTCGCCGACCGTGTCGCCGGTGACTGCGGCTTTATGAGTATCAGAACCCTTGCCGCCCAAATTTCCTGCTTCAATGTATTTTTTGGCATTGTCCCAGGCCGCACCGCCGGAGGTCATTGAAATTGCCAAGAATATTCCGGAAATAATTGAGCCGATTAAAAATCCGCCAAGCGATTTGGCGCCCAAAATTAATCCCACTGCCAAAACTGCAACAATCGGAATCAAAGCCGGCAAAATCATTTCTTTGAGCGCGGCTTTTGTTACCAAATCAACCGCCCGGCTGTAATCCGGCTTATTTTTTCTTTCCATTATGCCGGGAATTTCGCGGAATTGTCTTCTCACTTCTTCCACCACGGCTCCGGCTGTCTTCCCGACTGCCCGCATGGCAATTGAAGCAAAGATATAAGGCACGCTCGCTCCCAAAAATAAACCGATAATTACGTACGGATCCTGGAGTTTGAATTCAATGTTTTTGATGAAAGTCGTTAATTCTTCGGTATAGCTGGCGAACAAAACCAAAGTGGCCAAGCCAGCTGAAGCAATGGCATAACCCTTGGTCACGGCTTTGGTGGTGTTGCCAACCGCATCTAAGCTGTCGGTAATTTCTCTGACTTCTTTGGACTGATCAGTCATTTCCGAGATGCCGCCAGCGTTGTCAGTAATCGGACCAAAAGAATCAATGGCTACGATCATTCCGGCGGCTGAGAGCATAGCCATGGCCGAAACAGCAATGCCGTAAAGTCCGGCCAGCCAAAAACTCAAAAGCACTCCGGCACTGATTAGAATAATCGGCAAAAAAGTTGATTCCATTCCAACTGCTAAACCCATAATGATGTTTGTCCCGTGACCAGAAGTTGATGCTTTAGCGATTGATTGAACCGGCCGGAATTTTTTGGCCGTGTAATAATCAGTAATTAAAACCATCAAAACCATCACTGCCAAACCAATCAAGGCGCTGAAGTAAAAAGGAAAATAAGTTCCCGGGAAGTAAAATTTAGTAATTGGATAAAATAAAACAGCGGAAATTATCAAAGCCGCTACCAATCCTTTATAAAGAGCGTTCATAATGTTTTGTTTCTTGCCCAATTTGACAAAAAAGCTTCCGATGACTGAGGCAAAAATGGCGACGCCAGCCAAAGCCAGAGGAAAATAAATACCTGTTGTTCCTATAGTTAAAAATCCCAATAGAATCGCCGCAGTCAAAGTAACGGCGTAGGTCTCAAACAAATCAGCGGCCATACCAGCGCAGTCACCGACGTTGTCGCCTACATTGTCGGCAATTACAGCCGGGTTGCGAGGGTCGTCTTCTGGGATGCCGGCTTCAACCTTACCAACCAAATCTGCTCCCACATCAGCCGCTTTGGTATAAATACCGCCGCCCAGTCGGGCAAAAACCGAAATCAAACTGGCACCAAAGCTTAAGCTAATTAAAATTCTGACATCGCCGGTCAAAAAATAAAACAAGGCGACCGCCAGCAAAGCCAGAGCAACGACCAAAAATCCGGTGACTGAGCCGGCTTTGAAAGCCAAAGAAAGTGCAGCCGCGAGACCTTTCTTGGCTGCCTCGGTGGTTTTGTTATTGGAACGAATCGCGATGTTCATTCCAATGTAGCCAGCTAAAGCCGAGGCAAAAGCCCCTGATAAAAATCCCAGAACCGAAAGCCAGCCAAAAGCAAAATAAAGCGCAATGGAAATTAGCAAAGCTACGACAGCCACGGTTTTATATTGGCGGTTTAAATACGCCTTGGAGCCCAGCCGGATGGCGGAAGAAATTTCTTTCATTTTTTCATCGCCATCCGGCTGTTTTTTCAGCCAAAAAATAATGTAAATGCTGTATAAAATGGCGATAATAACCGGCAGAAAGATGAAATAGTAAATATTCATATTAAATTATTCTGAAACTGGCTGACTATTTTGGGTTTCTTCCGGTTTTTCAGTTTCTTCGACAGCCGTATTTTCAATACTCAACTTTTTCGTGTCAAATTGGACAACTTCCGGCCTTGATGAAGAGCGGACGTCAATTTTCCAGCCGGTTAATTTGGCGGCTAATCTGACGTTCTGACCGCCTTTGCCAATGGCTAAACTTAATTGGTCTTCCGGTACCAAAACTCTAGCTTCCCGGCGCGGCAAAATATCCACTGACACCACTTTGGCCGGTGAAAGAGCAGAGGCAATAAATTTTTCCGGCTCTTCTGACCATTGAATAATGTCAATTTTTTCATTGCCCAGTTCATTGGTCACGGACATCACCCGAGTCCCCCGCTGACCGACCAAAGAACCTATTGGGTCAACGCCCTCCACTTTTGAAGCAGCGGCAACTTTGGTCCGACTGCCCGGTTCCCGAGTAATAGCTTTAATTTCCACCAAATCGTCGTGGATTTCCGGCACTTCCATCTCAAAAAGTTTGGAAACGAATTTGGGATGGCTGCGGGAAAGAATCAGTCCCGGTATTTTTGTCTCTTCCTGAACCGCCAAAAGATAAAATCGTAATCTTTCGCCGATGCGATAGTGTTCGCCAGGAATGGTTTCATTGTAAAACATAATGCCGGTGGCCCGTCCCAAATCAACATAAACATTACCCCGTTCAATTCTTTGGACCACGCCGCTGATAATTTCTCCTTCTTTACCCTGATATTCTTTTCTGACCGAATCCCTTTCTGTTTCTCTGAGTTTCTGTAAAATCACCTGCTTAGCTGCTTGAGAAGCAATCCGGCCGAAATCAGCGTGCTCTTCCAGCGCTAATTCCAATTCTTCAGCCACTTGAGCATCTGATTTTATTTTTTTTGCTTCATCAATCAGGATGTGCCTGTCAGGATTGTATAAAGGAATAGTTTCTTCTGTTTCGGCTTCAAACTTTTCTCTTCTCTCTTCTTTTTCTTCTTCTTTTATTCTGACCGAGTTTTCATCAACCACGGTTTTTATCTGCCAGAATTTTGCTTGGCCGGTTTTAAGGTCAATCCGGCATTTAATAATCTCCCCTTTTTTTCGGTATTCTTTCCGGTAAGCCGTGGCAATGGCCGCTTCAATCGCTTCCAAAACTGCTGATGGTTCAATTCCTTTTTCCTGGGCAATCGCTTCAATCGCCCGATTTAACGCTTTGAGGTCCAACATTTTAAAAATGCCCATTTAAGGGCTTATTATTAATAGATTAAATTAAAAGAAACTGACTGTCAAATATAAAAGTAAGGTCTAAGGTCGCGCTATGACATGTCATAGCGCTCAATAATGTACAAAAATTGTTCCGTATTTTGTGCGGACGGGCCTGCCGCGATATTCCTTTCTCTTTATATTAGGACCAGAACTATACGCCTTTCTTTTTCGCTCTGTCTTGCCCCTTTCGCGATAACTCCTGTAATTGTTTTCTTTTATGGCCTTTTTTATGGTACTGACAGTCTGTGGCGAAAGCCATAACTCTTCCGCTATCTCTCTGTATTTTTTGCCGGAATTTATAGCATCTATTACGGCGGCGCGCATCACTAAATTATGACGTTCATTGGGGGTAGTTAATAATTTTAAAAGATCTTTTGATTTCAATATTTTCTGCCAGCAGGCATTTTCCCATTCTTCGCGCGAAGAATAACGGTTAAGCGGCGGCAGTAAGTTTATTTTGACCCTATCTGATTTACTCATATTTTCTCTTTATCTATTTTTCTTTTTATCCATAAAATCAAAATTTATCTCCGAAACTGTCTTTTATATCTAATAAGTTTACCATCTTACTATGACATGTCATAGTAAGATTGCTATACTATAGTATAATAATTTAAATTAAGCAGAGCAAGATTTATTTGGCTTGCCAAACAGTGAATTTTTGATACTTTTACAGCGCGGGCGGAAACAAATATAGCTATGACATTCTGCTATGACATGTCATAGCAGAATAACTCCTCGTTTTCATGAATTGGTTTATTGAGCTTATTTCGTGGCGTTGTAAATAGCCGCAATTTCAGCGGCTGAGATTGGGGTACAGTAGACATCTGAAATTTACAGCCTTTAATTTTAATGTCCTCTAACTGATTAACGCCGTCTAATTGAAACTTCATCTATATAAACGGTTCCTGTGGATCCTTCCATTCGCGGTGCATCAGTATAAGCCGTACCGGCACAATTTGATGGCACCGTGAAATAAATTATAAGATGGTGTAGCTTGTTATCGCTTATTAAGTTTTGACTAAATAATTGTCCTTGACCTCCGCCTGATATATCATAAACTCCTAAAAATACATTACTCCCGTTTGCGTTTAACTGATAAACCATACTTGCTCTGTAATTTGTATTACAAACTACACTAAAACCCTGTCTGAAATAAGAATGATTAACGCTTTCTCTATAAAGCTTTTGAGATCTTAATCCGTTAATAACATTTTCGCTTTCAGCATCGGAAGCGGTACATATTCCCGTAGCACAGCCGCCATTTCCCCAATTATTCGTCAATCCACCACTAGCGCTTTCCATGTCTCCGTTTACGATGATTTCGGTTCCTAGGGCTTGATTCCATAGTGTCAAATTACTCCCCAGTTCTAACCTAGATGCGTCATACCCCCCATCCTTTAAGGTATTTTTAAAATATTTTTCTGATTCCAGTGAAGTAGTTAGTTCCCAAGAGCCGCCTGTAACGTAGGTATAGTAATTTCCAGAAGAAGTAGCATTGATAGGGTCTATTGGTAAGATATCCAAAGATGAACCAAAAGAAATAGAGGTGAGATTAACAGGTATCCAGCCATTGCTGTCTACTTTTCGGTAGTTGCCAGAGTCTGAACAAGAATAAAACCAGTTATCTGGTAAAGTAGGCAGGCCCAAATCAGAACAATTACCTTGGGAAGAAGGAATTGAGACATAGACCTTATTAGTTTGGCCAAGGGAGGTGCCTCCATCTGCCTGATATTGTGCTATGGCGCTGTTAATGGTTTGGAGGTCTGATAATCTGTTGGAGTCCCTGGCTTGTCTGAGAAGTTCTGAGGGGTTTAAAACAATAATCACTACCACAGCCAAGATTGCCAGGATACCGATAACAATGACCAGTTCAATTAGGGTAAAAGAGGCATCCCTGCGGCTATTTCCTTTTAAGAACTTTTTTAACTGCTGTTTTAATGTCATTTATTCCCAAGCCGTATTTTTTTATAAGCTCTTCGGGCTTGCCGCTTTCGCCAAAAACGTCTTTGGTAGCGATAAATTCCATCGGTACCGGATGGTTTCTTGCCAAAATTTCGCTGATGGCGCCACCTAAACCGCCGAAAATACTGTGTTCCTCAACACTGACAATTGCTCCGCATTTTTTGGCTAATTCAATAATTTTATTTTCATCAATCGGCTTGATAGTATGGTTATTCAAAACGATTGTCCCGATTTTTTCTTTTTCTAACTCATCGGCTGCCAAAAGGGCATTGTATAATATCGGACCGCAACCAATAATAGCCACTTGGGGTTTTTTACTTTGCCAGAAAATTTCCGCTTTATTGGGAATAAAAGGAGTTTCTTCGCTGGTTATAATCGGCGTTTTTTCTCTGGCTACCCTGATATAAACCGGTCCCCAGATTTTAGCCGCTGCCGCCGTGGCTTTTTTAGCTTCAATAGCATCAACCGGAACAATTACTTTCATATTGGGAAGCATTCTCATTAAAGCAATATCTTCTAAGGCCTGATGAGTAGCGCCGTCATAGCCGGTAATCAATCCGCTGTGGTGACCGACGATTTTGACGTTAGAATCGTTATAAGCGATGGTTGTTCTGATTTGTTCCCAGTTCCGGCCCGGCGAAAAAATCGCGTAACTGGAAATAAAAGGGATTTTACCGGAAACAGCCAAACCACTGGCAATGCCCGCCAAATTCTGCTCGGCAATCCCCACTTGAAAAAATCGCTCGGGGAATTTTTCAGCAAACCAATGGCAGCGAGTGGAGCTGGCTACATCAGCCGAGAGCACCACCACCTTGGGATTTTCTTCAGCGGCGATTAACAGCCCTTGGCCGAAGCCGTCCCTGGTCGCTAATACTTCAATTTTATCTTGATTGAATAAATCAATATTTAACTTTACTTCTGAAACAATCATTTATTGTTTTATAACGTAAATAAAGCCATCGTTGCCAAAATTGCGTAGGTTATTAACAAAGCGGTGGTTATCCCTCCGATAAAAGCCCGGTACGGTCTAATTTCTGCTATTGTCAATTTTGCAACGTTCTTTCTCCGCAAATAAATCATCACTGTAGTCAGGGTTAAAAGTAACCCCAGAGAAAGAAATGCCCAGCCAAAATTTTGTATCAAAATACTCTGCATCGCTACAACCGTAGAAAGAGAAGCTACTCCCAATAAGAAAAACATTACTGGCGTCACATAAAATCCCGCTGCCACCAAGCCATATATCACCCCAAAAATAATACTGGTCCTACTGACTTTTTTCTCGGTGGTAGTAATTGTATTTTCCATAATTATCTTTTTTATCTTTAACTCCGCCAACGCCCTTTTTTTATTTGACGGATTTATTCAACTTCTATTTTTCCTCTTAACGTTTTTAATTCTTCCAATGCCTTTTTCGCTTGTTCTTTGTTTGGCGTCATCGCATGCCACCGGAAATCAAATTCCATAAAATCCACGCCTTTACCCGGAATGGTATGGGCAACTATTACGGTAGGTTTTTCATAAATCGCTTTAGCTTCGTTAATAGCATCAATAAATTCTTCAATATTATGACCGTCAACTTCCAAAACATGCCAGTTAAAAGATTCATATTTGTCCCGCAGTGACTCAAGCGGCATTATCTCTTCGGTAAAACCGTCGCTTTGAATGTTATTTCGGTCAATAACCGCTGTCAGGTTGCTGAGCCGATATTTCCCGGCCAGCATTACGGCTTCCCAAACACTACCGCAATCCTGTTCGCCGTCAGACATAATACAATATGTCCGATACTTTTTTTTGTCCAAACGAGCGGCTAAAGCTATGCCAATGGCTTGAGACAGACCCTCGCCCAAAGGACCAGAAGAAGTTTCTATTCCGGGCAGAATTTTCCGATATGGGTGACCTTGCAAACGGCTGCCTAATTTTCTTAGTGTTTTTAATTCTTCAACCGGAAAGTAGCCGGCTCGGGCTAAGGCAGCGTACTGGACAGGACAAATATGACCATTGGATAAAACTAAGCGGTCGCGCTCCGGCCAATCAGGATTTTGAGGGTCATGGTTTAAAATATGAAAATAAAAAGCGGAAAAAATATCAGCCGTGCCCAAAGCACCAGCCGGATGACCCGAACCGGCCGAAAGTATCATTTCAACTACGTCACGACGTAACTGATTAGCCGTTTCTTCAAGAAACTTTAATTTGTCTTCGTGAAGAATTTCCATCTGGTTTAATTATATATGAATTTCCTCCCAAAAACAAAATCCCCGAAATGGGGATTTTGTTTTTGGGACAATGCTAATCTTATCGGTTTTTCAAAAATTCAGACATCTGGTCTATAATCATTCGCGCCGATTCCAATACATTGGCCGTTTGATTGAAAACGTCTGACTGACTCGTTGTTCCCCCTGACACAATGCTAAATGCTGCGTCGCTGAAATCCACGGTCAAGGTGCTCGAGATTAAAACCTTAACCTTGTAAGTATCGCCAGCTTCAAAAGCTGTGGGTATCTGCCATTGATAATAGCTTACTGATCCGTCTTTACTGGTAACAGAAGAACCGATGGTTCCTCTATAGATATTATCTTTGTAAAGCTCGAGAATAATCGGTTCTCCTAAGAGGTTGCTTTGGAATTTAATGTATTGAGTTGAACCCTGAGGCCACCTCTCTCCTCCATTGGGCGTAATGACGGTAATATAAGCAGCTGTAGTGGTGGTAGTCGTAGTAGATGGCACGCATTTACCCGGTCCGCGACAACCAGTTATCGGGTCTATTTCGCCGGGAATTATTTTCTCTCCTTCCTTACAAAGAGGAAGCGAGTACAGGGGGCATGGTGCGGATTGCTGGGTAACCAACACACCACCTTCTGCCTTTGTTCCTTTTTCATTGGGAATATAATTTGTCATAAAGTCATAGGCCTTAAGGACATCAAGGGAAAAGCATCTAACGGTATAGGTATATTTTTGGCCAACAACCAAATTGTCAGTTTTAAACGAACGGCTGCCCGAATTAGACAAACTATTTACTACTTCATTGGTTCCTTCAAACCAAATTCGACAGGCAGTTTTTGCATCCGATGACCAACTCATTGTAAGGGGTTCACCTTTAATAACTGTGCTTGGACCAAAAACACTGACCGTTGGAAGCCCTGCCGCCACAATACTGAACGCCGCGTCGCTGGTATCATATGCTACTTTATCGCCCCAAATTACTATTCGATAATTCCCCGGTACAATTGTTCGGGTTGTGCCGGAACATGGCATATTATATTGTAATGGCATTTTGTAGTCACCTTCTGAAGCGCGAATACTGGCTAAAAAACAAGTGGCTCCGTCATTAAATTGCAAATAGATATTAGCATAATCCACATTTAATGATTTCCAAGTAATATCATAATATTTAACGTCTGGGAATTGAGGTATCTGCCAACTTTCTCCTCCGTTCGGCGAAAGCACGGTGATGGAAGGTTGAGTTGAAGAAATAGGGCACAAAATGTTTTGAGAGGCGTTTGCGTTATTTATGGTGCAATCATTATTGGTGTTTTTGGTGCATCCTTGATATACGCCAGAATATTTATTAAAACACACGTTATCGAATCCTACCTGAGAGCATACATTAAAGTAATAACTTTGGCTGTTTTTTAAATCAGTACAGGTTTTCTCTGCTGTTCCTGCCGCCACAATACTAAACGCCGCGTCGCTGGTATCAGATTCGTAATAATTATTAACATTGTATGCACTTCCAATGCTAATACGATAATTGTTGTCTGGTTTAACTATTTCTCCTGCAGAACCTAAAACTGCTGATATTGTCCATTGATAAGATCCTGTATTAGGGATGGCACCAGTAATACCCATGTATCCCTGATACAGGTTAGGATTGCCAAGACCAATCACCACATTCACATCAGGATAATTTCCTTTAGACCATTTTATTTCATATGTCTTCCCAATCCCCCACACTTCTCCTCCGTTCGGCGAAAGAACGGTAATAGAGGGGGTAACGTAAGAACCGATACTCATTGTATTTCCGTATATGGCTCCGTAGGGTACAACACTTGCACCGGGAGGATTAAAATTCCAACCCGCTATACCCAGACGAAGAGAACCCGCAGGAGCTGCAGATTGTACATCGGCGACTACTGACAGTGTCTTTGAATTATATGCGGGCAACGAAAAATTACTCACATCAAGCCATAGATAATAATAACTGCCGTTAAATACCAGGTTTCCAACATTTAGAGCAGTTATCAGTGTGGCGCCGTCATAAACTCTAAAGTTGGTAAGGAAACTCGAGGCGTTAGCAGAATCAGAACCAATCTGAATTCCGTTCATATTGTTTACTGCCTGCGAGCCGGCCGTAACTTTAATTTTCGCGAAAGTTACAGTGGTCTGTCCCGGAGTAAAATTTTGACTTGGAGGCGTTGCAGGATCCAACGAAATATTGAGGGTAGGAATTGATGCGTTTCCTACGGTGACGCTAATACTCGTCTTGGCTGTAAGACCTTGATTATCAGTAACCGTAAAAGCGGGGGTGTAAACGCCAGCCGAGGCATAAGAATGACTAAATGTGGCTGTTTGAATATATATAGAAGGCGCAAATCCCTGAGCGGAAGCCCCAGTAGTCACTTCGTCTCCCCAAACAACTGAATATTTTAATGCTCCGTTTTCCGGGTCGCTGGCTGTAACTGTCCAAGTGCCGGTTTGGCTAACTTGAAGAGTTGTTGGACCGCTTACGCCAGAAATTACCGGCGGCTTATTGCCTGTTGAAGGAATACATTTATAAATCGTACAACCATCGCTATCTTTTTCGCCAGTGTCATAAAGTACATATCCGGTTTGACAAACTGGCGCAGTACAAGCCCGATACCCACAACCATAAAGTCGATTTAATTTCGCTCTGGTGGCTGCACCGACATAACCGGTGCCGTATTGAAGACCCAGAGGAGTTAAAATTTCACTTTTGTATTTTTGTTGGAAACCGGTGACGGCAGAAGCAGTACCTTCACCAAATTCGCTATTTACTTTATCCGCTTCCAGATATGCCCCAAAGCCATCTTTGGAAAGAGCGGATTGCAGAGCTACTACTTCACTACCTTTATCCCCAACCTTCAAACTCGTATTAAAATTGTGGCACCACTGCGTTGAACCACCGCCTTGAACTTGGGCCAGTTGCGCCTGAAGCTGTACAATTTGGGCCTGCAAAGCAGCAATCTGCGCCTGTAATTCTGCGGCAGTTATTGCCTGGCTTACGCTAGGCAAAACCAAAATTCCCAAAAAAGCGACTATCGATAAGGTTATGATGAATTTTTTCATAATTTTATCCGTAAATTGTTAATTCTTGACCTTTTTATTAGTTTTATTATAAAACACTTTGTGCCTCTTTTGCAAGTACAAAACCGGGGCTGTGTAATAACTGTCAGTGAACAAAAAATCCTGCCTTAAAGCAGGATTTTTGTGGTAAAAACTTACTACCCTTACTGAAGCCACTCGCCCAATTGTTCCAAAGCTCCTTTTAGTGAATCAAGGGTTCTTGCCATTTCAGTTTGGGGAATAATCGCGCTGGTAGTCGTGGTTTGAGCGCCCAGACACCTGGCATCATTGGGGTATTCCTGCCGGTCCTGATTATAGGCATTGGGGGTTTCGCAGACATTGTAATAAGGCGCCCATTCCACCCAGGTAGCGGGGTTAAGTGTGCTGCAGCGGCTACAGAGACATTTTGAATCCGGAGTTTCCACGCGGCCGTTGTTATACCACTGGCCGTTTTCGCATTGGCCATATGGGGCAATCCATTTTACGTAAGTGCCTCTTTTGATATTAGAACAGCGATCGCAGCCGACAGTTAAGGGGGGGCTGGCACTACATTGCTTGGCAAATTCCGGGAATCTCGTGGTATCTTTTCCGAAGGTGCAGGCACAATCAACAGTATAATTTTCTTGCCAGCCGGCTAGCGGCGCAGCATTAGCATCGCAAGTCAGACCGCTCACCGGAAAATTATTGGCGTAGGCGTATTTGTATATATTACTGCAGCGACTGCAATTTACGGGCAGAACCAAGATAGTCTTTTCCACTCTCACCCCCTCGGTTGTATCTGAAGGAATATTCCTGGTGTCGTTGCTATATCTATTCATCGTCGCTTCGTCAAAACATCTGATGGCGTAGGTAAATCTGTTGCCGGTTAAAGAAATAACATTGACGTTGTTGGTTGGAAACGGATAACTTTCAGCTAGAAGAGAAGAGGGACCTGGAAGATTATGGGCGGTTTCGTTAGTTCCCTCAAACCAAGCCCGACACGCCTTCATCGCGGTTTTCCAATTTATAACCAGTGGAACACCTTTGGTCAGGTATTGCGGACCGGAGAGTTCTACCGAAACGGTTGGCGTTGTTTCTTTTACACATTTTCCTCCAGCATCAGGGTAATTCCCGTCTAATTTACAAGTAAAACCGGCACAACACTGAATATTAGCGATACCTCCGCAGAATTGATTTTCTTGGTTACAGGTAGTTGCTGCCACAATACTAAATGCTGCATCGCTATAATCTCTTGATAACAATGTTGACGTTGTTGAAGGACATAGACCACCACTAATACAAATGGAGGGGCCGGTATAAATCCTGGCGTCAATTTTATAATTGCTGCCCGGTTGAAGTGGAAAGCCGCAGACATCTCCGCCGCAGTATTCAGTCGGAATTTTCCAAGAATATGAGTCAGTGGTAGCCAGTCCTTGAGCAATAAAAGGACCGTTTGTCAGAAATAGAGCAACCCAAGCATTAGCCGGCGCATTTGTTGATTTCCAAGAAACAGTATAAGTTTTGCCAATTCCCCATGTCTCTCCTCCGTTCGGCGAAAGCACGGTGATGGAAGGTTGAGTTGAAGAAACACATTTTCCGGGCAAAGAACAACCGTTTTCATTAAGTCCTCCGGAAATAATTTTTTCACCTTCTTTACATACAGGTTGTGGATATAGAGGACAAGGAGGTGTAACTACTCCGCATCCATAAAGTTTGTTCAATTTCGCTCTGGTGGCTGCGCCGACATAACCGGTGCCGTATTGAAGACCCAAAGGCGTCAAAATTTCGCTTTTGTATTTCTGTTGAAGGCCGGAAACTGCTGAAGCGGTTTGTTCGCCAAAAACAGGAACTTCTCTTTCGTTAAAGCTGATATTAAAACCCTCTAAGCTTAGGGCTATCTGAAGAGTAGATATCTCGTTTCCCTTGTCGCCATATTTCAAATCCACGTTAAAAGTATGACACCAAATTGCATTCGTTCCCTGGGCTGTCGTTCCCAGGGTTTGGGTCAATTGGCTTTGAAGTTGCTGAAGCTGGGCTTGTAAGGCAGTAATTTGTGCCT
>Ga0315279_10007727_pt1 | contig 13198 bp, 11 predicted proteins | sample YL17G06_20_MG_FD_203694 | JGI IMG/M metagenome (GOLD analysis project Ga0315279, IMG submission 203694) | Sediment microbial communities from Yellowstone Lake, YNP, Wyoming, USA - YL17G06_20 | ecosystem: Environmental > Aquatic > Freshwater > Lake > Sediment | place: USA: Wyoming | collected... | reverse complement strand
CTATTGTCGACTTATGAACTAAGAAAAATCCCCCTCACTCCCCTTTTGTAAAAGCGGGAATGGGGAGATTTTCTGTCTCATGAAGGAGATTCGTTCATGTCTTCAGACTTAGCCGGAAAAATTTGCCTGATCACGGGAGCCAGCTCGGGAATCGGATATTCGACAGCACTCGAGCTGGCCAAGATGGACGCGACCGTCGTCCTCGTTTGCCGGGACAGGGAGCGCGGTGAAAAAGCCAAAGCCGAAATTCTGCAGGTCAGTGAAAACACAAATGCCGAGCTGATGCTCTGTGATCTTTCTTCGCCAAAACAGATCCGCTCCCTTGCCGCCGAATACAAAAGCCGGCATGGCCGCCTCCATGTTCTCGTGAACAACGCGGCTGTCGTGCCGGCGAAAAGGACGCTCACCGAGGACGGCCTTGAGATGCAATTCACGGTCAACCACCTCGCTTATTTTCTTCTGACGAACCTTCTTCTCGACACGCTTATAGCGAGCGCTCCTTCCCGGATCGTCAATGTCACTTCGGGAATGCATAAAATCGCCGCCTTGGACTTCGACAACCTGCAGGGCGAAAAGACATATAAGACGATGAAGCACTATAGCCTGACGAAACTCCTCAATATTTTTTTCACATATGAACTGGCCCGGCGGCTTGAAGGAACGAGCGTGACAGTGAACTGCCTTGCTCCCGGCTTTACAGCCACGGGATTAGGTCGGGATTTTTCGGCCTTCTCCCAGTTCGTGATGAAAACCATGGGCAAGAAAAAGGAAGAGGGCGCTCGAACCGTTGTTTATTTAGCGTCCTCTCCCGACGTCGCGACCGTGACCGGGAAATATTTCGAAAAAGGGAAAGAGTCGAGGTCGTCCGAGGAAACCCATGACCTGGAGATTGCCCGCCGTATGTGGAACCTCAGCGAGAAAATGACGCGTTCGGCTTAACTATGCCGGACGCAATTTCTTGATTTTCCCGATGTCTTCGATCGTCTTCTTCGCTGTGGCCGCGCGCGCCGTTCGGCTCAAGCGTCAGGAACTTTTGAAAATATGGCGCGCCTGGCCGGGCTCGAACCAGCGACCTAGGGATTAGGAATCCCTTGAGCTACTTTCCTAAGTGATTTAATTTCTGGAACTTGCGGCATTTGGCAATTCCTGTTGTGCCAATATTGTGCCATCTCCGGTCTTGTTTTGGCCGAACGAACTTTCGAGCTTCTTGACGGCGTCCATTGTGTGATCGAATTCGGGGTGACTGTAGCGCTCAGTGAGCTTAACCGTGCTGTGACCGAGGATCTTCGAAACCGTATGGAGATCGACCCCAGACTGAACCATGGCCGAAGCGGCCTGGTGGCGGAGATCATGAATTCGGAAACCCGTGATTCCCGCCCTTCGACATGCGTTCTGAAAGGCTTTCCGCGGGTATTTCGTAAATGAACCAGTCGTGTGGTTAGGAAAAACGAATTCGAGGCTTCCTGCGCGATCCTGGAGCGAATTTAGGGCGCATCGAGCCACGCCGTTGATCGGGACCTTACGGGATTTTCCATTCTTGCTGTTCTTGATGAGTATGTAAGAATCGGCGAGATTGACCTCCTCCCACCGCAGCGCCATGATCTCCCCTATTCTCATTCCCGTATTAAGGGCCAGAAGCACCGTCTCTTTCAAAGGAGTTCGGCAGTTTGAAAGGAGCGCGGTCAACTCTTCCTGGGATAAAATCCGTTCTCGCTTCCGGTTTTGTTCGTTAAAAAGCTTGACCCGCTTGACTGGGTTTTCATTCCCTAAGACATAACCCCAATCTATCGCCTTTGTGAATATATGCTTGAGGAAAGCAAGTTCACGATTGATCGTCGAAACCTCGACCTCGCCCTTGCGTTTCAGCTTGTAGCCTTCTATGAGGAAAGGAGAGATCTTCGAGAGAGAAATGCCCCTAAAATGAGGCAAGAGGGCTTTGACAGACGTAATGTCCCGCCGCCAACTCCGCTTATTGGGTTTAGAATACTTTTCAACGTAAATCTCAGCAAACTCTTCAAAGAGGATTCGATTCTCGGATCTAAAGTTATACTGGCCGCGGAGGATATCTGTCTTGACCGCGGATAGCGCTGCCTGGGCTTCGGTTTTTGTCCGAGCTCCCCTGATGAGCTGGCGAACGCGCCGGCCTTCATGACAAAAATCTAAATACCAGGACTGGCCTCGCCGATAGATCCGCACGAATATGATCCTTCCATTACACTATTGCGTGGAAAAAAGAAAAACCCAATTCGGTGAGAATTAAACTGCGTCTCTCCATCCTGATGCAATGGTTAGGTCTTGTTTCAACCATTGCATTAGCTCAGAACGAAGGAAACGATACCCAAGGCCGGGCTTCCGGATAAATGGAATTCGGCGCTCGGCTATAAGGCGATATATTGTCTTAGGATGTACGTGCAAGAATTGAGCGGCTTGAGATGCTGTGAGTACCTCTTCAGGCAAGGATTTTTCTAACAATCTTTTCCTCATATATGCTTAGTATAGACTAAGCTATTAAAGACCAACTTAAGCATATAGAAAGAAATGGCAACCATTGCAGTTCCGGCCAGCCGGCAAATGCAATGGTAGTCGCAAGCGACGTATCTCCTATAGGGTATCAAAGTAGGTTGATTTTTTGTCTTGACCATACTGCCGCTTTGAATTAGGAAAATATTTGTTGCCTTCGGTAGAGCGGCGGGCTCAGGGCCGCCTTTAAGCAAATCCGAATCTTCATCAAAATCGAAGCCATTGGCTAATTTTTGCAGCACTTGTCCTTTTGCGTGCAGACCAGATCCTATTTTTCTTTTTCTCGTCCAAAAACATACGTATTTGTGCATATTCAACGAAATTCACCTAATTTTTTGGCGCTTCGCAAATTAATAGGTTCATCATTTCCCTGAATTCGTCTGGGTGATTCCGCTCTGCGGCCTCCATTCGTTTCTGATACCTTTTGTCTTTGACCGAATATCCAAACCGATATGGCCATAGTGGACAGGAGGTTTGGTGGCACAACGTTACGTCTTTCGGAGCTCCGCCGCTACAGTCCAGACACTTAAGCTTTATTGACTTTGCTTTGTTCATTGGAAATGCCGATTAGCTGTTTAACCCAATTTCTGTGGTCGGGATTCCCGATCTCTTTTAGAATAGAACCTATTGCTTGAGGACCTCCTTGTTTCTGAAATTCGAATTCTTTTTTGAACCACGTTTCAAGCTTCTCTCTGGGATTTGCTTTTAAGGCTTCAGGATGCAAATTCCACCAATCAATCTTTTTTTCCAATTGTTTAATAAAATTAAGCTTGGGATATGCTGTAACAATAATATCAAAAAGCGTTGAATCTTTTTCTTCATCGAACGAGTAGCCCCTGCAACTCTTCAACATCGAAAGAAATGTTTCCTTGATTGTAAGTCTTCCCTCATTTGGGATTTTGGAGATGGAAGCGAGAGGAGAAGGAGATATTGTAGGAATACCTACTAAAGATTCTGACTCTTCAATCTTCTCGTTCTTATCTGTTATCTCCTTCTTATCTAGATCTATTCTCCTCTCCTCTCCTTCTCCTCTAAGAGTAACTTTCTCACAAGAATTGTCCGCTTTTTTTGTATCTTTTGCCCGCTCTCTATCTTGTTCTCTATATGGCTTTTGACGCTCATATTCGCTTTGATACTTCGTCCAATTTCTAATTAGGATTAAATTCTTTTTCGGATAATATTTTATTTTTTTTACTTCCTTGCAACGTTTAAGAGTTTCTTCTAATAGCGCTAAATTAACCTGAAATTGATTGGACAATTGCTCTAAAGAAAAATATTCGATCCTCCCCGGCACCTGATTTATACTCGCGCGTGCTAATAGATCGACCCAAATACTCCTCTGCTCAGGGGTCAATTCCCATCGAGTTGATCCCATGAACCATCGCTCCCCATAGATTTTGAACCACTTCATTTGAGATTCTCTTTTTTTGAGCGCCGATAAAGGGAGAGATAATAATTAATTGATTCTCGCAAAATGAGCGCCCTTTTTTGCTGCAATTTGCTCGCGATTTCATTGATCAGTTTTAATTGGCTCGGATCAAGATAAAGGCTGATTTTTTCTTTTTTCATTTCTCGATATTCTCCTAAAGTTATACATTTTGTCAGTTTCAGGTTATAATTTAGATCGGTAGATTTGTCATGGGACATAAAAAAGATATTTTGAAAGATTTACGTCCACCAAAAGAAACACAATAATGGATTTTGACCTCGGATCGCCTCCAAAGGTCGTAGATGAATTTCTTCAAAATAAATATACGATCAGCCTTTACTATTTTGCGGTTTCACTCGTAGATGTCTTTTTCTTCATTGATTACCGCAAAGTAATGATGCCTAAACTGCCGAATCTTGATTGCGATGTTCCCTGGAACGACTTTTGGCTTGAACGGATCGAAGAATTAAAAAAGATGAAGAAAAGCAGCCATACAAGCACGACAAACTGGAACGAATTTCTTCAATTAGCTAAGGATCCTTATTTATTATCTTATCGAGACAAGATTACTCAAATAAGCAAACATTTAATGGCCACTAAGGATATTGCCAAGCCAATTGACTTTTTAATTGATAAAATATCGGAGCTGTTTCTTACGCATAAAAAGGGTTCACCAATAAACGAATTAAATATTTTGTTCTTAGTTTGGTCTCACTTTATTTGTGATCAGAATAAAACTCACTTTCAGATTTTAATCAGACTTTTAAATTGGTTCGCTTTAAGAATCCCGCACGATGAATACTTCAAAACCGATGACATTGATGATGATAATCTAAAAAAAGAGCTTCATCGATATAGAAAATCTAGATTAGGCGCCATGAATCAAATTGTCAACGAGTATAAAGCGAGGTTTTTGAGCCTTATAAATTATCGTTGGCTAGAAAGAAGCTACGCTTATAAGAATAAATTTTGTGAGTCGTTAATTAATTTTGTTAATGGTGAAATCTTAACTATCAAGGAATGTAAGGATAATTGCAATTCTGCAAAATTCCCTCTTTTAAAGAAATTTAGACACAACAATTTTCCTATAATCCTGGATTTTTATAGTCAGGAGATAGCTAAAGAGGGAAGCACAGAAGATTGGAACTTCAAGCTTATCGATTTGATAAATGAAATAGGCGAAACATCCTTTGTGGTAGTTAGGTAGGCTTTATTTTTCTTGATTTTAGATTATATTAATAGATCAAGCATGAATGAAGACCGCCTGATGAGCCGAAAAGAGGTCATGGAATATCTGAAGATCTCCCATCAAACCCTTTATAAGTTTTAATGAAAATACGGGCATTCCCATATATTAAATTTAAGCGAAAGGTCCTTTTCCGAAAATCCGACATTGACCGCTGGCTGGAATCAAAGCTGGTAAAATAAGAATTAAAAATCTCTTGTGAATTCCCAACCTTTTCGTTTAAGGAATAAACGGAGAATTCTTTTAAATATTGATTCATACTTATTATTTTCTTCTAATAAACCGGCAATTTTTTCTAAAATCTGTAACAATTAACTTCGGCCCAGGCGCGGATCTTCGCTTCCTGGGCGTCCATACTGCCCCCGTCCTCCGCCTGGCCTTGCGTACTAACCCGGATATATCCGATTGCTTTCATGGATTTCTTCCAGAAAATGCTTTGCTTTTCCTAAGTTCAATTAATTTTTTCTCTATATCATCTTGGCTAATTTTGCCTCTCGCTTTCTGGCAAGCGAGATCTGCTAAATGAAAAACAGGAATCAATTTGTTTGCATAATCACGATAAAATTCATCAATCCCATCTTTTATTTGTCCCATTGTAACGCCCCTCATAAAATCATCAAGCAGTAGCATTACCTGAATTTCAGAAATTATTTTCTTTTTCTGTTCAAAATATTCAGATTTCGGATCATTGCCTCTTTCCTTTACAAACTCTAAAACTAATGTCGCCCAGATTTTGTCTCCGCCGTGTTTGTGTCCTTGGATGAAACCGATTATATAACCCAGCTTCATTGATGTGTCTTCTGATGAATTCAGCGTTTCCCAGTCGAATCCATCCCAGTAATCTTTAGGCTTTTCTTGGCTAAATAGAATTCCCAGGCCTAGAAGGACGAAAAAAAGACTTAAATATTTTTTGGTCATATGTCCCTCCCATAGCTATTATTATATTCCATCATGCCATCATTCCATAATTCCGTCATAGTTTACATAAGACACGGTTCCCCAACCCCCTCATCTTTCCCTTCTCACCTTCAGATGATAGCGGACCGTCTCTTCATCGACCCCCAAGTCCCTGGACGTCCCGCGAATTCCCTTTTCCCGGACGGCGCGGCCTTCCTTGACGTAAAGCTTGACCGCGTCCACTTTCGATGGCGGCTGCCCGGTCGGCGGACGGCCCCGCTTGACTACCAGCCCGCGGCTTCCTGATATTTGATCCTTGCCATGAGAATTATTCCCGCTTACTTGCCTTTTTACTTCGCCCCATGCTTCTTGAGCAGCTCGACAACGTCCTTCTGGCCCCTACAAGCGGCCCAGTGCAGCGGCGTCGAGCCATCCGCGTCCTTGGCGTTCACGTCCGCGTCCTTGGCAATTAACAACTCGACCACATCCTTCTGGCCATTCTGAGCGGCATAGTACAAGGGCGTCCAGCCTGCGTTATCCTTAGCGTTCGCATCCGAGCCACTGGCAATTAACAGCTCGGCCACGTCCTTCTGGCCCTTAAAAGCGGCCCAGTGCAGCGGCGTCGAGCCCTTAGGGTCCTTGGCGTTTACATTCGCACCCTTGGCGATCAGCAGCTCGGCCACGTCCTTCTGGCCATTAAAAGCGGCCCTATACAGCGCCGGCCAACCATTAGGGTCCTTGGCGTTCACGTCCGCGCCTTTGGCTATTAACAACTCCGCCACGTCCTTCTGGCCCTCCTGAGCGGCATAGTGTAAGGGCGTCCAGCTATCTTTATACTTGGCGTTAACATCCGCGCCCTTGGTGATCAGCAGCTTGGCCACGTCCTTGTGGCCCTTGAACGCAGCCCGGTGCAGCGGCGTAAAGCTCTTTTCATCCTTAGCGTTTACGTCCGCGCCCTTTGCGATCAGCAACTCCGTCACGTCCCTATGGCTGCTAATAACGGCCTCGTGCAGCGGCGTCAGGCCATTGGTGTCTTTGGCGTTCACATTCGCACCCTTGGAGATTAAAAACTCGGCCATGTCCTTATGCCCATAAAAAGCGGCCTCGTGCAGCGGCGTCAGGCTATCGGCGTCCTTGGCGTTCACGTCCGCACCCTTGGCGATCAGCAGCTCGGCCACGTCCTTGTGGCCAAGGGAAACGGCCTCGCACAACGGCGTCCAGCTATTGTTACCCTTAGCGTTCACGTCCGCGCCCTTGGCGATCAGCAGCTCGGCCGCGTCCTTGCGGCCATTACTAGCGGCCCGGTGCAGCGGAGTCCAGCCATCGGTGTCCTTGGCGTTCGCGTCCGCGCCCTTGCCAATCAGCAGCTCGGCCACTTCCTTGTGGCCTTCTTGAGCGGCAAAGTGCAGCGGCGTGCAGCCATCTGCGGTCTTGGCGTTCACGTCTGTCCCCTTGGCGATCAGCAGCTCGGCCACTTCCTTCTGGCCATTATAGGCGGCCCAGTGCAGCGTCGTCCTGCCATCGTTATCCTTAGCGTTTACGTCCGCGCCCTTTGCGATCAGCAGCTCGGCCACTTCCTTATGGCCCTTACCAGCGGCCCAGTGCAGCGGCGTCGAGCCATCCGCGTCCTTGGCGTTCACGTCCGCGTCCTTGGCAATTAACAACTCGACCACGTCCTTCTGGCCATTCTGAGCGGCATAGTACAAGGGCGTCCAGCCTGCGTTATCCTTAGCGTTCGCATCCGAGCCTTTGGCGATCAGAAGTTTGGCCATGTCCTTGTGGCCATTATAAGCAGCCCTGTGCAGCTGTGTCCTGCCATCGTTATCCTTAGCGTTCACGTCCGCACCCTTGGCTATTAACTCAGATACGTGCAGGTCAGTAGTTAACCGCTCGATATCCTGAATCGCTCTTCGGGCCAAATTTGATGAGGTTTTTTGGAGCGTGAGCGTGCCGGCTTTTACAATCGCTCCAATATGATCGTTGTTGTTATCACCAGACATACTACGCCTTTTTAATCCTTACCAGTTCGTTTCGGGCATCTTGAATCTCAGAGTTAACGCGAACCGACATTTCTACAAGGATATTTCTGCCAGCCAAATCCGCATCATGCACTTTAGCCATCAATACATGGATATCAGAAGTCATTATCTCGGAGATTTCCGCCTCGATTTCCGATATCCGTCTTTTAATTTGTGCTATCGCCCGGATGGTTCTTACCAATTCAGCAGCGGTGTCTTCTCCTGATACGGCCTCGGGGCTTTCCTGCCATTTATCAAGGATGTCCTGCATTTTGGTGATGTCTTTTTGTGCATAGGCTTCGTTCAATTCGGCCATTAACCTTGTACGGAAATGACGAGATTTATCGTCTGTTGCCTTATCGGGATGAATGATTGAAGCAATTTTCCGATACAACCTCTTCGCATCCTCTGATTCTTCAGATTTCTTTGAGTCTATTTGGGGTTCGATGTCGATGTCTTCGTATTCCTCAGCTGCCTTTCTCGCTTGCGTCCGAGCTCTAGCGGCTTCTTGGTTCAGCTCATGATCTTGGGGCCTCTGTCTGGCTTTTAACTCAGCGATCTGTGCCCGAAGTTCGTCTAGTTCAACGTACCTTTTACCAAGCTCGGAATAGTAACGGCGCTGAAACTGCGTAACAGTAAGTTTAAGTTCTTCAAGATCGAGTTCTTTTTCAGCAAGGAAATCGGACAGCCTTTCTAACCCAGCCTTCTTTCTCGCGAGTTCAGCTTCTTCTGGGGTGCTCATTTTGGTTTAGTCTTTCCTGATATTTGATTCTAGACAAGAGAATTATTCCCGCCTTTGTTCGTCCTCACTCAAGAGGCTGATTTTCGTCGTCACGGTGTCCCTTTCATCGGGAAGGCTGGCGATGACCCGGCCTTCTCCGTCTCATTCCCAGCCCAACTGCTTCTTGATACTTTATTCTGGGCATTAGGAACATATTTCCGACGACTCAGGTAATCGGCCAGGAGGGAATAAGCTTATCGATCTCCGCCATCAAGCGGATGGTCTCATTCAGGGCGACTATAACCTTTTGGTAATGCTGTATGTCGTCGTAGGAAAGCTTTCTGCCTTTGCGGTCTTTGACCCATCTCTCGCAAACTCGATAGCCGCCGATGTGAAATTCTCGGACGGCTTCGGGCACGCCGCCGAAGTATTGCGTTTTGTTGATATAGACGCGCCCTAGATTTCCGCCCGCGCTTCGTTTACCGGCAGAAGGTAAGGGTGAGGGGGCAAACTGGACTTTCTCGACGATGTTATCGCCTTTCTCAGGGAACTCGGTAATAAAATCGTGGAGCTTGGGCGACTCCATTAAGTGAAGCGCGACCAATTCAGCGCCTTTAGCGGCAAGGGCGCGAAATAATTCAAAGTTGCTTGTCAGAGGCAGACGCGGGAAATCGACCTTAAGGAACTCGGCATAGCGCGTCCGATATGTGGGCGAATGAAAAATCGCATAGGCATAGTTAAAAATATCTTCGGGCGTAATGCCTTTCGGCAAACCATGCGGTTCGATCTGAGGCAGCTTCAGCTTTTCTGCCATCGCTTTTAAAGATGCGGGGCTGAGATTAGGCCGGCGGCCGGCGCAAATATTCAAATCGTCTTCCGCATTAGGGTAAAGGTAAAGCGGAAAGAAATAGCTGCGATCATAGATGGCAGCTATTTTGTGCTGGCCGCATATCAAATTCGTTGCAACTATGGCGAAGGGCTCTTTGGTCTGCCGTGTGGTCACAAGCGAGATATTCGAGCGAAGCATATGGGAGTTAATTTCAGCGCGTGGTCTATCAATAAAGCTAGAATGGTGGAAAAGCCAACGTTGGTCAAATGGACGGTAAAGGCATTTAATGATGGACTTTCTCCAGTCAATTGTCCTCTTTAAGTCGTCAAGCGCACGAGAAAAATCCCACCATCCGGTGCTTCTCACGTCTAGTGATTGTGACAATTCGTCAACGCTCGTCTTAGAATTCGTTAACTGTTCGAAACGCTGTGTTAAAACCATCTTGTCGGTGTCGATTACTAAAGAATCGCGAGCTGTATTCATACAACTGGAATTCGTCGGGATGATTTCCTTAAGTTTTAAATATTTTTCGTATTCCTCCTGCAAGTTGCTACTCTGTGGAATGAAAAAGTAAAGGGGAGACGAGGATTGGAGTTCTCTCCAATTGACCTTCTCTAAGTCTGCGTCGGATAAACGCTCATACTTGGCCTTGCACTTTCCCCAAAGGTCGGCATGATAAATACGAGTCTTTTGCTTATTTCCTCTTTGTTTCACGCAAATCAGTATTGCGACTCCTTGCATGATATCGAAAACGTTTTCATCTTTCGAGCCGTCGGGCGCAACCTCCTTTTTCTTTGAGTTGCCGTGTAAGTTGAAAACGTAAATCTCGTTAAAGCTCCCCATAAGGCTCTGGCGCATGCCACGAAAGGTTAGGCTATCGAGATAACTATGGTTTGTGATAAAGCCGATAATACCTTCGCCGGTGCGGTCAATTCGCCATTGGGCAAACCGAATGAACTTCATATAGTCGTCCTGAAGTACTTTAGGGTTCTTTTCGCCTAGCGGCCTACCGTCCACGAATTTATAGTCTTCTATGAGCTTCCCGATGAATGTTTTCTTCACCCAGACTTTTTTCTTGCTTACCAGAGTAATGGTTTTTTCTTTGCGCTTAACTACGCGAGTCACCTCGATGGTTTCAGGTTGTTTTAGCTTTATTTCACTACGATTTGCAGAGTGGCCCGAATACGGAGGATTGCCCAGTACGACGAGGATCGGCTCATCACGCTTAATTCTAGCGGCCGCGTTGGCCTCTTCGGCGACCCAGCCGGCGAAAAGCTGCTCGCTCTTCTTGGCGGCTTCTTCGAGCGTGTTGGTGAGGAAGATGCCGAGGCGTTGGTCTGAGCCGAATTTGTATCCGGTTTGCTCCAATTGCATTCCGAGTTTGAGATGGGCGACGGCATACGGGGCCATCAATAGCTCGAAGCCGAAGATGCGGTTGAGCAAATGATTGGCGACGTAGTCGTCCCACGCCCCCTTTTGTTTGGCGAAAGATTGATAAATTTGATTGATCACAAAGTACAAAAATGTTCCGGTGCCGGTAGCCGGGTCGAGGATCAGCGTATTTTCATCGGCCAGGCCTTTCGGGCGATTGAAGCGTGTTTTTAGCAGGTGGTCGATAGAGCGGACAATATAGCTGACAACGGGCTCGGGCGTGTAATAGACGCCGCGCAATTCGCGCATCTTCGGGTCATAGGCGGTCAGGAAGGTTTCGTAAAAGTGAACGACGGGATCTTCTTTACCTTTCCCTTTGCCGAAGTCTTTAAGTATTTCAGCCATATCGGAATGCTTAAGCAGTTCCACGATATCGTCCACGGCCCAAGAAATGGCGTCGGGCATGTCACCAGCGATTTCTTGAAAGAGCTTGCGGAGAAATGGATTGGTCTTCGGCAGGTTGAACGCCGCCATTTGGCGGGAAAACTCTTTTCCGGACCGCACATGGACGCGCGCGGCAAAAAGGCCGTAGGCGAGCGTTTGGGCGAACATGTCCGCAAATTGTTTTTCGTTCAGGTCCGGAATGAGGACTTCGCGAAAGGCGGCGAGCCATTCTCGGAGCCAGGGCCCGCGCGCGGAAGGGGCGGCGCCATAGCCTGAGGTTTGCTCTTTTACGCGGCGTCGCTCGGTTTCTTCATCCTCTTTTTTGAGCGATTCTATAATTAGATCGCGGACGATGCGGGTCATATGGGCCATGCTCGTGGCGAGGTCTTTGGCCGTTGAAACGGTCAAAGCCGGTTCATGAAAAAACGCATGAAGGAGTTGAGCCAGCTTTTGCTCGCCGTCTTGTGTCGGTTTGATCTTGCCCATAGCGTCGAGTTCAGCCAAAGGCGAAGTGAGCCGCTTTTTACCGTTTACGAACCAGCGGAATTCAAGATAGTCAGTAAGAATCCAATTTGGCAGGCCATCGCGGTACCGAATGAACTGCTCGCCGTGAGGCCCCTTGCCGCGTTCTATTTCATCGAGGTTTGTTCCGATATCCTTAGTCTCAACGTAGCCGAGAAGTACTTTCTTGTGCGTAAGGCTGAAATCAGGCGCCCCACAGCGCGTGCGTTTTGGCTCATTGGTGGCGGTGATTCCTTCGCCGCAGGCTTCCAATAAAGTCTTGAGTGCGGGACGGTAAGTGTTTTCTGTCGCAGCGCCTCCACCCAGTTCTTTATTAATGGAGGCGAGGTATTCCGTAAATGGACTCATTATGTTACAGCTTTCCTTTTTCAAAACCCCTATTTTCTTTTCAGGTTCCAGACAAAAGAATAACACTAATAAAAAGGGTGAGTCAAATACGAATAGCAAACCGCTCCCCGTATCACAAATATGTCACAGATTCGGTTGAAAAGCGGGTAAACTAAGGTATTGGAGAGGAAAGGAAGAAACAGGGCAAATGATTGAATTTAGAGGCATATAAGGGGGGTAAGTGGGGGACTTGAACTCCCAACCTTCGGACTCTCCTTTTTAAGATCTACCCAATTTCTTTGGAGGTATTTTGACCACTTGTCTCCTCATCGTGTCTACTCAAGTTAATCTTTGAGCAAATCATATTCCCCCTATGCGAAAATTATCTATATTTATATGGTCTGACCTAAACTCGGTTTGACAAGTGCTGTCAAGTAAAGTTTAATAATCTCATCAAGAATCAAGGAGGGGTAAATGAAACGCATTGTTCTTGCGGTCGGCCTTGTCGCCTTGGTATTCGGAGTAGCCATTCTGGCTCAGACACAGACCGAGAGCGTAGAACAGGAGTTGATAAAGTTGGAGAAGGGTTGGTTACAGGCATTTTTCAAGAAGGACATCGCTTTCTCTGACCGGTTTCTCGCGGACGATTATATGGGAACGGACGAACATGGGAATGTTAAGACCAAGGCCCAAGAAATTGCGGACCTAAAGTCCGGCGCGTATTTATCTACCTCCGGCGTGCAGGATAACATTAAGGTTCGCGTTTACGGGGACGCGGCGGTGGTCACGGGTCGTAACATAATGAAGGGGCTGTTCAAAGGCAAGGAATATAGCAGCCCGTATCTATGGACAGATACCTTTATTAAGCGTGGCG
>Ga0315279_10007726_pt1 | contig 13199 bp, 10 predicted proteins | sample YL17G06_20_MG_FD_203694 | JGI IMG/M metagenome (GOLD analysis project Ga0315279, IMG submission 203694) | Sediment microbial communities from Yellowstone Lake, YNP, Wyoming, USA - YL17G06_20 | ecosystem: Environmental > Aquatic > Freshwater > Lake > Sediment | place: USA: Wyoming | collected... | reverse complement strand
AAGAGAGTGTCGGCAACCTCAAGTACAAAGCTTAACATCCGTGCAATCAAGCCGCATCATTGCATTTCCACTTCCTGCGGCGGGCTAGCCGAACTCATAGACTCGCTTGTTGAGAGGAAGGTCGTAGTGACAGGGACGATTGGTGATGCAAGTGGTCTTCCGTGGAATCTGATATCTAGGATCGACAAGAACTTCAAAGGCCATGCGCCGCCTGATGGCCGAGCCGGAAAGCCGTAGACCAGTTCTCGGGAGAGCAGCAATGGTCTTGGCCGAAATTCTTGGGCCCTGCGGTTCAATCATCGGGTGGTCTCAGCGCGCGTAGATTGGTGGACCGGGCTATCTGTGTCGTCACGTGGTAGCCCCCACCCGAGGTTTCTCTGACTAGGTCGGGGTTTCGTCGGGTCCACAGGATAATAGTGGGGCGCACGTGACGAGGCTAAGAGATGAGCCGGCCTTACGCTACGTGGAATGGGCTTCTGAGCTTGATGAATGCAAGGGCCATTATTAGCTCACCTACTTTCAGGCCAATTACAAGTAGTGTCAGCGCAACCGCGTCCTTGATTACAAAAATAGGAACGTATTCTAAGTCGTCTGCCAGTTCCAACCATTTCTTCCGTCTCACTGATAGCGTCAAAGTGGTCCATCGTTGGTTACTAGTATACGACTCGTCCAATTTCTCATTGTTTGTGCGGCAGTATAAGATTGACGACTCCAGGAGTAGTAGAACTAATCAAAGCAGATCCGATCGAGTTCGCGTCAAATAACGCCAACGCGTTCATCTGAGGAGTTCAGGAATGATTTGGATCAACTCATCATTGGGGCGACCCGCTCAGATTGGCCACACTGTAGTCGTGGAGGATCTATGCGATCAACAAATTCAGGAGAAGAAACGCGCAGCTATCTTCATCGTGCTCATTGGATTGACATACGTCACATTGCTAAGCTTCGCTGTAAACATCAGCACGCCTAGGGATTGCTGACCTTTCTGTCGTCCAATCCTACCCATGCCTTGAATCAGTCTCTGTTTGACAGTTCGCTGTTCTGAGAACCTGCGTCCAGACTCGATATCGAGGAGCGTTGGGCGTGGATACGGTTGATTGGGAATCGCAAGGAGCCTCACATCTGGGATATTCATCCCTTCCCAATATACCGACGAGGCGGTTATGAGAATGCCATTAGGCCGGTCTAGATACCCTCGATACTTGGTCACCCTTTTCACTGGTAGTGTGCCTGTTGGAACGTAAGTGATTCGATTTCTGAGTCCTGCCTGTTTTAAGACACTGCAGTAATTCTCGGCTTGTCTACTGTTGTTAAGTAGCACCAGTGATCTATAGGGGCAATTCCTCAGGAGCCGCAGCAGAATGACCCCTTTTACTCGCTCGCTCACGGGTCTGTTAAACGCTAGGAATCGGGCTGCTGGTCCACGCTGCTCATAATGGGTCCGGCGAACGGATGGACAATCGTATATCGCTTCAGGGTTAAGACCACAATAGAATGATAATTCATCTTTGCGTAGGGGCGTCGCGGAAAACAGAATCAGTAGCTCCCGTGGAACCAGCGTGAAGCTTGTCCTGTCGGCTCTCATCAAGCACAATTCGCCCCAGTACCGGGTCGCAATTAGGTACCCAGTCCAGCTGGAAAGCTGTCTTAGGAGAGCCCTCGCTTTGATGCCATGGTCAGCGATCCTGGATAATCGTCGCAAGATATCGCTGAGATCTTCACCCGCAACTGACCGCGCTACAAAGTTGCGTCTATTCAGATATTTGCCGAAAATCGCATTCATTTCCGGACTCGAAGGAAGGAATGAGAAAGTGCTGACTTGATCGGAGTCCAACTCAATGCTTGACTTCAGGTTATGGGATTCGTCTATTAGACACACATCAAATTCGCGGATTCGCCTAACATAAGAGGCGAGGGTGAGGATCGCGACGCTCCTGTTTGCCTTGACCAGGTTTCGGCGTTCTTTCTGGAAGTCGAGTGTGAGTTCCATATTGGGGACGACTATGCAAGTTGCCTTGCCGAGGTTAGCAAGAAAATCTGCGGCGAGAGATATCACGTGGGTCTTTCCTGAGCCAGGGGGCGCAGTAAACGTCAGCACTGACACATTCGATTTGGACAGGCCATCGTACAGGCCTCTCAGAAGTGCTTCTTGGGTTGGGAGCAGCGCACCGTACCTTTTCACGTATTTTGACTTTGACTCCATCACACGGAGCCATTCATCCAGGTCAGTTTGTACATTCGTAAGTTTCATCCTCGGATAGCTAGATGTGAAACAGAGTCTGCCTGAAGCTATCTGATGATGGTAGACCGTATTTGTGAACATAGCTTGCTAGTGACCGAAGGTAGTACAGCGGAGCTGGAAGACGCACCATGTGACCACTACCTCTCCACATGAAGCAAAGCGACAAGAGATAGTCTGCAACTTGTTCCTCATTCCATGTGGAATTCGAACGCCTAAATGCGACGAAAATTGGAGTGGGGCATCCTCTCTTCAAGGTCTCCTTTTCTATTGTTCTTCCAGTGAGTAAGTACCAACCGTCGCCTTTGTTGACCATCTTGACGCCGTGTGGTGCCTCCTCGTAAGCCTCGACTGGGCACTCTAGCCTATGACTCACCACGGGTGGTACTTCGGGCACCCATGTTGAGTAAATCCTAGATTCCTCTAGGTCTCGTACCCTCACCATGCTGAATTCGGCGTCAAGTCCATTTAGCATACTCTCCAAATCAGACTCCAGCTGGTCATTATCGAATGAAAGCAAGACAAGGACACGTTTCGATTGCGGTATCGTCTTGGAAAGTTGCGCTATCAGCAGCTTTTCGTCACTCTCGGCATATGGAGTGGATTGATACACCAGCTTCCCTGTGCTTTCGCACAAGTTAAAATACAGACTCGGGGGGAGTCCGGGCTCGTTTGGTCTGTAGCGATAGACCGCGGTCACGTAGTCGATCATCTTTGCCTTCTCCAACAGCCAGGGATCCGCGCCTTTCTTGAGCGCTAATTGCATCACAACTTGCATGACTGACTCTCTCACGGCCTTAGGCCTTGTGATATGCTGATGAACCATTCCATCCTCGTTCTGAATGACTTTCTTGTAGCTGTCGTACTCGCCGGTGTCGCCATCGACCTCTCCGATTGTAAGGATGATGTCATAGCTCTTGTAATTCTTGGTCGTGAGATCGATCTGTCCTTCGGTAACAATAAGTTCCGTTCCATTGCGCGTCTTGAATTCAGTCTTGAGTCTTCCGAGGAACTCGTCGAGAGAACCGGGGTCATTGTTATGCAAGAAGGCATTGCAGTTTGGCAGAGGATTCTTGAACGTATGATCTTTGTCAGTGTAGTTGCGATAGAAACTCACGTCGTATGGCGCCTTGAGCCGGACACTCTTGTCCTTGAATTGAATATTGATTACGGGGGGAGGAGTAATGAACTGAGTGACGTTGAGAGGACTGGTGTCAATTTCAAGAAGCTTAGGGTAGATGTCTGGCATACATTTAGTCAAGGTTTCTACGGCGTATGAGACAACTTCGAAGATCTTCTGGAGATGATTCTTGCAGTTTGGATGAATGTAATTCCACACTTGTGACCGTTGCCAAGGTGGAATCCTTTTCGCCAAATCTTCAAAATCATGCCCCACGGACAGGAGTTCGGGGACGTGATACCGACTTTCCAGGGCGCCTTCCCTTCCAATCGTATAGCGTATGGTCGGTTGATTCTCATCTGCCAACACTATGCCATAGTTCTTCTTCAAGTAGTCAACGCATGATTCGCGCGCTCCAGTTGGTTTGTCTTTGGCTCGGACACTCCAATCGACGGCCTCTATGGCATGTACTCCGGGACCTGGATAACCAAGCACACTTGCTGCCTTTCCTCTCAGAAGCGCGTTCACATAGTCAACGAATTTCGGCTGGGGTCGGTGTACGTCCACGACGGTCCTAGGCTTAGAGGTCGATCCGAACCGGGTTGCTAGGGAATGAATTTCATTCAGTAAGTTCTTATTTGACCTTAGTTCCGTTTCCCGATTAACCAACAAATATAATTCGGCATTGAACCGATGCAGCGATCTGTAATATTTCTTAGAGTCGATTATTCCCGTGGCCGCGATTAGGTCGTCGTCGAAATATGGTTCATCCCTGATAACGTAGGGGGCGTCAGGATGAAACTTGTAGTAGTCGGATGAAAGGACGGTCAACGCAGTATCGATGATTCGATTCAATAGGAGTTTGTACTCGTCGGATTCATCTGACTGAACTGTGCGCTGGCAGTCGAAGTTGAGTTCAACGTCGAAATCATGGATTTCAGGAAAGTGAGCATGCTGGCTCAACAGCCCGGGCGGTATCTCGGTTCCGAGAATCTCTAGTCGGCCTTGAGTTGATATGACTGGAGCCTTAAGCTCAGAGGTCAGCTTTCGAGCGATCCTTCCTAGGATTTGGTATCCCTGGGGTTTTGTGGAGGGTGGCGGGTTAATCCGTGCGGAGTACGCCCTAACAGGGAGTGCTTCATGTCTCCTCAGTTTGAAATAATTGGCGTGATAACTCAATGGTTTCCTCCCCTATTCCCAAGGTCAAGGCTTAGGCTCGATAGCAATTGAGATGAATCGATTCCGACCACACGTTGTTTGAGACGCTCGCTGAATTCACGATTCTTGACATATCGCTGGAACTTGGAATCCATCAAAACAGCTGCGCCAAAATCATTTGGATCACGTATGACTCGTCCGATCCCCTGCTGTAACCGCATTAACATGCGTCTCTCCCCGTGTTGATAGCCGCTCTCTTTTGATCCTGCAATAGGGGGCTTGATGAATGGGGGCGAGATGATAACAACCAATCTGAGTCCATCGATGTTAATCCCTTCCCAGATTGTTGAAGAGGCGGAGGCAACAATCACTTCCTTTAGGTTGCTTATTTCGTCGACAAAATCCAGAGGTTTGACTTCGTCAATGAAGTACATCCGCCCTGCCCCAACTCTAGATTCCAAGCCGTCGCGCGCGAGCCGTTGATCTCGATAGTTCTTAAACAGAATCAATGACTTGACACGTACGGCTGTCAGGATGTCGCCCGTCAGCCCCAAGCAGCGTTGGAAGGTCTCGCTGTCTTTTGCCTCACCAAGGTCCCTTATCGCATAGATCTTGAGATTCTTGAACCAATTCTCGATTTCGGCATGTCGCGATGCAGGGACCACATCTAGACTTTGTTCGCTGTAGCGCCGAGTTGTGCAAGCGCTTGCGTGCGCGAACACATTGCCGGGCGTCGCTGTCGATAATATAACTCTTGCACCCCCGAATCTTCTTCGGACGAGAAATCGTTCGTTGTCGGGGGATTGACGCGCGATTAGTTGGGCGCCGGCGATGTCGTTCCGACCATAGTAGTCTCTTCTCACAAAGAACAAGTGGTGTGTGCGTTTCTGACATCTTGCAACGAAGTAGTAAGCGTCCCATAGTACTTTCTGATCATCGGGTGAGAGCGAGCGAATTGCGTTCAGTATCGGCTCTTTGTTTTCCGGGGTGACAATCGTGTCCGCGATTTGCTTCACATAGTCATCAGCAATATTGCCATCAAACTTGCCAGGCGAGACACACCGGCTCCATACTACGGCGAAGATGGCGCGCAGACTTGAGAGAACACCCGTAAGTAGGGGATTAGAGGCGAACTGCTGTTCCGCGGTCACCAACGTGTCGTAGCGAATTATGACTTGGAAGGCTTGCTCCTTGGCGTTTTCAAACGAATGCGAATCATCAATTATGACCAAGTCAAACGTCGTCTTTGAATGCGCGGATAGGAACTTGGCGAAATTTGTGATTATTAGAGAGTGCTTCGCGTAAGCGTCATCGGACCTAATGACGCCGCATCCAAGAGCGTTCGGTATACAAGATTTCTCCTTGAGCTCGCCACAGAGCCAGTTCTCGGCTTTGTTCTGGATTACCGGGCAGAAATACTCGTTGTAGCCGTAGATGGTTTCCACGGCGGACTCGGGACCGAAGCGTTTGACTTCTTTTGCAATGCGATTTTGAGCGGCTTTCGTGGGTGCCAGAATGGCGACTCGTTTGCCTTGATCAGCGGCTTCAATTGCGGCGGGAACATAGATTACGGTCTTCCCACTACCAGTGGGGAGATCGATGTCAACATCCTTACCTTGTGCTAAGGCGTCGGTGATTTCCTCGATGCAGTCCAGCTGGTACGGGCGCACTTGGGCCGTCTTTTCATATCTGTTGAGGACTGCACGCTTGTCAAGCGCAATCCGTGAATCGACTTGCTTCAGAGAAGCCAAGCCCAGATTTCTCAGTGCTGAACATTCACCTTGCCGGGCTATATTGTTTGCCGCGAAATCGATGGAATAAGTGGTTCAAATTGAAAGGCGTGGGTCAAATAGTTCTCAGTGGTCTCCTGTCTTTTGGCCCCCCTTTCTCTATCCCTCAGAACTTGCTGAGTGAGAGACAGGATCAGGCTGAATACTTCCTCATACGCGAAGGGTGAATCTTCGGGCAACTCAGGTCGAATCAATTTAGTGTCAGTCGTATAAATGACCGAAGGTTCAATCTCCAAACTCTCAGGTCAAGTTCTGAGTTCATTGGAGAACTGAGCAAGCCAGAGAAGGGTCTTGACGCAAGCCACTGGGCCATCCTTTTGAAATGGGCACGCACCATCAGTACGAGACGCAAGTTACGGCCAGTACTGAGTCATTTGGTCTCCAACTGGAACTAGCCAAGGTGCTAAGAGTGATCCACCCGATCCATACGACAACGAGAGACAGTGAACTGGAACTACCACTCAAAGAAACAGAACAACACTTAGACCATCGAGAACCGTAGGCTACTCCGCCTCGATCTAACAGACGATAGCGCCCCCAGTGCCGTAGTTCCAATTGAAGAATCACGCACAGAACGGCAAGAGTCGGTTACCGCGCTAGAGGGTAGCCTGCGTGACCGAAAACGGATGTCTTTCTTCCACAGTAGTCTAACTTGTCAACGTATTGCCATCTAGGTTTTTCCGATAGTGGCACGCAGGCGTTGAGGCTTTCCTCTGTAACTCGGAGGTCATAGTTCCAGAACTCCTTACGCTTGATCAACTCAATCGCTAAAATGGAATCAAGATCGTATGGGCCTCCTTTGTCCAATCGGCAGTTGGCAATACGATTCGCTCCCATCGCAACATGCAAATCTGTATTAGCGTAGAAAAGCCCTTGGCAACACGGCGGATCTCGTCTTGGGCAAAAACGCCTAACTCGACAGCATTTGACATCGAGCCTTCTCTGAAGAAGAACATTCGACTTAGACTAGTTTCTGGCCGCATTTTGGACAGTAGTTTCCTGAACTCCATGCTCGGCAATGGTTGCAGAAGTTCTGACCTGAAACTGCCTCCGGGGCAGGTGCAGCTGCAGTAGGAGATGAGAGGACTGGTGTGACGAGCGTCGAGCCGCATTTCGGACACTTTGCTTTGCCCCATATCGGGAGAACAGAAATCTCGGATAGTAAATAGCCGGGCCCCCAGGTGTCGAAGATGGCACCACAATTTCGGCATTGTAGAACTACCATCCCATGGATTCCCCTTTGCGCTGGCGATACTCTACCAAGGAGCCTTCCCATACTGTTGAACGTGAGCATTGAACTGCTTTGCCAGCTTGTACGCGTCATAGGTCTGCCAGACCCACAGCGCCAAATTGACAAGGCCGAAGAACACGACTACTATGAACCAACCACCGAAAGCAGAGGCACTAACAAAGACCGAAAGAGGCAAGGCGACAAAGCCCAGAAACAACGGGATGTGAATGACTATGCTGATCACTAGCAATACGAGGCCCCTTCCAATCCTCCCTACGTATACGTGCCCTATGCCGAAGAGGCCGATTCCAACAAAGAAGGCTAGTAGGGCAGCAACCCCCGGGTTCTTTGATTCAGTCACTGTTACAAGTGCACCAGGAGAGGCAGTCTGGACCGATGGCGGAGGAGGTGACTCGATGCTCACTTGGCGTTTCCGTCCACAGCTAGGGCAGAAGGCAGCATCTGCGGGAACTGCCTTTCCACATTGATCACAAAATGGCGTAGCCACTACTTCCATTCGGTATTGTCTCTATTCCAGAATATCACGCTTTCCACGTCTGAACCTGTAATCGAAATATGACTTTAGATATCTAGGGTTCGACTGGAGGAAAGGCTCAAACGCCAGAAGGCAAAGAACAAGGCTGTAAGAAAGGTCCGTCGGTAGAATGCCATTCTGCCCCAAATGTGCATCACAAACAGATCCTCATGCCTCCTTTTGTTCCACGTGTGGAACCAGCCTCAGGAGGATTCTTGCACAATTCCCGATTGAACTCTCGATGAAGGAGAAAGGTGCTTCATTAGAAGATCTTGTTGCAGACTACTTTCGGCGTAGAGGATTTGATGTTGAAGCCAGAGCGAAAATGAGAGATCGATACGATGTCTACCATGAGATAGATGTCTTGGGTTCAAAGAAAGAAGATTTCGGAACGATTCAAGTAGCCGTCGAATGCAAATACGTCAAAACTCCGATGGACATCAAGGAAGTCCGCAACTTCCACGACAAACTGGAATCGTTGGGAATCACCAAGGGCATTTTTGTGTCTACAGGCGGTTTCACCGCAGACGCGGAATCACACGCAAAGGCCCTAGGCATTGAACTCTGGGACATGGCAACCCTGCAAACCAAAACCAAGCTTGGAGAGGAAACTCCGCAAAAGGACGTGATCCATGACGCCCTTCCAGTCAGGCTGAGCACCCTTGACACGCTCGCTCCCAGACATCTCAGGAACTTCAGCGTGCTATCGAAGGAGATTCAGCTCGTCTATAGGCCACACTATTTCATGGATTATCATTGCTTCTCACAACATACCGTTGCAGGCAACTCGGTGATTCTTGAGAGCAGGGGCAAGATAGTTGTAGACGCCGTCAATGGGCAAATTGTCGATTGCAGGACATCTGGAGGGCAGACCCCCTACCTACCAAGGACTGGGGCATATGTTGCATGTTCTCAGGTGGAGACGCAGAGCTCGCCAGCTTCAGACCTTCCCTCAAAGCTTCCTCTCTCTGTCATTCGTCACGAACTGGATTCTGCACGTGCCAAAGACAAGGCCAAGATTGAACTCGTCAAGAACCTTACGCTTCAATATCACTACGAAACGACACGAACTACGGGCGAGAAGGCCCTAAAGCCACGAAAGAAAGACATTGGCATCTCTAGTCTTCGAGGGCCCATCAAAGTTCCGATACTGATTGAGACGTACCGCTTCGGAAGCTACAGCTACGTGAGAACTTGGATTGCGACCACAGGTGCCATGGCGTATGACTCGACGACGTCTTGCCTACTATGTCGCAATCCAGCGACCCTAGTCTGCGAGAACTGCGGTGGCATATCGTGTGCTGCCCACGGAAAGAACTGTGTCGTGTGTGGCAAGAATCTCTGTGGAACCTGTGCTAGCGCCAAGGGATTCGTGTCAAAGAAGTACTATTGTCCCCAGCACAAGTCGACATAGCAGTAAGTCCGAACATATCAGCAGCGGGTAATCCTTTCGTAGACGCTTGCGGCACATGTCACAGCGCTTCCTAACAGGTGAAACACGCGTCGCACTGCTAGCAGGCTTGATAGCTTCCATGACACACTGCCTGTCTACCTAGCTCGTTGTAGCTTACTGCGTTCAGTTTCAACGTTCTCACTCATCTGCTTCACCTGAGTCTGCAAGTATTCGAGGCCTTTCTGAATCGTCTCCACAGCTGCTTGGAGGCTACGCTCCTTCTCCGCTAGGGTCTCTTCGATCTTGTCGAGTTCCTGTTCCTTCTCGTCGAGTACTCGTTCATGCCAGGCAAGTTCATCTTCTCGCTCGGTCATGAGTCATTGCTCCGGTATTGTTACGTGTGCGCCGCAGACGACATGTTCGCCCTTGAATTGTAGGAGCTTCACAAGTCGGGGATGAGGACAGTTTACGGGTTCTGGAAGTGGGCTCATACGTTTGCCTCAGACCGGCCTCGGGTTTCTTCTTGGCGTGTGGCTCGTGGCAGGGCGGTCACAGTCGCGGATGAGATAATTCGCGTCTACGGGTGAAGGTTGGTGGGCCGGGCTATTTCCATCGCTGCGTAGAAGCCCGCACCCGAGGGTTCCGTAGCCATCTCGGGGTTGAATCGGGTTCACAAGATATGACCTGCGACGCCAGGAGGATGCTCGGTGAGCCGACCTTTCACAACCAAAGATAGCCTTCTCAGCCTGGTGAGCGACGGAAAGCCCAGAAGCACTAGAGAGGTCACTGAACGGCTTGGGGTCACAACGAGAGCCGCAGACTCTGCCTGCTGTCGGTACTGGAAAGCAGGATTGCTGCTAAGATCCGAGAAGCCGCTGCACGAGCCAAACAGGGTCTTCGCGGGAAGAGCAGGCACATCATACAGCACCCGTTCCTTCTATCTCGTCGTTCTCGGAGGCGACGGAGAACCGGTCGTGGCCAGGATCTAGACAGAGTCCCTTTGATCACCTGCCGAAGATGTGTGGCGTTGCCCGCGTTGGCCATGAAGACGGAGTGTGGCGGGCGGACTCGCAGTATTTAGTGATCCACGAAACGTCCGGGACAATATGTAGACTATATTCCCAGCTGCTAAAGGAAAGTTGGTGACTGTAACAGGAATGCGGGCTTGTGTCATGAATAGATCTCAAGCATTAGCGGTAGCAATAGTTGCGATCCTTGCGATTTCGATCGCGCCGCTTCAGGTTCACTCACAGCCGATAGGACGTGCTGCGACGATTCCAATCAGAGTTATCTTGGTCGGGCTTGATGCAGTTGACACGAATTATCTTGCATGGTCGAGGGCTTCTTCGGGCAACCTGCCCACCCAAATACCTAACTTGGTACTAATGTCAGGCAATAACACTGGAGAAGTATTCTACCCACAATACACGTTCGTGAAGGCGTCTTCAAGTGTGAAGCAGGGCCTCATCGATTACCTGAACTCTATCGGGAAAGATGCCAAGAATGACAACGCATGGTTCCACCAGTACGTGCAGGACGACAAGAACAAGGAATACTGCAAGACAAACTTTCTCGCTGTGAATTACGTCGTGTACGACGCGAATTCGGTGGAGAACTGGCTGTGGGACCACAGCCAAGACTTGGGCGGCTTCACGGAAAACGGCTGGACTATCATTGTCTCGTATTTGCCTGAACTACCGTCGATCACATTCAAGGATTACAGTCGGTTTGAGGCAACAAACGGCAAGACACTTCCCTCTTCAAAGCCGCACTATTATGGAATATCTAGGGTGGACAGTGATCTTGAGTATCGACTCCGGTACCGGGATTTCATGAATGCGTGGGGTGGCCAGAAGGGTCGCATGTGGTTCGTGGACCTGAGTGCAGGTCCGGTCTGGAACTCCCGCTGGGATGACCTCCCACTACAGGTTGTACTTGGCGACAATAAGATCGATCCGACAAGCGACTTCGGGAAGCAATGGCTTACGGGATATGTATCCGATTATGTGTGGCAGGCCAGTCAGAATTTCATTGCGCCCCAATTCGTGTACTACCCGACTTACAGGCCGAACTATCAAATAGATGTCTTTGTGCTTGACAATAGAACTGCGGCGGAGAAGAGTGGAGTCTCGATCGATCGTACAATCCACAAGGATCCGATCGTGGCCGCGTTTCAGGATCTTGTTCCGTACTCTCGGATCAATGTGGACATCAATTTCGTTGACATTTCATCAGGACTGAGGCAGACGCTGGTGTCTTCCTACAAGTACGCCGACTCGTGGACATACGGAGCAGACTGGTGCGAACCAGAACGATATGGGGTAGTGGACGTCAGGCCGGCGTACAAGTATCTAACTGAACATCTGAGTGATTATGAAACGCATCCGTACTTGACTGAGGACACTATGACGATCCCGGTTTTCGCTTTCGCTTTCAGCGGTGAAACCTACTTCACATACGCGTACAAATGGTACATCGGCAAAACGAACTGGGAGAACGGAGCCCTCCTAGGTATCGCTATGGATCAGGCTGTGCTCATCTCACTGAACCAGTACGAGTTCACGTATGGCGATCATGCGAAGCCTGCTCAACCCGGAAAAGGGCTGGGCTTCACTGAGACCGTGATCCACGAGGTCGGGCACGAGCTTGGCCTAATGCATCCGCACCAATATGGAGATGTTGGCGATTTCGTATTCTCAGCGATGGGCTACTTCACCAACGACTACAACTTCGGCCAAATCGATAAAGATGCCATTCAACGCGCACATGTCGATCAAACGTACATTGCGACGCAGAGAATTCTACAGCAGTTGCCATCAGCCGCCTCGTCGCAAGTTCAGGCGAAACTGACTGACGTTGACGCAGCGTATTCAAAGATGGACTACACGGGAGCGATGCAAGAAATTCTGTCAGTCTACCAGTCCGCGCAACAGTTAGCGGCAACGGCGACGACAGCGATGCAGACGGAGACTCAGGCGTCCGCGACCGTCACGCAGGTCGTGGCTGTCACAGGCGAATCTTCAACGCTTTACTTGGCAGCCGGAATCGCGGTCGGGCTAATCGTTGGAGTGGCAGTCGCGGCGCTCATAATGAGAAAGAAACAGAAGACGTAACCCAACCTATCGTAAGAGCCCTTTTCTGCGCATTTACTTTCAATGAATTTGATTCGTCTATCCAAGTTACATGCGGGGATACAGCTGCGCACCTCGAAGAATGGTTGTCTTAGGCAAAGTCCTATCTGTGCACGGACGCCTTAAAGTAAGAAGAGCGCAACCAGCACTGCCCACCAAGATATGCTTCCATTTTCGTACGTATTGTCCGGATCTTGTGGAATCCAATTGGTAGTTCTCAAGGGATGCTTTGATTCCTGCAAGCGAAGTTCATAAATCTGGCCTGACCTACCCTTCTGTGGCACCAGCTCATTCCGTGGGCCTTCAGAAACAGAACGTTCTGAGACTGTGCGGGTTTGTACCCACTAGGAAATCTCGCACATCCGAAAAAAGCCGTGGCTCAAATCCGAACCGTTCGGGCGAGAAACGGCCAAGAATCGGGAAACGCAAGCGCTAAATATGGTGGACCGGGCGGGATTCGGACCCGCGACCTTCCGGTTCCTCGGGCAATGCCTTGCAAACCGGACGTTCTTCGGCCCCATCAAGGGCATACCAGGCTGAACTACCGGCCCTAGGTGCCGATACGAGGAAAAAGCACTTTTAACCTTTCGGAGACCAGTTCG
>Ga0315279_10007725_pt1 | contig 13200 bp, 10 predicted proteins | sample YL17G06_20_MG_FD_203694 | JGI IMG/M metagenome (GOLD analysis project Ga0315279, IMG submission 203694) | Sediment microbial communities from Yellowstone Lake, YNP, Wyoming, USA - YL17G06_20 | ecosystem: Environmental > Aquatic > Freshwater > Lake > Sediment | place: USA: Wyoming | collected... | reverse complement strand
AAATTACCCCATAAAGATTGGACCCTGACAGGCGCCAAGGGCAGGCCAAGCCGATTTATCAGATCCCTCCTTTTGGATACCGTTGAAGAAGAAGAGCATAACTGGAAACTGATGAGAAAATACGAAAGGATAGCAAAGGAAGAGTTAAGATGGGAAACCTATGCGACAGATGACGCAAAAATGGTCGTAGTCGCTTTTGGAACAGCTGCGAGAATTGCAAAAGGGGCAATCAAGAGGGTGAGGGGGCAAGGGTTGAAGGTTGGACTTATCCGGCCCATCTCACTTTGGCCATTTCCTTTCAAAGTTATCAAAGAATTTTCAAAAAAGATAAAATACTTCATTGTCTTTGAGATGAATATGGGGCAAATGGTGGAGGATGTCAAATTAGCACTTGAAGGTGCTGGAGAAATCCATTTTTATGGCAGGCCAGGCGGAGTCATTCCTACCCCATTAGAAATCTCAAGGGTGATTTCAAGTCAATATTATCAAAAGAGATTGGGGGCAAAATAATTGAAGAAAATATTTACAAGACCCAAAAGCCTAAAGAACACCCCCTTCCATTATTGTCCGGGATGTGGGCATAGCCTTCTACATCGAATCATTGGAGAAGTGATTGATGAGATGAACCTTCAAGAAAGAATTATTGGTGTCCCTCCAGCAGGGTGTGCCGTGTTGGCATACAATTACTTTGATATCGATATGGGAGAGGCCTCTCATGGAAGGGGAGCTGCACTGGCTACCGGAATGAAAAGGGCCCTGCCCGACCGAATCATTTTCACTTACCAAGGAGATGGAGATATCGCAGCGATCGGGACAGCAGAGACCATTCATGCAGCGGGTCGAGGAGAAAATATTACAACGATTTTCGTAAACAATGGGGTCTATGGGATGACGGGCGGCCAGATGGCCCCAACCAGTATTTTAGGGCAGAACACAACCACCTCTCCTGGTGGAAGGAAGGAGAAAAGGGATGGTTTTCCGATCAATCTGAGCGAGATGTTGGCCATCGCAAAAGGCAGTGTCTATATTGAAAGGACCGCTGTCAGTTCTCCTGCTCATATTTTAAAAACGAAAAAGGCCGTTGCCAAGGCCTTTCACGTCCAATTGAAAGGGTATGGTTTTTCCCTTGTCGAGGTTCTATCTCCTTGTCCTACGAATTGGAAGATGAGTCCTGTGGAATCCTGTCGATGGATCGAGGAAGTCATGACCAATAGTTTTCCTCTCGGAGTCCTAAAAGATACCACCGGAGATAAAAAAGATGCTCATTAAGACCGTTTTCTCAGGATTTGGTGGACAGGGAGTGATCATGATGGGTTACCTCCTTGCTACAGCTGGAATGTATGAGGGAAAGAATGTCACCTGTCTTCCTTCATATGGAGCCGAAGTCAGGGGGGGGACTGCAAATTGCACCGTTGTCATCTCCACGGAAGAAATCGCCTCCCCAGTAGCTTCGGAACCCGAATTTGCAGTTTTGATGAATAACCCTGCCTTATTGCTTTATCAGAATCAGGTTCAATCCGGAGGAACCATTTTTTTGAATTCGAGCATGATCGATTCCAGACCCATACGTGGGGATCTGGAGATCTTTGAAATTCCAGTCAATGATTTGGTGAAACCTCTTCATGAGGATAAAGTGTCGAATATGGTCATGTTAGGAGCTTTCATAAAAAAATCTGCCCTGGTCTCTTTAGAAACGATTCATCGCGTGGTGAAAGATACATTTACAAACCGCAGTCCAGCGATCATTAAATTGAATAAGCAAGCTTTATTATTGGGGTATGACTATTTAGAATGAAGGGAGAAAAGGATCGATGCCTGTGAAACAAATCTCAGTCAGTCTGGAAAATGTCCCGGGAAAACTTTCCGAAGTCAGTGATTACTTAGGAGACAATGGAATCAATATTATTGCCTTAAGTGTCGCTGATACAGCAGACATTAGTGCTGTAAGATTTGTAGCCAATGATTCTGAAAAAGCCGTTAATGTCTTAAGGAGCCACGGTTATTCAGTGAAGGTGACCGAGGTGTTAGCCGTGGAGGCTCCCAATCATCCTGGAGGGCTCAATGCCGTTTTAAGGCCTCTCAAGGAGATGAAAATAAACGTGAACTACCTTTACACCTGTCTTGGAAGAGGAGAAAATACCGTTCTCATCATGGGCGTTGATAAGATGGAGGAAGCCATCCAGGTTTTGAAAAAAAATTGGGTTCATATGTACGACGAGGAACTCTACACCCTATGAAGGGAGTGGTGTTTAGGGTTAAGGTTAGGAAGCCCGTATCGTCTAACGTTAAAGGGTGAGGGTAAGGGTTTTAAGACGATTGACGTAACCTCTTAACGAAACTGGCTTCGTTACCCTAACCGTTAGACCCCAGACTCTATTTTCTAAGCGATTAAAGATAACTGTGAAGTCCTGAGATGAGATAATTGACCCCGAAATAGGTGAACAAAACAAAAATAAATCCTACAATGGAAAGGACAGCTGTCCTCTTTCCTTTCCAGTCCCTTGTAAATCGAGCATGTAAAAAAGCCGCATAGATAAACCAAGTAATCAGTGACCATGTCTCCTTCGGATCCCAACTCCAATAGCTTCCCCAGGCATAGTTTGCCCACGCCGCACCTGTAATAATTCCAAGAGTCAACATGGGGAAACCAATCACAATCGATTTATAATTAATCTCGTCCAGAACAGGGGTAGCAGGTAACCATTTTAAGACCCCTTCTTTCTGATCCTCTTTTTTATCCCGAATGATGTAAAGGATACTAATTCCGAAGGAAACGGCAAAGGATGCATATCCCAAAAAACAAGTGGTGACATGGATGGTCAGCCAATTGCTTTGAAGAGCCGGTACAAGAGGGGTAATCTTTGCGTCAATACCGGGGATAATAGAGGTGAGGGCGATGGCCAGAAAAGCAAAAGGGGTTACAAAAACGCCAATGATCTTCTGCTGATATTTGAATTCAAGAATCAGGTAGACCAAGACGATCGTCCATGAGAAGAAGATAAGGGATTCATACATATTAGATAGTGGGATATACCCATACCCTGTTTGGTGTGTTTCCACCCAACGGAATACTAAACCGACTGAGTGAACGATTAAGCCGGCCGTCAATAGGAAAGTAGAGAAAGCCCCTAGTCTTTTATTTTGAGAGGTAGCAAAGATGAGATAGCCAAAAGAACTGATGAGATAGATGCCCATTGACATATTGAATAGTGTTTGGCTAGAGAAGGGTAAAGCCATAATCCACTCCATAATCAAATAATGAGCGCTCAAATCATAAAATAACAGGTGATTGTATATATGTCAACGCTTTTAGGAACCTTTTCTACTTGACACCCCTTGGACTATATCCTATAGTGGTTTACCGAGAAGAGAATTTTCGCTGCGATAAACATAAATCATGATCAAGAGCATATGAAAATATATTTCATTGAGGCAGAGAGGGATAAAACAAAATCCCCAACCTCAAAAAGGTTTTAATTGGATTAAAGGGAAAATATCATCCCTGTCAAAGATTAGATTGGATGAGGGTAGGTCGGTATGGAAGATGATTACCAGCAGATGTTTGGCCGAAATATTGGCAATATTACCGAGCAAGAACAGAAAAAGCTCAGAGAGACCACAGTAGCCGTTGCAGGAATAGGTGGTGTGGGTGGAGCTGCACTGTTTAACTTAGTGAGAATTGGGATTGGCAGTCTAAAGATAGCTGATCCCGAGGAATTTGCCTATTCGGATTTAAACCGTCAGCAGGGTTCAGTCTATACCACTGTAGGGTCTAAAAAAGTTGAGGTTATACAGCAAGCACTTAAGTCAATAAATCCTTACGTGTCTATTGATGCGTTTCCCGACGGTTTAACGGAAAATAATTTAGAGAACTTTTTAGAAGGAGTTTCGTTGGTGATAGACGGTTTGGATTTTTTCTGTTTGTCGATAAAAAAAAGTTTATTGGATGCGTGTAGAAAAAAAAGACTCTATGTTTTAACTTCTTTTATATTTGGATTCGGGACTTCCTTAGCCGTTTTCTCTCCGGATGGTCCAAGTTACGATGAGCTTTTTGGTCCGATACCAAAGACGATAGATACGAGATACGTGATAAGTTTTGGGCGCTCATTTTTCCCCTCATTTCCGAAGTATATAAATCTTGCAGCCTATCTTGAAGCGATGCAAAAAAATAAGCCTATCCCTTCTTTTGCGACGAGTTGTAGTCTCTCCGGAGCTGTTACCGCTGCCGAGGCTGTTTTCATCCTTCTTAATAAGAAAAAACCGATATGTGTGCCCCTGATAAGGCATTATGATTTGTTTGATGGTAAAATTGTTGTAAGAAAAAGTAAGAGCAAGGTGCCAAGTTTTCTCAGAAAAAGGATTTTTCGGATGATTCTCCGCAGAAGAAAGGAATTGGCTCCCTATAAGGATTTTATAGATAAGCTATAAAGAAGGAATTGCGGCTATCCTTTCGCTGCGATTTTTCCCTTTTCTGAACGAATTTGCGCAGCTATAACCCTTTTTCTTGATTGGGCCATTTCAGTGATTTGAATTTTATGAGTCGCTTTCAATAATAATACACCGTCGTCTTTATGTCGATGGATGAATTCCTCGATATTCAAATACTCCTGCCCTTTGAAAATATTGCGGCAGTTCCTCAATAAGTAGACCAAACTGATATCATCTATTTTATAGTATATTTCTAATGAATTCGGAGATTCTTCGGGAATTCTTTCGAGCTTTTGGATATCGATGGTTTTAGCAATATATTGAAACAGTTTAACGAAAGCATCAATTTTATTTTGGTGGAGGGGATTGGTTTTAAATTCCGCATTCAACTGTTTCATAACCTCTTTCGATTGAATTTCGATATTGGTACACCTTAAGGAATAATCCCCATGGATTAATTGATATTTGAGTGGTTCGTCAATTTTCTCTCTAAATTTTTTAACGACAAAGCTCTCTTTTCCGTTGGTGGCTTTAAAATAAGAAATTTTGACTGGTTCGACATAGTTCTTTTCGCTGACGAAAGAGTCCTTCAGAATTTTCAAATCTTCCAATCTGTGACCATGGTGACTTTCTAAAAAATTTTGAAAATCATCTCTTTCTATAGTCCGGAAGGATTGTAATGAACCATTCGGGTAAGACTCATATTCTGGCCATTGATCAAAAGGAGTCCTTAGAAAAATTTCATCACAACTGATACAACGAATGAGCTCGTTCATATAAGTCCTCTCTGCGGGAAAGTCCCGCCTTTATGGCGGGACAATATTAAATGTAGTTATCTTACCCGGAAGCTTCGCCCTTTTGGTGCGCAGCTTCACATTTAATAGGAAATAGAGGGGGATTTTAAATGGTCCCTCACCAGAAAAACTTCCTCCATTTCCTTTAAAACATCTAAAAAAACAGAGATCAAATTGGGGTCAAATTGTTTTCCGGCACCATTCAATAGCTCATTCTTTGTCTCTCCCTGGGAAAGTGGCTTTCGATAGGGATGGTCAGAGGTCATGCTGTCATAAGCGTCGGAGATCGCAATAATCCTTGCCCCTATGGGGATTTGGTCACCCGCCAATCCATCCGGATAACCTGTCCCATCGAAGCGTTCATGATGATATTGAATATAAGAAAGGATGTTGGAAGATAAGTTTAAAGGGACTAACAGCTCAATCGATTTCTTAGTATGCTGTTTGATGATGGCCCAATCGATAGGAGTGAGGGTTCCCTTTTTGTTTATGAATCGATTGCTAATGCCAATTTTCCCAACATCATGGAGATAGGCCGCAACTTGAATTTCGCTTCGTTCCTTTGGGGAGAGGTAAAGCCGCTTGGCAATAAAATCAGAATAGTAACAGACCCGTTCGGAGTGGCCTGAGGTGTACGGATCCTTCTCCTCAAGGGTATGGGCAAGGACCTTAGCAAATTTCAAAAAGTTTTGGTTATCTGAAAAACCTTCACCATTCCATTTGTTATCCGCGATCCCATTGATTCCATTTTGAATCGACAGACTCCCATTTAACAGTGATTCCTTAAAAGAAGAAGGATCGAAAAACTTCCTGACCACCTCTTTAATCTTCAAATTAAGCTTTCTTCGTTGGACGGATTTATCGATAATCGAGATGATTTCTGGGACATTGAAAGGTTTAGGGATATAATCAAAGACACCATATCGAATCGCTTCAATTGCACTTTTTAGAGTTCCGTATCCAGTGATGATAATAATCATGACATCCCGATCGATCATGCGTATTTCTTTCAGAGTATCGATCCCAGAAATACCAGGCATCTTGAGGTCTAACGTGGCGACATCCATCGCAATTTGCTGAATCATCTGAATGGCAGCATTCCCATTTTCAACGGTAAATACATTGTAGTTTGGCTTTAAGATCATTCTTAAAGACTCTCTTGGCCCAATTTCATCATCCACAATGAGGATATTGGGTAAATTATTTTGGTTTTCCATAAGCTTCCTCAATTTAAATTAAGGGGTGATTTCATTGTAGGCTATATTTCTTAAGCAAAAACTTTGCCAGGTGCTTATAAAATATAAGGTTTAGGATGGTTAATAATTATTTGATATTTAATGGGAATTTTGAAATGATTAAGGGACATGAATTTTTTGTGGGATAAGATAGGTAGATATATTCTGATTTTTGTAGGATTTTCATATGTTTTATTTAATTTAGATTATAAGTTCTTGTAATTGTAAATTAAATTAACATTGCTCAAAATTGAACATTGATTAACAATTTTGTAATTATTTGAATCTTCCTGCCTACCGGGCGGGACATCCGGGAAAAGAAATATTATTTCATATTATGCTTCTTTCCTTCGCCTATGAAGGTGGGGCTTACAGGGCACTTGCCGGTCAAAAATCTTTAAGTCTATCCTGATTGATTCCCAATTTTTCCATCTTATATTTTAAGATTCGACGACTGATTCTCAACATCTCCGCCGCATGAGATTGAACATAATTTGCCCTTTTTAAAGCATCTAAAATGATTCCTTTTTCAAACTCTTCTTCTGCCTCTAAGAAAGAGACCTTACCATTTAAAACAGATTCTTTTAACCCGTTGATTTTAGGTATATTTATCAATGAAAAAGGTAAATCATTATGCTGAATATATTCATTGGAGGTTAAAGCAATGATGCGCTCGATCAAATTTTCTAATTCTCGAACATTTCCCGGCCAATCATAATTCATCATTAATTCTAAGGCTTCTTTACTGATTCCTTTTATATTTTTATTATTTTCAGCATTAAATTTTTTTATAAAATTTTCTAATAACATAGGAATATCCTCTTTCCTCTCACGTAAGGGGGGAATAACAATAGGGACAACATTAATTCGATAATAGAGGTCTTCTCGAAACTCCCCTTTTTTCAAAAGTTGGTTTAAGTCTCTATTGGTAGCAGTGATGAGCCTGACATCGACTTTGATCGTCTTCGATCCCCCCACACGATTAAACTCTTTCTCCTCTAAGAACCTAAGAATTTTTGCCTGAGTGCTCAGACTCAATTCACCGATTTCATCGAGAAAGAGTGTCCCATGTTGGGCGATCTCGAAACGGCCTAATTTTTTCTCGATTGCATTTGTGAACGCTCCCCTCTCATGTCCAAACAATTCACTTTCGATCAGCGTCTCTGGGATGGCAGCACAATTAATGGTAACAAAAGGATAATTCTTCCGATTGCTATTATAATGAATCGCCCGGGAGATGAGTTCCTTTCCTGTTCCGCTCTCTCCCATGATGAGGACGGTCGATTTTGAATCCGCGATTTGCCTAACCACTTTAAAAATATTTTCCATTACCTTACTTTTGCCAATAATATTTCCAATACTAAAACCTTTATCGATTTCTTTACGAAGGTATTTCACCTCTTTCTCCAGGGCCTGGGTCGAAAGAGACCGACTGATAATTAACCGAAGTTCATCAATATCGAAAGGTTTTGTGACATAATCATAGGCTCCAAGTTTCATCGCTTCAACAGCAGTCTTGATGGTCTTCGTCGCAGTAATCATGATCACGATCAAATCAGGATCGCTCTCTTTAACTTTCTCTAAAACCTTTAAACCATCGATATCAGGTAAAATAATATCAAGCAGGACGACATCTGGAGAATGCTCTTTTATTTGAAGAAATGCCTCTTCAGCGTCTTTTGCTAAGAAGACCTCATAATCATTCTTCAAAATCATCTTGACCGATTCTCTGGTCCCTACTTCGTCATCAACGATCAAAACACTTTTCACGGTCACCTCCTCAACCACTCATCTTTTTTAGTTATTTATCGATGGATAATAAATGACCTTTCTTCTTTCAATAGGGAATGTCAGTGAAATGAGCGTTCTCGGTTTCTTGTCATTGACTTCAAGTTTCATACTCCCTCGATTTTTCTGAATAATTTCTTTAATTAATCGCAATTCCAATTCTATCGCCTCCTCCTGTTGAGGAGCTGGAATTCCCAATACGTTTTTTAATTGTTCACTCGGCTTCCTGTAGCCTGTGGAAACAATCATAATCTCAATCAATCCTTTATCCTCTTTCGGTAGACCTTTATTGGGTTCCGTTTCTTTATGAGTATTTAATGATTGGGTTAAAAATCCGATGCTTCCGTTTGGGGGAATGGAAGGGATGATATATTCCAGAAGTGAATTAAAAATATATCTTAGCTGTTCCTCGTGAACGATCGTCTCGGGTATGTCTTTTTCGTATTTTTTAAATATTTTTATCTGTTTATCTTTAAGTTGAACCTCATGTTTCTTTAAAATATCCTCGAGAACAAAATGAACAGTGTTCGTTTTTTCAATAGGGGTAATGATCCTAATATAATTCATGAGACCATTCAGTACTGAATCAATCTTCTCAATATCCTCGGTAACCACTCTATAAAAATAATCTCTAAATTCCGCATCGTTAAATTTTTCTCGTAAAAGTTGAGTAAAGGTTTTGATAGAAACGAGAGGGTTTTTTATACGATGAACCAACTCAATAAAAAAGGTAGATAAAGTGTGAGTATTTTGTTCATCCGAGAAACGCTTCTCCCTGAAAGCAGGTATTTTCATCTCAGTCTTTTTTAGGAAGGAGGAAAACGAACTGTTTTCAGTTGCTGTCCTAAAAAAAAGATCCTTTTCTATCAGATTTTCGCCATCTGAAAAAATAGCACTGCGTATGATCACATGCTCTAATTCTCTCAGGTTTCCTGGCCACCAATAATTCTCTAATAACATCAGGGCATGATTGGAAATCTCAACCTTCTTTATCTTCATCTTCTTAGAATATTCTTTCAAAATATATTGAGCAATCGTTGCAATCTCTTTGGACCGATCTCTCAAAGGCGGTACAAAAATTGAAAAGGTGCTTAATTGGTAATATAAATCCTCTGAAAATTTTCCCTGTGCAACTTTCTCTTTTAAATTCTCAGAAGAGGATGAAAGGAACCGGATATTTTGGATAATCTTTTTCTCATCACCATTTTGTAATAATCCGTCTTCTATCAACTCTAAGAGCTTGAGCTGGCTGCTTTGTCCTAAATACTCAACTTCTTTTAAATAAAGGGTAGCAGGGATCGTCCCATAATTGACTTCCTTAAAAAGATGGGAAAGTTGAGCATGGAACCCATCTTCTTTTAAAATTCTGCAGTCTATTTTATAAAAACGATAATTTTTCCAATCCCCCGTATAATGGATGATCTTTGCGATCAACTCCTTGCCGGTTCCCTGTTCTCCTTGGATTAAAACCGGAGCAATATTTTGGGCGGCTCTCTGAGTCAATGTGACAATCTGAGCTGGAATGATAGGAGATTGAAGCAATTCTTGATAATTCATCATTGTTCAAAAGAATTAAAAATATCTGGATGATTTCTTAAATCTTCTCTTCTTCTTTTCGTGTCTCCCTGATTAAGTGGCAGATTAATAAAGAAGGAAGTCCCTTTGTTCAACTCGCTCTCCACATCAATGTATCCTCTGTGATCCTGAACGATCTGATGAGAGATCGATAATCCCAATCCGCTCCCTTTGTCTTTAGTAGTATAGAAAGGAGTAAAGATATCTTCTAAATGTTCTGCTGGAATGCCGCGTCCGTTGTCGGCAAGTTCAATCTGAATATAGGGCTCACCCCCGGGCTTCGCAAAGGAACGAGTTTTTACAGTAATTTCCCCTCTCTCCGGTGTAGCCTCAACCGAGTTCAACAAAATATTCAAAAAAACCTGTTTGATCTGCTCCCGGTCTATCTTGATAGGAGGTAAATTTGGTATATAGTTTTTAATGATATTGATTTGCTTCTTTTTACTCTCGGTGGAAACCAAGAGAATCATTCCATCCAAAATGCCATTGATATCTTCAAACTCAAACTTTGGGTCAGAAGGTCTCGCAAAATCAAGAAGTTCGGTGATCAATGATGAGATTCGGTCCACCTCCGAAGAGGCAATATTAGTAAAATGGTTTCTAAATTCTTCATCCTCAAAGCGCTCGGGCAGCAATTGGGTGAAGGTCTTAATGGCCACTAAGGGGTTGCGGATTTCATGGGCCAGTCCTGCCGTGAGGGTCCCCAAAGAAGCCAAACGATCCGCCCTCCGCATATAGGATTTGGATTTCTTCAAATCTTCGTAGAGCCTTGCATTCTCAATAGCAATGGCCGTTTGGTTAGCTAGGGTGCTGAGCAATTCGATATCCTCATGATAATAAATATCTTTATCAAATTTTTGGCTCAGGTTAATCATACCGATGAGTTGATCCTTTGAAATGAGCGGAATGCTGACCTCAGCTCCTAAGAGACCCATTTGCTCAATAACACTTTTCAATTCAGGAATATTTCCCCCTTTGATCAGTTCTTCTCGAACAATAATCTCTCCAATTTTTTGTAAATAACGGGGGAGGGGATCTCCCTTTGGGAGTAATGGGGTTGGCGAGGCCATCTTTATGTTTCTCGATTCCTGCAAAAAATATCCTCCCTTTTCCTCGTTCATTAAAAATAGAGATGCCTTCTCAACCCCCATCGTCTGAGCGATCGTGTCTATAATCCTTTTTGATAAGGATTGTAAGTCGAGTATGGAGACCATGGCTTTGCTAAATTTTCCTAAGGTTTCACGGTAATCGTATTTATTTTTAAAGAGGAGATACTCTACTGCTTTTTCCGTGCCTGGTTTGATTTGGTGGAAAAAGAAAGCGACTAAAATAAGGAGCGATAAAATAATGGCTGAAAATGGGTAATTAATTTCTTTAAAGAAAAGTTTTTGGCTAAGGATAATGAGGAGGATAGATGGAATAAACAAGAGTAGCATCAGAAGAACATAAGTCGTCCCCTTTTTCAAGACAATATTAATATCCATCAATCGGTGTTTGACTATAGAATAGGTTGTAAATCCAATCATAATCACTGTAAAAGAAGGACCGAGCCAATTAAATTTAGAGATCCCAGCCATTGGAAAAAATAAATTTGTAATGAAGGCAAGGCTCGAAGTAAAAAACATCCCAAACAAACAATATTTAATTTGGAGTCTTACAAGGCCTATAGCTTTTTGATAGGTTCTTATCAGAAATATAAAACCCAAAACAATGTAGCTAATTAAATAAATCGAGAAAAATGGATAAATTGGTCCATAATTAAACATTTGAGAATCAAAGCGAGGAGAAGACACTATCTGATTTGTAAATGCCAACCCTAAAATAACGAATGAAGGTAGACCCACCAAGAATAATTTAGAAGAACTCAACCCCCTCTGTTCTCTGGGAAATAGCAGGGAAAAACACAGAAATGCAGCTGGTATAATTCCTGAGGTTGCAAAACTCATCCTTCCCCAAAAAATCCTCCAGAAGGGATCCTTGAAAAAATAAGCCATCAGAACGCTTAAGATCCAACCCGCAGAGGCCCAAGAAGCTAAGGAGAATGTTATATTTACTCGTCTAAATGTTGACCTTTTTAAAAAAATTAAAAAGCCTAACCCGGTGTTCACAAAAATTGTAACTAAAAGTATCAATCCGATGAGAATCAATTCTTAACCCTAATTAAATGTAGTTTTAGGTTGAATATTTACCTACAACGAATACAGTGTGCCTTCCCCCAAATCCATGAGCGTTCATAGCTGCTGTTTTTATATCCATTCTTATTAACCGGTTTGGCACATAATTAAGGTCACATTTCGGATGAGGATTAAGAAGATTTATTGTTGGCGGAACGATACTATCTCTTATCGCCAAGAGACAAGTAATTACCTGGTAAATCCCAGTTGGAGAAAGAGATTGACCGGTAATGGGTTTAAGAGATGAGATAGGAATTTGATAGGCAATTTCTCCAAACGCACTTTTGATAGCCTCTGTCTCACAGATATCATATTCCAGATAACCGTTTCCGTGTGAATTAATATAATCAATATCTTTGGGCTTTAGTTGTGCTTTAGCTAATGCTTTTTTAAAACACATTCCCGCAGCAGTACCGTCAGTGGTTGCTCCGAACAGGTCATATCCGTCATTAGTGGCGGCATATCCAAGAACCTCCCCATATATTTTTGCATTTCTTTCTTTAGCATGCTCAAGTTCTTCTAATATTATAACAGCCCCGCCTTCACCTAAAACCAATCCGTCACTTTCTAAATCATATGGCTTTACTGCTCTTTTGGGTGCATCATTGCATCTTGATAGATAGCCAGTTACACAAAAAAACCCAAAAATATATGGGCTGATTGGAGCCTCTGCAGCTCCAACCAGAATTACATCAGCATCGCCTGCTTTTATGGAATTGTAACCGAGATAACACGCATCTAATCCAGAGTTGCAACCTGCCGAAATAGTATTATTTAGGCCTTTTAAACCGAATGCACAGCTAATTGCACCACTTGCGCAATGAGTTGAAATTGAAAAAACTGCATAGGGGGGGATTCTCTTCATTCCTTTTTCGTAATATACATTGTGCAAATGTTCTGAAACATCACTGCCTCCCATGGCTGTTCCGATAAAAACTCCAACCCTATAGGGTTCTTCCCGAAAAAAATCTATATTAGAATCCTTAACTGCCATTTCAGCAGCCCCTAAGGCAAATTGGGCGAACCTGGCCAGTCTTTTTGCAGTTTTGGGGTCCATATAATCGGTGGGATCGAAATCTGGGACTTCGGCTGCTATTTGAGAAGGGTAGGAAGAGGCGTCAAAACGGGTAATCTTTCTAACCGCTGATCGTCCGTGAACCAAGGAATCCCAAAAATTTTCGATCCCAATACCGTTGGGAGCAACAA
>Ga0315279_10007724_pt1 | contig 13201 bp, 6 predicted proteins | sample YL17G06_20_MG_FD_203694 | JGI IMG/M metagenome (GOLD analysis project Ga0315279, IMG submission 203694) | Sediment microbial communities from Yellowstone Lake, YNP, Wyoming, USA - YL17G06_20 | ecosystem: Environmental > Aquatic > Freshwater > Lake > Sediment | place: USA: Wyoming | collected... | reverse complement strand
CCATAGGAGCCGCCATCTGCGGCAAGGTCGCCTTGATGGTACTTCGTGCCCAGATGCAGGTCGTTGGCCGGGTCGAGATACGGATCCCGCGACAGGTAGACGCTGTCGTACCACCCGCCGCGCTGGGCTTCGGTCGCCGAACCGCCCAAGTTCGCCACGGTCCACTCGACATGCAGGTCCTGCCCGGACCAGGCGGTTGTCGGGGCGACGATGGTGGTGACCCGCAGGTCGGCGGGCGGCGCCAACGCCAGTTCGATGGCGGCCGCCCCGACGTTGTTGCCTTCCCCCTGGAACTCATAGACCTCGTTGTGGGCGTTGGAGTCGGTCTTCACGAGGATGAAGTGCGTTCCTTCCACCGACTGCGGCAGCGTGACGGTCCGCTCCCGCACGTACTGCTCTCCCGCAGCTAGCCGGCCATTGTGGCGGAACGTGCCCAGGGCCACATCGGAGGCATCCAGCACCGCGTCGTCGGACAGGTAAACCGTGTCCGACCAGGCGCTTGCAGCTGTGGCGTCCGGCCCGGCGTTGGTGACGGTCCACGTGACGGATATGTCTCGACCGGCGACGCCGTCAGCGGGAACCGTGACGGGTGAAACCTGTAGATCAGCATGCACGCCGGTCACGGTCATCGGCAGTGCAGCCTGCGCCGTGTTGTTGTCCTCGTGAACATGCTCAAAGACCTGGTGGCGGACGTCGGCCACGACGTAGACATAGTACGGCCCCTCCAGATCCTGCCGCAGGTCGAAGAACTCCGAGCCCGAGTAGGCCGTCCCGGGCGCCAAGGCGCCAGAGTGGGAAACGACGCCCAACTCGATGTCCGAGGCTGGCTCAAAGACCGTGTCGGTGGACAGGTAGACTCCATCCTGCCAGAGCGACTCTTCGGTGGCCTGCCGGCCCTGATTGACGACCATCCAGTTCACCTGAATGGCGCTGCCGGCTGTGGCGGCCTCTGGCGCCTCCACATCGCTGGCGATCAGGTCGGCGGGTGTCAAGGCGACTTGGATCGGCGTGGGGACCAGGAATACGTTGTTGGCCTCGCCGTCCCTCTCTTCGAGGGAATCCTCCACGTCGGTGACCACGAAGATGTGGAACTCGCCCTCAATGCGGTCGGGCAGGCGCAGGTAGACTGGTGAACTCGGCGGGCCGTAAGTCCCGCCGACTGCCACGGGGGTGCTGTGATCGAGTTGCCCGAACAGTCGGTCGGACGCCGGATCGAACTGGTCATCCGCCGATAGGTAGAAGGCGTCCCGCCACTGACCGGCCGCCTCCTCGGTGCCCTCGTTGGTCACACGGAAATCCACGGCGATGAACCCCCCGGCTGCACCGGTCGCCGGTGACGTCATCGACACGACGCGCAGGTCCGGAACATAGTCGATGATTTCAATGATCCGCGATGCGACGTTGTTTGCCGCGGCGTCTTTCTCGTAAATGCCGGCCTGGTCGTCAGTCACGAAAAACAGATGGTAATCGCCCTGGATTCCATCCGGGAGCATGATGTCGGTCGTCTGGCCCGCCGGGTCATAGGACGAGCCAACTTCCAGGGCGGCTTGGCGGCTGTAGCTTGCCAGCAGCGTGTCGTTCTCAATGTCGAGCGTGGCGTCCCGCGAGAGGTAGATCGCGTCGCGCCAGGTGGGCTGGGCGGTCTCGCTGCCGGCGTTGGTCACCTGCCAGTCCACGGTGATCGCGTACCCGGCGATGCCGGTGGCCGGCGAGTCGATGGATGCGACCTGAAGGTCCGGCGCGAGGTCCTGGACCACGATCGCGTTGTCTGTCGCCAGCGCGTTGTTCGCTTCGGCGTTGTGTTCGTAGAGCGTATTGCGGCTGTCGACCTTCACGAACAGGTGGAAGGTTCCCTCGATCTGGTCGGGAATAAGGAACGTCTGCTGTCCCTGATAGCCGTCGCCGGCGCCAAGCGCGCCGGCATGGGGGAATTCCGCTATCCGGCGGTCGTTCGCGTCCAGCACGTCGTCGGCCGACAGGTAGATTCCGTCGTACCATGACGCGCTGGTCGTGGCCTCGGGGCCGTTGTTGACGACGGACCACTGGACGGTGATTTCCTGGCCGGCGATTCCCGCGGCTGGGCCGTCAGCGGAGATGACCTGCAAATCGCATCTCACCGGCTCGACGACAGCCACGGGGTTCGTCGAGGCCACCACGTTGTTGGCCTCATTGGACTCGCTGACGGCACCGCCGCCGTCCGTTTTGACCAGGACGTAGTAACTCCCAGTGGCCAGATTGCCCGGGACGCGGAGCGGCGCGGCGGTGACGTCATAGCCGGTGCCGGGGTTCAACGCCCCCGAGTGGGTCCGTGAACCGATGGAGACGTCCTCGCCGCTGAGGGTCGGGTCGGAGGACAGGTAGACCGTGTCCGTCCAACTGGTGCTGCGCGTATTGCCGACACCCTGGTTCTCGACCCGCCAATCCAGCGGGATGTCCTGCCCGGCAACTCCGACGGCCGGTCCGCTGACCGCGATCGGCCGAAGGTCCGGCGGGTCGGCGTATGCGAGCGTGACGGGAATCACGCCGTAGTCGCGGGCGATGGTGCTCTGGCCGAACCCGGAGCCGGCACCCCAGTGCGTGTCGGGCAGCACGATAAGGTAGTACGTGCCGGGCGCCCAGTTGGGAACCGCGTGTTCCGCATGTCCCGTCTGCGTGTAGCTCTGGCCCGGGCCCAGCGGCAATCCGTGCCAGTAGTTGTGCGAGCCCAACCAGTAGTCCTGATTCTCATCATACGACTCGTCCGCCGACAGCGCCCAAGCGTCATCCCATCCGGTGCCCCCCGACCAGCCCGTGGAGATCGTGGTTCCGCCGGTGTTGGTGATCGTCCAGGTGGCCGTCGGCAGGCTGCCGATCTGGAGGACCAGCGGGGTCTGAATGTCCGTCACTCGCAGGAACGGCGGCGTCGGGGTGATCACGCTTGCCTGGGTGTCCGAGCGGGCGTCGTTGTTGTCCTCGCGGTTGAACTCCTCCTCCCGGTCGGTTCCGTCGGTCTTGACGATCAGGTAGTAGCTGTTGCGCGGCACAGAGTCGGCAATGAGCACCTCCGCCGTCTGCGTGTAGGACTCGCCCGGGCCCAGGAAGTCCAGGTTGCGCACTTGCGCCACCCGGATGTCGGAACCGTCGAGCTGCGGGTTGGTCGACAGCCAGACTTCATCGTACCAGTAGGATGCGGAGGTCGGGCCCGTACCGAAGTTGCTCACGGTCCATGACACGGTGGCTCGTTCCCCGGCACTCAGCGTGTCGAGCATAGCGACGGCGGAGGCCCTCAGGTCAGGGTACGGCCGCGTCGTGATCCACGTCGCCGACGGGCTGACAGTCGTGTTGTCTTGGCCCCCGGCCGGCTCGTCCACTGCTTCCTGGCTGTCGGTCTTAACGACAAACCAGCGGTTGCCCGCGCTGTCGGCTGGAATCGTGATCAGGATAGCGCGGGTGTACGACTCGCCCGGCGCCAGCGGCTGGTCGAACGTAAGCTGCACGAGTTCGGTGTCGGAGCCGGCTGTGGCGTCCGTGGAAATGTAGGCCGTGTCCGTCCAACCACCCTCGGCGACCCCGAGCCCGAGGTTGGTCACCGTCCAGGACAGATCCACCTGCTGACCGCCCACGCACTCGGCCGGGAACGCAATACGGGTGACCGACAGATCAGCAAGCTGCTGGACGAAACTGAACTGGTAGGCATCCTGCGCCGGCTCTCCGCCGACACCGTCGCCGTCCTGGTCCAGCCTGTTCCCGGCCAGATCCGTCACCGTTGGTGCGAGGGTGACGGTGAAGGTCCCGTTGGCCAGCCGAGCCGGAATGGCGATGCGGAAGGTGTCCGGGGCGATCCTCTGAACGCCCGTGGCGCTGTAACTGCCCGACGGACCGCTGATGGTCACGTCCCCGGCGGCCAGCGACCCGTCGGCCATATCTTCATCGAACGTCACGTCGATCGTTGTCACGGCCCTGTTGTGCACGCCCGTGGCCGAGTTGCCGGCGGCGCGAGGCGTGTCGCGGTCGATGACCATATCGAACGCGTAGCGATCGTCCTGGGCTTCGCCCTTGAGGCCGTCAAGATCCTGGTCCATCAGGTTGCCGGCGGCATCGGTGATGTTCGGGCCGACCGTGACGCTGTAGACGCCTGCCGTCGACACGGGGGCAAAGGTCGCGCCAACCGTCAGGTCGCTCTCCCAGTCGATGGACTCCACCGGCACCGGCCCGTCGGGGCCATCGATGCGGACATCGGCAGGCTGCATGCTGTCCCGGCGCATCGGCTCGTTGAAGGTCAGTCGGATTCGGTCCAGCGTGCCGTTCACCGGGACGGCGGGCTCATGGCCGACAACTCTCGGGCCGGCGACATCGAGGATGGTGAAGGATCCGACGAACTGGTCGTCACTCTGCTCGCCCCGGACACCATCTCGGTCCTGATCCATCGCCAGCGCGCCAGCGAAAATGTTGGGACCGACGACCACCCGGTACTGTCCGTAGGCCGACTGCTGGGCGAAGGCAATTCCGTACACGCCTGGGCCAAGATAAACCGGGTCGCTTGCCACCGCGATCTGCCCGGCTGGGCCTTCGATCATCACGTCAGCCCGGGTAAACGTTTGGCTGTCAATGGGCTCGGCGAAGGTGACGACCACGCTACTGACCGGTTCCGTCACGTCCCCGCTGGGATTCATCTCCTCGATCCACGGGGCGTTGTTCTCCCAGTGGCACAGGACTACGTTCGAAAGCAGAGTCTGACCCTGGCTGTTCACGAAACGGGCCTGCACTTCGTCGTTGCCGGCCAGGTAGGACGTGTATGCCAGGGCCACGCGTCCGGAAGCATCGGTGACGAGGTCCCAACTCCGGCCCGCGTTGGGCCCGTCGACAACAAAGAAATGCACGGCGCGGTTGACGATGGGAGCGCCCGTATCCGTCTGCAAAGCAGCCGTGATGTTAGACTGCGTTCCTAGTTCGCACGTCAATTCGGGCGGCCCGAGCACAATGCCCTCCCCGACGACCGCCGTCGTCGACGACAGGCAGAAGGCAGCAAAGAAGATGTTGTCATCGCTCGAGGGGTTCCGTGTGAATATGGTAATCGCCTGGTCACCGTTGTGCACAAAAGGCAGCAGGCTATACAGCTCGTCATCGGAGCGCATATCGGTGGGTGGAGCGCTGGGTGAGGCCGGGTTGGCGTTGCTGTCGCCGATGCCGCCGACTGTCAACAACGCCCCGTTCGCAGCGGCTCCGTCGTCCTGCCCTCCCGCTGAACTTGTAACGAGTTGGCCGTTGACGCTGACGGTGCTGTACTGGGAACTAGGTTGATAGCCAAAGGAAATCCCCAACGACATATCCAAGGCCAGTCGCGGGTCGCTCGTGTCCAGGGGCTCGGCCAGCGCCAAGGCAAAGGTGTCGCCCACGACGTTCTGGGCGCCGAACAGCAGAGCGATTGTGTTGTTGCTGTTTTGATTGGGATCATCGAATATGACCGCCAGTATCTCCCCGTCAATCAAACTTGTGTTGACCTCCCCAATCGTGAAGTCGATCTGGCCGGCAGGGGCTGTGTCCAACTTGTTCCTAACAAGCGATGTTACGTCAGCCCAAACGTTGTAGGACGATATGTTGCTGGGAGTCGTGATACTCCAAAGGACCGGCTGGCCGTCAATTGCCACGTCGCCGTTGACAAGGCGGTAGCCACTGAACCCGGTCGAGGCAGCCGCCATGTATGCACACCGGACTTTGGCTCCTGCGGGCTTCTGGACTTGAATGACCCCGGAAGCCTGAGAGGTGCCCAAGCCATCAACGGAGAGGCTTACGTGACCGGTTTCCTGAACGATCGGTACGATCGAGCCGAAATTTGTAGGAGTGATCCCCGATCCCTGCCCCGGATCAGGCAAGAGCGGGTCCGCGGCATCCAATAACAGGCGGGGCTCAAGCGCCTCGCATATGGCCGCTATTCCCGGACGGTGGCGGAGTGGGTCCATCTGCCGCTCAGTGATGGAACGCATCTTGCGTAACACCAGCCCGTACAACTTCCGAAGCCGACCGACCATGTGCGATGCTGGGGACATGTTTCCTTCTCCTTTTTCCCGGCCGGCCAGCAGGGTCGCGCGGCGCGCAAATCCCCGGCCGAATGGCCGTATCTCCATGGAACGACTCTGGTTTCCCGTGCGCGCCCAGTCCAGACAACAGGCCAAACAGGCCCCGCAAGTGTTCCCTTCTTTCACGAATGTCGCAACCACTCCTTGCTGAGTCGCGCCGGGCAAGACTGTAAAACACGAAGTAGAAATAGATTATTACCGCACATCATTAGAAATGTCAACACAAATTTGTAGCAAAAAAAAGGCGTAACAGTCGCAGAAACATGGCTATAAGGTGAACATCCTAGGCCGGCCTCGTCGCCACGTCTGATGGCTCACATTGGCAAGCGGCCTCCACAGGCAGCAGCCTGATAAGTTTTCCCGGCCGCAGTTGTTGCAGATTGATGCTCACGATGGTGCCAACTCCCGTTCCTGCCAGCCGTTCAAACCAGGCCATCAGTTCCACCAGACCTATCCCCCCGCCGGCCAGCGCTGGATGACGCCTTTGTCAGTGGGGACGATCACGATGTTCACGCAGTGGCCGACGACGCCGACCATTTGCGACGGGTAGCCCAGGCGGCGGGCCTGGTCGTGGAAGACCTGGCACTCGCAACGGGTCACTTCCGTGCGGTCCTCGTTGAAGCCGAAGTCGAAGCTCGTCGCCACGTCGATCTTCCTGGCCAGTTCGGCCGAGATCCGGCAGCAACCGCAGCCGAAGTCGCCGTCGCCGTAATGGCCGTGCTTGCCCGCCCGACCGGCGTAGCCGCAGTAAGCCAGGTCGCCGGGCACGACGAGGATATGCTCCGTCGTCGGCACACGCGTGAGCATTCGATGGCCGCGCATGCAAGCGGGCAACCCGGAAAGAGCCGCCCGTGTGCGTGAGTTCTTGTTATGGGTTGCGGCCGGGCTACTTCCGCCTGCGGCAGATCACCGCCAACCCGCCCAGGGCCAGCAGGGCCAGCGTGGCGGGCTCGGGGGTGATGGCGGACGGCGTGCCGCCGGCGCCAAAGTTGCTCATCAGCGTCTGGAGGTCTTCCCAGTCCACCGTACCGTCGCCGTCGAAGTCGCCGTCCGACGCGCCGGCGCTGGTACTCTGGCCCATGTGCCGCTTGAGGATGATATAGTCGGCGGCGTCCACAACCCCGTCACCATTGACATCGCCCGGCACGGGGATCGGCATCAGTGGGTTGTGGCAACGTCTTCATCGCCAGGCGCACGGATGGTGTGTACTGCTCCAACGCCTGCCGGCAGGCCATGCACAGGAGGCGCGTTACGCATGAGGGTCACTGAACGATGCGGATACGTTATCCGTTACGGGTCCTTCCTGCCATTGTGGCAGGGAGACGGCCCGGCGAACAGCTCCTTTACCGAGTAGAGTTTGTTTTGGCGCGAAGAGCCCCAAACAGGAGATCGGACAACATGGAAGTGAAGCTGACAAACATTGACGATATCAGGCCTTACGACAGGAACCCCCGCGTCAACGACGACGCCGTGGACGCCGTGGCGGCGTCCCTGCGCGAGTTTGGCTTCCGCCAGCCGATTGTCGTGGACGAGGGTGGCGTCATCATCTGCGGCCACACCCGCCACAAGGCGGCTCTCAAGCTGGGGCTCAAGCAGGTGCCCGTCCACGTGGCCAAGGACCTCACGCCCGACCAGGTTCGGGCCTACCGCCTGGCCGACAACAAGACGGCGGAACTGGCCGAATGGAACATGGAGTTGTTGCCGCTGGAGCTCAAGGACCTCCAGGCGGCCGACTTCGACTTAGACCTGTTGGGCTTCAGTGCCGACGACTTGGCCAAGATGCTCAACCCCGACGGCACGCCGGGACTGACGGACCCGGACGACGTGCCGGCGCCGCCTCCGGCGACCGGCCCATCGGCCAGCAAGGCATGGACATGGCCATCCGGGGCGAGACGCACGCGACGGACAAGAAGCTCCGGGCCAAGGACCGACATTGTCGTGTCCATCTTCAAGACCTACCTGCACGACAACATCGACGCCATCATCGAGGAGGCGGTCGCCGAGGCCCGCAAACTCGTCCGGTCCAACCGTGGCGAACTCCGAAAGGTACGCGACCAGATTGCCGCCGTCGACGTAGAGTTGAGACGCCTTGCCGAGCGCCTGGTTGACCCCGACCTATCCGAGCCGGCCACAAAGCGTCTGCTTTCGAAGCAGGTGGCGGAGAAGGCCGCGAAGCGCGAGCGGCTTGAGGCCCGGCGAGCCGAACTGGCTGACGACGCCAACGACAACACCGACCGGCTGGCCAACGCGGTTCGCCAGGCGGTCGCCGAAATGAAGCAGTCCCTGGTGCGAGTGGCGTCGGATTCGGAGCTTAACCAGCTCGTGCGGGACTTCATTGGCGAGATAGTCGTCGAGGCTGATGGCAGCCTCCGACCGAAAGACACGGTTCCCCGGTGATCAATTGGCCGAGGCAATCCAGTACCGCCGGCTGGACCGGAAGCTTTGACAGGCAGACCCGGCGCGGTAGTATGATCCTCGCGTGGAATTAAACAAGCCGGCGGGCAATGCGCCGCGAGAAAGGAGCACTCTTCATGATTATCGGATGTTTCGCCCTTGTAGAGCCGTTTGCGCCGATGGCCCGGCAGTTCAAGGCCATCGCGGAGATGGGCATCGAGTACGCGGACCTGACGGACAACCACAACGGCGGGATGCTTGGCGTGGAGTACGGGTTCGCCGCGTCGATCAGCCTGGACAGCCACCCGGCGCTGGTCCGCGACATGGCGGCGGCGGCGGGGATAAAGCTCACGAGCTTCTGCGCCCACGCCAACCTGCTGGACCCGCCCGCGCCGAACGTTTACGGAACCAACGAGATCATCAAGGCCATTCGCCTGGCCAAGCTGCTGGGCATCGACCACGTGATAACCACCGAGGGCGACCCGAAGACGGACTTCGGCCACGAACTGACCGGCGAGGAGCAACTCTTCGCAATTCGCGAGAAGCTCTACACCCCCATCCAGTGGGCCGAGGAACTCGGCGTGAAGTTGCTGCTGGAGACGCACGGCGTGGTGACCGACTCGATCGACGGCATGGCGGGCCTGCTGGAGGCCCTGGGCCACGAGGACATGGTCGGGATCTGCCTGGACACGGGCAACAGTTGGCTGGGCGGGTCCGAGCCGATCGAGTACGTCAAGACCTTCGGCCGGCGAATAAAGCACGTTCATTGGAAAGACATGGGTCCGGAGTGGCTGCCCAGGCGTTCAACATTGTATGGCTGCGGGATGGCGACGATCGCTTTGGGCGACGGAGTCATCGATTTGCCGGCCATAGTCGAGGCCCTTCAAGACGTGGGCTTCGACGGGCCGACGACGCTGGAGATCGCCGGCCCCGACAACGTCAGGAAATCGGTGGAAAGGCTCAGGAAATGGAGCGCATCATGAAGCCAGCAGCAAAGCGGAAAGTCAGCAGGCGGGGTTTTCTTCGTAACACGGCGGCCGCAGCCGTCGGGGCGGCCGTGGCGCCGTACGTCATAACGTCGGCGGCGCTGGGCAAAGACGGCGTGCCGGCGGCCAGCGAGCGGGTGGCGCTGGGCCACATCGGCGTCGGATCGAGAGGAAACCAGGTGCTTGGCGGCTTCTTGGGCCTCAAGGACTGCCAGAGCGTCGCCGTGGCTGACGCGTTCACCGACCGTCGGGATAAGACGGCCGAGCGGATCGACCAGCGTGCCGGCAGCAAGGTCTGCAAGCCCTACCACGACTTCCGCGAACTGCTGGCCCGGCAGGACATCGACGGCGTCGTCGTGGCCACGCCGGACCACTGGCACGTGCCGATCCTCATCGCGGCCGCAAAGGCCGGCAAGGACATGTACGTGGAGAAGCCGCTGGGCCTGTGCCTGGACTGGGACCTCCAGGCCCGCGCCGCCGTCAAGCAGTATGGCCGGGTCTTCCAGTACGGCACCCAGCAGCGATCCAGCGAGCACTGCCGCCTGGGCTGCGAACTGGTGCTCAACGGGCTCATCGGCGAGCTCAAGAGCATCGAGGTGCACGCCCCGGCCGGCAAGTCCGGCGGGTCCACCACGGCCATACCCGTGCCCGAGGGCTTCGACTACGACCTTTGGCTGGGCCCGGCCCCCGTCTCGCCGTACACGAAGGACCGCTGCACGAACTCCGGGTCGTGGTTCGTCTATGACAATTCCATAGGCTTCCTGGGCGGCTGGGGGGCACACCCGCTGGACATCGCGGTCTGGCCGCTCAAGCCCGAGCAGGCTGTGCCCGTCGAGTACGAGGGCACCGGAAAAATCCCCACCGAAGGGCTCTTCAACACCGTCACCAACTGGGACATCCGCGGCAAGTACGCCAGCGGCGTCGAGTTCATCTTCAAGGACGGCAGCGACCTGACGATCTTCACTGGCACCAAGGGCAGCGTCAGCGTAAGCCGCGGCGGCCTCAAGAGCGATCCGGCGCCGCTTGCCAAGACCCGCCTGGGCCCCGACGCCAAGCACCTCCAAGCCAGCACCAACCACGGGCAGAACTTCATCGACGCGATCAAGACCCGCAACCAGCCGGTGAGCAACATCGACGACGCCGTGCGGTCCGACACGATCAGCCACCTGTCCGACATCGCCATCCGCACCGGGCGGAAGATCAAGTGGGACTGGCAGGCCGAGAAGATCGTCGGCGACGACCAGGCCGGGCGAATGCTCCGCCGGGCCCTGCGGGCCCCCTGGAGGCTGTAAGAAAGATCGCGGCAGCGGGTCCGCCATTACCCCGTAGCCGGGAGCCGGGAGCCCGTCCGCCAGTAGCCGGGAGCCGGTAGCCCCGATGTACATCGGGGGCCGATAATTCAAAGCTGGCATGTGCGGTTATTGGCGCAGATCTTTCGACTCCAATGAACCCAGCCCCGAATGCCATAGGCCCCCAATGGTGGGCTGGCGGCGTATAGCCGGTCCTTGGGGCTCCTAACCCGAAGTTCCAGTATCTGACGGTGTCTGTTTGGGGATAACCCCTGTGGAGATATTCAATTAGGTTCTACAACAACTTACTATATGTTCCCATGTAAATCTTATTTTATGCTTGACACGTGCGGGCGTATGCGTACAGTCGTTACCATGTACATCGACATCGTGCCCAACCGCGGCTCGCCGCCGGCCATCCTGCTGCGAGAAGGATGGCGCCAAGGCGGGAAGATACATAAGCGAACCGTCGCCAACCTATCGGGCTGGCCCAGCCAGCAGATCGACGCCCTGCGCCTGCTGCTCAAGGGGGAGCCCATGGTCTCCGCCCGCCAGGCCTTCCGAGTACACCGATCCCTGCCCCACGGGCACGTCGAGGCCATCCTGCAAGCCATGGACCATCTGGGTGTGGATCGCCTGATCGCCTCACGCCCTTCGCGTCAGCGAAGCCTGGTGATGGGCATGATCGTCCAGCGCCTCATCGACCCGGCCAGCAAGCTGGCATGCACGCGGAGCTGGCGCAACACCACGCTCGCGCAGGAACTGCAAATCCACGACGCCCATGTCGACGAACTCTACCAGGCCCTGGACTGGCTCTTCGCCCGCCAGCAGCGAATCGAGAAGAAGCTCGCCGCCCGACACCTCAGCGAAGGCTGCCTGGCGCTCTACGACGTCACCAGCAGCTACTACGAGGGGCGATGCTGCACGCTGGCCCGGCGCGGGCACAACCGCGACGGCAAGAAGAACACGTTGTCCATCGTCTATGGCTTGTTGACCGACTCGCAAGGCCGCCCGGTGAGCGTGCAGGTGTATCCCGGCAACACCGGCGACCCGACGACCGTGCCGGACCAGGTGGACAAGCTTCGCGGGTCGTTCGGCCTGGGCCGCGTGGTGCTGGTAGGCGACCGCGGAATGCTCACCCAAACGCGGATCGAGCAATTGCGGGCCTATCCGCAACTGGGGTGGATCTCGGCCTTGCGCAGCCCGGCCATCGCCAGGCTGATGGCCGCCGGGGCGATAGACCGCTCGCTGTTCGACAAGCAGGACATCGCCGAGATCACCTCGGCTGACTTTCCCGGCGAACGTCTGGTGGTGTGCTTCAATCCTCTGCTGGCCGAGGACCGCCGCCGCACGCGGGATGAGCTTCTGGAGGCCACGGACAAGCAGCTTGAGAGGATCGCCGCGGCCGTGGCCCGGCGCAAGCAAAAGCCGCTGAGCAAGGACGAGATCGGCCTGAAAGCCGGCAAGGTGGTCAACCGCTACAAGATGGCCAAGCATTTCACGCTGACGATCGAGGATGGGCGGTTCGAATGGCGGCGGAAAGACGCCTCGATCGCCGCGGAGGCGGCGCTGGACGGCTTTTACGTGGTGCGGACCAGCGAAGCCGCCCAGGACATCGCCCGCGACGATGTGGTGCGAAGCTATAAGCTGCTCGGCCAGGTCGAGCAGGGCTTCCGGACGCTCAAGGGACTGGATATCCGTGTGAGGCCGATCTTCCACCGCGTGGAGGACAGGGTGCGGGCCCACATCTTCCTGTGCATGTTGGCCTACTACGTGGAGTGGCATTTGCGGCGCGCCTGGTCGCCGCTGCTGTTCGACGATGAGACGTTGGCCCAGGATCGCAGGCAGCGCGACCCAGTCCGCCCGGCCGAAGCTTCCGCCTCGGCCCAATGCAAGAAGTACGCGCGGCAGACGGCCGAGGGGCTGGAAGTGCAAAGCTTTCCGACGCTGCTGGCGAACCTGGGCACGCGTTGCCGGAACACCTGTAGCGTCCGTGGCCTGGCCGATGGCCAGGAAGTCGGCCCGGGCGAATCAACATTTGATTGCCTGACGGAGCCGACGGCATTGCAAGCCAAGGCGCTGGCACTGGTGGATATGTTGCCAGTAGGCGCGCAGTAGCTTTTGCCGCAAGTGCGGTGTCAGCAAGAATATACCTCTGACCTACTGCTGGAACTTCGGATTAGTTCTCGCGCCTTGTGGCGGCCGCGGCCCGGGGGACTGGCTTCCCGACGGGATGCCTGTCCCCGCCGTTGGTCGAGGGACGTGCGAACAGCGGGGACAGGCACAGGGGACTGGCTCCGAAGCCCCGGCGCTGTTTGCCGGGGCGCAGGTGCCTGTCCCCGCCGTTGGTCGAGGGAAGTTCCAACAGCGGGGACAGGCGCAGGGGACTGGCTCCGAAGCCCCGGCGCTGTTTGCCGGGGCGCAGGTGCCTGTCCCCGCCGTTGGTCGAGGGAAGTTCCAACAGCGGGGACAGGCG
>Ga0315279_10007723_pt1 | contig 13202 bp, 7 predicted proteins | sample YL17G06_20_MG_FD_203694 | JGI IMG/M metagenome (GOLD analysis project Ga0315279, IMG submission 203694) | Sediment microbial communities from Yellowstone Lake, YNP, Wyoming, USA - YL17G06_20 | ecosystem: Environmental > Aquatic > Freshwater > Lake > Sediment | place: USA: Wyoming | collected... | reverse complement strand
CCACCTCAAAAGAGTTGTGAGGAAAGATGGAAGCATCATGTTCATGGGAAAGAAATGGCCCATCGGATGCCCTGAAGGAACATCCATCACTCTCTGCCTCATCCCAAATGTGAAGTTTATGATCTATCAAGAGTACAAAAAAATATGGGAGTTTCACCTATGAACCAAACATGACCATGTCCACAAATCGTTTCCCGGATGTGCACAAATGATCTTTACGTAACATAAAAATTTGAAAATATTAGACTTTTTAAATTTTGTAGAAGAGAATTTCTCCTTTCAGGATAACACCTAAGGCATCCCAAGAGGAAATTCAACCACAAATTGGAATTTTTTTCAGGATTCGGATAGGTTTTTGATATCAACTTTTCTCTCTAAGTTTTGCCTTCTTTTATATATTACCTTCAATGAGTCAGTCCGGAAGTGAAGTGAATAAAATTGTCCATCGTTTTGGAAAAAGGTAAATTTTTTGCCAGCTTATTAATCTTTATAAGAAAAAGGGTTTTTTATATTTTTTTACAATACAGGTTCTATCATTTTGCACATTAAAAAAAATCTGTAATTTCAAAAAGTTGTTGACTAATCATCCAGAAAATGTAAAATTGAGTAAATTCCAAGAATAACTGGCATGAATTGTGCTTTAAAATCCAATGGATAAGTATTCAGGAAAGGGGAAAGTGTGATGAAAAAGATCTGGTTTTCAGTCTTGTCTTTCATTTTTTTCACCCTTCTTTTATCCTCCCCCATTCTTTCTATTGCAGAAGATCCCAATGAAGTTGCTTATCAAAATAGATATTCCCTTAAATCAGGGACGATATTAAACAGTGAGGGAGAGGGTGACTGTCTTATATTCCCATACTATGATGTGAGAACGATTGATGGAAAACATCAGATCACCGAATTTCAGATTCAGAATGCTGGTGAATATGGCATTGCTGCGAAGCTCCGGATCAGGGAGTGGTCCCGAGGAAGAGAAGTATTTTCTAAAGACATATGGATCCCCTCAAACGGTGTCTGGACGGGTACTATTGAGATCAGCGATGATGGGACAAATGCAGTGTTGACGAGTTCGGACCATGTGATCTTGCGGTATGACTCCAGTTTCTTTTATCTCTCAAATCCTTTATCAGATGGCTCTCCTTTTTCGACGAAGTACATCCGCAAAAATAATGGGGAATCAACTTTATATGGTTATATCGAGGCGATCGGTGAAGAGAAGACTTCACCTAAAAACGTGATAGGGAGGGTGGGTAGGCTTGCAAAAAGCGAGAGGGATTGTCCCAATACACTAAAGGGAAAGACAGTCATCAGTCGGGTTGAAGATGGGGTTTCCATGGGATATGACGCTGCGGCCATTGGAAACTTCAGTCGAGGCCAAGGCTCATTATTCCGATCGGTAGGAAGCACTTTCCCGCGTCTCGATATAGGTGAGGATACGCTCGATCAATCGGAATTTCAACTTTCAAAGTGTGAAATAAGAGGGTCTTATTCCCTGGACCCTTCCACTCAGAGCCGGACCAGTATGATTGTCACTTTTCCAACGAAACATTTTCATTACAGAAATGGGAATCGGATCAATCAGGTCGATAATCCCTTCGAGACCCCGAAAGAAATGGGAGGCGAGATCGTCGGGGTCACACTTTCTGAGGAAGGGGAAAAAATAGCCGATTCAGAAATAGATTTACCATTTTCAGTCAATGTGATCGGTCTTTATAAAGAGGACAGCGGAAGTTTGACAGGGATCGACAATGTATCTCTCCCAACAGGGGCCTCTGAACTCGGTGAAGCAATGCTAACTTCTGATAGCCTCTCACAGAGGTTTCTGATTCCAGATTTTGAAAACTATTTTGCACCGAATCAGGGAAGATTCATGATGTACAAGGGGTTGCCTGCAGTGGGCCTGATTCTTCAGGAATCTCAAAACTCTGGCATACTGAATGTCACCATCAACCCGGTTGGTTATAGCCGTTGCCTTACACCATCTAATGCGGAGGTGATTTTCACTCCAGCGGTACCCAGTGGACCCACTTTCGGTTTCGTCGGAACGAGCTATACCTTTGTGGCAAGCGGGGCTTTATCCAGTATTGGCCATTCCATACAATACCAATTTGACTGGAAAGGTGATGGGAAGACGGATCTATCGTCATGGGGTTCTTCCATCCAATCCAAGACCTGGACAACAGGAGGGGTCTTTACAGTTAAGGTGAGGGCAAGGTGTGCGACGCACACGAGCATTGTATCGAAATGGTCAAATGGACTGGCGGTGGCGATCGAATCCGTATCAGCTCCTACACTGCTGAGTGGGCCTATAGAAGGGATACCGAATCAAAGTTATAGCTACACCGCAAGCGGAGCATTCTCGACAGCAGGGCATCCTTTGGAGTACCAATTTGACTGGGGTGACGGGACAACTTCTGAATGGGGCTCCGGGATCCAGTCGAAGATTTGGACAGTAGGTGGCTCATATAATATAAAGGCTCGAGCGCGCTGTGCAACACATACCACAGTCGTTTCGGATTGGACATCTGAACTCACGGTTACTATCGAAATAGTTTCAGTCCCTTCAACGCCGGTCGGACCAAACTTAGGTAATATGGGGACATCTTATTCGTTTACCACAGGTGGATCAACTTCAAATCTGGGTCATCTTGTGGAGTATCAATTTGATTGGGGCGATAATACGCTCTCCTCTTGGGGATCATCGATTCAATCGAAATCATGGAATTCCCTTGGTAGTTTCGTGATTAAAGCAAGGGCTCGTTGTGTGACCGATACCAGTGTGATGTCCGATTGGTCGAGTGGGCTCACCTTTGACATCGAAACCATTTCAACTCCATCACCACCCACCGGTTCACTCAACGGGATCAAAGGTATACCCTATAGCTATACAGCCAGTGGGGCCATTTCGAGTTCTGGTCATACCTTGCAGTATCAATTTGACTGGAAAGGCGATGGTGTAACAGATCTTTCACTCTGGGGAGATGCTTCTCGGACAAAAACTTGGACCACCTCTGGTACATATACAGTAAAGGTGAGGGCCCGGTGCTCGGTCCATCAGACACTCGTCACTGGATGGTCATCAGGGTTAGTGGTTGTCATTGAATTCGTTAATCCACCTACGACGCTGACAGGTCCGACAAGTGGTACGGTTGGAGAAATTTATCCTTATGTTGTCGGAGGGGCCTCTTCGGATAGTGGAGACCAGATCCAGTATCAATTTGACTGGGGAGATGGGACAAATTCTGGGTGGTTATCCGTTGGGGTTGTAAGTGTGGGGAAGACCTGGGCAAATCCCGGGACATATACGGTAAAGGCCAAGGCGAGATGTTCCATTCATACCAATGTGATCTCGGACTGGTCCGCAGGAATAACGGTCACCATCAGCACATTGCCGCCGGGCGCTGAATCGGTATCGACTCCCATTACGCCTGTGGGGCCAAACTTAGGAATTATCTGGACAGTATATTCGTTTAGCGCAAGTGGATCGATTTCAACTCTCGGCCATACTGTGGAGTATCAATATGATTGGGGAGATGGAACTTTCTCTTCATGGGGATCATCCATCCAATCAAAATCCTGGAGTACTTATGGTAGTTTTGTGATTAAAGCAAGGGCTCGATGTGTGACCGATCAGAGTGTGGTCTCAGATTGGTCAAGCGGGCTGACCTTTGTGATCGAATTAGTCACCGTTCCATCTCAACCTTTCGGTCCACTCAGCGTGATGCGGGGCCAGCCTAACACTTATACAGCGAGGGGAGCTGTTTCAAATGTGGACGATCCTTTGGAATATCAATTTGACTGGAAGGGAGATGGTACAGATATCTCTGCTTGGATTGCGGCTACGAGTGATCCACTTAATCCATTGGTAAAGGAAGCCACGGCACAGAAGATTTGGACCAACTCTGGGACCTACACGGTAAGGGCGAGGGCTCGTTGTTCAAAACATCCCACTATTGTTAGTAACTGGTCTTCCGGGTTGTTGGTTGTTGTTGAATTCGTTAATCCTCCTATGACGCCGACTGGTTCCACAAGTGGTACGGTAGGGGAGGGCTATTCCTATACCACCGGAGGGTCCTTTTCGGATCGCGGGGATGCTGTACAATATCAATTAGATTGGGGAGATGGAACGACTTCTGAGTGGTTACCCATCGGGACAACAAGCGTCGGGAAGGCCTGGACAAACCCAGGAACATACGCCGTTAGGGCACATGCCCGGTGTGGAATCCATACCATCGTCATCTCTGAGTGGTCACCTGTGCTTAGTGTGACGATTCAACCGGGACCGCCGCCTGCTGCTGAAACGATTTCAACTCCGTTTATTGAAACAGTTACAGGTGGTCGCGGCACAATCTATGAAGTGGGATCCAACCTAATAACTGGGAGGAAAAATATACCCTATACGTTCGGAATCCAAAACGGAGTTTCTAATTTGGGACATACCACGGAGCATCAATTTGACTGGGGAGATGGGACATTTTCCGCATGGGGAGGCCCGTATGTTAAGGCTTGGGCGACTTCTCTCGGCTTCCCCGGTTATATAATAAAAGTGAGAGCTCGGTGTGCACAACATCCCACTGTTGTTTCAGAAGACTGGTCAAGCGGTTTGGAAGTATTAATAGATTATATTACTCCACCGACCAGGCCGACTGGTCCCACCAGTGGTACGACGACCACAAGTTACACGTACTCGAGTGGAGGTTCTAGATCCGATATTAACCAGTATATACAATACCGATTCCATTGGGGGGATGGGACAGATTCAGGATGGTTACCTGTGAACAGCGCTGTTCCCTCAGTTACAGGAACAGTAAGTGCTGACAAAATCTGGATAGTACAGGGCACTTATACGGTGACGGTAGAGGCAAGAGGATGGGATTTCCTGGGAGCAGGTGGGAACACAGAACATTTCTCCTATTATTCCCCAGAACTGTCGGTGAAAATTACTCAGGTCCCTTAATGGTGACCATCAGGCCTTAGGTTTTAATTGGCCATTGAAGGTATGGTTTTTAAATAAAGAGGGGAGCGGGATGAAAACCTGCTCCCCTCTTTATTAACATTCTCCTGATCCTTGACAGTTAAATGATAAATTCTTTATGATAATCACAAAAGAGCGATCAGCGGTTGATGTTTTAAATTCTTTCACATCATAGTCTGGATGAGAAGGAGATTGAAGAATTAAAGAAAAAGATTAAAGTAGAGACCTATTTCGATCAGTTGAAATAGAGAGATCTGAATTGGGGCGATGGTTTCGAGAAAGAGAGTATCCAAATCAGGAGGGAGTTCTAAAGGGTCTATTCTTCCAAATAAGAAAAATGGCACTGGCCTTCACCTCCAATGGAATTACGTGATCGTCGTTGGGATTTTAGCCGGTGTTGCTACGCTTCTTTATCTGAATTCTTTTCGAGTCCCTTGGCAATTTGATGACAGGTCCAATATTACCAATAATCCTAGTGTCCACTTCTATACATTTTCTATCGATCATTTATCAAGACTCTTAGCCTTCAGTTTCTCAGAGAGCATCCGCCTTTTTTCTTACTTCACTTTTGCCCTTAACTTCTATTTTGGGGGGCTAAATGTCTTTGGCTACCATTTGATCAATCTCCTCATTCATATCACGACAGGAGTCTTCGTTTTTTGGTTTGTTTTCCTTACCCTCAGGCTTCCTTCTCAAGGGGAGAGATATCGGTCGATTGGATTTAGGGTTGGTTTTCTCACGAGTCTCCTCTTCATTGCCCATCCTGTTCAGACCCAATCGGTCACCTACATTGTTCAGAGGATGAGCTCGATGGCTGCGATGTTTTATCTGCTTTCCATGATTTTATTTATTAAGGGGAGGGTTTCAACTGGAAGGAAGCGGATCTTGTATTATGGGGGGATGGGTCTCAGCGGTCTTCTTTCGATCCTGTCAAAAGAGAATGGTTTGATGTTACCCATCTTTATCGTTCTGTACGAACTTTGTTTTTTCAGGGGAGGGGAGGGGAGATTTTCTCGGCGGTCGATGATCAGGATTTTCCTTATCCTTGTGGGGCTTGGACTGATCGGATTTATTCTTCTTGGGGGAAAGTACATTGATACCATTCGGGAGGGGTATCAATATCGGGATTTTACGATGTCGGAGAGGGGTTTAACTCAACTTCGGGTCGTTCTCTATTATTTGACCTTATTGATTTTCCCACATCCTTCTCGGCTCAATCTGGACCATGATTTTTTGGTTTCGAAATCATTATTTAGTCCTCCCAGCACTTTTTTCTCTTTGGTGATGATTCTTTTATTCATTGGGATAGGGGTTTGGAGGGTGAGGCGGTGGCCCGTTCTTTCTTTCTTCATTTTTTGGTATTTTGGGAATCTGGTGATTGAATCTTCCATTATCCCTCTTGAGATGGTCTTTGAGCATCGGCTTTATCTGCCTTCGATTGGTCCTTTCTTTTTATTTTCTCTTTGTTTAGTGAGGGGGTGGGAGAATTGGGTTCGAGTAGAGCAAAAGAAGAAAGAGGCTATTTTTGCAGGATTGGTGGTCCTCATGATCCTCCCTCTCTCGTGGGCGACCATTCAACGGAATTCAATCTGGAGAAGTGAATTTGAATTATGGATGGATTGCATCAAAAAGTCTCCCCATAAAGGAAGACCCCATTATAATATTGGTTATTTTTACTATACCAGGGGTCAGACAGATGAAGCCATAGGAGAGTTTGAATTAGCATTGAAATTAGATCCTAAAATGGCGCCTGCTCATTTCAATCTTGGAGTCATCGATTACAATAAAGGACGACTTGATGAGGCTGTCCGTCGTTTCAAGAAGGCTATATCGATCAATCCCAAATATGCCCAGGCCTATGTCTCTCTGGGGGAAGTCTATTATCGAAATGAGAAGAATGATGAGGCGACCGCTGAATTTGAAAGGGCATTGAAAATCGAGCCTTCTAATGCCACGGCCAATAATCGTTTGGGGCAGATCTATTTAAAAAGAGGAAATCTTGATAGGGCTTTGCTGGCGTTTAAGAAGGCCTTGATGATCGATCCGGCCGTTGTTGAAGCTCAGGTGAACCTCGCTGAGGCTTACGTCAGAAAGGGAAAACTTGATCAGGGTCTTTTGGAGATCCATAAGGCCATTGCCTTGGATCCTGATTATGGGGATGCCCATACCCTTCTGGGAATTATCCAACTTCAGAAAGGAATGGCGGATGAAGCGGTCTCTTCATTCCTTCGGGCACTAAAAACGAATCCAAACGATGTCACAGCCTTAAGCAATTTGGGTGTGGCCTATCGCTACAAGGGAAAGATTGATGAGGCCCTTTCCCAATTTCAAAAAGTGCTCAGCCTTAGGCCAAATGATGAGGAGGCCCATATTAATTTAGGAGAAGCCTATCTCGTTAAGGGTATGGTGAACGAAGCCATCGGGGAGGGTGAGAAGGCGCTTAAGATTAACCCCCGCGCCCCTGCAGCAAGGCTGATCCTGGGTGAGGCATACCTCCGACAAGGCAGATTGGATCAGGCCATCTCAGAGTTGGAGGGGGTGTTGAAGATCGATCCAAAGGAAGCAAAGGCTCACCATAGTCTGGCAGTGGCATACTATGGGAAAAAGGAATTCCGGTTAGCCTTAAAACATCTTGACGAGGCGCAAGCTCTTGGCTTTAAGGTCCATCCTCAACTTGCTGAATTGTTGAAACCTTATCGTAGGGTGAAGGTTCAGTAATGGAAAAGGAAATTTTTGAGTTAAGAGGATGATCGGGCCGAAAGGACCATACGGAATACAGTAAAAGGGTTTGACCGCTCTTCAAATCCCAACAAGGGAAGGTAGAGGGGAGTGTGAGATCGAAATTTCTTTTCTTGGTAATTGCCGTATCGCTCTTCATCGGCATCTTCTTGGGAGTGTTGCTTCAAAGAAATTCCGCAGTGGAACGTATTTCCCCCAAACTGAGAGGAACTCTTCATGAAAATAAGAAAGTCGAAGAAAAGACTACTCAACCCTCGAATATCGGAATTCCAGAGCAAGTCATAGGGAAATTGAGTCTGTTCATCCTTGCCGGACAATCGAATATGGTGGGTTATGGGGAGATCCATCCCGAGGATGTCGAGATCGATCCAAAGGTTCTCGTCTTTGGAAACGATTATCGCTGGAGATATGCACGCGAGCCCATTGATGATCCCACAGGACAGGTGGATTTAGTGTCGATTGATATTGGAGCAGGTTTTAGTTGCGGAACTACATTTGCCAAAACCTTTTTAACCTACCATCCCAGCACGTATATTGGATTGATCCCTTGTGCCAAAGGTGGTTCTTCCATTGAGGAATGGCAGAGGAATCTAAGTGAGAGTAGTCTATATGGGTCTTGTTTAAAAAGGTCCCTGGCTGCCTCGCCCACGGGAAGAATCAGGGGTTTGTTATTTTTTCAAGGAGAGACGGATGCCTTAGACCCTGATCTTGAGCCGCAGAAAATAAAAAGCCCTTTCCAATGGGAGGAGAAATTTCAAAAATTTGTAAAGGACATTCGGAACGATCTAAAAATATACGATTTGCCTGTTGTCTTTGCACAGATTGGGGTGAATAAAAATTCAAAGGAGTTTAAAAACTGGAAAATCGTGCAAGAGCAGCAGAGTCGAGTCCGCCTGCCAAACTGTAAGATGATAAAAACAGATGATCTTTCTTTAAAAGATGAAATCCATTTTGATAATAAAAGTTACCGAATGATCGGAGAAAGATTCGGATTGGCTATGAAGGAGATTCTCTCAATGGAGCATCAAAAATAATTCCGGATACACAAACACTTGTAAACCAATCCATTCCTTAACTTCTCCTCACTCATATTGCTGGAATAAGGACCACACCACTTCCCATTTTTCTTCCAGAGAGCTGAAAACCACTGCCGATAGAGAGAAACCTCTTCGCTTCCCTTCCGATTCCAGATAGACCTGTAATCCCTCAGTTACGATCGGACATCCTATGCCAGGATCGAGGGGGTCTCTCCGGAGAAAGCTTGAAGCGGCACATTTGAGCGGTGAGTCAAGGGGTAGATACCCTTAAAATGGTCCCTTTAGCACTACCCGCCGGTTGCCCTCCCTCTAAAGATCCGCTTTTCAAGGTTTCGGAGGGGAGACCCCCCGATCCAATCGCACCCGAGACGGAGGGGTTACATAATCTTCATGTTGACACACAAGGGAGACTTTCTTATAATTTGCCCAACGCAAAACCGATTTCTTATCAAACCACGCCATGGCATCAGAAGGTTTGCGGCTTTTGAGATATCGTGAAGGAAACTTTCGATGACGTTGGGCAGATCTTGGAACAAGGGTTTTGTCGATGAAACCATGCCTGATCGCCTCGCGCGGTGACTTGGCTTGCAGAAACGATATCCAACAAAAAGGGGACGATATGATCAAAATCAATTTTGGTTCCGGGGGCGGAGAAGGGAAATTGCCTGGCTGGATTAACGTCGATCTGGATCGGAACTGCCGTCCGGATGTGATCGCCGATCTTTCGGAAGATCTTCCGTTCCCAACGGCCAGCGTGGATTACATCCATACCGAGGATTTCATTGTCCAATTAAGCCTGGTGAGCGGCTACCATTTCTTGCGCGAGTGTCGCCGTATTCTCAAACCCAACGGCGCGGTGCGACTGCTTACACCCGATCTCGAGAAATTCGCCCGTGCCTATCTAAAAGAACCGGAATGGCTGGTGAGAACATGGGAAAGCTTCGTGGGCCTCCCTCTGATCACGCGGTCGGCTTGTGAAGTCTTCAATCTCGGCATACGCATGGCAGGCCAGTTTCATTACGACCGGTCCACATTCAAACGCGTGGCGACTGAGTGCGGCTTCCAAGTGGTCGAAGTGGAATATAACCAGAGTGATTTCGCAGCGCTTCGTGGATTGGATCTGCGACGCCCGCACGAGAGCATCAGCATGTATTTCGAGTGCTATCCCAGATAGTCGCTCATGGCGAGAGTATCGAGTTGGGAGGCTAATATAAAATTGTGGACCTGAAGCCTTGGTTTCTGGGGCCTGTACAGGATGAGCGAGGTTGCTGAAATTAATAAAATGGTTTATCTATGGATAGAGAATATTTGGTTGTGGTTAAAATATTTTTTTTTCTTTCCCATTTTTAGCTTGTTTCCACCCCCCCTTCCTTATCTTCTCGCTCGATATTTATCCCGGTTAGACTATTTATACAATTTAACGAAAAAGAGATCGATGAAGAAGTGGATGATCAAATTGCTTGGGCATTCTCATTTTTCAAGAAAAGAATTAGATTTGGCCACTCGGCGGTATTTTGAAGTCATCTATTGTGACCAAATCGACATATTCATCTATCTCTTTGGGTTTTCAAAGACCTTCAAGCGACGGTTGAAAATAGAGGGAAGAGAAAATTTGAATGAGATTCTAAGAAATGGAGGAGGGATTTTGCTTTCAGCCCATTTCGGGGGAGGGTTTTGGGTTCTTCCCTTTCTTAAGGATTTAGGGGTTAAGGCGCATTTTTTTTCTACTGACATCAAGAAAGAGGATTATCCTTCCAAAGTGCCTTTATATCTCTTTGACAAGTTGGGTAATTGGGTAGTTCAGAGGGCTTCCAGCAGAAGGATCCTTTATAAGAAAGGTGGGAGAAAAAGCCTGATGAGGGCATTGAAGCAAAAAGAATGGGTCGTTGTCTTGTTTGATGTTCCTCCCTTTATAGTTAAGGAGAATATGGAAGTTTCATTTCTGGGGAAGAATGCACGGTTTCCTAAAGGAATTATTTCCATCGCAAAAGAATTGAATGTTCCTATACTGTTCTTTTTTTCTTATCTGGATGGAGAGAAGGAAAGGAGGATTTGTTTTGAGAAGCCAGTTTATGTTAAAGATGAAGAAGAATGTGTCAAACAATTTGCAGGGTTGATCGATCAAAGAGTCCGGGAAAGACCGGACCACTGGCATCTGTGGCCTTTTGCTAACCAATTTTTCTATCAATAGTTTTTGTTTATCTAATCCCACGGGAAAGAGAAAAGTTAATTTTCTATTTATAATTGGGGAGTTCCCATGATATCGTTTGATCCATTACAAATCAAACCAGAAAATCATACCAAATACCCCCGCTGGAAATACGTCGCACCTTTACCTTCTGCTCAATTAATGGGGAGTATAGGAGCACCGGATATTGAAAATTTCCTCATTGTGGGCGAAGCATGGGCTCAGGTTATTTCTAAATTTCTGACGCTTGGAGATACAGTCTTTGATATTGGATGCGGTTGTGGGAGGACGGCAAGATTTCTGATTTATTTTCCGATAGAGTATATTGGCTTTGATATCTTTCAACCAAGTATCCAATGGTGCATAGAAAATTTAACACCTTTATCCAATAACAGATTTCAATTCTATCACTTTAATGGAATTTCGGAGCATTACAATCCTCAGGGGACAATAAACCCCATGGAATATAGATTTCCTTCGGATGATAGTTATATTAACATGGCGATCGGTGCTTCTATTTTCACTCATTTAACAGAACCTCATGCTATACATTATTTAGAGGAAACAAATAGGGTTTTGAAAGGTGGAGGAAAGGCTTTATTTAGTATTCATACCCATCCTGCTGATGGAAAATTAATTTCTGGCAAAGAGGATCGTATTGATATAGACCCTAAATATTTTCTGATTATGACACAAAAGGCTGGATTACGGTTAAAAGAAGAAATAGGTAATCTGTGTGGCCAAGAAACTTTTCTGTTTGAAAAATAATTTGATCTAATCAACAAAATTAAACAGTATTATAATAATTATTATTATTATGATCTATGGGAAGTAAGGCAAAGCTTCATCTGGGTTTAATAAAAGGGTCGGTTGGATCCATCTGGATTTGGATCGATCCTGTAAACCCGATGTGATTGCTGATCTGAGACAAGATCTTCCGTTTAAGTCCCGATCTATCGATTATATTCACTCTGAAGATTTTGTCCAGTGAAGAGAGGGAATCGAGGGGCTTGGATATTCGGTCTCCCCAGGCAGGGGTTGGCCTTTATTACGAATGTCATAAGAGAAAAAGGAACGAGAAAAAGATTGGCTAAGAAAAATTTTCAAAGAATGATGGTCAAGAGTTCCAGTTTTAAAAAACCCATTTATGTCTTGTTATACCATCCATGGATGGATGGATTTCAAGAGTGTTTTGCCGTCCATCTTTCTTGGTTAAGGGAAAATAAATTTGAAAGTATTCCATTGGGGGACCTCCTTCATTACCTAAAGGGAGAAGAAGTTTTGATTCCAGAAAGGCCCATTGTCATCACCTTGGACGACGGTTCGATAGAAAATTACACCGTGGCTTACCCTCTTCTTAAAAAATATCGATTTATTGGCACTGTTTTTGCTCCAACAACACAAAAATATGTTAGGAAATCTGGGAAGGATTGGTGGAAAGAGGTTGAGGAGAAGGGCACATTAAGAATCGAGAGCCATTCTCACACCCATTCTCTCATTTTTGTCAGTAATCGGATAGAGGATTTTTATATGGGTAAAACACCGAATCTGGAGCCCTACGTGAAAGGATTGGATAAGAGATACGGAGCACCGATCTTTGGATTGGGCTATGAACTCGTATCGCAAAGGTTCATTCCTAATAAAGAATTAATGGATCAATGTGTGGATTATGTGAAGGAACAAGGGGGGGGTGTCCTCTTTAAAAGGGAGGATTGGAAAGAGAAACTATTTAAAATCATGTTAAAATATAGGGAGGATCGAGGTGAATATGAGACGAAGGAAGAAAGGGGAAAGAGGATTAGAGAAGAATTAAAGATATCGAAAACCATTATCCAAGAAACCATTGGGAACGGGAAAGAAGTTCATTTTTTCGCTTACCCCTTTGGGGCTTATGATTTGGATCTCATCGAATATTTAAAAGAGACGGGCTATAACGGTGCATTCACTACGGATCCAGGCGGGAATTGGAAAGGAGATGATCCTTTTTTAATAAAAAGGATGACTATCCTTAAGGAGGATTCGTTTAGCGGGTTGCCCCATATTTTAAAAGAATATTAATACAAACGCATTAAATAAAATAACATCACCCCGACCCTCCCTCTTGAGGGACTGTGTCGTAATCATGATGGAGGGTGAATTCCGACGGAACAGGCAGTCAGGTTCCTCAGCTTTATGAGCAGCCGGTAAGGCCGCTGATCTTGTGGGGTGAAAGTCCCCAAACGTCAATTGCCCGATTCGGACGTTTAGCATATCCGGGGCATGA
>Ga0315279_10007720_pt1 | contig 13208 bp, 12 predicted proteins | sample YL17G06_20_MG_FD_203694 | JGI IMG/M metagenome (GOLD analysis project Ga0315279, IMG submission 203694) | Sediment microbial communities from Yellowstone Lake, YNP, Wyoming, USA - YL17G06_20 | ecosystem: Environmental > Aquatic > Freshwater > Lake > Sediment | place: USA: Wyoming | collected... | reverse complement strand
TCCCTCATACTTGTCCACGAGCCTTCGAAGCGATCGCATGAAGAAACTGTATGCGTCTATGCGCCTATCCATGAACTCGTATCCCGGCCTCAGTACCGTAGGCTCACATAATAAGTCTGATACCTCTCGGAATGCCCATCACATGTCGACGTTTAGGTGAAATCATTTGCGGATACGAGAGCGAGCGCAAGCTCCCGACTTCTGGTCGTGGAGTAAGCGAGCCCTTGCAGCTTAAATGTCTGGCACACACCGGATCTGCTGGGCCGAATGATACAATCCCGGAAGGGACAGTAGGCTCCACATGTGGTCGGGATGTCCAAAGGCTCGAATAAGGCTCCCAACCGAAAATAGGCGGGGCAGGCTCGAGTAAGCAGAAGCATCGTGAATATGGCTGCTCGCTGCGGCGGGTACGCTGTCAGGCCGATGGCTTGGCCTATGCTTCTACGATGGGATGGATGCGGGTGGAACCGCAACAACGGGATGCCCACCCAAGCGAAGAGGAGCAGAGTGGAAGCATGAATCTCCCGACTCCAGTCGCGGAGAGAGTCAAAAGAGATGGATTCGCTACTATGCTGCCCAGTCCTTGGGCTGTGCCAATGGAGAAGAATCTCCAAACGAGAAGCCCGATCAGCACCCATGGAGCAAAGTTTGGGATACTGACCCGCAACAAGAACGAGAAGACAAGAGTCAGAATCACCATATAGGCCAAGGGATTCAAGAGCGACCAGAGGAAACCAAGGACGGAGTTCCGGTACCGGACCTTAAAGTCCTTCTGAGCAAGCACCACCACAACATCAAGGTAGTGGCTGATGCTGCTAGCCGACGGCATCTGGCTCCCCTTGCTCGTACGTGTGGTTGTCGTAACAGTCTCAGAGGAAATAATGATTGTTGTATTCGCCACATGCCATGTATTCTGATGTGTCCCGGACAACGTACTCTGGAAATGACCCGGGAAAGAGTTGCGTGTTCGATAGAACCGAGAAGAAACGCAGCTATGCCTTGGAAAGGCAGTCGCAACCAAGTCAAATGCACGGACACGTAATTGTCAAATTGGGCGACCAAATCCGGTCCGGCGATGAACAGCTTCTAAATCGTTGCGACGACGCAGCTAAGTTCAGTAATTGATCTTGAGAGTGATGATCGTATCCACCCCTTTCATTCCTGTTCCCCCACCAACCTATGGCGGCCTTGAAAGAGTCGTCTTCGATCTAGCAGTCGGACTCCACGAGTTGGGTTTGGATGTTGCCGTGGCTTGCCCGAATTCTTCGCCTTTGAGGGAGGCAACTCTTAAGCGTGATTGAGCAGCAATAGTGTGCCAGTCCTGTGATCTTGAGATGACCCGTGTCCTCATAACGGGGGTTACTGGCTTCATAGGCAGTCACCTTGCTGAGACGCTTCTTCAGAAGGGATACGATGTCGCCGGGCTGGTGCGACCTTGCGCAAGCCGGGATCTACGTCCGATCAAACACTTGCTTGAAGATCTGACAATTCTGACCTGCGACCTGACAAGCTATGCATCGGTTGCCAACGTCGTGAGGAGCGTTGATCCGCAAATTGTTTTCCACCTTGGCGCCTTGTCTCCGGTACGGTACTCGTTCGAGCATCCCTTTCAATATCAAGAGACGAACCTCATTGGAACCATCAACATGATTCATTCCATTCTGGAGATACCGGACTCCAAGGGTCGCAGGCTGATTGCTGCCTCAACGGCGGAAGTGTACGGGAATCAAGAGCGGAAGCCGTTCAAGGAGACCTTACCGCTGAACCCCACGTCGCCGTACGGCGTCTCGAAGGCAGCGATGGACATGTACCTCAGGATGGCATCCTCGGCCTATTCATTGAATTGCACAGTCCTGAGGCCGACGAACAGCTATGGCAGGAAATTCGAGACGGGATTCATCGTCGAGTACTTAGTCACGGCGATGCTGAAGGGCGCTAGAACGTATGTGGGCGCACCGGATTCCATTCGCGACTACCTACACGTCAGTGACCACGTGAACGCGTACGTGCTCGCGGCCGAGAAACAGAGTGTTCCTGGAGAAGTCTACAATGCAGGATCAGGAATAGGCATCTCGAATCGAGATTTAGCAGTGTCAATAGCGAAGATCGTTGGTTATGACGAGGAGAAGATTACCTTTGGCTCGTATCCACCCGGCTATCCGATGCGGCCCAATAGCGGCGAACAACAGTACATCGTTCTGGATCCGAGTAAGATCACCAAAGACCTCGGATGGAGGGTTACCATCGATCTCGAGCGCGGACTGAAGGATACAATAGCGCATTGGAAGAACCAACCGTCTTGAGAAGCTTCTTGACTGAGCACTCTGCCAGGATGCCATGTTGACTACTCGAAGATCCTCTCGATGTTCTCTTCCGCCTCTTGAAGTTCCTTCAAGTTGTTGACTGTCATCCAGAAACCGTCGTGCCTGTATGCATGTAGCTTCTTCTTCTGCGATAGAACTGGAAAAGTCGCTCGCTCAATGTCCCCGCTTCTCGGTATATAGTCGAGGATTTGCCTTTCGAACGCGTACAGCCCAATACTAACATAGGTATCAGGAATGGTTACTTTTTCCTCAAAACGCGTGATAAGATCATTGGAATCAAGCGTCACGATTCCGAAGGGGCTTCTGAACTGGGCCACCGCGATTGTGGCAAGACCACCAGAACTCAAATGAAGTTTGCACAGATTTCTCACACTCAGGTTTGTCAGTTCGTCCCCATTCATCGCGAGAAAAGTCTGGTCGGTCACGTAACGTTCAATCGCCTTACGAAACCCTTCGGCAGTTCCACCTTCCACACTATGGAGACTGTACACAATTCGGAGGCCGATCCGACTTCCGTCACCGAAGTAGTCCATGATCTTCTCCTTTCCATAGGCGACACCAACGACTACGTCTCGAACCCCACTCCTTGCCAACCACCGCATAACCCACTCAAGCAACGGCTTGGAACGGATCCTAACCAGAGCCTTGGGAATGTTGTTCGTCAGGGGAGCCAGCCGCAGTCCTCTTCCGCCAGCCAGAACCACAGCAGTTGATATGCCCAACGACCTTCCTCGCCACTCCTCTCCACTCCTCTCCATCAAGGCTATCTAAACCCACTCGAACGTTCAAGCTCAACGTGAGCCACAGTTCCCCTCACAACCTTTGCGTCCTCCCCCTCGCGTGTGTGGGGACTGACCACTTTGTCCTTCTCAACAATGACACCGAGGTTTTGAATCCTGCCTAGATCGACCGCCTAGTTGACCGAGCTGAGAGTGATGCTTCCATAGGCACGGTCACGCTCAACAATGGATGAGATTCGTGACTTCAGCCACTTCTCAGGTTCCATCTGTGGCGGTCGAGAGAAAAGAGACTCGATAGCGCGGGCAGTCCGATTGTGTGACCCATTTCTGCGATTGTACCGCCTGCTAATCCTCTTGTCCATTTGAATGAACATCGCTTCGCCGCGAACCGAACGAGAACCGATGAAGAACGAATCAGAAGGAAACACATCCAAGACACCCTATGGCGCTATCACTTTGAAATGCACTGGCGAATCTTCATAGACGCTTGCCGAATGCAACTTCGCAGTCCCTGATCGATCAGGACTCCGAGACTGACCATCGTTAGCTTCTTGAACTCACCCCTTCGTGTTCCCTCGGGACAAAAGACGATCGAACCACAAAACCTCACCACCTTGTAGCCGAAGCTCGCCTTAATGGCGTCCAATTCGGACCTCAACTTCGCCAGTTCCTCCCTTCGTCGAGGGCTCCCTATGGGATGAGCCATCTCAAGTATCTCTGAGAGATCCTGTCTAACTACCTCATGACTGTAGCTACGCTTTGCGTATGCTCTTGCATTTCTTTGCAGAATTGCCCAGAGTCTACGATTGGTGTACAGTTGCACTACACACTTGGCGAATTCCTTGGGGTCGTCTTCGACTAACATCAACCGGCCCGTGTCTGCTCGGATACCTTCGGCCCCTATGGAAGACGTGACGACTGGGAGCCCCGAGGCCATAGCCATTCCGACTTTTCCCTTGAGCCCCGCGCCGTAACGTAGAGGGGCAACAAACACTCTGCAAGAACGCAACAAATGCGTGAGGTCCTGAACGTAACCCAACACTCTCACCCGGTCAAGCTGAAGGCTACGGATCGCAAGAGGCATCTTCGATCCAGCGATAATCAGCTCAATGTCAGGCAGATGTCTTCTCACGAGAGGGAGTATCTCGTTGACCAAGAATTGGACAGCGTCTACGTTCGGTTGATGTTCAAATCCCCCAACGAAGAGTAGCCCCCTTCTCTCATCAAATGACAGGCCTTTCGACCCTATTTCGTGAACGTTCGGAAGCACCTTGACTCTCAGCTCCCGATCTCGCTTGATAAGTTGGTTTTGCTCAATTTCTGTGATCGCCAAGACCAAATCTGCCTTTCTGGCCAACTCGAGCTCTTTCAGCCAGACTCTTTCTGACTCCAATGCTTTGCCCTTGTCTCCGACAAGTTTCGCGTATCTGGACATCCTAACCGATTCCAGGTCTGGGAAATCCACTATTACCGCGCTCTCTGGGCTCAGTAGATGGACCATGTCGATGTACCGTTCAGCGACATTGATTCTACTGAGGAGAACGACATCATAGTAGCCTCTTCTTTGAGACAGGAACTCCCTGAACGGCTGGCGGGCGACTTCTATTCCCCTACGCCTCAGATCCGTCGCGTAGGGTTCGTTGACCACACAGTTCGCAGGAAAGTAAGTGACGTTCCACAACATTGACCTCAGAAGCTGCAAAACTGAATACATTCTCAGGTCCCCTGAGTTCGTATCATGCTCAGGCATCCGGCGATCGATAACGAGAATCGACTTGGCCCCGAGCCTGTCCCTGGCCCTAAGAACATTTCTTGAATCTGCAGCGTATTGCTTCCGAAGCATCCATTTCCACTTGTCAACAAACTTGCGCCGGTTCAGTGTCTGAAACTTCTTGATACCAGAGGATACATCTCGTCCATGCGAGACGCCTTCAAAATGGATTGCAACAGATTCTGGCTGAAACAGCACTCTTCCACCGCTGCTCCACACGAACATGCATAGATCGGTGTCTTCATAATAGCCCGGCGAAAAGCGCTCATCGAAAATCCCAAGTTTCCGCACAAACTCGCGTCTCACGGCCAGTGACGCCGCAGAGCAATAGTCTACGTACCGCACATACTCGTATTCTGACTTAGCGGGGTTGTCGAAACGTCCGTAGTTCCATCCGCTTCCATCATTCCAGACGATTGATCCTGCTTCCTGCAGGATCCCTGATGGATAGACCAGTTTAGATCCCACGGCGCCAACTCTGTCATCGCCCTTGAATGTCTTGATCAAATGAGTCAGCCATCCGGAAGTCACGATCGTATCATTGTTCAGTAGAACGACATATTGCCCTTTGGTCTTTCGTACACCGAAATTACTGCTCTTGACGAATCCCATGTTCTTCTTCATGGATTCGATTTTCAGGCCGTGAACCTGTGATAACAATGCTCTTGTCTGGTCCGTAGAGGCATCATCTACGACGATCACCTCACATTTGCTGTTGTATTCCAGGCAGGCTTTGCTCAGAGATTGCAGACAGTTGTACGTGTATCCGAGCTTGTTGAAGACAGGGATTACGACGGAGACTTCTGGATTTCGGCCCTCATGAAAAGTGGGCAGGCGCTCACGAGTCAGGCACTGCAGGGTCTTTGGGTCGCAGACTTGGAGATCAACGAATCCTGACAGCTTCAGGATGCGGGCTCTATCAAAAATGCACAGAGCCCCATCGTTGCCCGAATTCAATCATATCACCATCCGTTTCGCAATGCGGACTGGAGCAGAGTACAAGGTAGAATTGCATCGAATCTCGAGACTCTTATGAGCGGTGCATGTCCTGAAGGTCAACCTGAATCGTCCACAGAGAATCCTCTTTTGTAGATATGGCTCTTGCGGGGCAGGTCGAGCAAGAGAATAGATGTGATGCCGTATGCGCCAATAGAAACGACTCATCAGTGTCAAATGTCCGGTGCAACCCACGATTGATCGTGTTCTAGACTCGCCCTGAAAGGCTTGCCACGGATCGGAAAAGGATTCTTTCTCAGGAACAGCAAGTTGGTCATCTTTGCCAATAACATGTGACGTGATGTGTGTTTGTGAAGCATTTCGTGGCCGGAAAGTGTGTCGTCGATCTTACATGTGGAGCTGGCCACGGCGCCCATAGTTGGGTGTGTATCCAAGCTTGTTGTGATTCTGATTGCGCTCGAAATCTGAGGATTGAGAGCTAAGGAAAGAGCTAAACTGGAGTTCGGAATGGGACAAGGGTTTGAGTGACAGTGCTATTGGGGAACGCCAGAAGATGTGACAGTCCTCGGCGGAGTGGTTCAATGACTTCACATAAACGAAGGCAAAGAGACATCAAGTTGAGATTGCTGCACAGACGTAACCTAGGGGACTACTCGGTGATCAAGGATGTCGTGATCTACAACACCTATCTAAAAGATTTCCTTTTCCCCTTTCTGGTTCGTCCTGGAATCGTCATTGACATAGGTGCGCACATAGGAGCTTTCACCGTCCAAGCTTGTTTGACACTGAAACCAAATGCGGTCGTGGCCGTCGAACCCGAAAGATCCAACTTCGACTATCTCCAGCGAAATCTCAGTAGGTTTGGCCTTGCGAAGTTGGTTCGACCCTATCAAATCGCGCTGTGGGACCGGGATGGGAAACTCAGGCTCTACCTTCAGAAATTGAATACTGGTGGGCACTCGCTTCTACGGCAAAAAGCAATTGTTGAGCGAGCCAAATTGGCCCGACCTGACACCCAATTTGTTGCTGTGAAGACACTTGACAATCTTCTGGCCGATGCCGGGTTCGAAGACGCTGCAATAAGGGTAGTCAAGATCGATGCTGAGGGCGCTGAGGTGCACATCCTTAGGGGCGCATCCAAGGCCCTGCGGAGGACCGCTGTTGTAGTTGGCGAATTGCACGAGGGAGTGGTGTCGATTGAACAGTTTCGGAGATGCTTGAATGGATTTGCTCTTGCGATCGGAGAGCCCGTGTCACCTTTGAGAACCAGGATTTTCTGGGCCGTGAACTGTAGGCTTCTGAGAGCTGGGGGGGCCCAGGCAGACAAGTTCTTCACATCAGCCCGAATCGCCGACCTCTCCGATGTTCTGCGAAGGTTCAGAGACGAAAAGGCTGGTCTCCAGAAAGAGTTGGAGGAGAGGACGCGGTGGACCCTACAACTCGACAAGGAACTGAAGGAGAGAGATGCGGCCATCCGCCAACTTCAGAAAGAGTTGGAGGAGAGGACGCAGTGGGCCCTACAACTCGACAAGGAACTGAAGGAGAGAGATGCGGCCATCCGCCAACTTCAGAAAGAGTTGGAGGAGAGGACGCAGTGGGCCCTACAACTCGACAAGGAACTCCAGGAAACTAGAAGGAGAGTCATTGAGCTACAACAAACCTGATGCTTTCCCCTCTCCCAGCGGATTGGGCCATGTTCTTCTTCTTCGAGCTTGAATACCCGTCATGCGCATACTGGTCCAGATCGACTAGATCGAACTTGATCTGCGCACCTAGATCATAGACTCGATGTCTTTCGGTGGTACAACGACCAAGAGCGCTCGTCATCAACGAAATTGCGGGGCAGCTGATAGATCGACCATGGTCACTTTCCCCGGTAGCTGGCCGAGTTGGCTTTCGGCGGGGGGAAGTACCCGATCCTACTAGTGGGCTGGACCGAGCCCAGGACGCTCGTGATTGGGACCCAGTCTCCCAGTTCGAGCCTCCCCGGGCTTTCAACGAGCATTGTCAGCCTGCCTATGTTATGACTGGGCTAGCTTACCATTGCAGGATTTGGCAATCGCCCTCCGGATAAACCTCAGAAGCCTCATCTTTCTCTCGCTAGTATGTGTGCCCGCGTTCTTGCAGATGCCCTATCAGCTGACATTGCCGGGCCCGTACTATGATGAAGCCTATCACACTGTCTACGCGATCTGGATTCTTACAGATAAGCCGGTTCTCTGCACTACCAGATAGAGTGGTAGTCCTTGCTGAAGAAAAGCGATCCGAGATACGACTGTTGAAAAGAGCAGCCGAGGTTAACGTCATCCGAATGGGTGTGGACTACCGCTATTTTGCACCTCTCCTCACAGAGCAGGAAGACAATTCTCTGGGTTTTGTCGGTAACTTCCGCCAATAGCCGGACCTTGATGCAATTCTTTGCTCTTGTCGCAAAATCCTTCCTTCAATCAAAACTAAATACCCGGCGTCACCTGAGTATTGTGGGCCTGTATGCCCCCTTCGAATCTCTCGTATGGTGACACACGTGCGCTGGTGGGATACGTTCAAGACCTCAGAGGCCTGATGACCGCTCTTTCCGCAAGACCGTTCGACATAGACGACCAGCCAGAATCGTTTCAGTACAGGGAACGTTTCTTTTCGCAGAAGCCGGAGTCAGCTGTTAGAAAGATCCTCTTTGTTTGCCCCTATGTCCCAAGACTCGGAGCCCATGGAGGGGCAACTGTCATGTACAATCTGATAAGAAATCTCACCGAGAAGTACCGTGTCTCGGTCTTGGCTTTCGCGCACGATAGCGAGGAAATGTCAGCTCGAGAACCGCTAAAGGCATTCTGCGAGAAAGTGGAGCTTGTACGCCTTAGAGCCGCTCCGGACTCTATCCAGGCGTTCATCGCGTGTGGGTTTAGTGTCTTCCGTCACTTTTTTGACCCCAATATGCGAGGCAAATTGCTGCAGATGCTCTCAGAGGACGACTACGACATCATCCATTACGAAATGTCGCAGATGGGCCAATACATCATCCCCTCAAAGAGATCATTGAATTTGCTTTCCGTTTACGAGCTCAGCTATCTGAAGGAGCGAGAATGCACCTACTCGAGGGGCCTTCAGAAAAGGCTACGCTGGATTTCAACCCTGGACGAAGAAATGAGAGCTGCGAGACGCGCTGACTTTGTGATCACGTTGAGTGACTATGATCGAGCAAGGATGGCGCGGTTTCTTGGCAACAGGAAGATCGCCACCATAGGCGTAGGATGCGAGCTCAAGGTCTTCAGTGATCACTCAAATGACAAAGACCAGAGTTCTGTAGCATTCTTGGGGTCGTTCATGCATCCGCCCAATATCGAAGCAGTCTTGTTCTTTGTGAACAAGATCCTACCTCTCATTAGGGAAGAAGCGCCGACCGTGAAATTCCTCGTTATTGCGTCAGGGGAATCCTCAGAAATCAGTAGACTTGAAGGATCTGAAATCAGCGTTTCCTATGCGCGTGGCCCGGACAAGGATTTGTTGTTGGGAAGATGCAAAGTCTTTGTCGCACCTATTCTCTCAGGGAGTGGCGTCAGAATAAAGATACTTGAGGCATGGGCACTCGGAATGCCCGTAGTTGCTACAAGTCTCGCCTGTCGTGGCTTGGATGCGATAGACGGTTGGAACATCTTAATCGCCGATACACCCAAGCTTTTCGCCGATCGCGTCTTGAAACTCTTCAAGGAAGACGCGCTATGCCAGGAGCTCGGAAGAAACGGCCTGACCACGGTCAAGGAATACTACGCTTGGCCTCAGATTATTCAGAAATACAGCAAACTGTACTCAGAACTGTTGAGTCGTCGACGATGATTCACGCCCTCGTTTCTTTGTCTACAGAGCTCAAAGCGCTCTTCAAGGATCGCGTCCCGAGATCCAACTCACTGTCGGGCGCAAACACGGATGAAGGCCAAGGGGCACACGATCAGCACGAAACAACGGTAACAAGGGTTGACATACATGGGCATCTGGCATCCTTCGACGAGATCGGATTTTGAGGATATCAGGGATGCTCGATGGTGCCCTCATTCTTGAAACGGACCAACAATATCTGCACCTGACGATGGTCTTTGAGCTGACGGTCATGGCTCATGGTTTTGGAGTTGTGTCGTACCTGACAGAGCATATCACGCCCGCAGTTATGGCCATCCCGATACAATACCGCAATTGGACTAGCGTCGCAAAGAGACACAGGCAACTGTACTCAGTCCTGCACAAAGAAAGTCACCACATACAGGTGAGCACATGACGATGACGCGCGACCTACTCATCGTTTCCGCACCAGTGGAACTAGGAGTAAGAGCGTTTCACAAGATTCATGAACTAAGACAGAGTTCGATGTCAGTTGTCCTCACGGACGAATCACTGAAAACCGCGTTCGTTGCAGACTTTGTCGAAACAGTAGTTGCAGTGGACACCTCAGGGCATATGAAGACCTTTCGCGCGGTTCCTGGGATGAGGCGGCTCGGTAGATTCGACGGAATCTTCGTACTTGAGACAGGTCAGCAATATCGGAGACTCAGGCTTCTAGGTCTACTCTGCAAAGGCAGACATTACATCATGAATGAGAACATGGACTGGTTTGAGCTTCGCGACTTCCCTGCTGCCTTCCGACACTTCAATTGGAGGATGCGAGGACGACTCATTCCGTTCTCTGCTCTATACTTGATAGTTAAATCACTCGTTGCAATTAGAGTTCTTCTCCACGCTTGTTACTGGTACCTTAGGTCGATCGCGATTAGGTTTGAAGGAACCCAACTCAGAAAGCAACTCGACAAGACTTGATTTGAGGCGGGGTTTCTGTCAGCTTGTACGAGGCCTCAGATATTCACTAGAAGCTCGCCAAAAGCACGAGGGGTGTCCATCACTCCTGCAAATGGAACGCACGCGAGGTGGAATTCGTGTGCAAATGAGGTGGCTTTTCTTGAAAACATGACTGTATCGGTCACGACACGCTGAAGTGATAGCCGACGAGTTCAACAAACTGGAGACAATGATTCTCCAAGCCACGAAGCTGTCCCGAGTCTGAATCGGAAGCAGCGTACGCACTTCTCGCGATATCTGTTTCAGGCTTTCGAGAGGTAGACGTGAGTTCAGGAAACATCACCGACTCCTTCGTGTGAGAGCAGACTACAGTGCAACTCTCAGTCACAGGAGAAACATTTCAATACGGCCAAGCATGCGCATACGCACGGGGCGTGTTTGACGCTTATCTCACGCCAGCTGGTGTTCAGAATGTTTGCGATCGCGTCGAAGATGAAGTGCTCATTGCAGGATCTGGCAATTGCTCTGGAGACAAATCTCAAGAGCCTCATCTTTCTTTTGCTAGTATGCGTGCTTGCCCTTGTACAGATGGTCTACCAGCTGACATTGCCCGGTCCATACTACGATGAAGCCTATCACACTGTCTACGCAATCTGGATTCTCACAGACAAACCGGTTCTCTGGGGACCACCTTTTGCATACACAATACTTGGTCTTCCGGTGCTAGGCTCGCTTGGCTATTATGCGGGCCCTTTTGAGAGCTATATGGCCTTCCTTCCGATGACATTGTTCGGTATCAATGTCCCGGCAGTCAGGATTGTTCCAATCCTCCTAACAATCGGGACACTGCCTTTTGTCTACTTCCTCATGCGGAATCGTTTTGGAGTAATCTCCGCTTACGCTACCGCGGTCCTTTTTGCCGTTCAGCCCTCCCTTCTACTGTGGTCAAGGGTTGGCCTGTATCCATTCTCGATTCTGGTTTTTCTGACATTTTCGAGCCTTTACTGCTTTAACAGGTGGCTTCTGACCAGAACTCTCCGTTGGCTAGTTGTCGGTTCATTTCTGCTGGGCCTCGGGTTTGAGACTTTCATCTCCTTCACTTGGTACATCCTGGCGCTGATAGTGGCCACGATCTTGATGAGAATTGATACTCACGTTCGGATCCGCCACATACCTCTTGTCGCGATAAGCTTCCTTGCGGGTGTCGGGCCGTATCTGATACCGTGGGTCACCGGAGAGAATATCAACTTCTTCGTGAACCACGCAGCAACTTCCTATTCCGGAGTGAGCAACTTGACCTATGCGCAGAACCTAGTCCAGAGAATATCTCAGTTCGGAATTCTTGTTGAAGGCAGTGGTTTCTCTTTCTATGGAGGAGTTCATTCAAACCCCCTTGCAACCATTCTGTTTGCCGCGTCGTGGGTGGGCACGTTGTTGCTGATTATTCTCTCCAGGTCTCGGCTGAGAAACGATCGTAAGCCCCATTTGTTTCCATTTGTAGTTTTCACATCGATACTGTTGCAGACTCCCGTCACCATAGCGTCGCTCAGCTTCTATCAACTCCTGCCTCTGCTTCCCTTCTCGTTGATGTTAGAAGGATGCTTCTTCGCGGCGCTCTGGAACGCGGATAGAACAATACTGAGAAGCGTTAGCACTCCGCGGATTCGGCCTCTGCTTAGGTCGTGCAGAATATTGCTGTTGCTGGCCCTCTCTCTTTCGATTGTCCTTGACCTTTCGACGACAGCAGCATACCAAGCAGATCTGAGAAAGAGCGGGGGTGTGGACCGGTGGACGGATGCCACATATCAGGCGGCAGACTACCTCGTAAGCAGAAACTGTCCCTATGTCTTAGCTGTCGACTGGGGGCTTTCCTGGGGCTTACTGTTGGCATCAGGCGGAAGACTGAGCGTCAGAGACATCTTCTGGGTCAATGGAGAAGAGTTCAAGATTGTAGCAAATCGCTACATTGACACAGCAAAGGATTCCTGTTTCATTTCCTGGAGAGTCGGAGGATCCTGGAATAGGCTTGAAGTGCTCCAAGAGACGGTTAGGGATCGGATTGACTCCCTGGTCCTGGAAAAGACCTTCTACCAGCGTGACGGAACTCCTGTCATCGACATATACAGAATCGCGAATGACCAACAGAGTGTTCCAAATCGAGCACCTGCGACATTTCGAAATGTCATCATCTGCTGCGAGGTGTCGTATTGCGGTGACGGATCAGAAGGTCAATTGATCTTTCCTTCAAGGGATTCGTTCTCACAATCGACCGCTTCCCTTTGCGTCGTGAACACCCTGCCCCCTTTGTCTCAACCTGCCGAGGACCCGATATACAAGCGCTCGTTTCCTTGAACATATTCCGTGAGTTCCCAGAATGAAGAAGAGCGACAGCAGAATGACGGCGACGGTTATCGGAAAACCAACCTCGAGGTACCGTGGTTTATATGCAAATTCCACGATGTGACTTCCCTTCGGCAACGAAATGGCGTTGAGGGCATAGTAGGCGGGACTAACCGGCACTTCGTCCCCATCAACGTAGGCCAACCATCCTGGATAGTAGACGGAACTGTACACGAGGTAGCATTGACTTGGAAGGCTCACATGTATTTTCGCGTACTGTTCATCCATCTGCAA
>Ga0315279_10007719_pt1 | contig 13209 bp, 16 predicted proteins | sample YL17G06_20_MG_FD_203694 | JGI IMG/M metagenome (GOLD analysis project Ga0315279, IMG submission 203694) | Sediment microbial communities from Yellowstone Lake, YNP, Wyoming, USA - YL17G06_20 | ecosystem: Environmental > Aquatic > Freshwater > Lake > Sediment | place: USA: Wyoming | collected... | reverse complement strand
CTTATTAAAAATTGAACGATTATAAATTAACCTGGATGACGGAATTTAAAAGTTCTATTTAACCGATATAGGGCTGTGGCTTTTCCTGTTCATCTGGTTTTTTGGGCATTATATCGGATAATTCTTTTTGCATCATTTCGGAGAATCGCTGGTCCAGTCGGTCAATTTTCTGATCTAATAAGGTTTCATCAACATTAATTTGAAAGAGGGCATTTAAGACCCGAATCAACTCTTTACTTGCCGCTGGGTCAATCTGTAATTGAAAGCTAGGCGGTGTATCCGCGAGAAGGCTTACACCGGGGATATCATAATGAATAGCGCTCCAAGCGGGAATTATCCCATTAGCTCCGCTGATATATCCACCTTTTAAAATGACAGTAGTTTGGGTGGATGACCCCAAGAAGAAATCGATCCACTCCTTGTCCGTTGAAGAAACATAGACTTTTCTTTTATCGCCCATCGATTCGGGGACAAAAGCGCCCATACTTATTATTAAATAAGTATCAAGGTTTTTACAGAGTTGACAAATATAATCAGAAAGCGTGTAGATCCCTAGAGATGTGGTGGGTTGATAATCGCCCGTCATGATAATCAAATCATGCTCTTGGGATTTTGGGCTTTGATTGATATAGATTACAATTTTAGGCATGTTAATCTGTGCATCGTTGATGATCACGTGCGGCGGGAGGTCATGATAATAAATTTCTCCATAAGGCGTACTGTTCAAACTGTTTATGACGCTTAGAGCAGCTATTTTCCCCACTAAGGCGATTCCCGGCATTCCAATCAAAACAATGGGACTGCGTAACTTGGGAAGCGCTATTAACTCTTTTAACTTAATCATTTTCATCGACTCTTACTTAAGAACATGAATTGAAATATATAAACATTTGCAAATTAAAAGGGCGAATTGAGATTCGGGGGAAGTTCATTTTTCTTGTAATCATCAGATTGCTTAGTCCATTGGAGGAATTCCTCAGAGGGCGGATAATTGGTATAAAGGTTTTTGCGGATGGCTTCTAAAATTTCAGTGGGTTTTTTGGAAAAATCAGCGGCGGTTCCAATCCAATGATTCGAGGTCTTGGCAGCGTCATATATAGGCTCTAACCATTCAGACCAATGGAGATCACGTAATAGATGATGATCTATAATGATAGAGGAAACATTCTTTGCCAATTCAAGCAGATTCGTCTTTGCTTGCATTAACGTCGTTTCAGAGATTCGGAAACCACTTAAATAGAGAGGAGGGCCGCCCACATAAATCACGGTGGGATTTTGAGCGAGAAAATACCTTAAAGTTTCAGCTTCAATGGGTCCTTGCACCTCTGCGTGGAGAAAAATTTCATCTTCATATTGGACGGCACAGGAAACCGTAAAGCCTTGTTTGGAATCGTTTTCACCATGGGGGAGCGGGTTTGAAATTTGAATGATGGTATTTCCAAATTCAAAGCGCTGCCCATCAGCCCAAATGAGTTCTTTGGCATATTTCTTTGCAAATCGATTGAAAAAATAACCGCGCTGGCGCTGGCTGGCATTTATATGCTCCCGGAAATCTTTGGCTAAAATGGTTTTATCGGTATACAGCCGCTCTGCTAGTTCCATATTAGAGAGAATGAAATGATAGTCGGTAAAAGAGGGTTTTAAATGATCATAATGATAATGCGAAATCGTGAGAAGGTCCGCTTTTTGACAAGCCGCGACTAACCTTTGATTCGCCTGATGGAGGGCTAGATATTCTTTTGGATGGGGATCTAGTCGCATACGTGGTCCTAAGGAGCATCCAGGATCAATCACAAGGGAAATGTCCCCTGTTTCTACATATACACACATCGAACGAACGCCAAAACTCTCGGCAGCAACTGGTTCAATTTGAATTTTTGCCATGGAATCCACAGATGATTTAAAAAATTATGAAATTTTCAAGATTTCAAGCAGTTTAGGGGTAATTTTAGCAACTTCCTGTTCAAATTTATCGATAGACAAGGGTATAAGGGGAGTAGCGATAAAAAGGGAAATGTACTGGTGAATATCTTTTAAAAGAATATACTCCTCATCCAATTTCAAAATGGCGCTGCTTATATTTTTTGAATTTAAAAACCCCTTTTCTTGAAACTGTTTAATCAAGTCTTTTGCTACATTAATTGGATAAATAAGTGTTTTAATACTTAAATACTGAAGAAATTCACTCGCTTCTTTGTCTATTAATTTTGCTTCAATTTCTGGGGCAATTGAGGAGGCAATTTCGAGCCCATCCTCTTTGTTTATGAGCATAGTCAGCTTAGCATTAAGCCGTGCAGTCAATCCATCCATTATTTTCTGTAAATTTTTCATTCGAAGGGTTTCTGTTTTTTCAATGAGATTATTCAAAATCTTACAAATGACACTTCGGGCAGTCTTGCTCTTTACGGAGGTGGTAAATAATGAGACGCCCGGCAACGGCCCTTGTTCGGTGAAAAATGCCTTCAATTCATTTTTGAGAATTTTTTCTTTTTTATCATATTTATGGGCAAGCACATACAGTTTGGCATCGGGTGAGAACTTTTTTAGAGAATTATACGTTTTTAAAAACCAATAGCGGGATTCGTCCAAGCGCTCCTTATCACTGACATCTACCACCCAAAACAGAATCCGTACATTTGAAAAAATCGTTCGTTCCATAGTCTCACTGAAATACTCTTCCAGGAATTGTTTTTGCCCGCCACAATCGAAAATAGAAATTTCGATTAAGCGTCGGTATCGATATTCGTCAGTGCGAACCCCTTCTGTAGGCGGTAGATTTTCCAGCTCCGGAAATTCCTTTCCTTCTAGGACATGCCGAATTAGTGTGGTCTTTCCCGCATTGCTTAAGCCTAATAAATTGATTTTTAGCACCATGATAGTACCTCAATCATATCTTGAACAATCTCTTTTATAATTCCAATTATCCCAGATAAATTAATCAGATTCCTCTTTTTTCAATTGAGGCAAATAAAATTTGTTGTTTAAATGAGGATTGATTCACAATGGCTATTGAACCCTTGATCACGAAACTCAATCAGAACTTAAATACAGCTAAGGAATTGCTCAGAACACAATTGCTGAAAAAAGTAAAACAATTATCGGAGCATATCGAAAATGCGGAACTTCGAGATGAGCTAGAACGATTAGTTGATGATGTTCTATCTCAATTTACTACGATTTACGAGGGATTTATCTCATATATTGAAGAAGAATTACCAGATATTACACTAAAACCTAAACCACCAAAGCCCAGGAAGAAAGCTGCTAAAAAGGAACAGCCAGAGAAACCGGAGTTCGTTCGTCCGACCTACGTCCATCGTGCTTTTACGGAGGATGGATTGCGAGTTTCAAAAGAAGCACGTCCAATGCTTATGGATATTTTGAACGAAACCATTAAGGAAGATATAGATCGGATTAAAAAGCAAATTCCCACATTTCAGAAAGGAGAAAAAGAAGGAGAGAAAAAGCGAATTACGATTAAGCCGGAGGATATTTCAAAAGAAAAATTAGTATCCAAGGAAAACCCAACTTTCGAGCGAGAATTAGATATAATCCCTTTGGAGGATATTGATCCAAATTACAAATTATTAATCCTATTGCGGCTCATGGATTCAGAAAATAAAACTGAATTTTGAAAAATTAGGTCTGAGCTAAAAAGGAGATTAAAAATATTTAATTCAGAAATTAATTAAAAAAAGAGATAAAAGATATTTGATTCAGGAAAATATATTGAGAACCATTTAATAAAAAAAGAAGAGATTTACTCTCCTTCCTCTTCTGCTTCTTCTTCTTCTTCTTCTTCCGCTTCAGCCTCGAGTTTCTCGGTCTTTACATCCACTACTGTCTTTGTGTCTGGACTGATGATTATAACGAGTTTCTCCTGGTCCAATTCTTCAAGTTCTACGAGCCAGAGACCTTTGAGGGGTGTAGCTTTTGTTGTTACTGTCACATTTGGGTGCTTTTTGATCCAGGCGTCTGTATCCTTTGGCTTCATTTTGTCCACATTCCAGACACATTCAGGATGTTTCTTTTCAAAATCTTGGGCTTCTTTTGAAGCGGAAGCAATCTCTACTGCATCATCTTCGCTAAAAGGCATCTTTCATACCTCTCCAAATTTCTTTCAAATTTTTGTATGAAAAGTTGTTTAAAATTCTTTCTTGTATTCCTAGTATATTTTATTGACTCTATATAAAGGAAACATTTTCACGTAATATTACTTAAAAGAGTAGAGATTTGGGGTTCAGAGAATTTGGCACGTTGGAACAAGTGATGAGGTGCAAAGGGGGAAGTTATAGAATCCAATGGTTCACCTACTATTGAGATATGGTTTAAACGATACTCACCTAAGCCATTCAAGCCAGCACAATGAATATATTGAATATGAAGTGGATTCATTCCAGCGATATAAGTGGCCACGGTATCTGCTGCAATAAAATCGGTGCTGGCAATGATTAAATTGAGGCTTTTTTTAACACCTTGAGCGGGTCCATCGCCTTCCATGACCACGATTCCATCAATAACAGCGAGCGAAGGTTGGATTACCTTGGCAAGCCGATTGAGATTAATCGCTAACGCAACCTTTGAAGGTCCGATATTTAACGCATCTGATAGCTTGTCTGGCTTTTTTGGACCATATCCGTGCATATAGGCAGTTGTTTTGGTGGTTTCGCGTGCAATAATCTGTTGAGTGTCTGCATCACGAACTGCAACGAGGGTACCCATCAAATTTTTTAACGAAAGAGTTAATCCTAGCACATCATGGGTTTTGAATTTCGGAATCGATACTAAAAAAGGGCAATTCATTATAGTTTGCGCAATCCCTATTTCCAATTTACGGGGATCTTTTACACTATAAAGGGGAAACCATTTTGAAGGTGGGTCAATAGAAAGATTAATGGGAGTCCAGCGATCTTGGAAGGGCGTATAACCATTATTTTGCATTGATTCAAAGGTATCTGGGGGATTCCCCATGGTGGTCCCCTCTGCCAAGATAATTTGTTTGGTTTTTTTAACGTCTATTAAAAAATCCGCAACTGCGGCACACACCTCTGGAGCGGTAACTACGAGGGGAAAATTTTCCGTTAGTAATAAATTCGGTTTTAGAACCACAGGTGCTTTAGGGATTTTAATCTCATTTCCAATGAGTTTAAGCGCTTCCAAAGTGGTCTCATAAGGGTCCGTTCCCTTCACGACCGCAACTTGCACCATATAATTACTCGAAAAAATATTATGATAATAATTTACTAAGTATAAGCCTTTTTTCGGGCTTCAAGTTTTAAAATTAGAATTGTTTTCTTTTCTTTAATAACTTCATAAATAAGTCTAAATTTTCCAAGACGAATTCTATAACGATGAATTTGTCCTTTAAGCTTTTTAACATCAAATTCTCTAAAAGGAATGGCTATGGATTCTAATATATCGAATAATCGCGCAATTTTCTCCTGTTGTGATCTTGGTAATTTTTTAATGTTATTAGCGACTTGTGGATGGATTATAACTTCATAGGTCATAATTCTAATTCAGCTCTAAGTTTTTTCCATGGAATTCCTTTTTCTTTAATTTCTTTTGATATAATATCCAATTCTCTCATTTCGTTATCATTAATTTCCTCCTCTTGCACAAAAATAAATTCAAGTTCTTCTAATTTATTTGTAAGATGTTCAATTTGTTCTTGTAATGGACCAATTTTTTTATCCAATAAGGCATCAATTAATTGGTTGAATTCTTCAATTGTCATTTCATTTATTTTAGATATCATATGCTTCACCATTTTAAATATCTTGAAAGAGAGTTAATAATTTGTTGAGTTTGTTCATTAATAATTTATTGAGTCTATTTGTTAGTTTTTTTAGGTTTTTCAATTTTAATTGCCTTCAAGAAATAGATAAATCAACTTTTTTTACTTAGAATTAAGGCTGTTACTGAATGGGGAGGAAAGATATAGGTGAATTGGCTTGAAATGGGCGAGAGTTCTTTCTGTTGAATAGATACTTCATCTTTTTTGTCAAAATGATTATAAGCAGTATGCGAAGGTCCATTCAATTCGAAGATTTGGGCAGTGGATTCGGGGGTAAATTCAGTCAAAGAAATGGTGGTCGAAATTTCGTGTGCATGATGCCGATTAATTCCAATAATAACCAACCGATCCTTCGCCTCATTCGTGGTGACTGAAACTCCTAGATAGGGAATCTCAGTCTGAGCAATATTGCCATATTTAGGATTTACCACCTTCTCGCAATTCGTAAGGGCGGAGACCACATACCGTTCAGCGTGGGTTGAAAAGAGTTGAAACGCTAGATACATAGGATTATGATAAAGGTCCGTGGAATTAGTCACAATCAAGGGAACGACATTGACGAGTTGAGCGTAATTAGCCATTTTTACGTCATTTGCATGGCGATGGAGGAGTTCAAAGACAGAAGCAGCAAATAATCCGTCACGCAATGTATAATACCCCTCATAAAGTTGACGCATATTCCACCAAGGGCCCCATTCATCTAGAGCAATGGGAATCTCCTTCCTTTGCCCCATAACTTCTCTTATTGAATTTTCGGTCCATTGAATACGCCGCTCGACTTCAAACGCCCCAGCAATAATATTATAAAAGTCTTTGACCCGATTCGATAGAGTAACCACTGCTGTGCCCGGAATATACACGTGTAATGAGAGATAATCTATCTGATCACCTGCGATTTCAAGGAGCTGGCGATTCCAATCCGGATAGGTCCAATCAACGCCCACTGCAATAAGCTTAATGGTCGGATCCACGGTACGCATTTTATCAGCAAATTCTAAATATCTATGTGCGTATTTCGTAGCAGGAAGGTATCCTTTCTCCCAGACTCCGAAAATTTCATTGGCAATGCCCCAAAGTTTAACATTGTAGGGGTCAGGATGCCCATTCTTTGCTCTTAATGTGCCGTATTCGGTTGTTTCATCGCCATTCATATATTCGACCCAGTGCGCAGCTTCTTCCGGTATTTCTGTCCCAAAATTAACATTAATATAAGGTTCGACACCTAGCTCGCTGATAAACTGCATAAATTCATCCGAGCCAAAGTGATTATCCTGGTTAGGCCCAATTTTCGGCCCAAGAATATGCCAATGCTTGTTTTTTTGTGTCCTCCGCTGCGTCCGTGGGCCTATACCCTCTTTCCATTCATATACATCAGAAAAACACCCACCGGGCCAACGAATGACGGATACGTTCAGGGCACGAATTTCATTGACCACATCCGCCCGGAGCCCCCCATGAATCAGCGGCACCTTCGTGTTATATTCATCCCATAGACCGCCATAAATACACTTCCCTAACACTTCAATAAATCCCCCGTAAATGCGGGGATCAATTTCTGCTTCAATACTTTCCAGATTAATGGTGAGCGTTGCAGGCGCTGGAGGAGGGCCCGCAGGTTCCTTAAGCTCTTTGATCTCCTTATTCACTTTAAATAATTCAAATGGTTCAACTAGAAAGCGATATGAAAACACCCCAAGACCCATTATTATCAATAATTTTTGCCTGTTCACCATAAATATACACTTTTTTCCTTCTATTTTGGTCTAATTGCTAGCCACAATTACCTTATTTTTTAATAATGATTAACTTTTTCTATTCTACCTATAAGTAACACAATTGACCAGAATTGTGAAAAACACATTTCTTTTTCAAATTGAAATTAAAATAGAATGTGGATTGTCTCATTGAAACAATTTATAGTAAAACTGGTAAAGAACTAATAAATGCTCAATTAAAATTTTAAAAATTATCATTAACTCTTTTAAATAATCAGAACCTGTTGCTATTATGAAATTTTAAAACTATGAATAGTCTATTTTGTATAGTGAGGAAAAATATTTAATCGACATTAATCTAAGGTAGAATTAATTACCAGCTTAATTCTCTATAAAATCATACTTTTCGAAAATTAGAAGAGAGAAATCAATAAGAGTGAAAACAAAATAAAAAAAAATTAAAAAAGAAAAAATTAGAAGAAAAAATGAAACGATTAGAAATAGGTGAATGAAATGGGAAAGTTAGATGGAAAAGTTGCAGTAATTGCGTATGCAGGCGGTGGCATAGGAAAAGCTACAGCTGAGCTCTTCGAGAGCGAAGGCGCCAAAGTGATTGTCCATGATGATGCCGATGCGAAATTAGAAGGTGTTCCTGGTGAGAAATTCATTGGGGATTTGCTAAATAAAGAGGACGCTGACAAACTTATTGAATTTGCCAAGAATGCTGGTGGCGGTAGAATCGATATTCTTGTGAATAATCAGGATTTCGCTGAGGAAAAGAAAAAAATTACTGAATTGACCTCAGATGAATTCAAAAATATCCTTAATATGAATTTGAAGACCATTTGGTATACCTTGGCGGCACTTTATCCCGTAGCGAAGGAACAAGAGGCGATAAAGATAATCAATATCGGAGATGTAGCAGGCGCAGCTGGGACACCGAAACTTGTGGCATATTCATCCGCGAAAGCAGGGCTGTATGGATTAACCAAAACAGTTGCTAAAGAATGGTCCCGCTTTCCAGGAGTTCGCGTGAACATGGTAAATGCAGGTATGGTCAAGTTTGGAGAAGGATATGCAAATCAAGGTGAAGGAAAAACAGCTGCTAAGGCATTGAGTCTTAACAATCCCTTTGCGGCGGCGGTTACCACCCCGAAAGATGTTGCAAATGTCGTTCTTTTCTTAGCATCCAGTGATTCGGATGCAATTAATGCAGCAACCATAGATGCCTTTGGAGGCGTGTATACAGTATCAGGAGAGTGAGTTATAATGGCAGATAAATTGAAAGGAGAATCAGCAATTATTACTGGGTCTGCCCAGGGAATTGGAAAATCAATTGCAATGCGATTCGCAGAAGAAGGTGCAAATGTTCTAATCTGTGATTTGGATGCAGAGAAGGCAGAAGCAACGGCAGCTGAAATAAGGGAACAATATCCAGACGTAAAAGTGGTCGTAGTCGCAGGACGTGAAGAAGGCGATATTACCAAATATGAAAATTGCGAAAATATGGCAAACGCAGCAAAGAACGAGTTCGGGGAAGTGACCATCCTTATAAACAATGCAGGACTCACCCTCGATAAACCTGTGCACACCCTTTCGGATGCATGGTGGGACATTGTCATGAACGTTGTTCTGACAGGCTCTTTCAACATGATCAAAGCCGTTGCCCCAATTATGCAAGAAAAGAAATATGGGTGCATTTGGAACGTATCTAGTGTCGCAGGCATCGGTGGCAATGCAGCTCAGATTAACTATGCCTCGGCAAAATCAGGTTTAGTTGGTCTTACCAAAGCTGCAGCACGTGAATTGGGAGAAAGCAATATCAGCGTCAATGTGGTCGGTTTCGGTGCGATTTGGACCCGATTAATCCAGCCTCATGCAGAAATTGAGATCATGGGGCAGCAGATGGCTGAAATGAAAGCCGTTTCAGGGCAAGATCCGAACCAAGTCATGAAAATGTATAAAGCAGGCATTCCAATGTGCAAATCCAGAGAGACAGCTTTGATGCCAGAGGATGTAGCAAACTGGTTCGTTGCAAATTGCATGCGTGATGCCCATTACATGACCGGCCAATGGATGATTTTCAGCGGCGGCATGATGCTGTAAAAAGCAAATCAAATTTTTTCTTTTTTTTCTTTTTTTGGCTTGAATGCGAATTAATTTCTTTTTTATAAGTATTTTAGTAAATCAATGGCATCTACAAGAGTTCTTGATTCAAAAATTTTTGAGAATAGAAGTCTAGAATTTTAAGCAGAATTTCTGTTTGTATTGATTGAAGGGCTAAATCATCGATAGTTAAGCCTTCTTTTCCTATTTTGCTTCTGATATTGTTGATCAACTTTTCAATTTCAAGAGAATTTAGAAAATCAGAGTTTTTAAATACTTTTAACCGAAATTGGTTATCCAGAGTTAATCTTTGCTGAATTTCTTCAGCGGTGAACTTTTTTCCTTTCCCGAATCCATGACAGCTCTTTCGGATTTCTTTGAGGATCTTTTCATTATTAAGAATTTCATTACAAAAGGGAAATTGGCGGCATTGAAATGGTCTGAATTCATAAATACTACATTTTTGTGATTGTAAAAAGACACAAGCTCCATTTTTTTGTTTGGTCGTAAAAAATTTGAATCGATATTCTTTGCCTTTGAGTTTAAGGGGTTCTTCTCGAAATTCAATATACTCCTCTAAAAGAGTTTTTAGGGACTTTTTTAACTTTTGACTTAATTCAAACAGTTCTGCTAGTTCTAGGAAAGTATAACCTTCAATTGTATTACAGCAATTCCCACATCTCTGGCATTCAAATTGGAATTCCTTCAATTTCGCCTTACCCAAAGGTCTCAATCCTTAATTTAATATCCCAATTAGTAGTTATGTAATGTTTATAGAGTGCTTTATAAAAACTCATTGTAAAGTATTGGATTTCATTTAGAAATTAAAATGAGCCTGTTAAGAAAATCGTGTTCGACAACAAACTCCCAAATCGGTTTCACGGCGCCGATGAGAAAAATGATATGGGCATCGCTCCCGATGGAGATTTTGACTTTTGAGGTTGATTGTAATAGTTCGGCGATCCGGTTAAAAATCCGGTCTTTCTCTGCTGGATGAGAGATAAGTTTATCGAAATTTAATTCAATGAAAAGGGAGGATTGATCTATTTGATCAATATTCTGCTCAATATTTTGGAGCGTTGGGTGTGCTAACCCGATGGGACAAGAACATTCCTTTTTCAATTGTTGAGCTTTTTCAATAGGATTAAAAGGAGTTTTAAGAGGTTTAATCGGAAAGGTTTCGACTAATAGGAAATCTAATTCTGAAAATTCGGGAGGGAAAGGGAGGGAGTTTGCGAAATTACATAGTTCAAGCCCAATAAAAACTTGGACTGCGTTATTTGGGGGGAGATTCCGTATTTCATCGATATATTCACGTAGCGGGCGCGGGTTAGAAACATCGCGTAAATACATGAATTGTCCCACATTATCACAGTGGTCAGTAATGGCAATGGCTGAGAGCTTTCGGCGTGTTGCGATGTTGAGGATTTCTTGGGGCGATTGATCGCCATCGGAAAAATACGAATGAATATGAAAGTCAATCATTATGTTCTAATATAGGAAAGGAATTTTAAGGATATCTCATTCTATTACTTTCACGATGAGAAAGTAATTTCAATATTATAGTGAGCGTTTAAAGCCTTTAGTATCCATTTTGAATTCTTCAGCAATTTTCATATCCTTTTGCGATAACCAATCATGGATTTTTAGGTAAATGCGGCCTAAACCTTTCTCAGGTAGGTTTTTTCTTTCCCAATCCTCCATTTCTTCACGAATAGAATCCGTAATTGGATTCTCGCAAATAATACCGTAATTTTTACAAGCGGTGATTAACCTGTTATCATCTGTTGCAATAATAGGAATACCAAAATTAATAGCGATTATTAATAAGACTGCATCATTTATATCAATTAAATGCTGAATGCTTTTTTCAATTGATGAGGAAATCATATGTGGATCTATCGATTTAAGATCAATTGGAAGCTCCATTGCCTCATTAATTTTAATTAGAACATTTGATGGCTCTTGTCCATAGATTCTGATGAGAACGTGGTAAGTCTCATAGAAGGTTATCGGAGAAGTCACCCAATTGAATTTATTCTCACTTGAAAGGATCATTTGTTCACATGATTCTGAAGCCGGGTGTCCTTCCAAAAGCGAGTAGATTAAAATGTTTGAATCTAAAATTTTTTTGATATTCAATTCCTCACAACCAATTATCGTCAAGATTTTCCTCAGATAAATCCAATTTTCGTACTTTATTCCAATCAATTTGTAATTTTTTCTTGAAGAATTGTTTCCAAGTTATTTTAGATTTTGGTTTAATTATTAACCCCTCATTAGTCTCTTCTAAAACAACTTCATCGTTTAATTTTTTCCTTTCACGAATCTCTTTTGGAATTATAATCCGGCCTTGTTCATCAATTTTTACCATTACCATCACCATCACCATTTAAAATAGTACTTATTTTATTTAATTCTAATGGTATTCTATTCTGTATTACAATTCATTTTTTTAAATCACAAATTAAAATCGTGAATCAAAATGAGTGAAAATAGCTTTTTAGAAGGAAAAGTTGCCTTAATTACGGGATCAGGCAGCAGCGGATTTGGCAGACAAATGGCGATAAATTTCGCTAGTAAAGGCGCAAATTTAGTATTAAATGACATTAATTTGAAAGGACTGGAAGAAACAAGAGATATTGTATTAAAATCTTATGATGCAGAGATACTCCTCGCACAAGCGGATATTGCTAACGAAGATCAAGTGAAAGATATGGCAGTAAAGGTTTTTGAAAGGTTTGATAACATTTTCTTAATAGTTAATAACGCAGGTATCGATGGAGGATTCGATAAATCGCTTTCTGCATCGAGTGAAACATATGACAAAGTAATGGATGTGAATGTTAAAGGTGCTTGGAATGTTACAAAAGCGTTTTATCGGAAAATGAAAGGGCAAAAACAATTTCAGCCCATACGAGGGAAAATCATAAATATAGCTTCGTGCGCTGGAACGCAAAGCGGATTAAATCCATTTATCGGAGTATATAGCGCTAGTAAGGCAGCCCTTATTGCGTTTACAAAACTTTGGGCGCTTGAGTTAGGACCTAGTAGTATTACTGTAAACGCAATTTCTCCGGGTGTTTTTCTGACGCCTCTCTATAACAACGATCCAAAAGTGATTCGCCAATTTTTAGAATTAAGAAAAGTCAAGCTCCCTATTGATAGAATCGGAGAGGCGAAAGAAGTTGCGGATCTTGCGTTGTTTCTTGCGTCAAAAGCCGCAGATTATATGACGGGACAGAATTTGATTTTAGACGGTGGAATGACGATTAGTATAAATAAGTTATAGAATTTTGGCATCGAGTGATAGCGATTTACGTTTAAAATTATGATTTATGGTAAGTAAACCTGCGCTTTACCTACCGCGACTCTTTTCTGCTTTTGGTTATCGGCATAGAGCTCGATATCTACGAAGCTCATTTCGTTTTGTCGCGGATGTTTTGCGACAATTTTTCCTCCACAGGTAACAGTATCTCCAGAGAATAGCGGCCAGATCAGTTTGATATCAATTGATTTAAGTTTCCCCCCCTCTTTATAGCACCAGTTAGTAATAACTTGCGTTAGAAGTGAAATAGTTAATTGCCCGTG
>Ga0315279_10007718_pt1 | contig 13209 bp, 13 predicted proteins | sample YL17G06_20_MG_FD_203694 | JGI IMG/M metagenome (GOLD analysis project Ga0315279, IMG submission 203694) | Sediment microbial communities from Yellowstone Lake, YNP, Wyoming, USA - YL17G06_20 | ecosystem: Environmental > Aquatic > Freshwater > Lake > Sediment | place: USA: Wyoming | collected... | reverse complement strand
TTGAACCGAAAATCATCGGATTCCTTTGTAACTGGTGTTCATACACAGGCGCAGATCTCGCAGGAGTCTCAAGAATCAAGTCCGCGCCGAACGTGAGGGTCATCCGAACGATGTGCAGCGGCAGGGTTGATCCAACGTTCATCCTGAAGGCATTTCAGCTCGGCGCGGACGGTGTCATCGTGATGGGCTGTCATCTGGGCGATTGCCACTACCAGGAGGGAAACCACAAGACGATCAGGCGTATCCCGTTCCTGAAGCGCGTGGTCAAGGATTTCGGCATCGATCCTCGCCGCTTGCGACTCGAATGGGTCTCGGCTTCGGAAGGAGACCGGTTCGCGAAGATCGTGAACGAGATGACCGAGGAAATTCGAAAGCTCGGCCCACTCAAACTCTCGGTTCATGCTGAGCTGCGGAAAAAGACCCACGAGGCGGTCGAAGTGGTGTGAAAGAGTCCCTCATCCCAAGGAGATCACCATGGCGAAACCAAAGTTAGCATTGTATTGGGCGGCAAGTTGCGGTGGCTGCGACATCGCCGTGCTCGACATCGAAGACAAGATTCTCGATGTGGCGAACCACTTCGATATCGTTTTCTGGCCTTGTGCAACTGACTTCAAGTACTCCGATGTTGAAGCGATGCCCGACAAGAATATCGACGTTTGCCTCTTCAATGGGGCTATCCGGACCTCGGAGAATGAGAAGTTGGCAAAACTGCTGCGAGATAAGTCAAAAGTGCTTGTTGCGTTCGGTTCATGTGCTCATGAGGGATGCATCCCGGCATTGGCAAACTTGACCACGAAGGAGAAGATATTCAGGACTGCATATCTCGAATCTCCTTCCACGAAGAACAGTGATGGGGTAACGCCCCAGACTGTAACACGTGTCCCCGAAGGTGAACTTGAAATACCGGAATTTTGGGAAATCGTGAGAACCTTGGACCAGGTTGTTCCGGTCGACTACTACATTCCCGGTTGCCCGCCGCAATCTACTCAGATCTGGGCGGTTCTGGAGATCTTGATTCAAGGGAAACCTCTCCCTCCGCCCGGGTCCGTCATAGGAGCCGGTGAGAAAACATGTTGTGACGAGTGCCCGCGTGAGCGGAAAGAGAAGAAGCTCAAGAAGTTTTATCGACCCACAGAGATCATACCTGATCCGAATGTATGTCTCCTGGACCAGGGGATCATTTGCATGGGACCGGCAACGCGAAGCGGTTGCGGAGCCCTGTGCGTCAAAGCAAACGTCCCATGCCGGGGTTGTTACGGAGCACCCCCGAATGTAACCGATCAAGGTGCGAAAATGGTGAGTGCCCTCAGCTCTGTCATCGATGCACACGACCCGGAAGAGATCGAAAAGATACTTGATCAAATTGTGGATCCACTTGGTACGTTCTACAGATTCTCATTATCGCACTCCTTACTACGGAAGGTGGAATCAGTATGAAGCACATCAAGATCGATCCGATCACCCGACTCGAAGGCCACGGCAAGATCGATATTTTCCTTAATGACGACGGAGAAGTGGCGAACTGCTATTTCCTTGTCCCAGAACTCCGAGGATTTGAGCAATTCTGTGTTGGTAGACCCGTAGAGGAGATGCCGCGCATCACGACACGCATCTGCGGCGTTTGCCCGGAAGCGCATCACATGGCATCGGTGAAGGCCTGTGATGCAGTCTATCACATCGACATTCCCAGCACCGCGCGAAAATTACGGGAACTGCTGTACAATGTCTTCATGGCAGGCGATCACACTCTCCACTTCTATGCCCTGGGAGGCCCTGACTTTATCGTAGGGCCGGACGCCCCAGCCGCGCAGCGGAACATCCTCGGAGTCGTTGCAAAAGTCGGTGTGGAAGTTGGCAAGAAGGTCATTCAGATGCGAGCACACCACTCCGAGATCATGCAGCTGCTCGGCGGGAAAAAGGTGCATCAGGTCACCTCGCTCCCCGGTGGGGTATCAAAAGGATTGACCGAAGAGGAGCGGAAGAGTACCGAGGCACGAATTCTAGAGATGGTCGAGTTTGGTAAATTCACGATCAAGGCCTTCGAAGACATCGTTTTGAAAAACAAAGCGTACGTCGATCTGATCTTGAGTGACACCTACTCCCTCCGGACGTACTCTATGGGTCTCGTCGACGAGAAGAACAAGGTCAACTTCTACGACGGCAAGGTCCGTGTCGTCGATCCCGAAGGAAAAGAGCTTGTTAAGTACTCACCGAATGAGTACCTGGACAATGTGGAAGAGCACGTGGAGCCGTGGACGTACCTGAAGTTCCCGTATCTCAAAAAGGTTGGGTGGAAAGGATTCATGGAGGGGAAGGAAAGTGGTGTGTATCGTGCGACGCCGCTGTCGCGCCTCAACGCGGCAGATGGAATGGGCACTCCGCTCGCGCAAGCAGAGTACGAACGGATGTACAGTACCCTCGGCGGCAAACCTGTTCACGCAACGCTTGCGACACATTGGGCTCGCATCATTGAACTCCTCGGCGCAACGGAAATGGCACTGGACCTCGTTCGTGATCCCGAGATCACAGGGACAACGATTCGGACGATTCCTGATAAGACTCCAACTGAAGGAGTGGGAATTGTCGAGGCGCCCCGCGGGACGCTTACGCACCACTACATCACCGATGAGCGCGGCATACTGAAGAAGGTAAACCTCATCGTAGGGACAACCAACAACAACGCGCCAATTTCGATGTCGATCAAAAAAGCTGCGCAAGGTTTGATCAAGAAAGGGGTGAACGTCACCGACGGGATACTTAACATGATCGAGATGGCATTTCGAGCCTACGACCCATGCCTTGCCTGTGCGACGCACTCCCTTCCCGGACAAATGCCCCTCGTCGTTCGCATTCGTGACAAAAACGGAGAGATTTTACAGGAGATCAAAAGACTGTAGGGGCGCACGGTTCCCCGGGTGAAGAGCACTGAAGCACATGGCAGACGGTCCCTTCTTCCGGCTGACGGTCCCAAATTCTCATAACTGAGTCGCCTGATTGTCTGAGTAGAAACGGCGTTTGGATCTTACTTCTGTTCGACTGATCGGCGATTGCGTCCGACGATAAAGAACTGTATCATATCCCCGAATTCTTTCTAGTTCCTTCTGGAACCTCACACCGGTTGCAGTCGGCAAGTTCGCCGCAATCTGGTGTCCTGCACATCGCTAAGCCTACCCGAGAGAGACGGAGGTGGATCATGAACGATCCCACTGACGATACCTTGACGTGCAGTGACTGTCACAACGAAGTGAAGAAGGGGGATGAATTCTGTCCGCACTGTGGGAGTCTCTTCGAAAATGGCCTCCGCTGCACAAACCATTCCGGTCAGGAAGCAGACGGAGTGTGCATTATCTGTTGTGTCCCATATTGCGCAAGTTGCGGCAGCCGAGTCAACAAGCTGTTTCTCTGTGGCAACCATCGGGGGTACGAGATCTACGAGGGAACGGCACGGGTGTTTGGCATCAGTGATGACGTGATGGCCCAGCACGTCCAAACGTGTCTCGAGCAAACCGGACTTCATCCACTGCTGTTCTCTCGCAAGGCAAGTCCAATCTCTGGCGGTGGCCCTGATTACACGCTCTTCTTAGCATCTGGGGAGTACGTTGGCCACATCGTCAACGAGGTGAAGGTCATGGTACCGTGTCAGGAGGTGCTGAAGGCGGAGCGGGTGCTGCAGGATCTAGAGCTCAAGATGTAGTGACGAAAGTGCTCGGGAGATTGAAGAAAAAAAAGACCTTAAACAGGCAAAGAGCCTTCACCAAGCTATCCGGAGGTGTGAATCATGAGAACATCTCAGGTTGTGGTTTATGATTTTCTCGCTCAACGCTCGTTGGCAATTGTAGGCGTCTCCCGCAGCGGGAAGAAGTTCGGTAATACGATCTACAAGACCCTGAAAGAAAGGGGATACAAGCTGTTTCCGGTTCACCCGCAAGCTGAAACGGTTGAGGGTGATCCCTGCTACCGCAGCTTGGGTGTGCTGCCGGAGAAGGTCGGTGGGGTGGTAATTTGTGTGCCGCCCTATCAGACGGAGCAGGTTGTGCACGACGCGCTTGCGGCCGGCATCGAGCGCGTGTGGATGCAGCAGGGGGCAGAATCATACGCCGCCGTTCGCTATTGCGAAAAGAATGGGATCAGTGCAGTGCATGGGCATTGCATCCTGATGTTTGCTGAGCCAGTAGCCTCGTTCCATCGCGTCCACCGATGGGTCTGGAAGCTCTTCGGCAAATACCCAGCTGCGGACTCGGCAGCTGCTCCGCAATCGCCCTCACGATGAAGCGACCCACGGAAATGTGAGACGATCATGAAGAAGATAGATTTGAAAAAGGATCTGAAGTACTTGTATCTCCCATCTGCGAAAGACGTGGAGTTCGTACGAGTTCCGAGGTTCAACTTCCTGATGATTGACGGCGCGGGAGACCCCAACACTTCTCAAGAATTTCAGCAGGCCGTCCAGGCCCTGTACACCGCCGCGTACACCCTGAAGTTCATGATCAAGAAGGAAAAGAAAGTTGACTATCCGGTCATGGCGCTTGAAGGATTGTGGTGGACCGATGATATGGCCACATTCAGTGTGGACAACAAGGCGGACTGGAAATGGACGCTCATGATCCTGCAGCCCAAGGTGGTGACCAAAGCACTGTTCAAGAAAGCGGTGAAGCAGGCGAAAGAAAAGAAGGGGATGGCTGCTCTTGAGAAGCTTCGCTTTGAGGGCTTCAACGAGGGCCTCTGCGTTCAGATCATTCACATCGGTCCGTACGCCGAGGAGGGCCCGACGATTCAGAGGCTCCATGCGTTCGCGAGGGAACGCGGATTTGACCTCGTCCGTAAACACCACGAAGTCTATATGAGCGACCCCCGCAAGGCAAAACCTGAAAAGATGAAGACCGTGATTCGTCAGCCAATTCAAAAGTCAAGCAACATTCAGACGGGTGAGATTGAGCGCGAGAGCGCCTGAGAATGTCACGAGCACCGGAGGGATTGCCAGCGACACGCGAATTGACCTGCACAGGATGGCGAGAGATCGTGATATGAAAGAGATCAAGCCTTGACCCTTTTTTCCATCCACTAACAACTACATGAGAGAACAGCAATGAGACGAACACTTCCTATTCTTCTCCTCGGCCTCATCATCATTCTCAGCACTGCTCTCGGTCAAGTTCCGAAAAAGGAGCGTGCTGTCTTTGTTGAGCCGAAGAACGAGTTTCTTGATACGATCAAGAAAGAATCGGCTGCTTCTGAAACGAAGGCGCAACCCGTGAAGAAACAACTGCAGCTGGATTTCTCCGGGCTGTATCGCCCGTCGTCGGTTAATGATTTCAAACAGTACTGGCACAGCCAGCCAGTTTCGCAGGGGGTCTCAGGTATGTGCTGGTGCTTTTCTGCAACTTCCTTCTTTGAATCGGAGATCTACCGGCTCACAAAGCGACAGATCAAACTCTCCGAACTCCACACCGTGTATTGGGAATATGTTGAGAAAGCGCGGAGGTTTATTCAGGAGCGCGGAAATTCTGCATTTGGCGAAGGCTCAGAGGCGAATGCCGTGCGTCGCATCTGGAAAACCTACGGTGTTGTTCCTGGCGAAGCGTATACGGGGTTGAAGCAGGGGCAGAAGTTTCACGACCACAGCAAGCTGTTCACCGAAATGAACAACTACCTTCAAGGCCTGAAGGCAAGCAATGCCTGGAACGAGGATGAGGCCCTGAATACGATCAAGTCCATACTCAACCATTATCTTGGTGAGCCGCCGAAGACCATCCTGGTGGAAAGCAAGACCATGACACCGAAGGAGTACCTTGAAAACGTTGTGAGACTTAATCTGGAGGATTATGTTGAGGTCATGTCACTGATGGAGAAGCCCTTCTATCAGTTCGCTGAGTTTGAGGTGCATGACAATTGGTGGCACAGTAAGGAGTACTTCAACGTCCCTTTGAATGACTTCATGGACGCGATCAAGAAAGCCATCCGATCGGGATACACGATCTGTATCGGGGGCGACGTGTCCGAGCCGGGATACGAAGGCCATGCGGGCGTGGCAATCGTTCCAACTTTCGACATTCCCTCCGAGTACATCGACGATCATGCCCGGCAGTTTCGTTTCAGTACCGGAACGACAGGTGACGATCACGGAATCCACATGGTTGGTTATCTTGAGAAGGATGGAAAGGACTGGTATCTCATCAAGGACTCAGGATCAGGCTCGCGCAATAATGCTCATCCGGGGTACTACTTCTACACCGAGGACTATGCAAAGCTGAAAATGCTCGGATGCACTCTTCACAAGGACGCGGTTCGCGACCTGCTCGGGAAGCTTCAGAAGTGAGATTCGCGCGCGAACGCGATTCATCCTCGCTTTCGCGTCTCATTGACGGCGCCCGCATCGGGAACTCGTTGATAAATGCCATTTCTATAAGAGATGAGAAAGAGTGGTTCGGGACTCTATCACACATAGGAAGCAAGGCCTGACCCTGTGAGACCACGGTGAGATATCTGCTTTTGAGGGAACACAATCTTGATGGCACGAGAGTTGAGCCGCAGGGTGTTCATGCAGTATCGATAAACTCGCTCTGCGTGCTGCCAATTCGGGAGGGGTGCTTGTGACCCGCCGCGCGGCAGTTCCTGAGCCGGAAGCATCGCCATTGCTCCTGAGATGTGGGAAATACTTCCTTGTCTGACGTTTAAGGATGGCGCAGTGACAAAAGGCACAACGAATTAACCATCTAACTAACCGGTTCCACAAACAATTCAGGACTGTTAAAGGAGGACCTTATGCCAGATAGCCTAACCATAAAAGACAACCGCACGGGGAAGGAGTATGCAGTTCCCATCACGAACGGCACGATCAAGGCGATGGACTTGAGGCAGATCAAAGTCTCTGACGCCGACTTTGGGATGATGTCGTACGACCCGGCATTCATGAACACAGCCTCGTGCCAGAGCAAGATCACGTTCATCGATGGGGATAAAGGCATACTGCGTTACCGCGGATATCCCATCGAGCAGCTCGCCGAGAAATGCACCTATCTCGAGGTTGCATACCTTGTCATCCATGGCGAGCTGCCGACGAAATCGCAGCTCGCTGATTGGGTGTACAACATCACGCACCATACGATGATCCACGAGAACATCAAGAAGTTCATGGATGGCTTCAACTATGATGCGCATCCGATGGGCATGCTCGTGAGCACCATCGCTGCACTTTCGACGTTCTATCCGGATTCCAAGAACATCATGGACGCGGCGACGCGCAAGCTTCAGATCTGCAGGCTGATCGGCAAGGTGCCAACGATCGCTGCCTATGCGTACCGGCATCACTTGGGTTTACCCTATGTGTATCCAGATAACGATCTGAGCTACACGGGCAATTTCCTTGGCATGCTCAACAAAATGACAGAGCCGAAGTACAAAGTCAACCCCGTACTCGAGCGTGCATTAGACGTCCTCTTCATCCTGCATGCCGACCACGAGCAGAATTGCAGCGCCAACGTCATGCGAAGCATTGGGAGTTCTCAAGCAGATCCATACGTTTCGACAGCCGGTGCGGCTGCTGCACTGTATGGACCGCTGCATGGTGGGGCGAACGAGCAGGTGTTGCGTATGCTGCGAGAGATCGGTTCCAAGGATAGGGTGCCTGAGTTCGTGAAGAAAGTGAAGTCGGGGGAGGGCGGAAAGCTTATGGGATTCGGCCATCGGATCTACAAGAATTATGATCCGCGCGCCAAGATCATCAAGGAGACGGCGGACAAGGTGTTCGAGGTCACCGGACGCAATCCGCTTCTGGACATCGCGATCGAGCTTGAGCGCATAGCGCTTCAGGACGAGTACTTCGTGAAGCGCAAGCTCTATCCCAACGTCGATTTCTACTCCGGAATCATCTACGAAGCGCTGGGATTCCCGTCAGAAGCCTTCACGGTGCTGTTTGCGATTCCGCGCACATCGGGCTGGCTTGCACAATGGCAAGAACTGATCCTTGATCCTGAACAGAAGATTGCCAGGCCGCGTCAAGTCTTTCTCGGATATGAGAGCCGGAATTACGTTCCGGTTGAGAAGCGCGGATAGCCAGAACGGCTCTTGACTCGGCTGAAGATTCATTTGGGATCTCGAGAACGTTTTCAATCCCGGAAAGGAGGAGGACGATGGCAGAGAAAACTCTGAAGGACGTACGATTTGCGAAAGCTGCCGATGTGATGACTCGCGATGTTGCATTTATTGACGGGGCCGCGTCCGCGGCTGATGCCATCAAGATCATGAGGGAGAGGAAGGTTTCCAGTCTCGTTGTCAACAGGAGAACACCCGACGACGCCTGGGGAATCGTCACTCGCAAGGATGTGGTGAACAAAATCGTTGACCCCGGGAAGGATCCCTGCGAAGTGAAGGTGTTCGAGATCATGACCAAGCCGCTCGTGATGCTTTCTCCGGGTCTTGCTCTGAAGTACTGTGCCCGGCTCATGCACAATGTCGGAATCCGAAGAGCGGTTGTGTTCGATGGCAATGAGATCGTTGGAATCCTGAGCAACACGGATATCTTCAACGCTATCAAGCCGTAGCAGACGACTTCCTGTTGATATGGATGGGAACCTGGTGCCCGGGTTCATCGGCCCAAGGAGATGAAACAGATGACCGTCACTCGTGCTTATCCCTCGAGCGGAGGGAAAGAGAGAACGGTCATCTGTGCTTTTTGGGGCGGGGGTAACGGGAAAGATTCCTGATTCCCTACTTCACGTGGTTCATGCTACATCGGGCGCGACGAGCTCTAACGCATCTCCGCGTTCGAAGGAATTCGCGAGAGTGCTGTCGTCGCGTTCCTCACGTCTGTTGTGTCCTGGTCTGGGGTGGCACTTGAAGATCGTTCGATGGATTGCGCGAGTGCTCGCGACGGTTCTGGCAACATTGGTATTCCTGCTGGCCATCGGCGAAGGATTCAATCCGGCGAAAGTGACGATTGAGGAAGCCTTGATGATGATGGGCTTTTTGGCTGCATGGCTCGGCTTCATCGTCGGCTGGAAGTGGGAGGGAACTGGTGGAGCCCTGGTCATCGGCGGATTACTGTGGCATTGCGTTTTCGAATACGTCTTGCACGGCACGATGTTCCTGGGCCTCTGGATCACTTTGCCGGCGTTGCCCGGAGTTCTGTATCTGATCTCCTGGTGGCGAACAAGGCCATCCGCACCCTCCGACCGCAAACAGGGGTCCGCCGGAGCATCGGCAGATCCGGGTTAACTTGAACGATCGTCGGTAAAGAAATGCAAGCACGCGAAACAATTAGTTCAGTATGATCAGAACAAGTCACGAACATTTCTCCTCGAGGAGGTTCTCATGAACGTAAGGCTCTCCAATGGAAAAGAGATACCAGTAGAAATGCACAAGGTCAGGATTGTGCAGAAGACGAGCCTTGTGCCGATCGCGGAAAGGCTCCGCGCTCTCAAAGAAGGCGGGTATAACACCTTCGCTCTCCGCACGCGGGATATTTTCCTTGATATGCTGACGGACAGCGGGACGAACGCGATGAGCGATAACCAGCTTGCGGCCATGATGGTCTCCGACGACGCGTACGCCGGGTGTGAGAGCTACTACAAGCTCAAGGCTGCCATCAAGGACGTACTGCGGTTCGAGTATGTTCTGCCGGTGCATCAAGGCAGGGCGGCCGAACATCTTCTTGCAAAGGTGTTCGTGAAGGCTGGAGACGTCGTCCCCATGAACTATCACTTCACCACGACGCGAGCGCACTTCGAGCTGGCGGGTGGGACGGTCCTCGAGATTTTTGCGGATGAAGCGCTGAACACACAGAGCACACATCCGTTCAAGGGGAATCTGGACCTACGGAAATTCAAGGATGTGATCAAGAAATACGGCGCGGGGAAGATCTCCTTTGTTCGCATGGAGGCGACGACAAATCTGATAGGCGGCCAGCCATTTTCTCTCGAGAACCTGCGAGCGGTAAAGGAAATCGCTGCAGATCACAACATCATGCTTGTCTATGATGGAAGTCTGATTTCTGAAAACGCGTACTTCATCAAGCAACGGGAGAAAAAGTACGCGAAGAAGTCCATCCAGCAGATTATTTGGGAGATGATGGACCTGGTGGACATCTTCTACCTCTCAGGGAGAAAGAGCACATGCGTGCGGGGTGGATTCATTGCCACGAACAACAAGAAACACTTCGAGGCCTTGAAACCGTGGCTTCCCGTCTATGAAGGTTTCCTGACGTATGGTGGAATGTCGACGAAGGAAATTGAAGCGATGGCTGTGGGATTGAGAGAGATGACCGATGTCAACGTTGCAGGGAGCGCTGTGGAGTTTGTGAAGTACTTTGTGGAAAGGCTGATTGAGAACAAAGTCCCCGTCGTGACGCCGCCGGGTGGTCTCGCGTGTCACCTGGATGCCAAGCTGTTTCTTCCTCATCTGCCGCAATCCGAGTATCCGTCCGGAGCGCTTGCGGCTGCTGTCTACCTTGCCTCCGGCGTACGGAGTATGGAGCGCGGCACGATCTCCTGCGATCGTGACAAAGATGGCAAGGAGATTTACTCCGACCTGGAGTTGACAAGACTCGCTGTCCCGCGGAGGGTCTACACCATGTCGCACATTGAGTATGTGGTTGACCGTCTGAAGTGGTTGCTTGACCACCGCGACTTGGTGAAGGGCCTGAAATTCGTCGAGGAGCCGCCCGTCCTTCGGTTCTTCTTCGGAAGGCTGGAGCCGATCGGCAATTGGGGCGCAAAGTTGGCGCGGGTGTTCAAGAAGGAGATTGGAGACCGCTGACGCCCGGCGTCCACTGTGATGTGACTTTCATTTCTACCCGGGGGTGGATCGACTCTCCTCTGCTTCCACCCCCATTTGTTTGTGCAGTCTCTCACTCTCAACGTGCCGAGCCAAAATTCTTGCGCAGTTCCCGCCATTTTTCAGAACCTGCAGGGGCGGTATCAAAGAACCAACCAGCTCAACCGTAGCCGATTCTCTGAAACGGGTGAAGCGCGTGTCAACCCGTAACGACATGCGCCAGGGTTTCTCCGGCGGAGCTCTGTTCTTAGCCACGCTCAACCTTTGAATCTTCCCACCATTGAGCGACTGGTCTTGACTCAGTTCGGTGGATGGGGAGGGACCGGTTGATCTCAGACTGCGTTGGTTCGCGAATGGTCCTCTTTTCATGCTCACAGTTTGTGATACTGATTCCCGGGCGATGCTGAAGTCAGCGATACCCCTTGGATCATTGCTGCGGCTCCTCCTCATCACAATCTCCAAGGAGAGCATCCGGACGAAGACCAGAGCGTCGACTCCAATGATCAGGAATTTGCTGACGAAAGTGATAGGTGCGGTCCACGGTTTTCTCAGTTCTGAGAAACCGGACGTGCAATTCCTTTTGTTTTTGTCAGTTTTACGTGGCATGTTTGTTGCCATCTCTTGTGGGACAAGGCTGCGCAACTTCAACGGCATCAGAACATGCACGAACTCTCCATAGCTCAGAACATCATTGAAATTGTGCACGAGAGTGTCCCGGCGGACGAGCTCCCGGACGTCCGGGCTGTGAAACTCCGGATCGGTGCCTTTGCAGGCGTTGTGCCGGAATCCCTCGAGTTCTCCTTTACAGCACTTGTGGCAGACACGGCGTTGAGCAATGCGAGGATTCAGATCGAGCATATCCCCTTCACTATTCAGTGCCACGCGTGTCGGCAGTCCTTCTCCAATGAGCACGGATTTGTGATTTGTCCCAACTGCGGTGGTGTTGATACGAAGATCCTTTCAGGAACTGAGCTACAGGTGGACGAGATTGAGCTCGATGATGTCCATGCGGAGGCACCGTGAGCGTCGTAACGGTACAGCGGAAGGTGTTGGAGAAGAATGACGAGATTGCTCGTCGCAATCGAGCGTTCTTTTCTGCAAAGGGCACGTTTGTCATCAACCTCGTGAGCTCTCCCGGTTCAGGCAAGACAAGCATCCTTGAGCAAACACTCGAATACTTCAACGGCAAGATCAACGTAGCGGTGATCGAAGGAGACGTGCAGACTGACCTCGACGCCCAGCGTATCGCCCGATATAGTGTCCCGGTTGTTCAGATTGTCACGAACGGCGGTTGCCATCTCGAAGCCAACCTGGTCGAAGCTGCGATGGCGAATCTCGATCTGCGAGATGTCAAGCTGCTCATCATTGAGAACGTGGGGAATCTGGTTTGCCCATCGAACTACGACCTCGGCGAAGCGATGAAAGTCGTTGTTGCGAGCACGACCGAGGGAGACGACAAGCCGCTGAAATATCCCGGGATGTTCCGCCACGCCTCAGTTCTGATCATCAACAAAATCGACTTGCTGCCGTACGTCAACTGCAAACTCGATGTTCTGAAGAACAACGCTCTCAAGATTAACCCCGCGCTGAAAGTCTTTGAGACCTCGTGCACGACGAAGGCGGGGATTCCTGAATGGTGTGTGTGGCTCGAGCATAATCTTTCTCGTCGATAGTCTCTTGTCAATTGCGGTCTGTTATCATCACCGACGTTGCTATGCTACCGGCTTATCGCGAGCGGCTTTCGTTGCGTGAGCTCAAGGAACGAGCGGAGCATTTGCGCGAGTTGATGAAGGAATGCGTTGTCTGCCCTCGGGAATGTCGCGCGAAACGTTTGCAAGGCAGATACGGCGTTTGTCGCTCGACCGATGAACTCATGATATCCAGCGCGGCTCCGCACTATGGCGAAGAGCCGCCTCTTGTCGGCAGACGCGGATCAGGCACTGTGTTCTTCACATCGTGCAACCTCAAATGCCTGTTCTGCCAGAACTATGACGTCAGCCATCTGAGGCACGGCAGACGCATCTCGGCATCTCAGCTTGCAGAGATCATGATCGCGCTGCAGCAAGGCGGCTGTCATAACATCAATCTTGTTACTCCAACTCACATGACGTCGCAAATCGTCGAGGCGGTGACGATGGCTGCAGTGCGTGGCCTCTCGATTCCGCTCGTCTATAACTGCGGCGGGTATGAGTCGATGCAGACCCTGAAGCTCCTGGAGGACATAGTCGATATCTATATGCCGGACATCAAATACTCCGACAACGAGATTGCCCGCCGGTATTCCGGCGCTCCATCGTATTGGAATGTCGTTCGTCCGGCGGTACAAGAGATGTTCAGGCAGGTGGGTGACCTCAACATTGACGAGCAAGGCATCGCCCGCCGGGGCCTGTTGATCCGCCATCTCGTGTTGCCGAACCGGCTCGCAGGATCACGAGCGGT
>Ga0315279_10007711_pt1 | contig 13220 bp, 13 predicted proteins | sample YL17G06_20_MG_FD_203694 | JGI IMG/M metagenome (GOLD analysis project Ga0315279, IMG submission 203694) | Sediment microbial communities from Yellowstone Lake, YNP, Wyoming, USA - YL17G06_20 | ecosystem: Environmental > Aquatic > Freshwater > Lake > Sediment | place: USA: Wyoming | collected... | reverse complement strand
CCTTGCTCTCCGCGTGCGGCGCCGCCAACAGCAGGAAGTCGGAGTGGCCATGGAGGTCAATGAACCCCGGCGCGAGCACCAGCCCCTCGCCCTCCACCACCTCGTGCGCCCCCGCGCCCTGCGCGTCGCCGATGAACGCGATGCGGTCGTCGGCCACGCCGACGTCGGTCACCTCCGGCGTCACCGCGGTGCCGTCGTACACCGTGGCCTTGCGAAAGAGGAAAGTGAGCTCGGGTGTCGCCATGCCCTCCGCCGATAATGCAGGCCGCTACTTCAGATCGAAATTCCACCGCAGCAAGGGATCGCCCACGCGCTCCATCCACTGCACAAGTTTATCTTTCATGCGCCGCAGCGCATCCGCGTAATCCGCGTTCTCCGCCAGGTTGTGCAGCTCGAAGGGGTCCTCGCGCTGGTTGTACAGCTCGTCCAGCCCGTCGGGGTAATAGACGTACTTCCACTCGTCGTCGCGCACCATGCGCAGCGAGCACAACGCGTACTCGTCGCCGTGGAATTGCGAGTAGATGCTGTCGGGCCAGTCCGGCTCCTCGCCCCGCAGCCACGGCGCCAGCGAGCGCCCGTCCAGCGGCGCCGCGGGCTCCACCCCGGCGGCGTCCATGAGCGTGGCCGGCACGTCAACCGCGCTCACGTATGCCTCACACGTCGCGCCCGCGCGCGCTGCGCCCGGCCAGCGGATGATGAGCGGGATGCGGTACAGCTCTTCGTACATGTACGCGCCCTTGTTGAACATCTTATGGCTGCCCGCCAGATCGCCGTGGTCGGTGGTAAAGACGACGAGCGTGTCATCCGCCAGCCCCAGCCCCCCGAGCGCTTCGAGGATGCGCCCGACCTCGTTGTCTATCAAGCTCACCATCGCGCAGTAGCGCGCGACGTAAATGCGCCACTGCTCCCACGGCACGTCCATGCCGCCGCGCAGAATGGCGTAGCGCCAGTGCGAGCGCGGCTTGCCGGCGAAGGTCTCGTCGAAGTTGCCCCACGGCGGGATGGACTCGGGGTTGTACGTTTGCGCCCACTCCGGCGGCACGATGCAGGCATAATGCGGCTCGGGGAACGAGCACACCAGGAAAAACGGCCGCGCGCCCTCCCGCCGGTAGCGCTCCAGCAACTCGATCGCGCGCGACGCCAAGAACGTCGGGTGAACCTGCTCCCCCTGCGCGTTGGTGATAGCCGCCCACGGCATGTCGCGGTCGCGGCGCACCCGCCCCACCGGGTCGGTCAGCTCCTGGCGGAACCCGGAGCGCTGCAGGTGCTCGCGGAAGCCGCGCCCCTCGATGTAATCGGTGTCGGCGAACCCGCGCTCGGCGGCCTTCGACGCGCCGCCGATATGCCACTTGCCGACGTAGCCGCAGCGATAGCCCGCGCGCGCCAGGGCCTCGCTGATGGTCGCGACGTCGTCGCGCAGCTCGGGGCACACGGAATCCCGCTCGTGGGTGTTATTGAGGATGCGGTGGTTGTGCGCCCACAGGCCGGTCAGCAGCGACGCCCGCGCCGGCGAGCAGATGCCGACGCAGGAGTAGTGCTTGACGAAATTGACCCCCGACTGCGCCAGGGCGTCGAGGTGGGGCGTGCGGCAGATCCGGCTGCCGCAGCACCCCGTGGCGTCAAACCGCTGCTGGTCGGTCATGATGAACAGTATATTGGGTCGCTCGGGCATTGCGCCTTCCCTGGGGCGAGTCGGTCCCCGGCCGCGGTCATCCTTAGGCCCTTCGCTGCGGTCGGCGGGCGGAGCCGGCCATCAGGTTTCGCTGACCATCACCGGCTGGGCGTAAACCTTGCGTCCGTGCGCGTCCTCGATCTCCGCGCGGACGTAGGTCTCGTCGCCGCGCACGGTGTACGAAGCCGCGCCGTCTTTCGGCTCCACGCGCGCGAGCTCCTCGCCGCCGCGGCCGATGAAGCGCACCGCCGCCGCGCCGTCGGCCTTGATCCGATACTCGCTGCCACGCGCGCCCGACCCAGGGCGCACCCCCATCGCCAGCGCCGCGCACCCCTCCTGCACGGCGATGAAATCCCCCGCCCGCATCGCCTCCAGGATGGCCCGCTGCGCCAGCTCCTGCGCCCGCACCTCCACCCATCCGTGGCGGCCGAGGTGGCTGATATGGTGAATGTCGGTGGACAGCGACCCGTACAGCAACATCCTCTCCCCCAGCGCCCGATCCCACAGCCGCACGGAGTAGGGCGAGCCGTTGTCGTAGCCATTCGGGTTGAGCTCGAATATGCGCGCGCCGCGCGCGACCGCCTCGCGCAGGTCCTCGATCTCCCAGCGCCTATCCCCGGGGTGGTTGATGCGAATGAGCGCGTTGGGGATGCGCTGGTTGATGCGGTCGAAGCCGTCGGGGATGTGCCAGTTGTCGGTTTCCGTATCGGGAAACGGGAGGTGATTGGGGGCGATGCTCAAGTGCGCCCACTTCTCGGCGCGCGAGCGAAACGCCTGCTCCGAGCCGTGGATGACCAGGAAGTCCGGCCGCGTCAGCGAGCCCTCGGGCGGAATGATGTCCACCGGCTCCATGTCCTTGTACTCCAGGATCACGAAGTCGTACCCTAGCTCCTGCAGCATGGGGATGGTGTCCGCCACGGGCACCTGTAGGACGCGGTGATAGTGGGTGTCCCCCTTGTACCAGTTCGAGCCTGCCGCTTTGCGCATAGTCTAGCCTCGCGGGTGCGACCTCTCGCGGAGGTCGCGGTTGAGTCGCGCGGTGTACACACCGCGCGCCCAGCGGCGCCGCCGGGCGCCTTCCTCAACCTTCCCGCTGGGCGCTGGCCGCCCCTCTCGCGATTTCCCCGCGCGCGGCGCGTCTGGTATAATGGCCTCCGTCATGGCCGTAAGCGATAACCGCGACCGGGCGGATGCAGTACGGGCGCACGGCCGTGCCCCCCTACGTAGCGCGCGCCGGCTCGTCGAGCGCCGCATCGAGCGCTACCTGCGCCGCAGCCCCTACCGCCTGTTCCCCGACGAGGTGGTGGTGCGCCACCTCGTCAACCGCCTCGCGCGCAACCTGGTCGAGCACGGCCGCCAATACTGCCCCTGCCGCAAGGTCACGGGAGACCGCGCAGCCGACCGCCCCAACATCTGCCCCTGCCGCACCCACCACGACGAGATCGCCCGCGACGGCCACTGCGAATGCCGGTTGTTCGTCAGCCGGGAGTTTGTCGCACCGGCGGGTCATGGACCGGCAGAGAAAGCAGCCGCCGGCGACGAATAATCCACCATCAGGAAAGGAGAATGCGATGACACTTGCGATAGGAGACAAAGCCCCCGACTTTGAGCTGCCCGGCGTGGACGGAAAGAACTACCGCCTCGCGGACTTCGCCGACAAGCCCGCGCTGGTCGTCATCTGGTCATGCAACCACTGCCCCACGGTCAAGGCATATGAGGAGCGCATGGTGGCGCTCCGGCGCGACTACGCCGACCAGGGCGTCCAGGTCGTGGCCTTCAATTCCAACGACGTCAAGCGCTACCCTGACGACAGCTTCGACAACATGGTCAAGCGGGCCAAGGACAAGGGGTTCGGTTTCCCCTACCTCTACGACGAGAGCCAGCAGGTCGCGCGCGCCTACGGCCCCGCGGTCACGCCCGAGGTTTTCCTCTTCGACCGGGAACGCAAGCTCGTATATCACGGGCGCATAGACGACAACCCCGATAGCCCGTCCGCCGTGCGCAAGCGCGATCTGCGCGACGCGCTGGATGAGTTGCTGGCCGGCCGGCCGATCACGACCGCCCAGACCAACCCCGTCGGCTGCAGCGTGAAGTGGCGGTGATTCACGGGGGAAGGTTAGCCGCGGATGCAAGTGTGCGCAGTGGCGTAGCTGCTACTACGCTGCGAAGCACGAGTGGACGCCGATGCTTGCCCCTTCGCTGCGCTCCCGCACTTCCGCCTTCGCGGGCCACGAAGTCCCGCTTCGGTGGACGAAGGGGTCGCGGGGCGCCGAAGCCCCGCTACGGCGGGCGAAGGCGGCAGCGCGGGCTCTGACCAAAGCCGAAGGGAACGGTGGATCAGAAAAACATCGAGCCGGGACAGCTCCCGGCCCGTACATGTTGTCCTTGGCAATTCCCGAAGGAACCCGCATCTATCCGCGATGATCCGCGGCTAGGACAAGTCGGCGGGGGGAAGCGCTCAGGCGGCCTGGACGATGCTCTGCAGGCCGGCGACGGATTCCTCGATCTCGCTGATCTTCTCGTTACAGCGTGAAATCAACCGGTTGGCCTGCGCGAAGGGGTCCGTCTTGCGCCGCTGCAACAGCCCCAGCGCCACCACCAGGCCCCCGACCAACGCCACGCCGCCGAGGATCATCCACTTCTCGCTGTTCTTCTTACACATCGCTGTCTCCGCGCCGCGCCCCCAGGCGATTCGAGCAACCACGCATGCTTGCCGCGCCACTCACTTATACCCGAATCCGGGGCCGCCGTAACATCACCTCCCCGGCGCGTTCAGCTTTCCGCTCTCCGCCTTCCGCCTTCGCGGGCCACGAAGTCCCGCTTCGGTGGACGAAGGGGTCGCGGGCCACGAAGTCCCGCTTCGGTGGACGAAGGGGTCGCAGCCGAAGCTGCTTCGGCGAAGCAGGCTCGCCGCGCTATACCTCGTAGGACTTCCCCCCGCCCGCTTCGTCGTAGCTTTCGAAGATGCGCTTAACGAAGGTCAGCAGCTCGATGGGGTTGAACGGCTTGGTCAGGTAGCAGTCGACACCCGAGGCCCACCCGCGGAAGACGTCGGCGTCCTGCGCCTTGGCCGTGAGCATGACCACCGGGATGTCCTTCGTCTTATCCTCCGACTTGAGCCGCTTCAAGACCTCGAACCCGTCCATGTGCGGCATCATCACGTCCAGCACGATCAGGTCGGGCCGCTCCGATTCCACCTTCTTGAGCGCCTCCCTGCCGTCGAACGCGCTCACCACCTGGTAGCCCTGCCGCTCCAGGTTCACCTGCACCAGGCGCACGATGTGGCGCTCGTCGTCCACCACCAGAATCTTCTTCTGTTTGGGCATCTGCACTACCCTCCTGCCCCGATCCCCCATCGGCGCGAGTATAACACGCTCGTTCCGAGGGTGTCAACGCGCGCCCTCCGCCGGGTGTGACCGCAAAGCTTTGGGATCGCGCGCACTGACTCCTCTCCTTTCTGGGGAGAGGAGCCAGGTGAGGGTAAAAGGCCGTGCCCTGCACCCTCACCCGGCCCCGACTGGTCGGGGCCGACCTCTTCCTCAAAGGGAGAGGGGTTGCTGAGCTCTATCCCAGATCAAGGAAATCCGGTCATACCCCCTGCGCCTCGCGGTGCGGGGCCGCGCGCTTGAGCGCCCACGCACACCAGCGCGACGAGGCTCCTTGCCCTCCTGCGGCCGGGCCCGACCCCGCTCGCCGCCGGCGCCCTCAGAACATCTTGTTGTAGCTCAACCCGACGCCCAGGTCGTCGAGGTTGTTGAACCAGCCGGCATGGGCGCGGAAGCCGTAGCCCAGGCTCAGCCGCGCGCCGAGGTTGACATCGTTCGTGTCGTACTCGGCCATCAACGTCAGCGCGTCGCCCAGGACCGCCGACGCCCCGATGAACGCGCCGTCCAACTGGCCGCCGCCGATGCCGATGTGCGCGCGCACGCCCGTGATCTCGTCGTTGGCGACCCGCACGCGCCCCGCCACCACCTTGCTCGCGACCACGTAGACGGTGCTGTTGACTTCGTCGGTGGCGTCGAACACCCCCGCCGCGACCGCCGGGTGCTTATCCGTCTCCGGGCGGATGAGGTACTTCGCGCCGAGCATCGTCTCCGCCTCCGCCCGCTCGACCTTGGTGCGCAGCACGCCCACCTCCAGCCCGTCGCGCAGCCCCAGGTTCGCCGCGTACGCGTTCTCGTCGCCCCCCGTCAGATCAACATTGAACCAGCCCAGGTTGAACTCGTTCAGATCCAACGTGTCCGCAGTCGGCACTCGCAGCAGCCCGGTGTAGCCGTGAAATGATGGCGCCGCCGCCGTCGCCTGCACCACCAACAGCGCAACCGCGAGGATCACCGCCAGCCTCATCATGGTCCTCTCCTTCCCTTCTCAAAGGTTGCGCCAGAGCCAGGCGGCTGCCTTCAACCGGCGCATCTGTGCATATTCTCACAAGCGCACGCTTGTCCTCCTTGATTCGCGTCGGACGCAGCGACCAATCGCAAGCCCCTGCAAGCGCCTTCCCTCCCGCGCGGCGCAGCTCCTGCGCCGCCCCAACCTCGTACGCGCGCTTGATCACCCGAAATCGCTGCGCCAGCCCCACCCCCAGCCGAAAGACGAAATAAATGATCAGCGCGGCCACCAGCAGCCACATTACAATCTTGAACCACCGGCCCGTACCCGGCTCGGACCATGGCTTGCTCATGCTATGCTTGCTCCGGCGGTTGCGCCGCGTTCCGCGGCTCGCCCGAGCCCTCCACGACGACCTCCATCCCATCGTAGGCGACCTCGATGCCGCGCGCGCCCAGCATCGCCGCCAGCCGCGTGTGGTCGGGGTTGTTGCGGTGCGACATATGCGTCGCGATGAAGCGTCCGCCCGGCTTCAGGACGCCCTCTTTATCCGCCCGCGCCCGGTGCGCGGCGATCTCCTCCAGGTTGGTGTGACCCAACGACGCCGCGGCGCCCATCGTCTCCTCCATGACGATCACGTCGAAGCGGTGCTCCCCCAGCGCTTGCCACACCTCTGCGGGCGGCGCGCCGGTGTCACTGGCATAGAGGAACTTCGCCCCCGCGCGCTCCACCGCGTACAGCAGGGGCCCCTCGGTGCCGTGGCGTGCCGGAAAGGTCCACACCTTTGCGTCATGTACGGCAAAGCGCTCGAACGGCCCCACCGTCACCAGCTTGATCGCCAGCCCCTCCACATCCTCCAGCGCTCCCATTTGGCGCGCGGTCTCGGGCGGGCCGTGGATGGTCAGCTCGGGAAGCTCCCCCACGCGGAAGCCGGGCGCGCGCCAGCGCAGCACGTCGGGATCGAAGTGATCCGCGTGGACGTGGGTAATGAGGACCGTGCGCAGGCGCTGCAGGCGCAGTCCGTAGGCCAGGGCGGCGTCGATCACGTCCGGCCCCAGGTCGATCAGCAGGTCGTCGTCCACCAGCAGCGACGACCGCCGCCGCAGGCTGCGCCCGCGCGATGCTCGCGCCCGTTCGCAGTTCTCGCAGCCGCAGAAGACCCCCGGGTACGCCTCCGCCGCCGCCGTGCCCAGAAAAAACAATCGCATCCTAACCTCCGGCCGGCGCTTCGCCCGCCGCCGGCTCAGCCGCCCCCTGCTGGCGGATGACGTCGGGCGGGTTCGGCGTTCCCCAGACGCCTTCCACCTCGTTGTCCTGTATCACCGCGTCCTGCGCGCCGGCCCCGGCGCAGGCACCGGGGGATGGGGCCAGCCCTGGGGCGCGGGAAGAGCCCATGCGCCGGTCGTGATTGCGATGGCGACCAGGCCCAGCACAACGCGTTCCATCATTTCGAGTCTTTCTCTTTCATTTCACGTCTCAAAGCCGGGAATCGCAGCGAGGGATCGCACAGGTCCCGATAAACCTCGGCGCGGCGATGGCGCCCCGGGCCGCCGCTGCCCGCCGCGTCCAGGTCAACGTCAGCCACCACCACTTCATCGGGGCCGCTCGCCCGCGCCACGATCTCGCCCCGAGGCGAGATGATGAGGCAATCCCGCGGGTGCGAGAAGATGATCCACACGCCGTTCTCGTACGCGCGCGTGCGCATCATCACATCGTTGGTCTCGCCCCACATCCCCGCCGAGGGATTGAGTATCAGCCGCGCCCCGCGCAGCGCGAGCAGGCGTGCGCTCTCCGGCAGTTGCCGGTCGAAGCAGATCATGATGCCCACGCGCCCGAGGCCGGTATCGAAGACCGGGAAACCGTCGCCCCCCGCGTTGAGCGGCTCGGCCCCCATGTCGTGCACCTTCCGGAAGACGCCGATCATCTCGCCGCCCGGCCCAATCAGCGCCGCCGAGTTATGCATCCGCGGCCCGGCGCGCTCGGCGAACCCGGCGACCAGGTAGATCCCGAGGTCCGCGCACAGGCGCCGCATCTCGCGGATGTACTCGCCGCGCCGGACCGATTCGCCCGCGCTGCGATACCGCGCCCGCGTCAGGCCCTTCTCCTGGACGATGTATCCCTCCAGAAAGCCCTCCGGCGCGCACACCAGCCCGGCGCCCTGCGCCGCCGCCCGCCGCAGCAGGCGCCGCGCCTTGCGCCAGTTTGCCGCCTTGTCCCACGGACGGCTCTTCAGCGATATCCCGGCTACTCGTACCATCTCGCGCCCTCCGATGCCTCCCGGCGGCTATGCGCTGCGCCAGAGCCGACAGACCTCCTCCATGCGCCGCATATAGTAGCAGTAGTTGGCGAAGGAGATGTCCGGCGGCGCCGAGTGGTCGGTGTGGGGAATGTAGCCGCCTTGCTCCATCAGCGGCTGGAGCCGCGCCAACTCCGCGTCAATCGCCGCGGGCCCGCGTGCCAATGCGCGTTTGTCAACCCCGCCCCAGATCCGCAGGTTGCGCCCGTACTTCCTGCGCACCGCCACCACGTCCATCCCCGCCTGCGCCTCGAAAGGATAGAGGAAGTGCAAGCCCGCGTCGAGCCACACCGGGATGAGCGAGTCAATCTGCCCGTCGCTATCCAGGCCGATGAAGGGCACCCCGCGGCCCGCCAGGAACTCGACTACCCGCCGACAGCGAGGCAGCATGTAGCGTCTCGCCATCTCCGGCGAGATCAGCGGCCCCGTCTTGTAGGCCATATCCTCCCACAAGGCGAAGGCGTCAATGGCGACCACCTCCAGCACCTGCGACATGATCGCGATGATGAAGTCCGCGTCGGCGTCCATCATCTCCTCGACGAACGCCGGGGCGTCGTAGAACAGCGTGCACAGCCGCTCCACGCCCACCAGGTTCCGCAAGGGGCCGAAGAAGCCGCCCCAACGGTCGGCAATGACGATCAGGGGGCCGGGCTGCTGACGGAAACCCCGCAGCCGCTCTCTCCAGTCCCCGCCGATCCGTTGTGCCAGGTCGGGCCGCATCCGCTCCTTCCAGAAGCGGCGAAACTCCTCCCTCGTCTCGACCGGGAACTTGACGAACTGAGGCATCGAGCTGGCGGGGCTGTTCTTCATCTCCCGCATCAGGATGCCCTCGTGGTTGAGGTAGAGGATATGCTCCTCGTCCTCCTCGACCACCCGCCGGCTGAAGGGCGGGTCCGGGAAGAACCAGCCGGCGTGGACCTGCCTGACGTCGGCCCCCAGGTTCAGGTCAAAGCGCTCCGGGTCGTAGCCCTCCCGGCGCCAGCGCTCGATCGTCTCCGGCCACGCGCCCCAGGACCAGAACGGGGTGCGATCCACCGGCTGATAGTCCATGCATGCGCGAAAGCGCTCGAGGTCGTTCATCGGCTTGCGACCGCCTCCGATGCTGCTCTGCGAAGTGGCGAGGCCACCTCGCTGCGAAGCACGAGTCACCGTGCAAACACCGCCCTTGCGGCCTCTTTCCAGTTGACCCGGAACGCCGTGCCGCCGTCGCTGACTTCAGCCCCCAGCGGCTGCAGCGCGCCCAGCGATTCGCCGTCGCCGCCCAAGAGCTCGGCCGCCCACCGCCCCCGGGGCAGGACGATGCGCGTATCCGTACCCCGGCTCTCGTGGGCGGTGATTGTAATGCGGCGCGCGGTCGCCTCCACGTCGAACACCAGGTCATGCCAGTAAATGCCCGTCACTCCGAGCGACGGCCACGCCTTGGGCAGGCGCGGGTTGAGGGCCAGTCCGTCCGCCAGCGGCCGCAGCCCCAGGACGGCGGCGACGGCAACCAGCAACAGGAACCCCGGCATGAGGCGGTCCCCCTTTCCCGAGATTCGTAGGGCAGAAGCACCTGAGAGCCTCCAACGAGACCGCTGTTCTCGCGGATGTCATCCCGAGCCCCTCGACTACACTCGGGGTGACATGGTAACGAGGCTTTGTTAACCGTATTGGGGTTAGGCGCTCACCATCGTCCTGGCCGCGGCCGCTATCCGCGCGGCGCTCGGCACCACGAACCGTTCCATCACCGGGCTGGCGGCGACCGGCGCATCATAGGTCGCCACCCGCGCCGGCGGCGCGTTGAGCAGGTCGCCGTGGTTCTCGACCATCTCGGCGACGATCTCCGCCCCCCAACCTCCGCGCCGCGTGTCCTCCTCGACGACCATCAGCCGCCCCGTGCGCCCCAGCGACTCGCACACGGTGTCGTAGTCGAACGGAACCAGCGTCCGGGGGTCGATCACCTCCAGCTCGATCCCCTCCTGCGCCAGCTCCTCGGCGGCCTGCAGGGAGCGATAGATCATCAGGTGGGTGGCGACGACGGTGACGTGTCGCCCGGGCCGCCGGATTGCCGCGGCGCCGAAGGGCACCACGAAATCCCCGTCCGGCACCGGCTCGTCCACCCCGACCGCGTTGTCTTCCTTGCGGGCGCCGCCGGAGCCGTAGAGCAGCTTGTGCTCGAAGATGAACACCGGGTTGTCGTCGCGGACGGCGGCCTTGAGCAGGCCCTTCGCGTCATAGGGGGTAGAAGGAACCGCCACCTTCCAGCCGGGGGTGTGCACAATCCACGCCTCCGGGCACTGCGCATGCTGGGCCCCGCGGGTGCTGGCTCCCACCGGCGCGCGCACCACCAGGGGCACTCTCACCCGCCCGCCCGACATGAAGCACAGCTTGGGCGCCTGGTTGATGAGCTGATCCGCCGCGCAAAACATGAAGTCGGAGTACTGGAAATCGGCGATGGGGCGCAAGCCCGTCAGCGCCGCCCCGATGGCGGCGCCAATCAGCCCCGCCTCGGAGATCGGCGTGTTGCGGATGCGCTCCAGGCCGAACTCGCGCTCCAGCCCCCACGTGACAGTGAAGGCGCCGCCCCACCCGCCGGGGATGCCGATGTCCTCGCCGATGCAGATGACGGTCGGGTCGCGGCGCATTTCCTCGGCGATCGCAAGCCGCAAAGCCTTCGCGATGGTCATGGGGATTCCTCGCAGAAGACGTGGCCCAGCGCCTCCGGCCCCTCCGGCTGCGGCGCGTGCTCGCCATAGTCCAGGGCCTCCTGCGCTTCCCGCGCCGCGGCGGAGTCGATCGCCGCCAGCTCGTCTTGCGCCGCCACCCCTGCTTGCAGCAGGCGCGTGCGCGCCAGATCGAGCGGGTCGCGCGCCATCCAGAACTGCTCCTCCCGCTGGTCGCGGTACTTGTTCTGGTCGCGCCGCGAGTGCCCACAGCGGCGATAGGTGATGCACTCCAGGAAAGTCGGCCCGTCACCGCCGCGAGCCCGCTCGACCGCCCGTCCCGCCGCCTCGTGCACGGCGAAGACGTCGTTGCCGTCAACCGTCTCGGCGGGCACGCCGTAGGATGCGGCGCGCTCCGCCAGGCGCGGGATCTTGTTCACCAGCGTCACGTGGGTGGAGGCGCCGTAGAGATTGTTCTCGCAGACCAGCACCACCGGCAGATCCCAGATCGCGCACAGGTTCGCGCCCTCGTGAAAGGCCCCGTTGTTGAATGCGCCGTCGCCGAAAAAACACGCAACCACCGCCCCTGGCCGCAGCATGCGGCACCCCAGCCCCATGCCGGCCGCGATGGGAACGCCCCCCGCAACGATCGCGCTCGCCGGCGGCATGCCGTACTCGGGGTTCCCCATGTGCATGGAGCCGCCGTGGCCACGGCAGCATCCGAGCGGGCTGCCGAACAGCTCCGCCGCCATTTCGGTAAGCGGGACGCCCTTGGCGATAGCGTGGCCGTGGGGGCGATGGGTGCCGGTGATGTAGTCCGTGCGCCGCAGGTGCGCGCACACCCCGGCTGGGGGCGCTTCCTGCCCCTGGCACTGGTGGACGGTGCCGGGTATTCGGCCCGCCTGGAAATACGCAAACACGCGATCCTCGAACTCCCGGATGCGGCGCATGGTGCGGTAGAGGTGAAGCGCCGTGTCGCGATCCGGCAGGGGGGCGGGGGGACGATCTATCTGGAAAAAGTCGGTCATATCTGATCTGTCTCCAATCACAAGGCGCCGCCGGGGAGCCGACGGATTGCGAGCCGCCGCGGAAGCCGAGACCTATGCCTTGCCCGCGCTGCCGTACAGCGCCATCCGCCGCATGACCTCCGCCTTCATGCGATCCTTTGCCCGCCGCAGCAGGTCTCCCGCCTTACGCGAGCCCACCGCCTCCTGCAGGTTGACCTTTGCGGGCAGGGCCGCGATCGCCTCCCGGATGCCGTCCAGGAAGATGTGCTTCAGGATGGTGCCCACATTGAACTTGGCGACGCCCAATGCGATGGCGCGCGGCACTGCGCCATCGGGAAAACCGGTGCCGCCGTGAATCACCAGCGGCGCCTCGACCGCCTCGCGCACCAGCCCCAGGCGCTCAAAGTCAATGCGCGCCTCGCCCTCGGTCATGACGTGCACGTTGCCCACCGAGACCGACAGGGCGTCCACCCCCGTCTCCGCCACATAGCGAGCCGCCTGCTCGGGGTCGGTGAGGCGCGGCTCCGCCGGCCTGCCGAGCGTTCCCGACGCATCGGGCAGGCGGTCCGGCTCCCCCTCGACATCCGCTCCCACCGCGTGCGCGGCGTCCGCCATTCCGCGGGTGGCTATGATGTTCTCCTCGAACGAGAGGTGGGATGTATCCAGCATGACGGCATTGAACCCCAGGTCAAGCCCCCGCACCGCCTGCTCGAATGTCGCCGCCTCGTTCAGCAGCAGCGCCGTCGGCACGGTCGCGCCTTCAGCCGCCGCCACGCCCAGGGCCGCCAGCCGCCGCTGCCCGCCGCCGTCGTACCACCGCTGATCCATGATCTCGCAGCCGAAGCCCAGTATCACCGGCGAGCGCGCCTCTTCGGCCGCCTCCAGCACCCCCTCCAGCGAGTGCTGATCCCACGCTTCGAAGTAGCCCACGGCATAACCCTCGGCCAGCGCGGCTCGCAGCACGTCGCGCATCGGTGTGAGTCGGGACAGCAGCTTCGCCAGGCCCTCGGGGTACAGGATCGCTCGCCCTCTCACGAAATCCGAGAGAGACTTCCATACAGCCGCGAAGGGGCCGACCCCATCCTCAAAGCCCTCCAGCCGGGCCTTCTGGTACATCGAGCGGTCCGTGAACTCGGCCTGGTAAACCTGTATGATCTGGTGACCCGGCTGCCCGTCATAGGTGAACGTGTTCTCCAGCGTGCCCAGCAGGCGCACGTTGGTGATCTCGGCGCCGAGTTCCTCGCGCACCTCGCGCACCACCGCCTGGTCGCTGCGCT
>Ga0315279_10007709_pt1 | contig 13222 bp, 8 predicted proteins | sample YL17G06_20_MG_FD_203694 | JGI IMG/M metagenome (GOLD analysis project Ga0315279, IMG submission 203694) | Sediment microbial communities from Yellowstone Lake, YNP, Wyoming, USA - YL17G06_20 | ecosystem: Environmental > Aquatic > Freshwater > Lake > Sediment | place: USA: Wyoming | collected... | reverse complement strand
CTCAAAATCATCCAGCTCTGCCACCTTGCCAGTCTGCCGGAATGTGGAGACCTGTATCTTCGGAGGCACCCAATCATCACGCTCCCATAATACCTCTTTCACTTCCTTCAAAGCCCTGTCCTGGGACCCTGTCTTAAGCCCCACCAGCAGGGGGACAATGCAAATCAATATTCCGAGGATAATAAATCCACCCAGTGGTTGGCGTGGGCGCCTGAAGGGCGTTAATATCCGTTCATACCAGGGTGGAAGTGGATGTTCGGGTTTTTCAATGACTCTGACAGGCGCTGGTGTGGGTGATTTCATTCCGGCGAGGGTAAAATATTTCGCATCAATATATTGCTGGATGCGGAGTCCCTGTCCGGAAGGGACATCCTTCCAGTGAAGCCGCACGCTGAGCCATTTCTTCCCCTTATACGGCTGGGCGTGATATGAGATGAGATAGCGCTCATTCATCCATTTTTCCGTGCGGAAGGTAAACTGCTCCATTTCCTGCGGCGTCAACTCATCCTTTTCAATCGCAATGGGATAATGGACGGAAAGTGTGTAATGCTCAATGGGTTCATCCCATCCGACAGTTGACCAGTTTAATACGGCAAGTTTTTCGCCGGTGGGAGATACGGTTGCGGCAAGATTGCCGGAGGCGGCTAAATCACAGGCATAGACAAGGATGAATGTCACCGCACCGCCAAGGTCGCGACCACCGGCAAGAAGGACATCATATTTTGAAGGCGATAGTTTTTCAATGGAGAGTGGATACTCCTTCCCACGGGAATCAATTGCCTTGCAGGATGGAAAGTCAAAGAGCGGCGTCTGATTACCGAAACCTTCAAAATAAAAACCATGCATCCTGCCTGAAAGTATGCGATAACGCATCTTATACACAATTATCGCACCGCCATTGGAGTTCAAAGATAAGTCAGTTTCAACCCACAGAAGGTCCACCTTCAAGGCGCCCACAGCTATCCCGAATGGCGCGCAGAATAAAATCAGCATAATGGCTGTAAATATTTTCTTCATGCCCAATTCCCGGAACAAGTTAGTCCTTATAAAACAGGACAATTCACAAGGTTCTGGTTGAACTTATGGGATATGCCTATCAGTGATGCAAGCCATTTTTCTCTTTCCGCGCAAACATCCAATTCATTTTTTTAGGTGCTCTACGTGTGCCATTTCCCCTACTCCACTATCACGGTGAAAAAGGGAAATGGCATACTTTTTTTATCACATGTTTGCGGCAGATATTTTTTCCTCCCAGCCACTTGGATATTGACTTCTCATCCGGAGCGCTCTCTCCTGAAACTTGTTTAAATAATGGCTGAAATGACTGCGAACTTTCAAGGATTTACCCTGATTGAGCTTCTGATTGTGGTGGCAATCATTGCCATCCTTGCCGCCATAGCGGTGCCAAATTTTCTTGAAGCCCAGACACGCGCCAAGGCATCACGGGTACGCGCCGATATGCGCAGTATCGCCACCGCCTGCGAGGCTTACCACACAGATAACAACGCCTACCCTGCCGGTTACATGACCGCACCGCGCTACGGTCTTCCAGCTCTGACCACACCGGTCACCTTCATCTCATCGGCGGATATCCTCGACCCATTTGCCGCCCCCGCTTTAGCGCTATCAAAGCGATTTCTGGATTATGAGCTTGTAAATTCATCGGGGAAGATTATCGAGGCTGGCGGCGGTCAATATTCCATTGACCCCGCATCGCCCGGAGCGGAAAGCCCCGGGGGAGTTGCCTGGTGGCTCGCCAGCCGCGGACCCGACAAGTCCTTCGGCTTTCAATCCTCCAATCCGGAATACAACCTGAGGGAAAAATTTTACGAATCTGACACCGACCCCGAACCATTCCTCAATACACTTTACGACCCAACCAATGGGACAAACTCCCCGGGCAATATTTATCGTTCCGGGGGCTCACCCGTGAACAGGGCTCTTAAACTTATGAACTGAGTGCAAATGGACATGGGTAAAGGTAAAATCTTCATTCTAACGGGGGGTGTGGACAGCGGCAAGACAAGCACGCTGTCACGATGGGCTGAGGAATATCGGCGCGAGGGCTATTCCGTGGGCGGTGTAGTTGCACCGGCAAATTGGCGGAAAGGGCGCAAAATGTCATATGATATCATAGACCTTAAGTCCGGTGAACGCCATTTCATTGCATCATCCGAGCCCATTGAGAATGCAATAAGATATGGGCGGTTCTGGTTTTCCAATATCGGAATCGCCATCGCTGAATCAGCCATAATGCATCTTGACGAGCTCGTAGATGTCGGAATGATTGATGAGATTGGACCTCTGGAGTTGAAGGGGAAAGGATTGGCGCATGGACTTTATGCCGCGCTGGGACATCCACCGAAAAAGTTGATACTTGTCGTGAGAAAATCCCTTGTGGGAAAAATTTCGCGGGCTTTCTCCATAACCTCTTATCATCTCCTGACAACAGACTCACCAAAGCCATAATCTGCAAAGGAATTAAATGCGGGTGTCTGAATGTCTCAAATCACTTGATCACACTGGTCACATTTTTTGGCTTCGACAAAATTCGGGGCGCCGCAGAAGGGACAGACCTTTCCAGTCTCATGCCCTTCATCGGTGCGAAAGACTTTGAATAGCTTTTGCGAACCGGCAGTAATAATATGTAGTTTGCTCTCCGGTGCCTGGGGAATGACTTCTTCCCTTTTGTAAGCATACTCGACAAGATAGAGTGCAAGGTCGACAATATATTCGGCAAAATGGGTCTCGTTTTTGTAAAGTTCAACATTTTTTCTGATTATCTCTACAATCTCATCATGGGTGAAAGACTGTTTTGCACTCTGATATGCGCACATGATTTAAATAACCACCCTTTTGTTCAACAGGTCTTAAAAATCGATAATGATAATGAGACATCCGTAACTATTATGTCAAACCCAAAAATTTTTTTGCCGGCGCAATGTTATAAAGGGAACCTGTTACAACAACAAGGGTATTCCCCTGCCCATTCTCCATGGCTGTTTGGATGGCATTCTCAATACTGGAGGCGTGCACCACGTCAGAAAAGGCGGGTTTGAGCATTTCTGCCAGAGACTCAGCCCCAAGCCCCCTCGGCGTGGGCGGTGTGAAGGTTATCACCTTTGCAAGCAGAGGGTCTCTGGCGAATTCTTTAAATATGCCCGGGACATCCTTTCCCTTGAGAATGCCGAGCAGCAGGACTCTCCGCCGGTTAGGATACCATTCCCCAAGGGTCTCTCTGAGCGCCGCCGCAGAGAGGGGACAGTGCGCCCCATCGAGGATAATCGGGGGGTCGCCGCGGACAATTTCAATCCTGCCAGGCCAATGCACGGCGGAAAAACCCTCCACTGCCCCGCCAAAGTTAAAACAAAGCCCCCGCTCCCTTAATACATCAAGCGCAGCCAGTGCCGTTCGGGCATTTTCCGCCTGATGATGACCAATGAGTGGAATTTTGATTTCCAATTCTTTCCCATCCGGCATTGCGTAATATAATCGCTGACAGGGCGCCACACCACCTCTCATATCCTGCCCAATGTGCTCCCCCCTGATGAAACGTACCCGTTCCTCCGCGCCGATGAGCGGGGCGTGTTTCTCCGCACAAATGGCATGAATGACGGGTAATGCCTCGGCGGCGGCTTCAGACCCTTGTAATGAAAGAATCACAGGTGTCTCTTCTTTTATGATTCCCCCCTTTTCACGCGCAATATCAGAAATCGTTGTGCCGAGGAGGTTCGTGTGGTCTTTACCAAGAGATGTAATGATAGAGAGGATGGGGCGAACCACATTTGTGGCGTCAAGGCGTCCACCAAGCCCTGTCTCTAAAATGGCGATATCCACCTTTTCATCTCTGAAATAAAGAAATGCGAGAGTTGTCAGAAGCTCAAAGACCGTGCGGTAACGTCTGGTCGGTTGGGGAATGGACTCCTCTAACCGGCATCGCAGTAAATTCATACAGGAGACAAATTTCTCCTCTGAGATGTTGCAACCGGCAAGGCGGAAGCGTTCCAGATATGTTGTCAGGTGGGGGGAAGTATAGAGGCCGGTGCGCAAGCCTCCACCCCTCAGGGCTGCCTCAAGCATGGCGGCAACAGAACCCTTGCCCTTGGTGCCTGCAATATGTATGGAAATTATCCGGTCTTGCGGATTGCCACATTCCCCGACAAATGAGCGAAATGATTCAAGATTGAATGTTTTGGGGTCATATGCAAGCGAATCCAGCTGCCTCTCATAATTGATGAATCCCTCAAGGAATTGGACGACATCATTATAAGTTTTCATTCGCCCCTGCCGGACAAGTGTTAAGAAATCCTAACAAAAAGAAATTTTAACCACGGGGGACACTGGGTTCACTGGGGAAATCCGCCTCAGGCGGATTATATTATTCCCTCCCCGTGTTTCCCCGTGCTCCCAGTGGTTTAATATTCTCTCCGCCTCCGGCGGATTGTTAGCGTCTCTAAATAAAATTGGGTTTTTATAAGAGGGTTCACACTTCCCGCGCAAGGGAGAAAATTGTGCAAAAATGGATAAAGTTCTTGACATCAATTACAAATCATCATTTTGATCTATATCAGATATTTAATGATACCTAAATTCTAATAAGGAGGTGAATGTGCATGAAAAAAGGATTCACATTGATTGAACTGCTTATTGTTGTTGCGATAATAGCCATCCTTGCCGCCATTGCCATACCTAACTTTCTTGACGCACAGGTGCGCTCAAAGGTCTCGAGGGTTAAGGCTGATTTGCGTACCATTGCCACAGCCCTTGAGGCATATACGGTGGACAAAAACCGTGTGCCACGAGAAATCAATACCAATGCCGGTTGGTATACGGCAATTGATATCTTAATGTATCCTGGAGGCGCAGCTGGTATATTGTGGTGGGGCTTGACCACTCCTCTGTCTTATTTAACAAGAGTTGATTTTATTGACCCCTTCCAGGATACTACTGTTGGAAACCCTCTTGATGAGCGTCGCTATACATATCATGATATTAAGGCAAACATAGACCATAATCCAGCATCTCTTTTCTGGCCGGCGGCACTTGAGTTCTATGGCGCATGGCGTCTGGGGTCGGTAGGACCGGATAAAATGTACGGTCATGGATTCGCCACGAGCGCCCAACTGGTTTATGACCCTACTAATGGGACTAACAGTCTTGGCAATATCTGGAGGTCACAGAATTATTCTTACGATAAGCAACCACCGGTTGGCGTTCTGCTTGGAGCCCATTAAAACTTTTTAAGACACAAAAAACATAAAGGCGGGTTCCTGAAGCCCGCCCTTTTTTTGAATTCCTATCAATTGACCCCTCTACCACTTCTTCCCTATCATGTCATTGATTTGTTGACAGTTATAAAATAGACAGTGATAGATATATTCGCCTGGTTTGTTTTTTACATATAAAAGGACTTGAAAAATTATGGAAAAACACAGGCTGAGGAATATATCGGCTCGGCCGTTTACCATTGATGGCTCGCCGGTCCTCATCCTTGAGGACCCGGAACACCTCAGTGAATATCCCCTGTTCGTCCCCGATAATGACCCCATGGTCTTTATTCTCAACTGCCTTGACGGCGAGCATACGGTGGCGGATATTCAGGCGGAATTCATGCGACGTTTCGGCTCGCTGCTTATGTCTGACCAGATTAATGACATCATTCAAAAACTGAACGAAAACTACTTTTTAGAAAACGAACATTTCTCTGAATACAAAAACAATCTCATCGAAATATTTCTGAAATCATCCGTCAGGAAATCGTTTCTTTCAGGGAAGACCTATCCGGAGGATAAGGAGGATATTGCGGAGGAACTGGAGTCCATGCTGACAGAGGGTAGGAATGTTTCAACGGATGAGGTTCAGAAATCTCCCGCAAGACCCCGCGCCATTATCACACCTCACATTGATTTCATGCGGGGCGAGCATGTGTATGGCTCTATCTATAACACCCTTCTCCCTTACTCGCCGCCTGATGTCATTGTCATCCTCGGCACACTCCACAACACCGCATCCAACCTTTTCCTCCCAACGAGAAAATCCTTTGAGACGCCTCTGGGTGTGGCAGTTACGGACTTGGAAATCCTGAATGATATTAAAGCCATCATTCCTCCGGAAGAACTCTATGCGGACGAATTTGTCCATCGTGGAGAGCACTCCATTGAATTCCAGGTGCTCTGGCTTCAATATATTTACCGCCACACAGGACCCATCACCATCCTGCCCATTCTTTGCTCATCATTCGGGGAGTATGTGGAACGGGGTGTGTCGCCGGAGAGTGATGAGACATTCCAGCGTTTTGTGAAGGCGCTGGGCATTGCCCTTCAAAAGAGCGGGCGCGATATTTTATTCGTGGCAGGGGCTGACCTTTCCCATATCGGTCCCTCATTTGGCGACCCGGAATATATCACAAATGAACTTCAGGAGGAGTCGCGCCGGAACGACCTCACAATTCTGGATGCCATCTGTGCAGGCGATGCTGAGCGCTTTTTTGAGACTATTGCCTCACGAAACGACCGCTTCCGCGTCTGTGGTCTGCCACCCATTTACACCATGCTGAAAGTTCTGGGACCGGTCACGGGAAAGGTTGTGGATTATGAGCAATCTCTTGACCGCGATGCAACAACGTCTGTGAGCTTTGCGGGAGTTGTTTTTTATTAACACCGCCCCATGCAGATGCGGCAAGGTCGTAACAATTTTATCACCCAATCCATGGATATATCACCTGAAAATATAACAGGATTGAAAGTGAGACGACATGTGGCATATCTCCTCTTACTGCTGATTATTCTGTTCGGCGGTTGCGCCCGCGCACCTGAAAGGGTAAAACCTCCCCTCACCTCACCCACCACAAAAACCGGCATGCAGATTAAATCCGATAAGAGAGAGGTCATCATTTCATACAGATGGAAAAAGGGCGATATATCAGAACGCCTTTTCACAATCCTCACTCCTCCTCTTGTACATCTTCAGCCCGTCATACTTGATTACTCGCTTGGCGATTACGAGTTTTCCGCCAGTCCAACTCCTCTGGAAAAAAAAGAGGAGAGCAAATCTCATGAAGATAATCTCAACAAGGTCATTTTGAAAAACATCACCGTTGCGCCGGAGGGATTTTTAAGGTTCAATTACTTTCAATCCGTCCGAATTAACCCGGTGCTCTCCAGAGATATTGCCTCTCCGATGGAACCATTCAACCCCGCACGGAAAAAAGTTCCGCAAGTCCTTTCCTCAATAACATTGAGGCTGGAATTTGCATTCCCCGACAGGCAGTCATCCATAGAAAGACCCAAAAGGTCAAGACCCGGCGAACAGGGCTTCAGCCGCATCCTTTCAGCCCTTGTTGATAACCCGGAGATGGCGGAAGAATATGCCGCCCAGTCCCCCCCTGTGAATCTCTCAACCACCGATACCCTTAGCATAACATACTCGCCGGCAAGCGGTTCTCAGGAGATACCCACGCTCCAGCTATCAGTCCGCAATGCCGGACTTTACAAGATTGACAGCGCCCTCCTTGCAAAAGGCGGCATTGACCCCAGGAGGGTCGATCCCGGATATTTTCACATTTCCTGCGCCGGACGGGAAATCCCGCTCGCCACATGGGGCTGTTTCACCAGCACATTTATGGAAAATGATGCCCTCCTCTTTTACGGCTATCCGCCGGATTGTGAATATACGGATATCAACATTTACAGGCTTTATTATGACCCCAAACGTCCCGCCCTTCGCATGGGAACCATCGGCGGCGAGGATATCAGGGACGCCCTCCGTCCGGAATATTTCATCTCCCGACTGGTCATTGAGGAGGACAGGGAGCTGAAAATCCACTCCGGCAATTTTCTCTCCATCAAGGGGATGAGATGGGTCTGGCAGGAAATCACCCCTGAAAAGCCTTTCTCCTGCACCTTCAGCCTCCCGGGCTATAAAACCATTTCAGGCAAGGGAAAAGTGACACTCCGGATTTACTGCCATCCCGATGACTGGACTCAGCCGGGGAGATTGCAAATCCAGGTAAATGATGCGCCACCGGGCATCTTCCCAATCCGAAATCCCATGGATGACGTTAAAACATTTGACATTGATTACAGTATCCTCCGGGAAAACGGGAATCTTCTCCGATGCCAGATTCTTCCCGAAAAATCTCAGACAGGTCAGACCCGTCAGACTAGTCAGACACTGCCCGACGCCCTCCCCACAAGCGGCTCCCTTGTCTTCCCCGGCGGCATCTTCTTTGATAATCTCATCCTGGAATATCCAAGGCAATTCCTCCTCGACCGGGGCGTCCTGAAGATTGAAAAGTCGTCATTAAAACCCGGACCCACACGATATATCATTGGCAACATCCCCCAACGCCCCATTGTGGGTATTGAATATTCAAACCCTTATAAGCCGCGATTCATCCTGACGAAGAACGCCGGTCTGAACCGCGCTTCATTCACAGCTGTGGAAAGCGGCGACTCTTCATACCTCTTCACCGCCTTTGACCTTGTGCACTCACCCCTGGCTGTCCGGCACGTGCTCAATGACAACCTCTCAGCATCTTCCAATGCGGCTGACTATATCATCATCACTCATCCTGACTTCATGTCAGCGGCAAGGGAACTTGCCACCCACAGGGAGAGACACGGACACAAAACACGAATTGTGGCTGTGCCTGCTGTGTATGATGAGTTTAATCAGGGAATTCTCAGTCCGGTAGCGCTCAAATTTTTTCTCGCTACCGCCCTCCTGAAATGGAAAACCCCTCCATCGTATGTAGTCTTATTAGGCGATTCAACGAGCGATTACAAAAATGAGTCGCGTAACGACATCATCAATTATGTCCCATCATATTCATATGTCTCAAAATTCGGGGAGAAGGACAAATGGGCATCCGACCACTGGTACACCACACTCCTTGGCGAGGATGAATACCCGGACATTTCTTTGGGACGCCTCTCGGTGAATAATGTGACCGATGCGGAAAATGTTGTGAAAAAGATTATCCACTATGAGACAAAACCTTCCTTTGGTTCCTGGCGCTCCACTCTGGGTTATGTTGCCGATGATGGTCCCTTTTACGAAGACACGGAGGACCTGCGAAAAAATTTCACGCCTAACACATTTATCGGAAAAACGGTATACCTTGAATATCTCCCCCTTGATGACAATTTCTACCTTGACCCTTCCTTCGTTGAACGCACCAAGGCAAAGGTCAGCACAGTTGCCACGGCGAAAATCCTCGAGCTCTTTCATAACGGCTGCCTCTACATGACTTATTTCGGCCATGGCTCACCAAACATCTGGGCGGATGAGAGAATCTGGTTCGGCGGAGATTCCCCCAACAGCGATAATCTTCACCTCACCAATATGGAACACCTGACCTTTGTCACCAATATGACCTGCAATAGCGGCGCCATTGATTATCCCGTTCCAAAATGGAACATCTGCATCTCGGAGGACTCCATGAGGCAGCCAAGGGGCGGTGCCATCGCACAGTTTGTGCCCTCAGGACCGGGATTCACATCAGCTCACAAAAAAATCTCCGCCTCCCTTCATGAGGCACTTTTCAAAGACCGTATCGCAACACTTGGTGATGCCATCATCCTCACCCGCTCACTATACCTCCTGAGGAGAAACCAGGTTGACATCGCCCAGATGTTCATCCTGCTGGGCGACCCTGCGCTTGCGCTCCAGATTCCAGCCGAGGATGTGCCTCTGGAGGGATATATTGCAAATCCGGAGACCCATGTTTGGAAACCATGGGGGAATGAAAAATATCTGCGCTCGAAAGACCTTCCGGCAAAAATTCGGATAATCGGCTCGCCTCTCTCTTTCAGACGTGGCATGGCAATTTATCGCCTCTATTCGCCCGATAATGAGATTTCGCAGGATGGCGCGCCGGTGAAATTCAGCGGCGGCATGGCATATCATGAGTTCACAATTCCCGCGGGGGCGATGGCTGGTGAATGGACAGCGCGCTGTTATCTTTACAATGAAGGCAAGAAACGCGACGCCATGGGCGGTATTACATTCAATGTTGGGGAACCCTTCCTGACCCTGATTAACGCTCGCGCCGAAAAACCTCTTATCGACATCAGCGCCAACACCCCCTTACGCCTCGACGCAGAGGTCAAAAACGATTCCCCCATCCCCTGTCCCGATGCGGCAGTTGGCCTCATCAATCTTGTTGCGGAAAACCCCTCCACCAAAACGCTAAATCAACCCCTTGAGCCGAGCGAAACAAAAACCTTCTCCTGGGAGGTCAATCCAAAGCCCGGGCTTAATATCTTCCGCTTCAGCATACCAGGATATTTTAAGCCCATGAGTCCTGAAACCCCGACCCTGAATGAAATCCTTCTTCCCCTTGTGGCGCGGGATGATTCCATGACATCCCCCGACCTTGCCATTTCCGAATATCTCATGAAACGAACCTACACACAATCCGGCAAACGCGTGAATCTATCCATCACCATTCCTGTTTTCAGTCTCGGTATAAAGTCCCTGGACTATGCCGACATCATCCTACGAACCGGCACAAGCGCCTCCGGGACAGTCCTGAGAACCAGCCGTCTCCCAAATATTACCCCCCGCCTCCCCAACAACGCCACCCTTTTTATGACTCTTGAAAACCCGAACGAGCCTCGAACATTCACCCTCGAGGTTGTGCCCCCAAAAGGAGGCGACGATATACATCCGGATAACAACAAATTCACCTTTGTCCATGACGTCTCAAATCTTTCCGACCTGAGCATTGACACACGCACAGTAAAACTTTCGGAGGAAAGTCCAACTGAAGGGAAAACCGTATTCTTTAATGTCCCCGTAACAAATCTTGGCAGGGCGGCAGCGAAGAATTTCCGTATCTGCCTCTATGACAATGACCCGGACTCGGGTGGAAAACCTCTCTTCGATTATACTTCACCCCCTGAAAAACTTATCACATGCCTTGAAGCCGGTGAAACAAGGACGGTCAGACTGCGATGGGACCCCGTAAAGAACAGCGGTGAGAACAGGGTATTCATCAAGGTCGATACGGCAAACGCAATTGCGGAAACGGACAAGTCCAATAATATCGCTGTCATCACCATCCATGTACGCACCAAGGCGAATTTGAAGCCCCTTGTGATTGAGACTCGCCAGACGGACAAGGAGCTGGCGGCGCTCATCACCCATCTTGTGGCACGCGTTAGAAATGAGGGAGAAACGGAGGCGAAAAATGTCTCCATCCGGTTCTTTAAAGGGAAGATTCAGACACCGGAGACTATGATCGGCGAGACACTCATCCCGCGCATCCCCCCGGGTGAAACTGGAGAAACGGACTATGTCTGGCGTCTCACGGAGGAGGAGTCGCACTTCATATATCGCCTGACCTTCCAGGTCTTTTTGAGGGGAAGTTCCCAGCGCCTTTCAAGTGTGGAAGAGAAATAAGGGTTTAAACGTCAGAACCCGCCTCGCCTCAGGGCAATGGGTGATGATAACAAACCTCTATGTATTCTCAAGCTCATTGAATGCGAGAGGGATGGCATCAAGGACATCGGTGGGGAGAGCGGCGCGTTCGGTTTTGATGGCGGATGTCTTCTCCCCCGCCAGTCCGTGCAGATATACTCCCAGAATAGCCGCCTCCAGAGGCGTAACACCCTGGGCAAGTAATCCCCCAATAAGTCCGGTAAGAAGGTCTCCGCTTCCGCCCTTGCTCAGCGCCGTGTCCCCCGTCCTGTTGATGAAAACATCGCCCGAAGGGGAGGCAATAACCGTTCTGGCGCCTTTGAGAACCAAAATCACATTATAATCCCTTGCAAATCCTCTTGCCACGCTGATTCTTCTTTTCTGGATTTCCTGAACGCTCATTCCAAGAAGTGAAGCGAGCTCTCCTGGATGTGGCGTCAGGATGGCAGGAGCATCCCGCTCCTTCAAGAGATTCACAGCCCCCTGAAAGGCATTCACACCATCCGCATCCAGAACAAGCGGGATAGCGGTCCTCGCATAAATCTCGCGAGTCAGGTTCCGCGCACCTTCAGTGCGTCCCAGACCGGGACCGATGGCAAGGGAATTAACATGCGCCGATTTCTCCAGAATGCCGTCAAGCATTCCGGTATCGGGAAGACCCTCATACCTTGTGGGGAGCGGGATGGTTATCGGTTCGGTGAGTTTCACTTCAAGGATGGAGTTCAGGCTTTGAGGTATGGCAAGAAAGACAATGCCCACCCCTGAGCGTGCGGCGGCGAGGGATGTTAGTGTGGCGGCGCCTGTCATGCCGATTGAGCCCGCCACAACAAGGACTGAGCCAAATGTCCCTTTATGGCTATGCGGCGGGCGCGCGGGGAGTATCTTTCGCGCCATCTTCGGCGTTATAAGATAACATTTCGTGGGTGATGGCGCAGTCAAAAGGTCTTCCGGGAATCCGATTGAGGCGACAATTACCTCGCCGCACCAGCCTGCAGCGGGATATTGCATCATACCCAACTTGGGCAATCCAATGGTGACGGTATAATCCGCATGAACACAAAGACCGTCAAAATATTCCTCATCGGCGGGAAGTCCGGAAGGGATATCCACCGCCACAACGGTCGCCATCGAGTTGTTGACCGCCTCAATTGCCTCACGGAAAAGTCCCGTGACTTCACCTTTCACACCTGTCCCCAGGATGGCGTCAATGATACAATCCCCATCCTCAAAGTTCAGGACAACCTGGCTCCCCATCGTGCAGACGAAACGGGGGGTGTCCGGGGACAGGGCGTGATAATTCGTGAGGGCGTCAGGCGAGAGCCCCCCCTCATCCGAAAGCATCACCAGCGTGACTGAAACACCCGCATTATGGAGGAGACGCGTTGCAACAAAACCATCACCGGCATTGTTTCCCCTCCCCGTAATGACAACGACGTGTTGGGGTTCAATCTTTCCCATGACGAAATGCGCAACGGCGGCACCGGCAAGTTCCATAAGTGAAAGGCTCGTCACGCCACGGTCGGAAATGACAATACGGTCAATCTCTCGCATCTCTTCGCCAGTGACAATCTTCATGGGAAGACCTGTAAAAGGAAAGTGATTTGTGGAAATTGTGCCGAATCCAGCAAGGGTCACCTGTTTTACTTCACCTGTTTTGAGTTGCCGCTCACCTGCGACATCAGGAGATAAGCCCTCATAATCTTGACCGATTCCTCCAGTTGGATATCCACAAAGGGTTTGGGTTTTGCCTCCTTTCCCTTCTCCACCTTCATGAAAAATTTTCCCTCATCGGGTTTTT
>Ga0315279_10007707_pt1 | contig 13223 bp, 7 predicted proteins | sample YL17G06_20_MG_FD_203694 | JGI IMG/M metagenome (GOLD analysis project Ga0315279, IMG submission 203694) | Sediment microbial communities from Yellowstone Lake, YNP, Wyoming, USA - YL17G06_20 | ecosystem: Environmental > Aquatic > Freshwater > Lake > Sediment | place: USA: Wyoming | collected... | reverse complement strand
ATTCTTCGCCCGCTTCGGTCTCGATCCCGTCATGTGGGTAGACGCCTACAAGCCCGATGAATCCCGCGGATATTTCTTCGATCCGGCGCACGCGGAGAGAAAGCCCCTGGCCGGGCACCGGATCTCCTCGCCCGGGTGGCGCGTCCAAACGACGGAGGTCCCCCACCCGGAGTATAGGACCGTCCGCTACGATTTCGTGACCCCAAAAAAGACCCTGACCATGGTCCTTCAGACCTCGGACCACACGTCTTGGGTCACGGAGCGGCCGGTCAAAGAAAAGAACGATATCGACGTCATCGGGGAGTTCGTAACCGCCCCGCTCTGCGACATCGATGAGGTCAACCGCCTGGCCGGCGAATACGGCGAGCGCGGCCTCATCCGCGGCGCCGTCTGCTCCTTCGACGTCTATGGACAGCCTGGGTGCTGGCAGGACGCGGCCTGCCTCTTCGGGATCGAGAAGCTCATCCTGGCGACCTATGACGACCCGGAGTGGGTGCACGCCTTCCTGAAGGTCCTTCTCGAACGGAAGAAGACCTACGTCCGTTCGATGAAGGGCGCCCGGTTCGACCTCATCGAGCACGGCGGCGGAGACGCCTCGAGCACGGTCATCTCGCCCAGGCTCCTGGACGAGTTCGTCGCCCCTTACGATGCGGGACTCATCGCCCTGGCCCACGAGGCCGGACAACGCGTGGTCTACCACACCTGCGGCGGTATGATGCCCATCCTGGAGAACGTCGCGGCCATGAAACCGGACGCCATGGAGACGTTCACGCCGCCGGCGATGGGCGGCGACGCCAACCTCCAGGAGGCAAAGAGGCGGATCGGAGACAAGGTTTGTATGATCGGCGGCTTCGACCAGTTCCACTTCTTCACCGGCTGCGCGCCAGAGGCGACAAGGCAGGAGGTTCGGAGGTGTTTCGAGGAGGCGGGCGCGGGCGGCGGTTTCATCCTCTCCCCTTCCGACCACTTCTTCGACGCCGACCTCGAGCTCCTCCGGGCCTATGCGGACGAGGCCCATCGCTGTGTTTATTGAGGCGGGGCGCACCGGACGACGGCCGGCCGGACCATTTTCTCATCCTCGAGCGACAGCTTGACTTGATCCCATTTTCCGTGTATTCATGGAAATTAACGAAATCGTTAAATCATATCGAAACGGACAGGTTTATGATGTCGAGTCATATCAAGGGAGCGAGGGCCCGTCCCGTCGTCGCACTTCTCGCGGCGATCGTCCTCGTCCCGCCCGCCTCCGGGCTTGCGGCCGGGCGGATGGCGTCCCGGCAATACCCGACTCCGCTGGCGCTCCAGGCGCCCGGCTCCGGCATCACCCTTCCGCTGGTCTCATCCGGCTTTTCTCCGACGCTCAGTTTTTCCTATCCCTCTAAACAGGAGAAGACCACGAACCCAAAGAGCCCGTCCGGGATGGATGATCCGGCGGCGGTTCCCGCGCCCAGACTTCCTAAGAATAGCGGCCGGGCCTTATTCGAGATCGGGAGCATGATGATGTACTCCCAGGTCCGCTACTGGTTGAACTACGCTAAATTCATCGAAGACTGGCAGTACCACTTCAGCTGGAAGGACCAAAAGCGCCGGTTCTTCACGTTCGAGGCCTGCTTGTTCGACTCCAACGCCTTCAGCCTGAACTGGACCCACGCCTTCGCGGGTGTCCTCTATTACAACTTCGCCAGGACCAACCATTTGAGCTGGCCGCAGTCCTTCCTCTACTCCTTGGGCGGGTCGCTCTGGTGGGAATACGTGGCGGAGTGGCGCGAGGTCATCTCCCTGAACGACAACATCATGACGTCCTTCGGCGGCTACTCGGCCGGGGAGGCCTGGTTCCAGCTCGGGAAATACTTCATCGGGCGCGAAGGATTTTTCAACAGAATCCTAAGCTTCATCGACCCCCTCATGAAGCTTAACCACTGGATCGACAAGGAGCAGGGGAAAAACCTTTCCCTGGGACCGGAGCCCGGCTGGCATTCTTTCCGCTTGTTCCTGGGCCAGAGGAACATGCCGGCCTCCTCGGGCGTGGGCCTCCAGACCGATTTCATCGCGGGCTTTCACACGCAGATCATCCACCTCCCGGATTACGGAAAGCCGGGGAAGACCAGGAGGAGGGTCATGGACACCCTGGCCAGCAGTCTGGACGTCGATTTCGCGTTCCTCCATGGCCGTATCGAAGAGGTCAACTTCTCCACCCGGGTCGTCGGCTTGGGCTATTTCAAGCAGGACATCGACGCGAATTCCCGCGGATACGCGTATTACTTCGGATTGGGCTCCGCGTTCACCCTGTTCAAGAAGAAATCCGTGGCCTTCTACGATTCGAGTTCGATCCCCGTCAAACAGGGCTTCGACCTCCATCTTGAAGAACCGCGGGAATTCAGGGATAAACTCTCCGTCGTCCATATCATGGGTCCGGCCTTCGATTATACGAAGTTCTCTCCGGCATCCCGGCTCCGGCTCGTCCTGGACGCCACCCTGGACTTCGGCCTCATCAATTCCTACGCCCTGAATAAATACTCCATCGGTCGAGACCTCACCGGGGTCAAGACGACGCTCCTCTATTATGGCTACTATTACGGCATCGGAACGACGTTCTCCTCGGAGCTGACCTACAGCATCCACAGCCTGGAGTTCAACGGATTTGTAAGATATCAAGCTTACGGTTCAGTGGATGGGCTGGACCGGTTCCAGAAGGAGGTCACGGACGACTTCCACCTGACCGACACCAGGCTGACATACCGGATCGGGGCGGCCCTGCGCATCCCCGGCACTCCCGTCGAGCTTTATGGAAGCTATGAGGGCATCGACCGGCGCGGGGTCATCAAGGACACCAGACACGGCAACCTGGAGAACCAGTACACCCTCTTCATGAGCTACAAGTTCTGATTCATACCCTATCGGCAATTTTGGGTTGCGACGGCTCGAGGGTTTGCCCGCTGCTATTTTTTATCCGAGGCCCCGGGTTTCGTCAGCGGCAGGCCGGCTTTGCAGAAGGGACAGACGTCGGGGTCGAACGCCTCGACCTTGAGGGCGAGGAGGCTTCCGACCGGCTTCCCTTCGATGAGGACGGAACCGGCCGTCCGGTCGACGAGGACATGGATCCCGGCAACGGCGACCTGCCTCTCCTTCAGGCATTCGAGGACCTCCTGGATGGAGCCGCCCGTCGTCAGGATGTCTTCGACGATGATCGCCCGGGAGCCGTCGAGGCCGCCGAAGCCCGAGCGGAACGACATCTTTCCGTCGACGCGCTGGGAAAAGGCGAACTTCTTTCCGAGTTTGAGCGCGGCCAGGAAGCCGATGGCGATGGCGCCGTAGGCGGGCGAGATGACGTAATCGAAATCCGCGCCGGCGGCCTTGATCTTCCCGGCGAGGAGGTCGACGATTCGGTCGAGGACGCCGGGCTTCTGGATGAGTCGGATCTTCTCGAAGTACCACTCGGAGTGCTTCCCGGAGGTCAGCTTGAAATGGCCCTGGAGCAGGGCGTCGCATTCTTTGAAGAGGGCCATAACTTTTTCTTTGATGTTCTCGATCATCGATATCCTCCTGCCTTGATTTTATCCGCAAACCCCGGGCGCAGGCAAGTTCATAGACTCTCTAAAGCCGCTTCCGCCATGGCCGCCACGTTCCGGGGAGGGACGTCGGGAAGCAGCGCCTCGTGACTGGGGCTGACGACGAGGCACGGACCGAGAAGTCCCTTGACCCGCCGGACCTCCTCCCTCACCTCCGCCGGCGTCCCCATGTTCAGGAGGCGCTGAGTGTCGATCCCGCCAAGGAAAGCGATCCGGCCCTTGAAGTCCCGGGCCAGCGTTCCCGCGTCCATATTCCTTGCCCCGGCCTGAAGCGGATGCAGGCCCTGGACCCCGGCCTCGATGAGAGGTCCGATGACCCGGTGGATCGAGCCGCAGGAGTGGAGGATGACCTGATGGCCGTACCTTCGCGCTTGTTCCGCGAGTTTCCAGAGCCATGGCTGAACGAACGCGTCGAAATGGGCCGGGCCGAGCATCGCATCCAGCTGGGTCCCGAAATCGTTGCCGAAGAAGAATCCGTCAACGAGCCCGCGCGCCCGCGAGAAGAAGCGTTCGTTGGCTCTGTCATAAAAGCCGCACACCCTGTCCGTAACGGCCCGGACGATCGTCGGGTTCGTCGTCATCTTGACGAAATAACCCTCCATGCCGAAGAGGTCCATGACATCATGGAAGAAGGGGCACCAGAAACCGCTCGCCCGATAATGGGGGCCGGCGGCCTCGAGGGCCCTGATCGTTCGCTCGAAATCCAGAACCTCGGGGTCCGGCCAATCGAACCGGTCGAGCTCCGCGGGGTCTTCGACGTCCGCGAGGGGGCCTACCTGGCCGTGTGACAACTTCGGTTTAGCGAACCCGAAGGACCGTCCATCGGCGGGGGGAAGGAATTCGGACTCGACGAACTGGGGCGAGATCCAGCGGTAATCGTCCCCCAGCTTGCGGCGCAATTCCTCTTCCGTCCTCGTTCCGAAATACTTATGCAGGATGGGCCACGTCTCAAAATGGGGATTCCCCAGCCAGAAGCCGCAACGCGGCCCCGGCTTCCCCGCGATGATGTTCCTGATGAGGTCCCGGCCGTTCATTCGATCCTGTCCTCAAGAACGCGGGCTGGGACCCGCCGCTCGGAGTTTCATGTGTTTCACCTAGACTTCTTTACGGCATCATACATCGCGACGACATTCTCCGGCGGGACATTGGGCAAGATGTTGTGGACCTGGCAGAAGACAAAGCCGCCGCCGGGCGCGAGGATCTCGATGCGCTCCCGGACATGCCGATCGATCTCTTCGGGCGTCCCGGCCGGGAGGACGGCCTGCGTGTCGCAGCCGCCGCCCCAAAAGGTGACGTCCCTGCCGAACTCCCGCTTGAGCCTCGCCGGCTCCATCCCCCGGCAGCTCGTCTGGACGGGGTTGATAATCTCGACTCCGGCCTCGATGAGGTCGGGGAGGATATCCGCGATGGCCCCGCAGGAATGGAGGAAGACGTGCATTCCGGAACGGCGCAGGACGCGCTCGAAGATGAGCTTATGGCGCGGCTTGAAGACCTCCCGGTAGAGTTTCGGCGAGATGAGAGTCGCCTGCTGGGAGCCGAGGTCGTCGCCGAGCTGGACGATCTGGACGTAGCCCTCGACGGCATCCAGAAACTTCTCTAGGTTCTCCAGGTGGATCTCGGTCAGCCTGTCCAGGACCGCGAGGGTCTTGCGCGGGTTCTCGAGGAGGTCGATCAGGAACTGGTCCAGCCGGAAGAGGAACTCGCCCCACTCGAGGAGGTTCCCGCCGAACCCGGCCATGATGGCATGGTCGGTCGTTTCATAGAGCCGCTTAGCCATCCTCCGAACCACGGCCTGGTGTTCGGGCGTCATGGGTTTGTGGCCGGGCGCCGTGGGGTGGGCCGCCCATGTGACCTTGGACATGTGATCGGGAAGCTTGTCGAGGACGGACATGTCCCGGCCGTCCCAGTCGAGAAGCGGAAAACATCGCTGATGGAGATAAAAAGCGCCCTTGGGCATCGCTCCGATGACCGTTCCGTCGGCGTGTTTCGTAAGCCAGCCGCCCGTGCCGTCGGAAACGAGATCAACGTAAGAAGGGACCTTGGCCTGCGAACCGTCCGGAAGCGTGAAGTCCTTCCAGTCGTTCTCGCCGTTCAAAAAAGCCCGGCCAAGGTCGATGACGTCGGACTGGACGTAGTCCAGCACCGCGTCCTCAGGCTCTGCCAATTGCTGGACGACGTCGTATACATAGGTCGCGCCGCCCGTCATTCCCAAGTGCTTTTTCAACCGGCCGTAGGCGATGGCGGAGATCCCCGTGGACCTCATCGCGCCCAGGTCGATGGGGACCTTGTCGGGCTCCTTGTGGGCAAGGGATCTCAAAACCCGTTCTCGGCTCGTCATTGTGTCTCCCATGTTTGGGGATCGCCTCCAAAGGGCTTGGTTATATCCCTCCGAAAGACGTAAATTTGCCCCAGCGTGTCATATTCACTCCGGCCCCGGGCCTCGCTCTCCTTTTTAATATTCGTCAATAATGTCGACTTCGTCCCAGCTTCCGTCGGGCTCGATGCGGATGGTCTTGATCTCGAAAGGCTTGAAGACGAGGGGAAAACACCGCTCGGGCGCGAACACCTTGAGAACGGCGCGCGCCTTGAACCCAGCTGATTCCTGGAGCCTCACGATGAGCGCCTTCCCGTCCCAGGATCGCTTGCAGGCCAGGAGACAGACGTGTTTGGGAGTGAGCGAAAGGAGCGACTCGGAAGCGCGCGCGCCTTGCCCGAACGGAAGGTGGGCGTAAACCATGGGAGGGGCGCTCAGCCAATCTGTAAGGCCCGGCAGTCGTTTTCGGACCTTGTCCGCTTTTCCGGCGGTAACGAGGAGTCGGACCTCGTGGACTCCGATGTCCGCGAACTTTCGCGCCGGGCCGCCGGCCTCGATCTTGAAGCCCCGCTCATGGCAATAGGCCGCGCTCCGGAGGACAGAAAGTCTGATCTTTCCCCCATGGAAATCGAACCCGTGCTGTCCGCTGTTCACGATCCCGAGGCCGATGCCCCCGTGCTTCACAAACCCTTCAAGGAAGAGCCACCGGCCGTGGACGTGCTCCTGGCCGTCGGCCGGGCGCCGGATGGCGCCGCCCGGGACCTCGCAGAGAATGTCCGCGCGATCAAAGACGGTCGGGACGCCGAACTTGAGCCGGCGCCTCTGTTCGTTCCATGTGATCCTGAGCCTGAACTCCAAAACAGGCCAATCGGGATAGGCGTAAACGTCCATAACGATCCGGCTTTTTTTGAATTCAAAGATCGATTGGGTGATGGTCCGGACGGCTCCACGTTGGATGACGGCCGGCCCGGAGGCGAGACGGAAGCGGCCCACGATCTTCCGGTAGCTCGAGCACCCCGTCCCCCATGAATCCGCGGCGTCTTCGATGACCAGGGGTTCGAAGAGAAACCCGGCCAAGCATTCGGCCCCGGAGGCGGCTTGGAGCGATATGATGAGGCCGTTTGACTTGTCGAACTGGTGTTTCAGGGCAGCCTTCGCGTTCCGGCGTCTTTCTTTCCCTTCGAAGGCCCGGAGATAATAACGTGCCGCCCCGACGCCGGGAAGATCAGCCATGAAGCAGAACTTCCGACGCCAATCGTTGAATGGGAGGATGGCCTCGGCTTGTTCTTCCTGGCAAGCCGCTTTCCTGCCGTCGCTCCGGAAGAGTCCCATATGCCGGCTCCCCTTCCAGAAAGGCCTGTAATCGACCATGCCCTCGAATTCCACCGGAACACGGGTCAGCGAAGGATTGGTGTTGACGACGGTCACTGGAAGCGCCGGGCCCGTTCCGCGCGCGTCATTCAGCGCGGCCGCGGCCCCAAGGCTCGCGCGCCTGGCGCTATCCTCCACGCGACCGTAGAGGTCCAGGGCATCCCGCTCGGCCGGTTCGATACAGGAGCCCGCGAGAATGTCGTGAAAATCATTGAAAAGATGGCCGCGCCAGGCTTCGGCGAGGTCCGCTCCGGGATAGGCTTGGCCCTTCAGCCGCCACGCGGTCGCGGCCAGGGTTTCGGCCTGGACGAGGCGGCCGAGGCTCCTTTGCGAACGGCGCTTAAGCCTGGAGAGGGACGTGTAACAGCCGGTGAACGTCCTCTGCAGATCGCCTTCGAAGACGGGCGCTTCTTCGGCCTCCCGCTTCACGGCCTCGTAAAAATTGTCCGGGGAGCTGTGGAGGATGCGGACGCGTTCTTCCCGGGCGATGAACGCATCGATCCTCTCGAGGTCCTTGCGCGTGGCCCCTCCCCCGTGATTCCCCAAGCCCCAGAAGACAGGGACATCCCGGCCGAGACGCAGGGCAAGGTCGACCCCTGAATTCAGCCGTTCCTCGATGTTGTCGTGCTCCGTTTGATAAAGGCCGACGGCGATCCTGTAGGCCGCGATCTCGGCGCCGTCGACTCCACGCCAGCGATAGAGGTCCGCGGGGAGAACGAGCTCATCCGCCTGGGGACGCATGTGGATATACATCCCGAAGCCTGCGAGTTTGAGGATCTGGGGCAGGCCGCCGCTGTGGCCGAAGGAATCGAAGTTGTAGGCCACGCGCGGCCGCGCCCCGAATTTTTCCTCGAAATAGAGCCGGCCCTCGGCGATCTGACGGATGACGGATTCCGTGCCCGGGAGGTTGACGTCGGGCTGGAGGAACCAGCCGCCGCTTACCGCCCATCGCCCCATCCCGACGAGCTTCCGGATCTCATCGAACAGGACCGGATCGAAGCGTTCAACCCATCCATAGAGGACGGCTTCATTGTGACAGAAAATGAGGCTGTCGTGTTCCTTCAGGATCTCCGCGGCGGTCCGGAATGTTGCCAGCGCTTCGGACGCCCCCTCCTCCCATCGCCATTGCCAGACGGGGTCCAGGTGGGCGTTGCAGATAAGGTGGACGGCCGGTTTCCGGAACAGGAGCATGGACCCCCGGTCCGTGTCCCTTTTGGTATGTGCCCTCAATTTAAACCTCGTCTCTCGCGGGGAGATTCTTGTACCACGTGAAATAGAGCAGGACCGAAAGGACCGCCGTCACTGAGGCCCAGGCGACCATCTGTTTCCAGTTCCTCAGGAAAAGATAGAACGGGACGAGGGCCAGCGAGAATTGGAAGACGGCCGTGATGAGGCCGTTGGCGGCGTCGATGGCCGGCATTTTATCGCCCGCCGGCACAAGACCGCGGCGGACCGCTTCGCGCCGGACCGGCCCCCAGAACCCGAACGGCCGGATCCGGGCGTAGAACTTCATGAGGACATCCATGTCCGTGGGCTTGGTCACGGCCGTCGCGACGAGCGTCGTCACCAGGCACAGACCCATGTCCACGGCCAGGGAAGTTGAGGCATGGAGCTTGCCGAGGAGGACGAGCCGCAAGGTGATCAGGCCGGCGGATACACCCATGCTCCAGACGAACGCCCTGGCGTTCATCCTCCAATAGTGCCAGCGGAGCGTGGCCGGGACGAGGATGACCGTGACCACGACGAAGACCATGGTCTCCCAGGCCGTGACGATGTTCGTGAAAGACAGGCTGAAGACAAAGCCGACGGCGATGGCGGCGACCGAGGCGACCTGTCCCAGCCGGACAAGCTTCTTCTGGGGCCAGTCCCTGCCGATGTATCTCTTGACGAAGTCGTTGATGACGACCGAGCTGGTCACGTTGATCATGGCGCTGATCGTCGACATCAGGGCCGCCAGGAGGACGGCCATGAACAGGCCGCGCATGCCGAGGGGAAGCTTTTTGAGGACGAGGGGCATGATCTTCTCGGCGTCGAAGCCGGCCGTCGGGCCGAGATAAAAGAGGCCGAGGACCATGAAGGCGCAGCCGATGATCCAGCGCAGGGTGTAACCGACCGTCCACATCCCGCCGGCAAGCTGGGCGTCGCGCGGGCTGCGGGTCGTCAGGAAGAACTGGAAGTCCCAGACGTTGGGGCCGGCCAGGAGCCGGAAGACCATCCAGAGGAAGCCGGACATGAGGATGGGCCCGAAAGCGTCAAAGTGCTGGTAGGCCGGCGGGGTCGAGGCCAGGTATCCCGGCCACAGCTTCCAGGCAGGGGCGAGCGAGAACCAGCCGGCGTCCTTGGCGGAGGCGAGCGAGGCGAGGTCGTTGTGCTGAAAGACGATGAACCCGAGGATGACGGCGCCGACCGCTATCAGGAAAGTCTGGAAAATGTCCGTCAGGATGACACCGAAGAATCCGCCTAGGGTGACATAGACACCGACCACGGCCAGGACGATAAGCGTGGACTCCCAGCGCGGGAAGGGCAGGAACTCCTCGGCGAACTTGCCGGTGCCGACGGAGATGAACATCAGGTTGCAGACCATGAGGACGAGGAGGAAGACGGCGGCGGCGACGCGTGCGGCCTCGGCGTCGCGCGTCGCGCCGAAGCGGGTCTCGTTCCATTCGGCGAAGGTCATGACCCCGGAGCGCCGGATCCACTTGGCCTGGAAGGCCATGTAAAAACAGATCATGAACCATCCCCAATAGATGTGGGTGGCCCACATGGACTTGAGGCCGAGATAGAACAGCGCGCCGATCATCGACATCGTCCCTCCGATATCGATGTAGCTCGAACACCCCGAGAGTCCGAGCATCCACCAGGGGACATTGCGGTCGCCGAGGTAGTAGGAATCCAACTTCTTCGTCGCCCGCTTACGGATGACGACGCCGACCAGGGCGACAAGGACCAGATAAACCCCGATGATGACGAGGTCGACGGGATGGAGGCTCATCAAGTCCATCATTTATCTCAAGGAAAAAGGAAAGTCAATGCGTTTAATTTTTGTTGACAGCGGTCGGACGCCTGGGATATTTTCTTTTGAAAGAGAGAGAGAACAGGCCATGGACCTCGCCGCCGGATACATCCTCGGACACTACCGCCTCATCGAAAAGCTCGGCGAGGGGGGCATGGGGGTCGTCTGGAAGGCCCGCGACCTCAAGCTCGAGAGGGACATCGCGATCAAGGTCCTGCCGGAAGGGGCGGTAGACGACCCCGACCGGCGGGCTTTCTTCGAGCGCGAGGCGAAGGCCGTGGCCGCGCTCCATCATCCCAACATCGTCACGATCTATGCCATCGCCGAAGCGGAAAACGTCCGTTTCTTCACGATGGAGCTTGTCGACGGTCAGCCGCTTTCGAAGCTCATCGTTCCCGGAGGCGTCCCCCTCGATCTTTTCTTCAAGATCGCCGTCCCCCTGGCCGACGCCGTCGCCGCCGCCCACGAGCGCGGGATCATCCACCGGGACCTTAAGCCGATAAACATCATGATCGACCCCGCCGGAAACGTGAAAATCCTCGACTTCGGCCTGGCCCGAATCCTCGAACCCGTTCCCGCGATCGAGGGGATCGAGAATGCCAGAACGGCCACCCTCGAGGAAGCGTTCACGGGGACGATCTCCTACATGTCCCCAGAACAACTCAGGAACGAGACGCTCGACCACCGCACCGACATCTTCTCCCTGGGGATCATCCTCTACGAGCTGGCGACGGGCCAACATCCCTTCGGCGGTAAAACCATCGCCGACACGATCGCCGCCATCCTCAAGGAAGAACCGCGGCCGGCGTTCGAACTGAACGCCAAGCTGCCGCGTCCGCTTGACCGTATCCTGCGGCACTGCCTCGACAAGGACCGCGGGAACCGGATGGGCTCGGCCGTCGACGTCCGCGATGAGATGGAACTCATGAGCCGGGACCTGAGCGAGGGCGGGGTCGCGGAGATCCCTTCCATCGCTGTGCTCCCCTTCGCCGACATGAGCCGGGAAAAGGACCAGGCCTACTTCTGCGAGGGGATCGCGGAGGAGATCATCAACGCCCTCTTCCGCGTCCAGGGACTGCGCGTGGCGTCGCGGACCGCCTCCTTCCAGTTCGCCGGCTCGACCGTCGAGCTCAAGGAGATCGGACGCCGTCTCCATATCGACACGGTCCTTGAAGGGAGCGTTCGCAAGTCCGGCAACCGGCTCCGAATCACGGCCCAGCTGGTGGACGCGGGCCGGGGGTACCATCTTTGGTCGGATTCGTTCGACCGGGAGATGAAGGATATCTTCGAGATACAGGAGGAGATAGCCCGGAACATCGTCCGGGCCCTTCAGGTTACGCTCAGCCCCCAGGGGAAGGGGGCACTGCGACAGTCGCCGACCCGTCACGTCCAAGCCTACGACTACTATATGCGGGGGCGGAGCTTCTATTACCAGTATGGCCGGAACGACATCGAGTTCGCCCTGCAGCTCTTCTCCCGGGCGACCGAACTCGATCCGGAATACGCCCTGGCCTACGCGGGACTCGCGGATTGCTGGTCCTACATCTACCTCAATTCCGAGCGCAGTGATTCCGTGCGCCTCCAGGCCAAGGCCGCGAGCCGCCGGGCCGTCGAGCTGGCCCCCCGCTCCGCGCAGGCCCAGGCCTCCCACGCCCTGGCCATGTCGATCGAAGGCTTGAAGGAAGAAGCGGAGCGCGGCTTCGAGGCCGCCATCCGGCTCGACCCGGAGCTCTTCGAGGCCTGGTACTTCTACGCCCGCCACGCCTTCACTAGCGGGGACCTCGAGAAGGCCGCCCGTTATTACGAGGAAGCGGGTCGCGTGCGTCCGGATGACTACCAGTCCCCCCTGCTTGTCGCCCAGATCTACGACGACCTCGGCCGTCCGGAAGAAGGGCGGGCCGCACGGCGGAAGGGCGTCACCCGGGCCGCCGAGCGCCTCGACCTCCGTCCCGACGACGCCCGCGCGCTCTACATGGGCGCCAACGGACTCGTCGCCCTCGGGGAGCGAGAAAAAGGCCTCGAATGGGCCCGGCGGGCGAGAGCCATCGCGCCGGAACAGCCCATGCTCCTTTACAACCTGGGCTGCATCTACTCGCTCGCAGGCGAGATCGACGAGGCGCTCGATTGCCTGGAAAGAGCCTTGACCCACGGCTTCATCCATAAAGCGTGGTTCGAGCACGACAGCAACCTCGATCCGCTCCGCAGCCACCCCAGGTTCCTCGCCTTGATGGAAAAGCTGGGCTGAACGGGGGCACGCGCCCATTCCATAGCCCGTAGCTTTTGCCTCGCGAACATGATAAAATATCCAGGTAAAGGACTTAAAAATGCCCAAGAGAAAGAATAGATCGCTGAAGAACATTTTTTTCTGGATCTCGGCGGGGATCCTCATCATCCTCCTCTGGAGCCTGCTCCAATCCCCCAACGTCATCAAGAAGGAGATCAACTTCACCCAGTTCCTAGACCAGGTGGAGCAGGGGAACATCGACGAGGTGACCATCACCGACAACGAGCTGCGGGGGAAATACAAGGACGGCGGGGCCTTCAAGACCGTCCTGCCGGCCCAGTATGATGAACTGATCAAGGTCCTCCGCCAGAACAAGGTCAACATCATCGTCAAGAACACGAACAAGAACAGCTGGGTCTCCCTTCTCTTCAGCTGGTTCCCGATCATCCTGCTCATCCTCTTCTGGGTCTTTTTTATGAGGCAAATGCAGGCCGGCGGGAACAAGGCCATGTCCTTCGGGAAGAGCCGAGCCAAGCTGTTCTCCGGGATGGCCAAGAAGGCGACGTTCAAGGACGTCGCCGGTGTCGACGAGGCCGAAGAGGAGCTCCACGAGATCATCGAATTCCTGAAGGACCCCCAGAAGTTCCAGAAGCTGGGCGGCCGCATCCCCAAGGGAGTCCTCCTCGTGGGCGCGCCCGGGACGGGCAAGACCCTCCTCGCCCGGGCCGTGGC
>Ga0315279_10007706_pt1 | contig 13228 bp, 4 predicted proteins | sample YL17G06_20_MG_FD_203694 | JGI IMG/M metagenome (GOLD analysis project Ga0315279, IMG submission 203694) | Sediment microbial communities from Yellowstone Lake, YNP, Wyoming, USA - YL17G06_20 | ecosystem: Environmental > Aquatic > Freshwater > Lake > Sediment | place: USA: Wyoming | collected... | reverse complement strand
GTTGTTGCCACGGGCTATGACATTTATGAGCCGAATGACCTTCCGAATTATGGTTACGGCAAGTACAAGGACGTCATAACGGCTTTGCAGCTTGAACGGATCATTGATTCCAACACGCAGGTTTTAGGCGAGCTCTGGAGGCCTTCAGACGGCAAGATGCCTGAAAGCATGACTTACATTCAGTGTGTGGGCTCTCGTGACATCAACAAGTTTGAGTATTGTTCGGGCTTCTGTTGCATGCTGACTCTGAAGAGCGCAGTCTTTCTCAAGGAGAAGTATGGTGACAAACTGAAGATCAACGTGTTGTATACCGATATGCGGGCCAACAAGAAGGGATATGAAGAGCTTTTCAATAAGGCTCGGAAGCTCGGTGTCAACTTCATTAGGGTCAAGCTGACGAACAAAAACGTGACTGAGGACCCGGTGACGAAGAAGCTGGTTGTTTGTGCCGAGAGAGAGAATGGTGAGCCAGTTCAGGTGAAGAGTGACATGGTTGTCCTCGCGACGGCTGCGATTCCCTGTCAGGGCTCTGAGGAAGTTGCGAGGGTCTTTAACATCAGCCGTGGTAGTGACGGGTTTTTCATGGAGAGTCATCCGAAGCTTAAGCCGATTGACACGCCTTCGGACGGTGTTTTTGTTGCCGGAGGCTGTCAGGGGCCGAAAGATGTCCCTTACAGTGTTTCTCAAGGTATGGGCACGGCGGCTCGTGCCGCGACTATTCTTTCGAAGCCTACGTACAAGATTCAGCCGATCGTGGCGGTCGTTGACCCTGCGAGGTGCCGTAACACTAAGGTGAAGTGTGGTTTGTGTGCTAAAGCCTGCCCTTACGGTGCTATTCGTGCGCCTGAGGGTCAGGTGGCTGTGACTGAGAGTGCAATGTGCCATGGTTGTGGCACTTGTGTCGCCGAGTGTCCTGTTGACGCGATTACTCAGAAGCATTTTACTGATGCGCAGATTGTGGCGCAGATTCGGGCGGCTTTGGAAACGGACCCTGAGGGTAAGATTTTGGCGTTCTTATGCAACTGGTGCAGCTATGCCGGTGCCGACCTTGCGGGGACGAGTCGTTTTGAATATCCGCCTGTGATTCGGCCGATCAGGGTCATGTGCTCAGGACGAGTGGACCGCGATTTTATTTTTGAAGCGTTTAGGTTAGGGGCCGGCATGGTTATGGTTGGTGCTTGTCATTTGCCGTATGACTGTCACTATATAAGTGGGAATTATAAGATGAAGGCTCGGATGGATGCGTTGGCACCGATGTTGCAGAAGCTCGGTATGAGTCCTGAGCGTTTGCGGGTTGAGTACGTTTCGGCGGCAGAGGGTATCAAGTTTGCTGAGGTCGTTCGTGAAATAACGGGGCAGATGAAGGCTTTGGGTAAAGAGAAGATTACGGCGGAAAACGCCAAGATGAAGCCTTTTCTGGAGAACATGTTGAAGAGAAAGCAGCAGTCAACCTGAACGTGGCGCGCGCCTGTAGAACTTACTTCTAGAAAAGCGTTTCGCAAGTGTTAACTTCGCACAAAATCACATTGAGTTGAGAGTCACGTCCAGTGTGAAGCCAGCCTTGAGATGGATCCTAATAGCATTTCTCATGAGTATGCTAGTGGTCATACCTGATGTCAGTCAGGTGGTTGTGTTTTCAGGCAATACTGGAAAGAACGCCGATTCGTGGGAAATGTCAACTACAGTATATCCGCCGGATCGAGTATTCCTTTCCCAGACTTTTGACATTGAAACTATTGGCAGGATTCCAGATGGTTGGTACATTGCGAATTCGCAATATGGAAACATCACTGTTGCCAATGATGGGTATGGTAGCACACGAAAATCGGCGATGATCATAGACAACTCGAGCGTTGGCTACCCAGGTCCATACAGGTACTTCGAAGAACAAACAAAAACCATTGGAATATCTTTTGCGCTACGACCGACCAACAATTCAGGCAGCGAAACGATCGTCGAAATATTCGTTGATGACGGCAACTTTAATGGTGCAAGCATAATTTTCAAGGATGGCAAAATAGGGTACCGCCAAAAGTATGGATACATATTCCCTTTACCCTACGTTCCCGACAGATGGTATACAATTAGACTAATCTTGAATGTTCCGCGTAACGTTTACAACGTTTATGTCAATGACCATTTGGAGGCGGTCAATGCGAGTTTTCTGGGAGCTTGTACCCAACTCAATAGGATAGTTATCAATGAGACCTCTAGTAAAGATGGCTTGTTCCTGCCTGTTGCGTACGTCGATGAGATTTTGGGAAGGCAAGTTATTGAAATCCCGCGAGATTATTCGACAATTCAAGAAGGAATCAATGCAGCAAATCCATATGATGTTGTTTTTGTTACGGGACAAAGAACTTACTACGAAAGCGTCATTATAACAAGGAGTATAGAGCTCGTAGGAGAGGACGAGGCTACCACAGTAATTGATGGAAGCCATGCCAAGCCGGGAAGCTCGTCAGATGGAATCCTCATAAAAGCCAGTAATGTGTTCGTACACGAGTTTACTGTTAGATCAACATCATATTGTGCAGGAATTCGCGTTTGTGGTTCGAACAACATTGTTGAGGACAACGTTGTGACAAATGGGCTTGGGGACGGCTTTAACGTGACTGGTTCAGGCAACTACCTGGCACGCAACGTAATCAAGATAAACATGAAATATGGTGTTCAAATTTCGGGCGCAAATTGCACGTTAGTTGACAATACAATAATAGAGAACGACGCGTGCGGTGTTAAGGTTTCTGGGTCCAATTGTAACGTGTCAGACAATTTCATTGGATCAAACTTCGATTGTGGCATTTCGATAGCTAAAGGTGACAACGGTCTCGTAAGAAATAACACGATAAGAAAGAATGCGTTAGGCGTAAAGTGCGATGCAACAACCGCGGGCAACCGAATCTTCCAAAACCGATTCATCGGCAACGAGCAAGAACCTCAGGCTGTCGATGCCGGATTCAACCTTTGGGACGACGGCTATCATTACCTACCTGGAAACAAGACTGGAGGAGGTAACTACTGGAGCGATCTAGAGAGCGTAGACATATACTTCGGTCCTGACCAGGACCGACGTTCATGTTTCCTAGTTCCTGACGGAATCTCTGACGCACCATACTATCTTTCATCAAAAATCAAAGACAGATACCCTCTCCTCATCACACAAGACGTGACGGATAACACTATCCCCAAAGATAAGAGCGGTCCATGTACGCAACAGTATGTTGATTATGACACAGGCGTGTTAGTCACGGCCTACTTCCTTAAAAACGTGACAGTTGCCAATGCCACGATTTTCGTGGAATACCGACTCGCATCTGATGTTGGTCATGAGAGTGTCGCAATGGGGATATCAGATCTAAGCAACAATACTTGGAAGGGAACAATACCGGGCAAGAAGTATGGTACGCTGGTCACGTACAACGTCAGTGTACATGCTGAACTAGATTCTGAAGTGAATTCGACCAATTATCCCCTGTCGGCTCCATTCTCTGTTGGAGACCACCTTCCCCCAACAATAGGATCAAGCGGGTGGGCTCCTTATGTGCCAGATGATAACCAAACCATTCTGGTTTGGGCGGTCGTGACCGAGCCAAGCAACGGGAGTGGAGTCGCAAGCGTTTCACTCTCATATCTTTTCGGAAACACATGGTGGACGGCAGATATGATACGGACTGTCGAGGGCAACTACACTGCTTTGATGCCCAAACAACCTGGAAATGCGAAAGTGTCCTGCAATATAACAGCTGTTGACAGAGCCGAAAACAATGTCTCCACCCCAGTAGGCATAAATGTTGTGGCAATTTCAATGTTGAATGTAAACAATACTGTGACAAGTATGGAGCCATGCGACATTGACTTGGGCGTGATGTACAGAGGTGAAACAAAAACTGACAGTCACCTTACGCTTACCAATATCGGTCAAGAGAATCTAGCATGGAACATTGTGACAGTTAACAGTGGCGATTGGCTGAAGTCTATCTCATCCCCAAATGGTGTTCTCCAACCAGGCAAGAGCACAACAGTGGCGTTGAAGATTGACACGACGAGTTGTCTAGATCCCAATCTTTACGTTACTGAACTCACGGTAGTTGCCAACGGATCTGTGCCACGATGGGTCGTGTTATTGCGCTTTGTAGTGAGAGACATCGTAATTGACTCTTCATGGTGTTCTGTCCCCGCTCCATTACGCTCCAACATTAATACGAATGTAACCTTCGCTTTCCACGCGAAGTGGACGCATAACTGCACTGACGCAACTTCTGGGAGTATATCCGCGGGTGGTTATGGTTCGGCGCTCACGGTCAACAGCACAGGATGGGTCATCTATGACTTCAATTTGTCGTCTGCGGGTAGGAAGACCTTTTGGGTTTTGGCAGTCGATTTCACATACACGAAGGACAACCAAACATACCACATAAAATCCTTCACCCAGAAAACCGAGAACTTGACGGCAATATGGGACCGGGTGAAACTTGTTCTCAAACTTGCAGATGACAGAATCGACGTCAACAGCCAAGCCGTTGTGACCTGGGATAGTAGCGTGTATGAGTATGACAATTCAAAATTCGTGGGTTCTGTTGACCTTAATGATACTCTAACCAAAGCGACCGTAGGTAAATATTGTATCACTGCTTCGAGTATCAATGACGCAAAATATGGTCTGACAGCTTTTGAGAGCAACTCAGTCTTATGTGTCTGGGACAGGTTCAAAATCAACGTCGGGGGTGTTTCAAACATACTGACACAAGTTGGGAAGCCCGAAACAGTTTGGTTTATGGCGCTTTACGAATACGACAATATTGTTTTCAAAGGGGCAAACGGCACTCTATACCTCGATATCTACGTCCTGATGTTTAATGAAACCGCCCAACGTTGGACCTGGGTTTGGAACCGAACAGATCCAATGGATTTCTTGTCTCTGGATGATACTTGGAAGAAATCGTTTTCTTTCGACGATTCAGGACCGCGGATATTCGTGGTTTCTCGGACGCACTCCATTGAAGACAGATCATATAATTTGACGGCTTACAACGATCTTGTCGTCCCACCATTAAGCATAACTTGGCATGAAGGATGGAGGTGGTGGCCGTATCCACTTCCAACTTTTACCATAGACAATTCAAGCAGCGCACAGCCACCTCCGATACAAGGCTCTCTGGAGTTTCCGTCCTGGGCCTTCGCAGCGATAGTAGTCACTCTTGCCATCGGTTTATTTCTCATTTTCACGATGATCATCGCGTCGGGAAGGAAGCGTAATCATAAAGTCATCAATGACAAGATGAAAGACAAATATCAGAAGTAGAGGATTATTTTTCAGCATCAATAACTCTATCGGCATCCACTCCACACCGTTCTTAGCATGTGCGCGCAATCTTTTTCTGCTAACGATTACTGCCAAGAGCACTGCGCGCGCAAAGTAGCTTACTGCACTTCCTTATTCATTCAACGCAGGCAGAAGGGAATCCAAAATCGCGCGCTTCCTCGACTGGGTCGTGGGAACGACGCGCACATGTTTGCATTTAATACTTTCTTGTGAAAATACGTAGGTTGTTGAGTCCACAGAAGACAGTTCCATAAATCTTTTATTCGACTCGAATCATACAGTAGTATGCTGCGCTGGGGATGAGGGGAAGGATGAAGAAACTCTTTAGTGCATTGGCTATAATGCTGCTTTTTTTGAGTGTGTTCGGCGGGGTATATGTCGCAAAACCGGTCTCTGCGATTGGCAATGTTCTCAAGGAAGGTGACGACAGTAGGAGTTTAGAATCGAGCCTGCTGAACGGAGTTACTGGTCTGTCTGCGGGGCAGGAGAAAACCAAGGAAGATTACAGTGATGCCTTGACAGCTCCTAACAGTGCATTGGACCTCTCCTCTCTCAATCAGTCCAATGATTTCGCATATGTGGATGGCAATAAGACTAGGCTTGTGGTTGGAATCGATTCTGAGAATCCCTCAAAAATCTCTGGACTTGAGAACATAGCGGGTCGGTACCAAGCTCGAATTGTCGATGAGATTTTGATGCGAGGAAAAGTAAGAGCATTGGTCTTTGAGCTATTGCTAGTATCGGTTGCAGGTTTCTCTCAAGAAGTTCATGCCTCTGAACTGGCAACATATATAGAACCCAACATGAAGGTTCAGGTCCAATATGTTCCAGATGACCCGTACTGGAGCATGCAATGGGGTCCTCAAAAGATAGGGGCGGACTGGGCATGGAACACGACAATAGGTGATCCCTCAGTTCTCGTGGCAGTTGTAGACACAGGCATCTACTACCCTCACCCCGACCTTGCCGCAAACTACGTTGCTTTGGGTCTTGACTGGGCGAATAATGACACGGATCCGATGGATGATTATGGACATGGGACCCATTGCGCAGGCATAATCGCAGCCGTCCTGAACAACAGCGAGGGGATAGCTGGACTGGCACAGGTTAGAGTTATGGCTGAGAAAGTCCTTGATTACACCGGATGGGGCTATGCCGACTGGGTTGCCAACGGCATAATACACGCGACGGATTGCGGTGCCAAAATAATAAGCATGAGCATAGCTGGATGGGGCGACAGCGAACTTATCCATGACGCAGTAAAGTACGCGTATGACGCAGGTGTCCTCTTGGTCGCGGCAGCAGGGAATTCTGCCACGAATGTAAAACCCTATCCGGCAGGCTACGACGAGGTGGTTTCTGTAGCGGCAACAGATGAATATGACAGCACAGCTTATTTTTCAAACTGGGGCGACTGGATTGAACTTGCAGCTCCGGGCGTGGACATATACTCCACTGTTCCTGGAGGTTACTCGTTCATGAGCGGCACGTCAATGGCATGTCCGCATGTCGCGGGTTTGGCTGCCCTAGTTTGGAGTCAATATCCAAACAGGACAAGAGACTGGATCCGAATTTGGCTGCGATATACCGCTGATGATCTGGGTCCCGAAGGATTTGATGACCACTATGGATATGGAAGGGTGAATGCGCGAAAAACACTTGAAGTGCCCCCGCCTACCCATGAGCTGATTGCCTACAGTTGGGCAACACCGCCCTACGTGAAACCTGGAACGTCGGCCTCTGTGAACGTCACATTGCTAAATTTTGGGAACGACGAAACCGACGTGAGCTTGCAGCTTCTTGCAGATGATATCGTGGTTGATTCAACAATGATAGGCTTTTTGCCTGGCCAAACCTCTGTCGAAGCCATCCTTACATGGTTTCCCGCGGTAGAAGGGTCGTACAATGTCACATTCTACGTAGTCCCAGTGCTAGGCGAGACAAACTTGGAGAATAATGCACTTTCGAAAAGCCTGTTTGTAGGTATTCCAGTAAGGGCCGTAGTTTTGCATTCAGCCGGAAATGTCTACAGCGAAATAATCAACAACTGGCAGACACTCAATGACGAATGGTACCTTTTCGGCGACACTATGGTCTCCATCGACTATGCCACTCTGAACAGGGAAGAGATCACCTATGCAGACATTGTAGCCACAGAAGCGGATGTGCTAGTAATTTCGTGTGCTATTGATCCGAATGCAGGATGGGAATTCGAAGACTCGGAGATTAACGCAATAACGCGATACGTGCATGAAGGACATGGACTGATAGCAACATCCGGCACATTCTACAGGAATGTTCCAAACAACAACAAACTGACTCCGCTTTTCGGTCTTAACAGAACCACGCTATGGGAAGTAACAGGTACAGATCTTTTGCACGTATTGAACAAGACTCATCCTATCTTTGCCAGCGTTCCGGATCCTCTAGTGCTCCCACGAATAACCAATGTCATTCCAGCTGATTGGCAATGGGACTCAAATGAGTTGACAAACGGCAGGTATCTGGCAATTGGACACTACCAAGAAAGCGCGATAGCTTCGTACAGAGGCCTAGTTTACATTTCTCCCATTCTGGAAGCGATACCGCCATATTATCACTTTCATTTGCAGTTGATCTACAACGCAATCAAATGGTCGCGATATGAGAAACCAAAACATGACCTGACAGTTGCTCTGGAGGCTCCGACTCGTCTCAAGCCCGGCGAATCAGTCCTTCTAAATGCCACAGTCTTCAACGCAGGACTGAGCAACGAAACCGATGCTGAAATAGAGTTGTTTGTCGACAATGCGTTGGTCGGCTCCGCGACCGTGGCGCAGTTAATGGTTGATTCTTCACATACAATTAGCTATCTTTGGACGCCAACCGTTCAAGGCGTCAGCAACATCACGGCATACACGCCTCCTGTAACCGGAGAGGTTTCGACGGAGGACAACGTCGCAGGGGAAAAGGTCCTAATTCTCAGAATCGCCGTAGAAAAAGTTCTTGTCTACTCGGATGATTACTATGTAGCGCCGTCTTCTAGGTATGTTATCATCGCTCTCAACGAATTGGGAATCAACTTCACCTATTATATTGATGATCCGTCGGGATTCGGTTGGGCACTATCGAGCCAGCCTTGGGACATGGTGATCGTGGACCACTGCAACTATTACGCGATGGGTAATTACTGGACAGAACTCGACTACTATGTGCGCAACGGCGGTCTCCTGATCCTAAGTACGTTTGACATCGATGGTTCTCACTCGGAGCCTACAAGCCTTTGGGATACACTAGGGGTCCGTTGGGTTTCTGATATGCCGTATCCGGAACCCCTGTATCGCTGGGTGCTTTCACACGTAATGTTCACTTTTCCAAACAGCGTTGGAGATCTTACATCCTACATTCAAGGATACTATGATGGCGGAGACCATGTGGCTGCAACCACTGGAACGGCAATCGCAGGCTTCACAAATGCACCTGCTCCGGACAGCGCGGGTATAGTTGTCGGTAGCGAATATGAGACCGTGCTTTTTGGCTTCAGATTGGATGAGTTTCGTTACGATCAAGACGGAGATGGAAAGCTCGACGCCATCGAACTGTGGCAGAACGCAATTGTTTATTTGGCCAGAGGTTTCGAGCATGACCTTGCTGTATCTATTGGCGCTCCGACGCTTCTTGAGCCCGGTGACTCGGCAAGCCTGAACGCCACCCTTCGAAACCGCGGATCAAACACTGAGACAAACGTAGTCGTGGACCTGATGATTAATGGTACAATAGTGAATTCTGAAATAGTTCCCGAATTGTTGATTGGCGCCTCTCACACGATTGAGTATCTCTGGACTCCGACCGAGGGGACATACAACATTACTGCATACGTGCCCCCATTACTAGCCGAAGACTTCACAGCGAACAACATTGCAACGAAGATTGTAAGTGTTAAGCCAATTAAACGCATTCTGTTTGATCAGACTCATGGAACTGACGGTATCTATGGTTACAGCAGATGGATTGCAAGCCTGACTCAGAGGGGTGACGTTGTCGAAAGCAACTATGCATCTCCTGTCACACCTGTCACGCTGGAAGAGTACGACGTATTCATAATCTCCCGACCAACCTATGCGTACAGTGAGGATGAGCTCGTGACCATTCGTAACTTTGTCGTAGGCGGTGGGGGTCTTCTCGTGATAGGCTATGATTACCCATCCTTGTTCGATGATTTGACAAATTTCGCTGGTATGACGTGGACAAGCGGTGGAATGTCGGGCAGCACGACCGATATTACTCCGCACCAGGTGACTGCGGGCGTGTCTTCGGTGTATCTCGCTTCGCCTAGATGTTACATGTACGTGAGTGGAGCAGCTCAAGGCCTAGTGAGAGACCATGCCGGCAACATAATGCTAGCTGTTTCGGAGCAAGCGCCAGGGAAAGTCTTAGGATTCGCGGACGAAGATTCGTTGAAAGACTACTCAATCGTTGAGGAAGATAATTTGCGTCTGGCAGACAACATGATAGACTGGTTGTCAGTCTTCATCCCAGTTGACCATGATCTGTCTGTTTCACTGGAGGCACCCGCCTTTCTTAACAATGGGACCTCGACACTGCTGAACGCAACCGTTCGAAACCGAGGATTGAATGTCGAGACAAACGTGGAACTGCAGTTGCTGATCAACAGCACGCAGGTCACTTCGGTCGTGATTCCCGAATTGCCTGTAGGAGACTCCTACACGCTCAACTACAGTCTGAGTTCGCTAGGTTGGGGCGGAAAATACAACGTGACTGTATATGCCCTCCCTGTGCCAGGCGAGAACGTAACATCAAACAACGTCATAACGAGAATTGTCATAGTTCCGTATTACGCAAGGACGTTCACTTCGCCTCAGTGGGTCGGCGGTGGAACGCCCATGGAGTGGCATGCGGATGACGGTAGTTGGGAGTACATTCTACCGTTCAGTTTTCCGTTCTACGGAATCTTCTATAATATGATCTATATTTCGAGCAACGGGTTGATAGCATTCAGCTGGCCAGACGCAAGCTACGGCAACAGCGTAGGTGCATTAACGGGCAAGCTGGCGATTGCTCCGGCCTGGGACGATTGGACATCATATAGCCCAAACGACATCTACGTATGGCAGAATTCTACACATATTTGCGTCCGGTGGCACGTTCAGCACCTTTCAACTGGCGCAGTTGCCGACTATGAAGTAATTCTAGGAGGAGCAGACGGTGTCATTCAGTTTGATTATGGTTTTTGCAGCGGCGAAGTCTCTGCCACGCTCGGAATATCAAACGGCATCGACGAGGTCTTGGCAGAAGATGCTACAGAAGTAAATTATGCAAATTCTGTTATCTTCACACCTCCTCCACCACCTCCGCCACCTTCAATCGATGTTGCTGTCACCAGCGTTAATGTTGCGCCCACTGATGTGTACCAAGGGTGGATTGTCACTGCGAGTGTCTCTGTAGCCAATCTTGGCGATGTTCCAGAGGACTTTGCCGTATCGCTGTACTGTAACTACAATCTGATAGCACTAGAATATGTATACCTTCAACCGAACGAGACTGTGGACCGGAATTTCCTATGGGACACCACATTCGCTGCGGCAGGTCAGAATTATACAATTAAAGCAGAGGTAAGCATAGTTTCGGGCGAGGGCAACACGGCTAATAATGAATGGGTGGACGGTTCCGTGAATGTTAGAATCATCGGCGACGCGAACGGCGACGGGAAAGTTGACATCTTCGACTGCATCATGGCATCAAACGCCTTTGGAGCAAAGTCCACCGAGCCGGAGTACCGAGTTTTCTGTGACGTGAACCAAGATGGCATTATCGACATCTATGACATGATAAAGTTCGCAATACACTTCGGGGAGGGTACGTAGATTGTCGCTCCAAAAAAGAAGGTCAAAGATGACGGCCGCACTGTGTTTGCTGGCTCTGTTGATTTCATGTGTGACTTTGGCTTTTGGCACGGTGCGAGTTGCGGCTCCTGAGACTGCAAGGGTATACGTTGATCCACCACTGGTAGCAGATATGGCTATGGTGCCCGGTACTTTATTCACCGTAAATGTCAAGGTCGATAACGTTGTCGCTGACCCCGGACTTGTTGGCGCTGAGTTCAAGCTCACTTATGATCCGACTATTCTGAATGTTCGAGTCCTTGAAGAAGTCATGTTTCATACCGTCACACCTCTACCTGAATGGGACAACATCTGGCAGTTACAGTTGCTTATTGACAACACAGAAGGTTACGTGGCTTATGCCTGCACGTGGCAGGACCTTAATCTGGCCTATGAAGGAGGTTACGCCCCGATTTCAGGCAGTCAAACCATTGCCCGCATAGTTTTCGAAGTGACCAGTACTGGCGAATGCCTTTTGAGTTTCTCATGGAATGGTCATGATTCAGTTATCCTTGCAAATCCTTATGCGGAAGCAATTCCGCATGAATCAGTCGACGGATATTTCAGCAATATCCCTCCGTGGACGCCTGAACTAATGGTATACGTTGACCCAGCCGTAACAGATAACAGTTCTCTGAGAGTGGGGAGTATCTTCAATGTTTCAGTGAAGATGGACAGCAATATCCTTCATCAGGGCGTCATTGGGCTGCAGTTCAACTTCACTTGGGATCCAGCGATATTGGAAGCGGTTGGGATGACTGAGATCATGTTTAATGAGGTGACGCCCCGGAGCGATTCCTCCAATATTTGGCAAATCATGCACAAGATCAACAACACTGGTGGATATCTGGTCTATGCCTATGCATTTATGGATGTGAAGAAAGCCATATCTGGTGGCTACGCTCCCATAGCGGGAAATCACACGCTGGCATACATAGCCTTCAGGGTAAAAGACACGGCCACTACTGGACTCAATTTGACGGATTGTAAAGCAGGAGATCTTTATGGAAACCCCTTGACTTGTGGAACAATCGACGGCGTCTTCAAGAGTTCAAGTGTCATCCCGGGCGACTTGAACTCAGATGGCATTGTTGACATAAGCGACGCCATACTGGCGTCCCGTGCCTATGGTTCTTCATTCGGAGACCCCAATTGGAACGCGTTGGCCGATTTGGATGGTAATGGCATCGTCGACATTTTTGACATGATCCGACTTGCCGCGATGTTTGGGCGTGCCCGCTGATCGGCGCCCACATACTCGCGAACACAGTATGTTTTTAAATGTCCCGAGCTTATAGCTCGGCTGATAAAGACATGTTTGAAAGACTGAAACAGTTTGGCATCGTTTCCAGGGCAGAATTTATCCTCCCAAATCTGGGTTCTTTAATCCTGGGACTCGCGTGGGGAGCAAATCGAACATCCGACCTTACTGGTTTGATCATTCTACTTGTTCTGTCCTTTAGCGTAATCAACTTGAGCTCAACTATAGGCGCTCAGATCAACACCTATTACGACTATGAGCTTGACATGAAAGACGAAAGAAAGAAACAACTCGTCTTGGCTGAGGAGTCTCTTGGACGCGGTCGATTGAGACTTGCGTTCATCTTAGAATTCTTCTGCGCTTTGGTTCTGGTTTCTATTTTCACGGTGATCCAGAGAAAACCTATCCTGTCCATCCTGTGGGGACTCGGAACCTTCTTGGGCTGGGCTTATTCTGCCACGCGCGCGCGCTGTTTCTAATGTCTCTCGCTGGGCTGACTTTGACTGTCTACGGAGTAACCGTTCCCACGGAGACTAGGGACTATTTTGGAGACAAGGCCATGCATGTTGAAACATTGACAGTTCATCTGGGTCTTGTCAAAGCTTCATTTCTCGGCATTGTCTTCTTGTCAACGGGCGCCATTCTTACGGTCACATCATTCTTGTTGAAATTCATGTACGATGGTCATCTAATTTTGGCGTTATTCTTACTCAGCATCCCTGTCGCAGTCTTGATCGTGCTCAAGAATTTCAGAACGCT
>Ga0315279_10007703_pt1 | contig 13232 bp, 13 predicted proteins | sample YL17G06_20_MG_FD_203694 | JGI IMG/M metagenome (GOLD analysis project Ga0315279, IMG submission 203694) | Sediment microbial communities from Yellowstone Lake, YNP, Wyoming, USA - YL17G06_20 | ecosystem: Environmental > Aquatic > Freshwater > Lake > Sediment | place: USA: Wyoming | collected... | reverse complement strand
CAGTATCGAGTCTGCCCTGGCTCCCACGTCGGCCACGGAGCAAAGGCTACGGTGTGGCTGTCGTGTGGCCCCCTCATCAGTGTACTGCGAACTGTCGCTTCCACAAGATTCATAATACTAGGGAGCAGAGCAAACGTGTTAACCGTTAAAGCCAAAATTCCCCGCCGGGTCAATGATTCGCTTGTCCTGCCGGTGGCCATTCCAGACCTGCACGAAGTCCAAGCTTTTGCCGCTCACATGCATCAAGCCGCTAGGCACTGGAAAGGTGAGGTATTTGGCTGGCAGGCGGAATATACGCCCGAAAAGCGCAAAAAGCCGGTTGGCTCCAAGATGCAGTTCACGCCGGCAGATTTCTGGATCGGCGAAAGCGGTATCTGGTTTTATTCACTCATGTGGGAGCACGGAAAGAGTCAAGCCCCCAGCGAATTCCTGGATGACCGTGGAGTTGTCAGGCAATAACAGGACTGCCAGGCAGCCCGAGTTCATCCATGCCAAGAGTCAGGCGGTTGTCCGAGAAGCCATCGAGGTTCCCTGAACCGAATCTGCTCATTGCCACGACGCACAAAACCCTCCTGCCAGGTTCGCCCCTGCGGGAGGGTTTTGTGCATCTTTGACTTGCGACCTGTTACCTGCGTCTTGCTAGATGTGGATCGCCTGCCCCGTCACCGCTTCTGCCGCTTCCATCATCACTTCGGAAAGCGTGGGATGCGCGTGGACGGAGCGCGCGATCTCGTGCGGCGTGAGTTCCTGGTTGCGCGCCAGCACCCATTCGGGCAAAAGCTCGGTCACTTCCGGGCCGACCATGTGGACGCCCAGGACTTCGCCGTACTTGGCGTCGGCCACGACCTTGACGAATCCGGCGTAATCGCCCAAGCCCTGCGCTTTGCCGTTCGCTATGAAGGGGAACTTGCCGACCTTGATCTCGTAACCCTGTTCACGCGCTTGTTTCTCGGTCAGCCCCATCGAAGCGACCTGCGGCTGGCAATACGTGCAGCGCGGCATGAAGGGATAGTCTAACTCGACCGTCTCCACACCCGCAATCGTCTCCGCCGCCACAATGCCCTGTGCCGAGCCGACGTGCGCCAGCATCAGCTTGGCCGTCACGTCGCCGATGGCGTAAATGTTTGGGACGTTCGTCCGCATGTGGGTGTCAATCACAATCGCGCCGCGCTCGGTCTGGACGCCCGCCGTCTCCAGCCCCAGGTTTTCGCTGTTGGGCGCAAAGCCAATTGCCACCATCACCATTTCGGCTTTGACTGTCTGTCCGCCTGCTTTCACTTCGACGCCATCGGCAGTCTTGGTGACGGATTCGACTTTGGCGTCCGTCAACAGCTTGAAGCCAAGCTTGGTGTACGCCTTGGCAACCTCGGCGCTGACCTCTTCATCTTCGAGCGGCACGACGCGCGGCAGCATCTCGACGAGGGTCACTTGGCTGCCGTAAGCGCGGAACACGTAACCCAGCTCCATGCCGATCGGCCCCGCGCCGATGATGGCGATGGACTTGGGCGCTTGTTTCAGTTCGAGCGCCTTGCGGTACGTGATGGCCTTTTCGCCGTCAATCTCGACGCCGGGGATGCTGCGCGCTCGCGCGCCCGTGGCGATGATAATGTTCTTGGCCGTCAGCGTGCCGTCGAATTTTTGGCCGTTGACGGCGGGTGCGTCCGGCACGGCGGTCACGTCCACTTGCGTGGCGGAGCGAAGCTTGGCCATGCCCTGGTAGACGTCAATCTTGTTTTTCTTCATCAAGAACTGGACGCCCTTGACCCGCCCGTCGCTCACCCGGCGGCTGCGCTTGTAGGCGACCTCGTAATCCAGCTTGAGGTTGTCGAACGAAAAGCCAAAGTCTTTGCCGCGCTGCAAGAGTTCCGCGATCTCGGCGTTGCGCAGCAGCGCCTTTGATGGGATGCAGCCCCAGCTCAAACAGACGCCGCCCAGGTGCTCGCGCTCGACGAGGGCGGCCTTCTGCCCCAGTTGTGTGGCGCGGATAGCGGCGACGTACCCGCCCGGCCCGCCGCCGATGACAATGACATCGTAAGTTGTTTCACTCATTTGGGTTCTCCTGTCGCGTCTTGATTTTGCTCCACAAAACGCCGGACGGCAGCGATATAGCGCGTGGCGTCGTCCACCAACCGCCGGGCGTTAAAGTACACGACGTGGTCATCGAGTTTTTCATAATCGTGGACGATGTGATTCCGGAGACCTACATAGGTTTTGCGAAAAAGCTCCGATAACCCGTCATCTATTACACCAAAACGGCACACTGCTTCAAATGACTCGCGCGCTGTGGCAGGCGGTGGCTCATTCATTGCCCCCATCATCTTCTCATTGATGTCTATGGCGCTCTCGACAATAACCTGAACCAAGCGTTCGGTCACTCGATTAAATCCGGTCTGCTGCCGATAGTCCGCATACTCCAACGCAACATACGGCTTGAGTTCGGCAATATACTCTGCCTGATTGGCGAGTTTCTGTTGAACAAGGTAGGCCATTCTGGCATCTATCATGCAAATCTCTCTTTCAGGTATTGAGCCTGACGTCTGAACCGTGGTTCATTGTCGTAGTAGACGCGCGCGGCATACGACCGGAAGTCGGAAAAGCTCCCCCATTCCTTTTCAAAGAGAACCTGGCCCGATCGGGCAACTTCGAACATCAGGAGTGGCGCTGCGCCATTTACAAAGACGACATCCACTTCGCCGTCTTGTGTGTGAATGGCTTCAGACAGTGCGTTAGCGACTTCGAATTCCCAATTCCAGTCGCCCCATGGCCGCTTGACCGCGCGCACGGCAATGTCAACGTCGCTGCCTGGCACAGCGCGGCCACTGGCGTGCGAGCCGAACAGCACGATCAAGTCTAGCCCGAACTGTTTGGCGATTTCGTTCAGTTGTTCGCGGTCAATTTGCATCAGAATGTCCCCTCAGTCCGCTTTTTGTGAATCTGTTGAGCGATACTCTGGTAGACTTCCGGCGAGCCAGCAATGTGCTCGTCAAACATCTCCACAAAAGTCTGGTGGATTCGTTGCGCCAGCGAATCCAGATCGGTGTAGCTATTCACATAGATCAGCACCCGCTTGATTTCTGGGTCGTACTCGTCGTCAGGGCAACCGATGGCCAATAGGCCAATGGGATCGGCTTCGTCAATAGCCTGCTTGACAATGGCCGACAGACGGTTCGGGTCGGAATCGGTCACGCCCACTTCTCCAGCGCCTCTTTGATCTTGGCGACGAACCAATCCGCCGATGCGCCATCGAGCACGCGATGGTCGAACGTCAGGCCGATGTAGACCATGGGCCGGATCGCAATCGCGTCGCCGAGGACGACCACGCGCTTTTGAATCGCGCCCACACCCAGGATGCCGACATTGGGCTGATTGATAATCGGCGTGGCGAACAAGCTGCCCGATATGCCGTGATTGGTAATGGTGAACGTGCTGCCCACCACATCGTCCGGCTTGAGTTGCTTGTTGCGCGCGCGCTCGGCCAGGTCGCTGACTTCGCGGGCCAGTCCCAGCAAGCTCATGCCGTCCGCGCCTTTGATCACCGGCACGATCAAGCCTTCTTCGCCCAGCGACACGGCCACGCCGATGTTGATCTGCTTGTGCAGTAACAGCCCTTCGTCGGTAAAGCTGCTATTGACTTGCGGATAGGCTTTGAGGGCGACGACGGATGCGGCCACAAAGTAAGGCGTGAAGGTTAACCGCGCGCCATCACGCTCAAACGCCGCCTTGTTCGCTTCGCGGTGAGCGACGACACGAGACATGTCCACCTCAAAGACAGTGGTGACATGCGGGCTGACGGTCTTGCTGCGCACCATGTGCTCGCCGATGGAGCGGCGCATGGACGAAAGCGGCATCAGCTCATCGCCGGGAAGAGCCGTGGAGGGTGGAGCGTGGAGTGTGGAGGGTTGTGGAACTGCGGCAGGTGTGGGGGCATAAACTTCCTCAGTAGGTTTGAAGAGATCACCCGTGCCGGGTTGCTCCCACGGCGGCAGTTCTTCCTTGCGACCTGCGACCTGTGACTGGTTTTCTACGAAAGCCAGAATGTCTTTCTTCGTCACACGCCCGCCTTCGCTGGTGCCGTGAACCTGCGACACATCCACGTTATACTCGGCGGCGATCTTGGCGACGACGGGGCTGACGCGCGGGGCAGCGGCCTGGGCAGAGACCAGCCCTGCCCCTACAGTCGCCATTTGTGGCGCGGCGACGGCGTGACCAGTCTGGGTAGGGACAAGCCCTGCCCCGACAGGTACGGCCTCGCCCGGCTGGCCGATGACGGCCAATGGTGTGCCAGCTTTGACGACGAGACCTTCCGCCACGAGAATCTGCAGCAGTGTGCCGCTGTCTGCCGCCGTGACCTCGGTCGTCACTTTGTCGGTTTCCACTTCAAGGATCGGCTCATATTGCTTGACCGCGTCGCCTTCCTGCTTGAGCCACCGGCTGACTTTGCCTTCGATGACGCTTTCGCCCAGTTGGGGCATCACAATTTGAGTTGCCATCTCGATCTCCTAATACCTGGCAAGCTTGCGGATCGCCTCGGCAATCTTTTTGGGGTTGGGCATGAACCAGTCTTGCAGCGGATGGCTGAACGGCACGGCGGGCACGTCCGGGCCGCCCAGTCGCATCACGGGGCCATCCAGGTATTCGAGCGCTTCACCTGCGATGATGGCTGCAACTTCGGCGCCGTAACCCATCGTCAGGGTATCCTCGTGGACGATGAGCGCCTTGCTCGTCTTTTTGACCGATTCGAGGATCGTCTGCTTGTCCACAGGCAAGATCGTCCGCAAGTCCACCACCTCGACGCTGACGTCTTCCTTCGCCACCTCTTCTGCCGCCTGCAAGCAATAAAAGTGCATCATGCCGTAAGTGAACACGCTGAGGTCGGCGCCCTCACGCGTGACCTTGGCCGGGCCGATGGGCACCGTGTAGTCGCCATCGGGCACGTCGCCTTTGATGAGGCGGTAGCCTTTCTTCGGCTCAAAGAACAGCACCGGGTTCGGCTCGCGCACGGCGGACTTTAGTAATCCTTTCGCGTCGTAAGGGTTCGACGGGATGACGATCTTGAGTCCTGGCACGTGCGCGAACAACGCTTCGAGCGATTGGCTGTGATACAGTCCGCCGCTAATGCCGCCGCCATAGGGAGCGCGAATCGTCATCGGCACGTTCCACGTCCCGCCGGAGCGATAGGTCAGCTTGGCTGCTTCGTTGACAATCTGGTTGAACGCCGGGTGAATGAAATCCGCAAACTGGATCTCGCAGATGGGGTGCAGCCCATCGAGCGCCGCCCCGATGCCGATGGCGATGATGGAAAGCTCGGCCAGCGGCGAATCCACCACGCGGTCGCCGCCGTATTTGGCATGCAGGCCCATCGTCGCGCGGAACACGCCGCCGCGCGGCCCCACATCTTCCCCCACAATAAACACGCGCTTGTCACGCGCCAGCTCCTCGTCCATGGCCTGCCGGATTGCGTCAATCAACGTCATCTCGGCCATTCGTCTTCTCCCGGCGGCATGGGGATGCCGCCCTGCTCATGCATGATGCCGCCCTCAAGCGTACACCGGTCCCATGCCCCACTCGACCTCAGGAGATGGCTGTTCCTCGGCAAATTTGTTGGCGTCGTCCACCTCTGCCGCGATTCGCTCGTCATATTCCTGGCTGAGCCTTTCATTCAGGATGCCCTGTTCCATCAGAAATACTTGGGCGCGCAGGATGGGATCTTTCTTTTTCCATCCTTCGACTTCTTCGCGTGTGCGATAGGAACGGTCGTCGTCGTCCGAAGAGTGCGGCACAGGACGGTAAGTTTTGGCTTCGAGCAATGTCGTCCCGCCGCCGCTGCGCGCGCGCTCGACGGCTTCCTTCATCACTGTGTAGGTCGCCACGCAATCGTTGCCATCCACCGACACGCCGACCACACCGTAAGCGCAGGCACGGTCGGCCACGTCGGTGACGGCGCTTTGTTTGTTGATCGGCACCGAGATGGCGTAGAGATTGTTTTCCACCATCACGACGAGCGGCAGCTTGTAGACTCCGGCCCAGGTGAGCGCCTCGTGAAAATCGCCCTGGCTGGTGGAGCCTTCACCCAGGCACGTGAGCACAACGGGCAGCTCGGCGTCCGGCGCGGCAAGGCCGACCTTGCGCTTGTACAATTCGCCAAAGGCAATGCCCGCTGCCTGCGGCACTTGCGTCGCCACGGGCGAGCTGCCGGAGACGATGTTGAGTTTGCGAGAGCCATAGTGTGCCGGCATCTGGCGCGCGCCGCTGGAAGGCTCGCCCTGTTTGCCATACACCGCCAGCATCAGCTCGCGCGGCGTGACGCCGAGCGAAATCACCAACGCCATGTCGCGGTAGTACGGGTGGACAAAATCAAAACCGGGCTTGAGGGCAAACGCCGCGCCGACTTGTGCGCCTTCTTGCCCCAGCCCGGAAATGTGAAATGCGATCTTGCCCTGGCGGTGCAGCACCCACATCCGCTCGTCCAGCCGACGCGACAGGAGCATCTTGTAGTACATGTCCAGCAAACGGTCGGGAGTGATCCCGGCTGAGATGTCCGTCTCTGCCGCTAAACTTGTGGTTGTCATACCTCCATCTCCGTCCCTTGGCTACAGTTTCGGATCCATCGAGCTTACAACGTGACGCGCTACTTTTCAAAGAATGCAATATGCCCTCGGATGTTAGTGATCGCCGGATCAGTCAACTGGTCGGCGTCCGTCGCGCCCAGGTAAACATCGTAGGGCAGCACACCCGGATCGCAAACGCGCCATTGGCCGGCCAGCGCCGTCACTTCCGCCGGCGTGCGCAGTTGAAGGGTGGTGTGCAAGGTGCGGTCGTAAACATCGAGGAGACGCTTGGTCGTCAGCGTGATTTCGGTGGTGCTGGGCGCGACAAACCCTACCACGAGCCGACTGGGAGGTGCAGCCCAGTCGTACAGGACGCGCAACGCGCGGCGTAGTGTCACGCCGGAAAGAAAGTGCGAAATGCCCATGAAGGTGATCGCAACTCGCCGTTGTGTCCCAAACAATTCGTCCAGCATCGAACTTGACAGCATCTCTTCCGGTTCGGCGGCATCACAATGGATGTAGCGCACATGAGTCGTCTGGCCCAAGATTTCGAGCGCGTACGCCATCGTCAGCGGATCAATGTCAGAGTAGATGACTCGCGCATCAGGGTGAATGGCGCGCGCGACAATGTGAACATTATCCTGCGTGGGCAAGCCGGAAGCAAAATCCATGAAATACTTGTATCCGCTTCGAGCCAGATAGTCCACAGCCTTGCACAGGCATTGTCGCCCACGCTGCGCGCCCACGTCGTAGCCCGGCAGCAGTTGCTTGATCTGATCGCCGAATTCACGGTCGGCGGGAAAGTTGTGTGTGCCGCCGAGCAGATAGTCGTACACGCGACCAGCATTAGGTGCGGATAGGTCTACGCTCACGTCTATTCTCCTGACATGGGATGCTTGGCTGCCTCGACCACCGAGGGGGACATGGCAGCGGCAAGGTGCCCGTTAGCCTACTGCAACCTTATCGGCTTGTCAAGCCAAAAAAACACCGACAGGTACCGTTGCCCATCGGTGATAAGCCTACCGCAACTCTGCTCAGTTGTCAATATCACCACACGAGCGCATCCACCTGGGCCAGGATTTGCTCGGGCGTGAAATGCTGGAGGCGCACCGCCTTGGAGGGACAGACGGCGGCGCAGGTGCCGCAGCCTTTGCAGAGCACCGCGTTCACGACCGAAACGCCCCACAGCGGGTCGAGCGCCGGCGCGCCGAAGGGGCACACGTCCACGCACAACCCGCAGCCTGCGCACAGTTCCGAGTCCACGATGGCCGTGGCCGATTCCACCGGCACCGTGCCGCGGATGAGTGGGATGAGGGCAGAAGAGGCCGCCGCTTTGGCCTGCGCGACGGTATCGGGGATGTCCTTGGGACCCTGGCAGCAGCCGGCCAGAAAGACACCCTCCATCGCCGTGTCCACAGGCCGCAACTTGGGGTGAGCTTCCAGGAAGAATCCGTCTGCCGAGCGTGGGATCTTGAGCAGCGCGGCAACATCTTTTGCATCCTCTTGATGCTCCATCCCCACCGCCAACACCACCAGGTCGGCCTCGTGCTCAATGACGCGCCGCAGGAACGTGTCTTCCACGCGCAGCACCACACGATCACCTTTGCGATAGATTTCGGAGACGTTGCCACGGCGGTAGAGCACGCCGGCCTGCCGCGCCTCGTCGTAGAATTCCTCGCCGCGCTTGCCAAAGGTGCGCACGTCCATGTAAAAGACCGTCACGCGCGAATCGGACAGTTGCTCACGGAGCAGCCGGGCCTGCTTGGCGCAGACCATGCAGCACACGCGCGAACAGTAGGGGTTGCCTAGTTGCACGTCGCGCGAGCCGACGCACTTGACGAAGGCGATGTCCTTTGGAGTTTTGCCGTTGACGGTCAAATTGCCATCGGCCAGCCGTCGCTCCAATTCCAGCGTGGTCATCACCTGCGGGTACTGCCCGTAGCCGAACTCGGGCTTGCGCCGCGGGTCAAAGACATTGTAGCCGGTGGCGACGATGATCGCGCCCACACTGAGCATGGAGCTTCCCGAAAGCTCCGAGCTTTCGGGAAGCTTGCCGACCCTGACCTTGAAATTTCCTACAAATCCCTCAACCTCTGCGACGTGCGCGTTCAAGTACACAGTGATGTTCGGGTGCGCCTGCACGCGCTCGATGAGCGACGGCAGCCACGCAGAGACCGGCTCCAATTCCGGGAAGGTGCGGTTGAGGTCGGCCACGCGCCCGCCCAGGTGATCTCTCTGTTCGACGATATAAGTCGGGAAACCGGCGTCGGCCACGTCGAGCGCGGCGACCAGCCCTGCCACGCCTCCGCCGATGATGACGACACCCGGCGTGACGCCCACCTGACGTTCTTCCAATGGCTCTAGCCAGGTCGCCTTGGCCACAGCCGAGGCAATCAACGCTTTGGCTTTTTGCGTCGCTTCCGCGCGATCCTTGTGAACCCACGAGCACTGCTCGCGGATGTTCGCCATCTCGACGCGATAAGGGTTAACCCCGCCTTCGTGCGCGGCCTTGCGGAACGTCGGCTCGTGCATACGCGGTGAGCACGAGGCCACCACCACCCGTTTCAACTCTAGCTCCTGGCAATCTTGCTTGATGAGACCCTGACCCGGTTCGGAGCACATGTAGGTATAGTTGCGGGCGATGACGACGCCGGGCAGGTGCTGCGCGAACTCGCGCACCTGCTCAACGTCAACCGTCGCGGCGATGTTGGTGCCGCAATGACAAATGTACACGCCGATGCGAGGTTGGGATTCCATAGTGATTTGTCCCCTTGACAAGCCAGCGCGTCTTCCGTATAACGATAGTCGGACTGGACTCACAAGTCCTGGAGCGGCTAGTCGGATGTAAGTCCGTCTTACTCCGTCTTTGAACGGTGAGAATCGGCCACCAGGTGAGCTAATTCTTTTTTATCTTTCGAGCACTCCCTCTATGATAATCACAAAGAGACAAACTTCCACTTTGATTCATCTATTCCATTGAAGATTCCGTCTCCAAGCAACGCTTGTCCCCAACGAATGAGTTCTGCCGATAGTTGAGAACTCTTGGTATAAACTCCAAGAAACTTCTCTATAGCCTCCCGCGTCCTTTTGCCATCGAACTCGTCTCCAATTCCATACCCTTGTCTTGCGGCATCATAATCTGCAAAGTTCATGTTCGCAAACCCTACAAATTTCGAAGGGCCGAATGATTTTGTGCCGGGGTCGTACACCCAGTATGATGTTTTTCGAAGCAGCTCGCGCGCTAAATCGCGGCTCTGTTTGGAATCTCTATTGAAAGTCCGAAGTGAGCACTGTATATCTTGGCGACTCTTGGCATATTTAAGTTGAACAACTTGCATCTAGTCACCCCCCTTCTTGCGAGAGACGAAGCAGTATGCGATACGCGATATGCGATAAGCTACAGTGCCAGATTCACCAGCTCCATAATATCCATCACACGCAGCCGGTCATCCAGTTTTTGCACCTTGACCGCGTCCTCCAATGTGAGCAGGCAGAAGGGACATGCCACGGCCAAAATCTCGGCGCCGGTGTCGGCAGCCTCGTGCACGCGCTGGAACGCCAGCCGCTCCTCCATGTTCGTCCCCTCCACCCACATGCGCCCACCGCCGCCTTCACAGCACAGGCTTCGCTCGCGGCTGCGATCCATCTCCACGAGCTTGACGCCGGGGATAGATTGCAGAATCGCACGCGGCTCGTCAAAGATGTGGTTCTGCTTGCCCAGGAAGCACGGGTCGTGATAGGTGACCTTCTTTTCCACTCGCCCGGAGAATCCGATTTTCTTTTCCTCGATCAGTTGGGCGACGAGTTGAGTATAGTGCATCACCTCAATGCCGCTCAGGCCATATTCCTTCTTGAAGGTGTTCATGCAATGTGGAGAGGTCGTCACCATCCGTTTTGCGCTGGTGCTTTCGATGAGGGGCTTGCCTTCCTCCACCAGCATCTCAAAGAGGCCCTGTTCGCCCACACGGCGTACTTCGTTTCCGCAGCACGTCTCTTCGATGCCCAATGTGCCGACGTCCAGCCCGGCAGCTTGGAAGGTCTTGACCAACGCTCGCGCTACCGGCTGAACGCGCAGGTCGTAGGAAGGAGTGCACCCGACAAAGTAGAGCAACTCACAGCCTTCTTGCGCTGCTTTGACGTTCAACCCGTCGGCCCAGGCGGCGCGCTGCTCACGCGCAAACCCCAGCGGGTTGCCCTGCCGAAAGATGCCCTGCAGTGCATCGGTCACGGTCTTGGGTATCGTTCCGCTTTCCACGAGCAGGCTGCGCAGGCCGATGATGAACTCGGCCGGCTTGATGTCCTTGGGGCATCGTTCGACGCAGGTGAAGCAGCAAGTGCAGTCCCACAGCTCTTCCATGTGCGTCGGGTCGGGCAATGCGCCGACGAGCGTCTCGTAAATCAGGAAGCGGACGTTGAGCGCGGTTTTCATCGAGACGGGACAGCCGCCCACGCACTTGCCGCATTGGATGCAGCCAAAGATGTTGAGCTTCTCCGCCAATTCTTGTGTGTTGACTTGCATACCGGCCTCCTACCCTCATCCCCGGCCCTTCTCCCTAGCAGGGAGAAGGGTGGTGGACAGCATGACCATTGCAGAAGCGGCTGCGGCTTTGGCCTGGGCGACGGTGTCGGGGATGTCCTTTGGGCCTTGACAGCAACCCGCGATCAGGATGCCGGGACGGCTGCTGTCCACCGGACGATATTTGGGATGTGCTTCTTGCAAGAATCCATCCGGTGAACGCTCGATGTCCAACAGCGCTGCCACCTCTGCCGCATCGGAGCGGGGCACGACCGCCGTTGCCAGCACGACCAGGTCGGTCTCCACTTCCACCGTACGGCGCAGCAATGTGTCTTCGGCGCGGACAACTAATTTATCGCCGCGCTTGTAAACCTCGGAAGGCTCGCCTCGCCGGTAAAGCACCTGCTCGTGCTTCACCCGGTCGTAAAACTCCTCGTAGCCTTTGCCAAAGGCTCGCACGTCCATGTAGAACGCGGTCACGTGCGTATCGGGCAACTTGTCGCGCACCAGGTGAGCGTGCTTGGCGGTGTACATGCAGCAGACGCGCGAACAGTAGGGGACGCCGGTGTGCGGATCGCGCGAGCCAACGCAGTGGATCAAGACCACGTCCTTGGGTTCTTTGCCGTTGACGATGATTTTGCCGCCCGTCGGCCCGGCGGCAGAGCAGAGCCGCTCGAACTCTAAGCCGGTGAGGACGTTGGGGTACACGCCGTAGCCGAACTCGGGCTTGTTGCGCGGGTCCATCAGGTCAAAGCCGGTGGCGACGATGACGGTCGCCACATCCAGCTCGATGAATTGCTCTTTCTGATCAAAGTTGATCGCCCCGGTGGTACAAGCGTCTTTGCATTTGAAGGTCTTGCCGCACACGCCGCGCGTGAGGTAAAGGCAAGCCTCTGGGTCAACGGTGTAGATGAGTGGCACGGCCTGGGGAAAGGGAACATAGATGGCCGCCCGCTTGCCGAGTCCCTGGTTGAACGTGTCCGCGATTCGCCCGGTCATGCGGCACGCCGTGGCGCAATCGCCGCAGCCTCGGCATTTGGCCTCGTCCACGTAGCGCGGTTTCTTTTTCACCGTCACGTGGAACGCGCCGGCCTGCCCTTCGATGGCAGTGACTTCGGAGTACGTCATCAGTGTGATGAGCGGGTGCTGGCCCACGTCCACCATCTTGGGCGTGAGGATGCAGGCGGAACAATCCAGCGTGGGGAACGTCTTGTCGAGCTGCGACATGCGCCCACCGACGCTCGGCTCGCGTTCGACCAGGTAAACGGGGAAACCGGCGCTGGCAATGTCCAGCGCGGCCTGGATGCCGGCGATGCCCGCTCCAATCACCAATGCGGCTGGCTTATCCGATGCTCCCATCGGCTGCTCCTTGCTCGAATTACCCTGGCGTGTCTACAAGTTATCACACCGCGCACTTTGCCGTGTGGGGTGGAGAAAGGTGGCGAAGCACATCTTTTAATCGGCTTGTTATCAAAGAGTGTACACGATTTCCGTTTGAGAGGAAATCGGCCCTCGGCCCGATTTTTGGTGGGGAATGGTAGTACAGCAACAAGGAGATATGGAAAAGATCACCTTGTCGCTGTTGCCTCGCATCTCTGCCTGTTTTGATTGTAAGGGAAGGCGCAATGGATGTCTATAGTCCGTCTGGTGACTGACGGTCAGTAAACTAGTCCAAAGGGACTAGAAGTTTCAAATCTCAAATGTTAAACGCCCGAGTCGCCCTTTGGAGAGTCGTGATTCATCGGTATGTGTATGGGTTCCCAATTCGAATTTTGGCCTGGGACAGCAGGCCATAATTCGACAATTGGCTGGTGAATGCGATGTGACATCCAGGTGGCGGTTCTCTTCTCACATCTCCGCTTGCAGTCCATGCTTGACCCGGCCTGATAAAGTAGGTTTTCCCTTGCACTTCGACCACTATTGTCCCCTGAGCATCTACGCTATAGATGATGGCTTCTCCGTATGGTGGCGTTTGATAGGGCAAGGCTTTGATGACATACACTCTCTCGTTCCACTTGCCATAGCCAAAGAGACCGACTATGGTCGAAGTCAAAACTGAAGCAGGGTCGTACAAATTCGGGTCCCACGTTTGATCGGGGCTCAACCACAATTCACCTGACGGAGAGAATCCGTACTGTGTGGCAGGAGGCTGGACGGGTGGGCAGCTA